>Ga0070734_10006240_pt1 | contig 10094 bp, 6 predicted proteins | sample Coa_R1_8_FD_66444 | JGI IMG/M metagenome (GOLD analysis project Ga0070734, IMG submission 66444) | Surface soil microbial communities from Centralia Pennsylvania, which are recovering from an underground coalmine fire - Coalmine... | ecosystem: Environmental > Terrestrial > Soil > Unclassified ... | reverse complement strand
TCGGGTGGATCGCCACCGCGACCGACATCGACGACCAAAAGAAGGCGGAGGACCTCCTCCGCGAGGCGGTGATCCTGCGTGACGACTTTCTCTCGGTCGCCTCGCACGAGCTGCGGACGCCGCTCACCGCGCTCAAGCTGGAGGTCTCGAACCTGCTGCGGCTGGCGCGCCTCGACGCCGGCGGCGAGCGCGCGCGGCTCATCGCCAAGGTCGAGCGGATCGACGCCCAGGCGGCGCGCCTGCGCAGCCTCATCGACGACCTGCTCGACGTCTCGCGGCTGGCCGCGGGGCACCTCGACCTGCACCTCGAGCCGATCGACATGGGCCAGGTCGCGAGCGAGGTCGGGGCCCGCTTCCTCGACGAGGCGGCGCGCCTCGGCAGCCCGCTCACGGTCGACGCCGAGCCGGGCGCCGTCGGACATTGGGACCGCGAGCGGCTCGAACAGGTGATGTCGAACCTGGTCTCGAACGCCGTGAAGTACGGCGACGGCAAGGCGATCCAGATCATCGTCCGGGCGGCCGGTGGCCGCGGCCGGCTGGTGATCCGCGATCATGGCCTCGGCATCGCGCGCGCCGACCAGGAACGGATCTTCGGCCGCTTCGAGCGTGCCGCCCCCAGCGGCAACTATGGCGGCATCGGGCTCGGCCTCTGGATCGTCAAGCAGATCGTCGGCGTGTTCGGGGGCGTCGTCGGCGTGGAGAGCGAGGTGGGGGTCGGGTCGACCTTCACCGTCGATCTGCCGTACGAGGCGGCGGCCCAGCGTGGATCCGGAAGAAGGCGCGAGACCGTGGCTCAACGTGAAGCGCGGAGGGCCAGCGCCCAGCACGAGGCCATGATCCCCAAGGCCGTGGCGCCCAGCAGCGTCTGCAGCGTCGTGCGGGGCGCGCGCACGTTGCCGAGCGCCGCGCCCGAGCCGATCACGGTGCCGAACGCCAACCCGAAGAGGTGGGCGTAGGTGTCGGCGCCCGGCCCCACGCCGAGCATCGCATAGAGCCCCAGCCCCGCGCCGAGCGGGACCCAGGCGTAGGCGCGCCGCGCCTCCCCCCGCAGGCGCCGCACCACCTGCAGCCCGATGCAGAGCCCCAGCGCCGCGAACGTGGCGGTCGAGGCGCCCACCGACACGAATGAACCCCGATGCGCCGCCGCGGTGACCAGGTTCGCCCCCGCCGCAGCCGCCAGGATCGCCAGCGCGCCCAGCCCGCCCCCCAGCCACCTCCCCACCGCCGAGACGAAGATCAGCGAGGCCACCACGTTGCCGAGGAGGTGCATCAGATCGGCGTGCAGCGTGAGCGCGGTGAGCGCCCGCCACCACTGGCCCGCGGCGATCCGCTCGGCCGACGCGGCGCCCGCCGCGAACCAGCGCGAGCCCCCCTCCGACGGGCCGGTCACCAGGAACATCGCCCCCAGCGCGATCGCCGCGACGAGGCCCAGCGCGCTGCGCCCCGTGTCGGGCGCGGCAGGGACGGGCTTCGCAGGGGTCTCGGCGTCGAACTCGGCCAGGGCCGCGGCGGCGGCCGGCGCATCGGCGGCGGCCACCACCAGCACGAACCGCCCCTCGCGCGCGTCGAGCCGGTGGCCGATCTCGGCCGACGCCAGCACCAGCGCCCAGTCGCCGGCCTGCGTCGGGCTGGCGGTCTCCCGCACGACGGCCTCGGGGCTGCTCCCGGGGCTTGGGGCAGAGCCGGATTCTGGGCCTTGGGCGGTCATGCGTCGCGGGTTCTAGCGCGTGGTCGAGCTGGGCGCTCTTGACGGTCGAGCCGCCCGTGATAGCTTGGTCGATCTTCGTCGCGGATGCGACCCGGAGGTGCTCCGATGATCGGGAACATCGATCATTTCGTGGACCGGCAGATCCAGCTCTGGCAAGAGGAGCGCCGGATCGCCGAGCGCAAGGGGATCGAGGGGAAGGCTGCGCAGCAGCCGATGGTCTGCGTCTCGCGACAGTACGGCGCGCGCGGCGCCGAGATGGCGCGCATGGCGGCCGAGCAGCTCGGCTTCCGGTTCTACTCGCAGGAGCTGATCCACGACGTGGCCCAGGAGGCGCACGTGCGCGAGCAGCTGGTCGAGTCGCTCGACGAGCGCGTGCAGGACAACATCTCGGCCTGGGTCTCGGGCCTCATCAAGCGCGGGGTGTTCGCCCCCAGCGACTACCTGCGCAACCTGTCGCGCGTGGTGCTGACGCTCGGGCGTCACGGCAGGGGGGTCATCGTGGGGCGCGGCGCGCACTTCCTGCTCGACCCGCAGGCGACCCTGCGCGTCCGGGTCATCTCGCCGCTCGAGACGCGCGTGGCGCGCATCGCGGTCCGCGACGACCTCGCCGAGGGCGAGGCGCGCGCCAAGATCCTCCGCATCGACGGCGAGCGGCTGGCCTTCAACAAGCAGCACTACGGCGCCGACCTGGCCGACAGCACGCACTACGACCTGGTGGTGAACGTCGGCACGCTGGGGATCGAACACGCGGCCGACCTGACCATCCGGGCCTTCCGCGCCAGATTCGGTCAGACCTGAGCTAGAACCTCGGTATCACCACCGCCACCACCCTCTCGCTCAGCTTCCGCGGCGGCACGCTCGAGCTCGCCGGGCTGTCCGCCGACGCGCCCGCGCCGCCCGGCTGCCTGTGGGATCCGCGCACGGCCTGCCACCGCGCGCCGGCGGCGGGCTACGCCGATCTGCGGCGCGCGCTGGCGCGCGAGGGGCACACGGTCGACGACCGCGCGCGCGGGTACGCGGACCTGGCGAGCGGGGCGCTCGTGCACCGCGCGTCGCGCCCCTACCAGGACGAGGCGCTGGCCGCCTGGCGCGCCGCCCGCGGTCGCGGGGTGGTGGTCCTGCCGACGGGGGCCGGCAAGACGCACGTGGCCTGCCTGGCCATCGACGACCGGCGGCGCAGCACGCTGGTGCTGGCGCCGACGCTCGATCTCGTGCGGCAGTGGTACGACGTGCTGCGGGCGACGTTCGGCGTGCCGGTCGGCGTGATCGGCGGCGGCGACTACGGCGTCGAGGCGCTGACGGTGTCGACCTACGACTCGGCCTACCTGCACATGGAGCACCTGGGAAACAAGTTCGGCCTGCTGGTGTTCGACGAGTGCCACCACCTGCCGGGGCCGGCCTACGCGCTGGCGGCGCGGGCGGCGGTGGCGCCGTTCCGCCTGGGTCTGACCGCCACGCCCGAGCGCGCCGACGGGCGCCACAGCGAGCTCGACGAGCTGTGCGGCCCCATCGTCTATCGCAAGGACATCGTCGACCTCTCGGGCGGCTACCTGGCCCCCTACGAGACGGTGCGGCTGACCGTCGAGCTGGGGCCGGAGGACCGGCGCGCACACGACGAGGCGCGCGCGCTCTACCGGGACTTCCTCGCGCGGAGCGGGATCCGGATGTCGAGCCCCTCGGGCTGGTCGGACTTCATCATCCGCGCCTCGCGCTCTGAAGACGGGAGGCGGGCGATGGAGGCGTACAGGCGCCAGCGGGAGATCGCCTTCGCCGCGCCCGCCAAGCTCGACTACGTCGGTCTGCTGCTCGACCGGCACCGGGATGACCGGGTGCTGCTGTTCACCCAGGACAACGCGACGGCGTACGTGCTGGCGCGCCGGTTCCTGATCCCGATCATCACGCACGAGACGCGCGTGCGCGAGCGGAGCGAGATCCTGGCCGGCCTCGGGCGCGGTCCGGAGGACGACGGCTACGGCGCGGTCGTGACCTCGAAGGTGCTCAACGAGGGGGTCGACATCCCCGAGGCCAACGTGGCGGTGGTGGTGTCGGGGAGCGCCTCGGTGCGCGAGCACGTGCAGCGGCTGGGGCGGATCCTGCGGGCGCGCGCCGGCAAGCACGCGCTGCTGTACGAGCTGGTCACCGCCAACACGGCCGAGACCTTCACCAGCGCGCGGCGGCGCGATCACAGTGCTTACCGCTGATCTGGTGGGCGCGCGGCGGCGCGGCGACGAGCTGCGCCTGCCGCCGACCGACGAGGCCCGCCGGGCGCGGATCGCGGCCCTGGCCGAGGCGCTGACCGCCCGTGCTCGCGGCGAGCTGGGGCGCCCCCGCGACGACGTCGAGGAGGCGCTGCGCGAGACAGCGGCGGCGTTCGAGCTGCCGGGCGAGCGGCGGCTGGCGGCGGCGGTCGGCAAGCTGGTGCGCGACGGGCTCCGCTTCGAGGAGTCGCCTGCCGAGGACGCCGCGGAGCTGCGCCGCGCGCTGTTCAAGCGCGCGGCGGTCGCGCGCCGGGCGGCGCCCCTCGATCGCGCGGTCTTGCTGGAGACCTTCGCGCGCGAGCGGGGGACGACCGCCGGGGCGCTCGAGGCCGCGCTGTTCGCCGACCGTCCGGGGGCGCAGCGCCTGCTGGCGGTCGAGGTGCCGGCGCCGGTGTTGCTGGCGGCCGGCTTCGAGCTCGCCGAGGCGCAGGCCATTCTCCTTCGCGCGGTCAAGGTGGTCGCCGAGATCGAGGCGCGGGACGCCGCCGGCTACCGGCGTCTCTTCCGCACGCTCAAGTTCCTGCGCCTCTTGCCGGTCATCCAGCGGCGCGAGAAGCGCCCGGGCTACCGGGTGGAGATGGACGGACCGCTCAGCCTGTTCCAGGCGGCAGGCCGCTACGGGCTCCAGCTGGCGCTGGCGCTGCCGGTGATCGCCGCCTGCGACAGCTGGACGATCGAGGCCGATGTCCGCTGGGGCGCCGACCGCCGCCCGCTGCGCTTCCGGCTGGGCGGGGCCGCCGCCGACGGCGCGAGCGAGCCTCCGCTGCCCGACGAGCTCGCCGCCTTCGTGGCGGCCTTCGAGCGCGCCGACACCGGCTGGCGCCTCGATCGCGCGCCGGCCGTCCTCGACCTGCCGGGCGCGGGCCTCTGCGTCCCCGATCTGGCCTTCGTGCGCGGGCGCGACGGCGCGCGCGTCTTCTTCGAGCTGCTCGGGTTCTGGAGCCGCGAGGCGGTGTTCCGGCGGATCGACCTGGTCCGCGCCGGGCTGCCGCACAAGATCCTGTTCGCCGCCAGCAAGAGCCTGCGCGTCGGCGAGGCGCTGCTCGACGACGCGCAGACCGCGGCGCTCTACGTGTTCTCTCGGGTGCTGGCGGTCCGTGCCGTCGTCGAGCATCTCGAACGCCTGGCCGCCTCCTGACGCAGAAACGGGACCCCCGAAGGGGTCCCGCTCTCCCGACGAACTTGGAACCAGCGCTACTCGCCGGCGAAGTCGCCTTGCTTGCCGCTGCCGTCGCCCGAGTTGTCTACCATTCCGGGCGGGACCGGGTAGTCGCCCGAGTTCGGGCCGCCGGTCCCGAGCACGCCCGGCGGGATCCCGTGATAGCAGACGTCGCCGCCGGTCCCATCGTGAACGCCGCCGCGGGCCGTGACCTGCCCGTCGTTCTTCATCCAGTTGCAGGTGTTGCCGTGCTCGCCGTCGCAGTTGAGGAAGACGGCGAACGTCTCCTGCATGTCGGGGAAGCTGGCCACGCCGTTGCCCGTGCCGTTGTTCCGGGCGCTGCCGCCCATCGTCCCGTTGCCGCCGGACGAGACCAGCAGCCCGGTGGACGTCACCCAGAGGTTCCCTTTGCAGACCTGGACGCCGTTGTGGTTGTTGTCCGAGAAGAAGTAGATCATCCCGCCGCCGCCACCGACGCCGCCCGGATCGGACGCGTCGCCGCCCGACGTGTCGACCGTCCCGGCGATCGTCTCGTCACCGTCCTTGGTGAAGAACCAGACGTGGCCGCCGCCGCCGGCGGTGCCCGCGCCGTGCGCGTCACCCCCCTTGGCGGTGATCTTGGCCCCGGCGTCGATGGCCACCGCGCCGTCGGTCGGGGTCAGCTCCATGTCGACCCGGCCGCCGTCGGCGCCGTTGCCGCTGCCGCCCATGGTGATCGAGCCGCCGCTGGCCACGATCTCGCCCGTGATGTGGACGCCGCCGCTGCCCGGGTCCTGGCGGGGACCGCCGTTGAGCAAGCCGCCGGTGCCGGGCGCGGACATCGAATCGCCGCCGCGCAGATCGATCTCCATCGCCCCGGCCACGTTGACGTTGCCGGCGTTGGGCTCGGGCGTGATCGTCCCGCCCTTGCCCGCGGCGGCGCCGCCCGGCCCGCCGCTGGCGATCACCGGCACGAAGATGGTGATCGCCGTCGGCGCCGCCATCTCACCCACGTGTATTTCGCCGGCCGCGCCGCCGGCGAGGGTGCCGCCCGACCCGGTGGCCGGGCCGCCGCGCGCGTCGATCACGCCGCCCAGCTGCACGGCGCCGTTGGCGTCGATCGTGAGCTTCGCGCCGGCGCCCCCTTGGGTGGCCGAGTCGCCGCCGCGCAGGAGGACCTTGCCGTCGAGAACGACGTCGCCGCCCGCCTGAACGGTGATGGGCCCCGCCGCCTCGCCGGAGCCCGCGGCGCCGGCCGAGGTGATCGTGCCGGTCACGTAGACGCTGCCCCCCACCACGAGGTCGAGGCCCTGGCCGGCGCTCCCCAGATCTGCCGACTGCAGCGTCCCGGTGACGTAGAGGTTGCCGCTGACGCTGAGCTTGCGGACCGCGTCGCTGCCGCCGCTCTGCACCTTGCCCGACACCACCGCGTCGCCCGTGATCGACGCATCGGCCGCCAGCGCCGACGCGGCCACGGCCGTGGCGCCCGACGGCGCCGACGGCACCGACGCCGCCGCGGGCGCCATCGTCGGATCGAACGAGATGTCACCCTGCGCCAGCAGGTGCACGAGGCCCCCGTTCTGCCCCTGTCCGCCCGAGGCGATCGCCGCCCCGCCCTGCACGCTGACCGCGGGCGCGGAGAGGTCGTTCGGGTCCCCCATCGAGGCGCTGCCGCCCGCCCCCGACGTCGATCCGACGCCCGGATTCCCGGACCCGGATCCGCCCCCGGTCCCGCCCGACGCGTTGCTGCCGCCGCAGCCCGTGCCGCCCACCATCAGCAGGGCGAGCATGGCGCCGAGGCCGCCCGCCCATCCCTCACCCCACCGTCCCCGTCGCTTCGCTGTTCGCATCACCGCCCGCCCTCCCTTGATGGTTTTCTAACTGGCACTGCTAGTGGCTGCCGCCATCGGGCCCGCCGCCCGTTCCACCGTCCACGCCGCCGCTCGCTCCGGGGCAGCCTTCGTCGATCTGGCCGTTGCAGTTGTCGTCGAGCCCGTTGCCGCACAACTCGAGCGCCCCGGGGTGGACCGCGGCGTTGCCGTCGTCGCAGTCGTCACACCACCGGGCGCCGTCGCCGTCGGCGTCGGTGACGGCCCCGGACGCGCCCCGCTCGCAGTCGACGAACGTCTGCAGGTAGGCGGCCCGATCGGCCACCACCTGGCGCGCGGTGGCGGTCGCCTGCTGGACTTCGGCCGGGGTGGCCCAGGCGTGCGGATCGCTGGCGGCCGCCTGGGCGATCTGCTGGGACCAGCTGTCGATCCACCCCTGGATCTCCGCGACGTCCCACTTGGCGAGCAGCGCCGCGATGGCCTCGGCGTAGCGGGCGCGCCAGCCGGCGTCGCCGAACACGATCATCCACTTGTCGCCCGGCAGCGGCGGCGGCTTGGCCCGCGAGGACCAGAAGTAGATCGGGTGATCGGTGGCCCCGACCTGATCGAACAGCGCCAGCCAGTCGAAGGTCGAGTCGGTGTCGTCGGGCAGGAACACGTAGCCCGCCTGCCCCTGGTCGTAGAGCAGGAAGTTGTGCGACCCGCCGTAGTAGCCGTCGGCGTCGTTGAGCAGCGCCTCGGCCGCCCACGAATTCACCGACGACGGGAGGTCGACGATGCCCGAGAGCGACGACAGATCCTCCCCCATCAGGAACTGCATCAGGCGGCCGTAGTCGGGGCTCTGCTGGTTGGTCTCCGCCTCGGTCGCCCCCTTCCAGAGATCGCCGTTGGCGTTCCCCGGGTAGAACTGCTGCACGACGTGGTTCCCCACCCCCTCCTCGACGGAGTAGAGGCCGTAGGTGGCGCCGTTGATCGCCAGGATCCCGTTCGTCGAGCACGGCGCGAGGATCCCCACCTGCCGCAGCCAGTGCTGGGACAGGCGGTCGTGCAGGAACGTCCAGTCCGAGCGGGGCATGTCGAACACCAGCTTGGTGACCCCGTGGAACGTGCCGCCCGGATGCAGCTTGTCGAACGAGACGTTGAACTGCATCTTGGCGCGAGCGCCGTCCAGCGTGACCGTCTGGTACCAGGACGACTGCCCATGCAGCTTGATGGCGGCGTCGGTGACCGTCTCGCTCCCCAGGTGGAAGACGATCGGATGGTAGACGGTGAAGTCGGCGCCGCTCTCCAGCGCCGCCACGTTCTGGAACTCGGCGTTCATCGCCGCCCACTGGTCGTCGCTGATGTCGATCGAGTAGGTCCGAAGCGTCCCCTCGTCGAACAGATCGGCGCAACCCGAGGGGACGGCACCGTCGACTGGATCGCCACCGTTGGGCTTGCCCCCCGAGCTCCCGCAGCCGGCCGAGAGGGACGATGTGGCGAGGATCGCTGAGAAATAGGCGTATCGACGGCTGAGGCTTCTCATCTGCCGGAGGGATCGTTCAGCAAGCGCGATGCCTGCGGCGGAAGGCGACATCGCGTCGTCTCTGGCGCCATTGGTCTACGAAACGGGAACCACGATGTCGCCGTTCCGTAACCCGGGCCGTTCAGCGTGACCGAGAATACGCCGCCCCGTGGCTTCCACAGCTGGCCGCCGAGTTGCTTTCTGTCCTGGGGGTCCAGCTCGGACCGGGGTGAGGGAGGCGCGTCATGGCGGTCGGACGAAGGTGGCGGGGGAGCGTGATGGCGATGGCGTGTGGGCTGGCCGGCGGCGGTCTGGCGAGCTGTGGCGGGTCCTCGGCGGCGCCACACCCCGGCGCCCACGTCGACGCCAGCGTCGACGACAAGCTGGTGATCAACGAGCTCATGGCCCTCAACGTCCTGACCGCGAAGGACGAGAACGGAGCGGCCTCGGCCTGGATCGAGCTCTACAACCCGACCGGCGGCGCCATCGACCTTTCGGGCTACGCGCTGACCGACGACTTCAACACGCCCGCCAAGGCGGTCCTCCCTCAAGGCGTCTCGATCGACGCGCACGGGATGCTGATGCTGTGGGCCGACCAGAACCCCGCGGCGGGGCCGACGCACGTCAACGTGTTCCTCCCCGCGGCGGGCGGCTCGCTCGGGTTCGCGCGGCCGGACGGCACGTTCATCGACCGGCTAAGCTACGGCGCGCAGGAGGTCGACCTCTCCGCAGCGCGCGAGCCCGACGGCTCGAACAACTGGGTCATCGAGTGGGCGGTTTCGCCCGGCATGTCGAACCCGATGGGCTCGGGCCAGCCGTTCGGGCCCCAGGCCGCCAGCGACCCCGCGGAGATGGTCCCGGCCGCCGGCGATCTCAGCGACCGCGTGCTCGGCTACGATCAGCTGCCGCAGTTCGACCTCAAGATCGCCGACTCCGACATCACCTCGCTGAAGGCCTCGCCCCAGACCTGGGTGCCGGCGACGCTCACCTTCGGCGGTCGCGACTACGGGCCCATCGGCGTGAACCTCAAGGGGACCTCGTCGTTCCAGCCGATCGACCAGAAGCCGGCGTTCCGCGTGAACATCAACAAGTTCGTCAAGGGAGCGCGCTTCTTCGGGCTCAAGGAGTTCCTGCTCAACAACATGGTGCAGGACCCCTCGATGATTCACGAGCGCCTGGCCTACTGGATCGGCCGCCAGGCCGGCGGCATCCCCACCCCGCGCTGCAACCACTCCTGGGTGACCATGAACGGCACGCCGCTGGGGCTCTACGCCACGGTCGAGGAGGCCAAGGACCAGATGATGGCCTACTCGTTCACCGACTCCTCGGGCGGCGTCTTCACCATCAACTACGCCGACTTCTCGACCCAGTACCTGGGCAACTTCCAGTACCAGGACGGGACCGACGACACGACGCTCATCACCAACACGGCCGACGCGCTGACGCAGGACCCGGCCAGCGCCGCCAGCGCCGCCGCCGGGCAGTTCGTCAACCTGCAGGAGTTCACACGCTACTGGGCGCTGATGGTGCTCACCGGCCACTGGGGCGGCTGGCCCTACGCCCCCGACCCCGAGCCGGTGGGCGCGAACGTGCGCATCTACGCCGACCCGACCAGCAAGCAGCTCTACTTCATCCCGCAGGGGATCAACGACGCCTT
>Ga0070734_10006238_pt1 | contig 10097 bp, 8 predicted proteins | sample Coa_R1_8_FD_66444 | JGI IMG/M metagenome (GOLD analysis project Ga0070734, IMG submission 66444) | Surface soil microbial communities from Centralia Pennsylvania, which are recovering from an underground coalmine fire - Coalmine... | ecosystem: Environmental > Terrestrial > Soil > Unclassified ... | reverse complement strand
GCTGATCGCGCTGTCGGCGAAGTGGGAACAGGCCTTTGCGGAGTCGCTGATCGGCCAGGGCGAGGAGCGCAGCCTGGCGATGCAGCCCTCGCGCCTGTCGGAGTTCATGACCATCGTGCGCGACCGCTTCGAACAGGCCGCGCGCGAGGGCGAATCGCCGGTGCTGGTCACCTCGGCCTCGATCCGGCCGTTCGTCCGCTCGCTGGTCGAGCGTTTTCGCGCCCAGACGACGGTGCTTTCGCAGGCGGAAATCCACCCGCGGGCGCGGCTGAAGACCGTCGGCAGCGTTTAATAGTCCGTCAGGCCCGCTACAACCCAAGCGCTACTGCCTGCCCGCAACGCAGTTGCGGTGCGGCGCTTGTTTTTTAGCCACAGGCAACTAATTTCTTGATTTTCCGTAACTTAATGCCATTTTTGCCCAGATTCGCCCACGATCTGGGTCCGTTTACTAAGTAACTATATCTGCTGTTAAATTTTGAGTTTCATCGCCAAAAAGCACAAAATAGATCGCGACGGATCACGTCTGATCACTGCCTTGTGATCGCCTCTGGGGAAACGACGAGCCAATTCCTACGTTTCTTCACACGAGGTGATGAACCTGCCGGCGGATGAGGACGACGAATCCGGCAAATAGGCAGGTGCAGGAGGTTTGCGATGAATCATTCGATTTACAGCGCCGATCGCGCAACGCACCTCAAGATCGTTGTGCTGGCGCTGGTCGCCGGCATCGCAGTGGCAGGTTTTGGAATTTCGGCTCGCACGTTCTCGGATGATGGCTCGACGCAGACCGCGCGCGTCATCAAGGCAGGCAAGCCGGTTGTTGTAACCAGTTCGGATATGTCAGTGGTTCGATAAGAGTTTCAAGGAATTCACGCGGCGCTTTACCAGCCCCCCAAAGTCGCTGCGTGGATAATGGAAGACCCAACTGTCCCCCAAGTTGGCCCCACGAAAACGCCCGCTCCCCACGGGCGTTTTCTTTTTGTGCGGTACGTTTGAAGGCGCTCAGCGCTCGTTCGCACCAATCCCGCCGGCTTAAGACCGAAACGAAATTTGGCTTCATCGGAGCCGCGATGGAGGTGAACTCTCTCTCCCATTGGGAGAGGGCTGGGGTGAGGGGTTACGGTCTAACGATAGGGCTTACCCCCTCACCCGGATCGCTGTCGCGACATAGCCGAAGCTTTGCTTCGGCGTTCTTTTCTGGAGAACGGCCGCCGGAGGCGGCCTTTGCCTCTCCCCACGGGAGAGGCGAAGGAAAGTTTACCGCGCGGGCGGAACGGTCTCGATCAGCTTGCCGGCAAAGATCGGCGTCGAATGTGGCGCGCCGTCGGGCGAGCCACCGGCCTGCTCCACCGTCACCGCGTAGGTCGCGTTCTTGACCGTGTCGGGATCGTAGGAGGCAAGTACCGGACGCGAGGTGAAGTCGTTGGCCCCGATCACGCCGAGCGAGCGGGGCTTTCCAAGCTTGTCGGAGATCAGCCACAGCTCATAGCTCGAGCCGGCTTCGGCGGATGCGCCGACCTTGCGCACGGTGAAATTCCGCGTCGCCTCATCGACGGTCAGGATGAACGCCGGGCCGCCGGCATCCTTCTGGAGCACGGCGACATATTGCCCGGACGCCTTCGGCGCCGGCTGCGGCGTCACCTGCGCCACTTGAGCAGGCGCCTTCGGCCGCATGCTGTCCGGCAGCAGGTCCGGCATCGAGGCGCCGACGCCGATCATCACGACCAGCGCTGCCGCAATGGCCGAGGTCGCGGTCGCAACCGCGCGCCAGCGCCGCGCTCTCGCAGCCAGCTGAACCACGTTCGATGTCTCAGGGATGGCGGCGGCAACGCCCTGCGTCGCATCCAGAGCTTCCGCAATGGCACGCTGAGCGTCGGGCAACACGATCGGCGACTGGCCCTGTTGCGAGTGACCGACGGCGGCCCTGATCTTCTCCCACAGTTCGGGGCGAGGTTCGACCGAACCGACCATGCCGTTGAGCGCGCCGAGCTTCTGCTCCCAGGCGAGCACCACCGCCGCGAAGTCCGCGTCGACGGACATCATGGTTTCAACCTGCGCCCGCTCATCGGCATCAAGTGTGCCGAGTGCGTATTCCGCGGCGAGCGCGATATGGTCCTCGCTATAGGCCATCATCTCAAATCCAGACTGTTAGACAGTTAGAGTCCCAGACACTCCCTGATATCCATCATGCTCCGACGCAGCCACGTCTTCACGGTGTTTACTGGAGCACCGAATTTTTCCGCCAATTGCTCGCGGCTCCAGCCGTTATAGTAGGCCAGCAACACAAGCTTTTGCCGATCCGGCTCCAGTCGACCGACACACTCCAGAAGTCGTTTCAGGTCTTCCGTCATCTCTCGTCTGGCCAGCGGATCGGGCGTGTCGGCTGCCACCTCCATGGCGGCCGGCTCGTCCTCGATCGAGGCCTCGCTGCGCTTGCGCACGACGTCGATGGCCCGATTGCGCGCAATCGACGCCATCCAGGTGATGGGCGAAGACTGCCCCGGATTGAATTGTCCGGCGCTATTCCAGATCTTGACGTAAGCTTCCTGAATGACCTCCTCGGCGAGATCCTGTCTGCGCAAGATACGGAGCACGACGCCGAACAGTTTCGCCCGCGTGGCGGCGTACAGCCGCTCGAAAGCGGCCTGATCGCCCTTTGCCACCGCGGCAATCAGCCATACCAGCTCAGCTGGCGTTAGCATTCAGTCCCCCAAAATCGCGATTGCCATCGCTCAATAAGCCACAAGTCCCGGGCCTCGTATCCCATCTTGCGGTGCATCAGTCCACCATGAAAAACGGGTCGACAACCCCGTGAACGGGGCCTTGGGACCAGGCCGAACACAGGCAAAAAACCGGGTCTTTGGGGACCCGGGTTTCGGCATGCGAAACGATGTGAGAGGTGAAGAAAGCCTTAAGCGATGGCCCCGATGCGGGCGCGCATCAGGCCGATGCTGTCGAGATCGGCCTGTTCGCGGGCGCTCTCTTCGGCGCGCTCGCGGGCCTGATCGCGCTCGTCGAGCAGCTCGACCTTCTTGAGTTCGTCGAAGGCCTCAGCCAGAAGGCCGCGGGCTTCCTCGAGCTGGACGCGCAGCTCTTCCGCCGAACGGGTGAGATTTTCCCGGCGCTGGATCGCAGCCTTGGCATAGGTCGGATAGGCAAAATGCGAGGGATCGTTGATTCCGGCGCGTTCCTGTTCGGTCTGGATTTCGCGCTCCAAATCGACCGACATGCGCTGGAAGTCAGCGATCATGGCTTCGATCTGCGAGACCCGGCGTCGCTTTTCATCGACCTGAAATTTTTTCAGACGGATCAGCGTTTCACGTGACTTCATCGACTCATACTCCCCAGAAGTCCCAATTTGCTTGCGGGACAGTGCCGGCTCTCCCTTGGTGGGGCCCCGCCGGCATCACAACTGTGGCGCGGATGATGGCCTGACAAAGTTAGCGTTCCGTTTCCAAACCCTGAAGGATTCGCTGCAACTGCCCATAACCGTCTTTGAAGCCGGTACTTTCGTCCTTGGCCTGGCGCAAAAAGGCCTCCAGCGGCTCATTCAGGCGGATCGCCTCGTCCACTTCCGGGCTGGAGCCCGCTTTATAGGCCCCAAGCCGGATCAACTCTTCCATGTCGGCATAGGTCGCCATGGTCTGGCGGGCCTTGGTGATGACGGGCAAAAAGGCCGGATCGGCCGATTTCGGCATGGTGCGCGAGACCGATTTGAGGATGTTGATCGCCGGAAACCGCCCGCGCTCGGCGATACGGCGCTCCATCACAATATGGCCGTCGAGAATGCCGCGGACCGCGTCCGCAATCGGCTCGTTGTGATCGTCGCCATCGACCAGCACCGTGAAGATACCGGTGATGGTGCCGGCGCCCATGCCGGGGCCTGCGCGCTCCAACAGCTTCGGCAGTTCGGTGAATACGGTCGGCGTGTAGCCCTTGGCGGTCGGAGGCTCGCCGGCCGACAGACCGATCTCGCGTTGTGCCATCGCAAAGCGCGTCACCGAGTCCATCAGGCACAGCACGTCCTTGTCCTCGTCGCGGAAATGCTCCGCGATCGCAAGCGTCAGATAGGCCGCCTGCCGCCGCATCAAGGCCGGCTCGTCGGAAGTCGCGACCACCACGACCGAACGCGCCAGGCCCTCCTCGCCGAGATCGTCCTGCAGAAATTCCTGCACCTCGCGGCCTCGCTCGCCGACAAGGCCGATCACCGTGATATCCGCATCGACGTTGCGCGCCAGCATCGACAGCAGCACCGATTTGCCGACGCCGGAGCCGGAGAAGATGCCAAGCCGCTGGCCGCGGCAGCAGGTGAGAAACGTATTGAGCGCGCGCACGCCGAGATCGAGCGGGCTGCCGACCCGCTTGCGGGAGTGCGCCGGCGGCGGCGCGTTGCGATAAGGCACCGGCGAAGGGCCTTGCGGCAGCGGCCCCTTGCCGTCGATCGGCTCGCCCATGGCATTGAGAACCCGCCCGAGCCACGAGGGTGAAGGGCGCACCTGGTTGCCGGCATTGCCGATCACGGCGCGGCAGCCGCGCCTGACCCCGTCGAGGCCGGCGAACGGCATCACTACCGCATTGTTGCCGGTGAAGCCGATCACCTCGCAGGGAATGAAGCGGTTCCCGCCGGTATCGATCACGATGCGGGCGCCAACGCTCATCGCATGAATGGGACCGGCGATCTCCACCATCAGGCCGCGCACGCCGACGACACGGCCATAGATGTTGATGCCGTCGATATCGCTGATCTGCTCGGCAAGCGCCTTCATTGCGAAAACCTTAAGTTTTCACAACTTGGAGGGCGAACCTTAACTTGGTGTTTACTCGCATCGTTAATCATTACGTCACTGTCTTTGGTGACTGAGGTCGCTCGACCTGCGTAAGGAAGGGCGAGTCTTGAGAGTCGGTTATACCCGTCTCTTAATGTTGAGCTTGAACGAGATCGGATACGAAAAGCTGCTTCGACGCAATATCTTAGGGCGATTCGAAAAAAATTGCACCGTAGTATCTTGCGGAACAGAATCAGATTTTGTTAACCATATCCCGTCAGGATCCGAATCAGTTGTTCAAAGGCGTTTTGAGTGCCGCAAGTGCGGCCGACCTGACGCCCGGAGCGGCGACGATAGGGGACTGGCATGCGCGTATTGCTGATAGAAGATGACAGCGCCGTCGCGCAGTCGATCGAATTGATGCTGAAATCCGAGAGCTTTAACGTCTATACGACAGACCTTGGTGAAGAAGGCGTCGATCTCGGAAAACTCTACGATTACGACATTATCCTTCTCGACCTCAACCTGCCCGACATGTCCGGTTACGACGTGCTCAAGCAGCTTCGGGTATCCAAGATCAAGACTCCCATTCTGATCCTCTCCGGCCTCGCCGGCATCGAGGACAAGGTCAAGGGTCTCGGCGTCGGCGCCGACGACTATATGACCAAGCCCTTCCACAAGGACGAACTGGTCGCCCGCATCCATGCGATCGTCCGCCGTTCCAAGGGCCACGCCCAGTCGGTGATCCAGACCGGCGATCTCGTGGTCAATCTCGACACCAAGACGGTCGAGGTCGGTGGCCAGCGCGTGCATCTGACCGGCAAGGAATACCAGATGCTGGAGCTGCTTTCGCTCCGCAAGGGCACCACGCTGACCAAGGAAATGTTCCTCAACCACCTCTATGGCGGTATGGACGAGCCCGAGCTGAAGATCATCGACGTCTTCATCTGCAAGCTGCGCAAGAAGCTTGCAAATGCTTCCGAAGGCCGCAACTTCATCGAGACCGTGTGGGGCCGCGGCTATGTGCTGCGCGAGCCGCACGAACACGAAGAGCGCATTCCGGCCTGATCTTTCGTGCGAGCCCGTAGGCTCACTCCTCCCTGACTGGACCCCGCCGCAAATGGCGGGGTTTTTATTTGGGGCACGCCCCCCACAATGGCCGGCCGTCAGGCTGCGCCCTGCCCTCTTTAACCCGTGCCTTGGCCAGTCTTCAGATCGTCGGGACCATCGCCAAGGATTGTCAGCAGCCTGTCCGCCTCTTCCTCCGCAAGCCGCATCGCGCGGCGCCGCGCGAGATCTCGCGCCTCGATGGCGGCAGCTCTCGCCGAGGGCGAGCCGATGGCGATCAGCGCCTCGGCGAGCGTCGTATGGAGGTAGGCCTCGACCTCAAGTCCTGCTTTTTGGGTCCGCGCATAGTCGATGGTTTCATTGAGGAGATCGACCGCCTCCTGAGGCGCATTGTTGGCGAGCATCGCCAGCGCCAGGTAGCGATTGCCGAGCACCCGCAGATAAGGCGTCGCATTTCCCTGCAGCATGTCCTGCAGCAGCCCGGCCTCGCGGACAGCGAGATCCGGGCTGGTCCTTCGATGGCATTCGATCCGGGTCCCACGCGCATTGACGAGATGAACAAGGTCGGTCGGAGGACCGGCCAGCAGCTCATCCAGAATGGCATCCGCCTCGGCAATCTTTCCAAGCTTCATCAGGATGCGGGCGCGCTGTGCTTTCAGCCACGGCTCGGGTTCGAACCCGAGCGTCTGGCGATCAAGTTTGTCAAGCCGATGGATGTACTCAAGTGCCCTTGTATTGGCTTCGAGCGCGCGTGGCAGCAGACCCGCAGAGAGCAAGGCGTGGCTGTAGACGGCCTTCAAAAAAGCGTCGACGCTTTCATTTCCGGCATCCTTGATCAGCTTTTGAGCTTCCTCGACCTTGGCGACATAGTCGTCCGCGGAACCCGCGATCAACAGAACCCGCCCAAAAGCCATGGTAATGAGGCAGGCGGCGCGCATGTCTTTGAGCTTGTTGGCGAGCGTCACCGCCTGATCGAAAACCGGCTCGATCTCGCTTGCGTCGGTGCCGCCCCACCACGCCAGATTGACGATCTGCCCGCACGCCATCATCAACATGTATTCGATCTGCGGCGTGGCCGGCACTTGCTGCACCAGCCGGCGGACGTTGTGCCAGCCATCCAGGGCGTTGCGCGGGTCCCGCGTGCCGATCCAGAGCGCGAACTTCAGGTAACTCTGGGCAGCGGACAGGTTCTCGCCGCCCTTCTCCCAATGATAAGCGATCAGGGATGAATTCTCGTCGAGACGATCGCGAAACTTGACTGCCAATGCGGCAGCCGTGTGGCGATGAAGCGCGCCGCGCTGTTCGCTCAGCAGCGACCCATAAGCCGCCTCCTGCACCAGCGGGTGGCGAAACGAAAAATTGTCGCGCTGGATATCGGCTCGCTCGTAGACCATTTCGGCGCCAACCAGCAACTGAAGCGAAGCCCGCGCCAACTGCATCGCGACCTGCGAGACTTTGGCGACCACCGAAAGCGAGAACTCTTTCCCGACGACAGCGGCGGCCTGCAGAAACAATTTGTCGCCTTCCGGCAGGCGATCGATACGCGATCCCAGCACGGCCTCGACGGTGGACGGCAAGGGAACTTCGCGTCCGCCGGGCGAGGTTCTGAAATTGGCCTGGAATCCCGACAGCACGTTTTGCTCGATCGTGGCGCGCACCAGTTCCTCGGCAAAGAACGGATTGCCGCCGGCACGCTCGATGATCCCGCGACGCAGGTCGGCGAGCGACGGATCGCGGCCCAGCGAATGATCGAGGATGATGTCGACGGCGTCCGCGCCGAGCGGCTCGACCGCAATCTCCCTGTAGTACGAATGCTCCATCCAGGGGCTGGAATACTCCTCGCGGAAATTGACGAGCATCAGCGTCGTCGTGCCGGAAATGCTGTCGGCCAGCGTTTCGAGAAACGTCTCGCTGGCCGTATCCAGCCAATGCAGGTCCTCGACCACAAAAACGGACGGCTGCGCCAGCGCGACCGCACGCGCCAAACGCCGCGCACTTTCAAGAAGCCTGAGACGGCGCAGCGCGACGTCCGACGGCAGAGCTGCCCGATCCGCAAGCGGAAGGCTCAGAAAGTCGAGGATCAACGGCAGGTCCTGGGTCAGGTTATAGTGAGCCAGGGTGGCCTCGACCCGACCGGCCGCTGTCTGCTTGGGCAACTCGTCGCTGATGCCAAAGAACGTGTAGTAGAGATCCAGGATCGGACGCAGCGGTGTGGCCCGTCCATATCCGGTCGCGCGCGCTTCCAGGACCGGAAACCCGTTTGCCCGGCAGTTCTCCAGGAATTCGAAAACCAGCCGGCTCTTGCCGCTGCCGGCCTCGCCGACGATTCCGACAACCGGCGAGTTGCCCATGCGCGCTTCGTCCAGCGCGAGGTTCAAAGCCAGGATTTCCTTGTCACGGCCCACGAACGGACTGAGCTTCTGGCCGCCACGGAATTGCTGACTGGCAATCGCGGGCCGGATGCCCTTGAGGGCAAAAATGGACATCGGCTCGGAAATGCCGCGCAGGCGCCGCGCGCCGAGCGGCTCCGCATCGATCGCGCCCGCTGTCGCCTCAACCGTCGCGTCCGTGATGACGACACCGAAGTCGGATGCTTCGTGCTCGAGGCGCGCCGCAATGTGCACGGTGCGGCCCATCGCGTCGTACTGCTCGGACACATCCGTCAGCAGGGTTTTGACAACGACTTCGCCGGTGTGGATGCCAATGCGAATGGGCGGCGCGTTCTCGATCCGTCGAACGTTTTCGATCATCGCAAGTGCGGCGCAGCAAGCCCTGACGGCATGATCTTCCTGGGAAATCGGCGCACCAAACAACGCCATCACGCCATCGCCCTGCAGCTTGTTCACCGTTCCTTCAAACCGGGCAACGGCTTCGCTCATCGCCGAGGTGATGGTCCCGAGCCGATTGGCCGCCTCCTCCGGGTTGAGATGATCGATGAACGCCGTCGAGCCGACGATGTCGGCCATCAGAACCGTCAGGCGCTTTCGTTCACCCTCGCGCGCCGCGCGTGTCGCAAGAATCCGGGCGGGCCGGTTCGAGGCTGTTCGGGTATTGGCAGTCGCTTGCAGGCTCGATCCGCAACCGACGCATGTCACCGCCTTCGGCGAATTACGGCAGGCGCAGCCAACGCATATCTGCGCAAGCATGGCGCCGCAATTCGCGCAAAAATTGGCGTCCGCGTCGTTGCTGTACTGGCATGTCTCACAGAGCATGCAAGCCGATCTTTCATCACAACTTACAGGGTCCGGCTCCGCCAACCGTTAGCGAGCAGTGCAAGACCCGATGTAGACCTCTCGGTCCGGCGGCCGTCGTGGCTCCAAGACATCATAGCCCATGAATGCGCGGCGAAAATGCTGTCAGATTTAAGACAATTGGACGCATCGTCTGGCCGAATTTCCCGAACTACGATACCGTGGGGGCTTCAAAACAAAAGTCGATATTGGCAGGAGGATTACGATGGGTGCGCTCGTTAACGATCCAAACGTCCCGGAAGCTCAAGTCGTACTGAACAGCCGGTTTGCTCCAGGCGATCCGTTGAGGGAAATGGTCGCCATCCAAAAGGAATTTAAAGTCTTCTCGCTCAACCATTCTCTGGCGAGCACATCTTCGGTGCTCAACATCGCGCCGTCCCAGGCGAAGGATCGCCGCGGCTGGTTCAAGTTTTGCAATCATCTCAAGAACGTCCCCTCCGACAAGAAGGGAGTGAGCGCGCATGACCGGATCATCACGGCCGTGAGCGAGGATCTTGCTTCGGCGAAGCCATTGCCGATCTATTTCACCTGGCATCCGGGCACGAAACTCGAAGTCAGCAAGGGCAATGCGCTGAGCTTCTCCAAGCAGCAGTATTTGATTATTTCAGCCCCTGTTGGACACGCTGCGGGTTAGCCTTGCGGACAGATGTCCAGTCAGGCTGATACCGCACGAACCTACTACTCGGAAAAGCTGAAGCGGCACGGAGCCACAGCGCTCGGCGTTGACTGGCCCAGTGCCGCCTCGCAATACCTCCGATTTGTGCAACTTCTGAAGGTCTGCGACTTCAGCCGGCCTTTCAGCATCAACGACTTCGGCTGCGGTTACGGCGCGCTGCTGGAATATTTCGAGTACAGGCATCCCACAGCCGTGATCCATTATCATGGCATCGATATTTCGCCGCCGATGATCGAGGCTGCGAAGCGCCGCTGGAGGTGCAACACAAGGGCAAAATTCTCGACCGATTCCACGTGCCAGGAAATTGCCGACTACTCGCTCGCCAGCGGCGTTTTC
>Ga0070734_10006236_pt1 | contig 10101 bp, 8 predicted proteins | sample Coa_R1_8_FD_66444 | JGI IMG/M metagenome (GOLD analysis project Ga0070734, IMG submission 66444) | Surface soil microbial communities from Centralia Pennsylvania, which are recovering from an underground coalmine fire - Coalmine... | ecosystem: Environmental > Terrestrial > Soil > Unclassified ... | reverse complement strand
ATCGAGGTGGGCGAGGACGGCGTGGACGAGCTCGTGGCCGGGCGACGTCTGCACGACGAGCACCTGCTTCTGGTCACGCTCCTCGATGCCGACCGTCGACACGCCTTCGAGGGCGCGCACCCGCTCGACGACCGCATCCTCGATCCCATAGACCTCGATCTCGACAACGCTTCCCTCGCCCACTCCGGACTTGAGCGCCTGCGGCGTCCCCTCGGCCACGATCTGTCCTTGTGCAATCACCGCGATGCGGTCGCAGAGCGAGTCGGCCTCGAACATGTAGTGGGTCGTTAGGAGGACCGTCTTGTCCGCCGCGGTGAGAGCGGCGATCGTCGCGCGCAGTTCGCGCGCGCCTACGGGATCGACTCCGATCGTCGGCTCGTCGAGGAAGACGACTTCGGGGTCGTGCAGCAGCCCCCGGGCGATGTGTAGCCGTTGGCGCATTCCGCGGGAGTAGCCCTCGACCTTCTCGCGCTCGCGGCCGGCGAGTCCGACGAGGTCGAGCAGCTCCGCGATGCGGCGCTTCTGCTCACGCGGCTCGACGCCGTACAACTCGGCGAAGTAGCGGAGATTGTCGAGACCGGAGAGCCGCTCGTACAGGCCGCGATCGCCGCCGAAGACGTAGCCGATGCGCTTGCGCACCTCGCGCGCGTCGCGGGCGACGTCGAGCCCGAGCACGCGTGCCGTTCCGGAGCTCGGCAGCAGCAGCGTGATCAGCATCTTGATCGTCGTCGTCTTGCCGGCGCCGTTCGGGCCGAGGAGGCCGAAGAGCTCGCCCTTCCCGATCTCGAACGAGACGCCGCGCACCGCCTCGACCTCCACGGCGCGACGCCGGAGGATCCCCGTGTTCGTGCGATAGGTCCGCGCGAGTTTCTCGACCTCCACGACAGCCATGCTCCGAGGATACGCCGGGATCCGGCGGGCGAGGGACTAGCGCCAGATGTCCAGCACGCCCGAGGTGGCGTGGTCGTTCGCGTTGCCCTCGGGGAGCGCGACGAAGCCGTCCGTGGCAATCGGGCTGTTCCAGTGGCCGCCGCCGACGGAAAGCGTCGTGACGAGCTTGCCCGTCGCCGGCTTGTAGACCCGCAGGCCGCCGCCCGGGTCATAGACGTAGAGGAGGCCGCCCGCGATCACCGGGCTCGTGCCCGCGTTTGTCCGCCTCCACATGGCGTGGAGCCTGCCGTGCCGCAGCTGCCACGCCTGGGTCGCGCCGCCGTCGGCGGCGATCAGCCACACGTGGCCGCTCTGGCGCCAAACCGCAGGCGCCGTGAAGAGGTCGGATCCCGAAGGGGTCGAGACGATCTGGAGCTCGTGCCCCTTGTGCGCCGCCGTCCCCTTCAGCCGCGCGAGCGAGAGGAGGCGGATCTTCCCGTCCTTGCCTCCCTGCGCGATGAGCGTCGAGGTCAGGTACACCGGCGACGTCGAGCCGATGTCTGTGTCGCTCGCGTTGAGCTGCGCCGTGTTCGTCGGCGTGTAGTTGCCGAGCATCTTCGCCTTCGGCGAGAGTTCGATCACCGCGTCGCCCCAGTCCGTCTTCCCGTTCCACGGCCCGTTCCCGGTCGCGACGAGGAGGTTCCCGTTCCGCGGTATGACGACGGCGCCCGCGCGTCCCCAGATCGCCGAGTCGCTCGACCCGCACGACGAGGGAACGATCAGCCCCGAGCGGTTGGAGCACAGCGAGTTCCAGACGTCGAGGAGCTGGCCCGACGGGGAGATGACGGCGACGTGACCCTGGTACGGCGGCGCATCGCCGATGTAGCCGCCGGTCGTGGCGAGCACGTGGCCGTTCGCGTAGTTGAGGGACGCGGCGATCTTCTCGTGCGTCGGGTCCTTCGTGATCGACACGCGCCACGCAGGCTGGCCGTTCGCGACGGAGAGCTTCTGGATCTTCCCGTCGGGGGACGCGGCGTAGATCCACTGGCGGCTGGGATCGGCGACGGGTGTCGCGGTCGTGATCTGGGCGGTGCCCGCGTAGGAGCCGTAGCTCGGCGGCTGCCATTGCCACAGGATCGATCCGCTGTGCGCGTCGATCGCGACCGTGATTCCGTAGGTCGTCGTCACGAACAGCGTGTCGTGCGGCGAGCCCTTGACCGTGACGCCCTTGAGATAGATGGCCGACGCATCGACCGTGCCTGGCAGTTGCACCTGCTTCCGCTTCAGCGAGGCGACGTTTGCGGCGGTGATGCCCGTCGAGCTCGGATCGTCGCTCGAGCGGGTCGCGTCGTAGCCGAAGCGCGTCCAGTCGGCGCTGGCGGACGAGCGGGTGGCCGCGGCGCTCGTGCATGCACCTCCCCCCAACCCGGCGAGGACGAGCACGAGAGCGACGGACGAAGCAATGCGCGGCACTGCCGATCACCTTACCGCGGAAGGGCGAGTCTGAACCTGCGCCGCTACGGGAGGCGCCAGATGTCGAGCACGCCGGTCGTGAGATGGTCGTTGGCGTTTCCTTCGGGCAGGACGACGATGCCGTCGGTCGCGATCGGGCTGTTCCAGTGGCCGGTGCCGGCGGCCAAGGTCGCGACCGGCACACCGCTCGTGGCGGAGTAGACGTGCAGACCGCTGCCGTACAGGTCGTACACGTACACGAGCTGCCCAGCGACGATCGGGCTCGTGCCGGGGGTGGAGTTCTGCCAGACCGGATGGAGCCGGCCGCGCTGCAGGACCCATGCCTTCGTGCCGGCGTTGTCGGCCACGATGAGCCATGTCCGCTTCGCCCGCCAGACGGCCGGCGTGGTGAACAACTGGGCGCGGCGGGGCGTCGACACGCTCTGCACCTCGTGCCCCTGGTGCGGCGCCGTGCCTTGCATGCGCGCGAGCGACACAAGCCGGATCTTCCGGTCCTTGCCTCCCTGCGCAATCAGCGTCGGCGTGAGGTACACGGGCGAGGTGGAACCGAGGTCGAGATCGCGGTCGTACAGCGTCGCTGTGTTCGCCGGCGTGTAATTGCCGATGAGCTGCCCGGACGGCGAGAGCTCGATCACCGAGTCGCCCCAGTCGGTCGTCCCGTTCCACGGTGCGTTCCCGGTCGCCACGAGGAGGTTTCCGCTGCCGGGCACGACCACCGCGCCGCCACGACCCCAGATTCCGGCATCGCTCGCGCTGCAGGACGACGGCGAGAGGAGCCTTTCGCGGTTCGAGCAGAGCGCGTTCCAGACGTGGAGGAGCCGGCCGGCCGCCGAGATGATCGCGACGTGTCCCTGGTACGGAGCCGCGTCGAAGAAGCTGCTCGTGGTGACGAGGACGTCACCGTTCGCGAAGTTGAGCGACGACGAGATCTTCTCGCGGCTCGGAAGCCGCGTGACCGACACGCGCCACGAGACGCTCCCGTCGGCGACGGAGAGCTTCTGGATCTTCCCGTCCGGCGAAGCCGCGTAGATCCATCTGCGACTCGGATCGGCGACCGGCGTCGCGGTCGTGATGCGCCCCGTCCCGGCGACGTGCGAATAGCTCGGCGGCACGTACTGCCACAGGATCGAGCCCGTCTGCGCGTCGATCGCGAGCGTGATCCCGTACGACGTCGTGACGAAGAGCGCGTCGTGAGGGCTTCCCTCCACGGTCACGCCCTTCAGGTACAGCGCGGCTCCGTCGACGGTTCCCGGCAGCTGCACCTGCTGGCGCGCGAGCGTGGCGGCGTTTGACGCCGTGATCTCCATCGCGTACGGGTCGTCGCTGGAGCGGCTCGCGTCGTAGCCGAAGCGCGTCCAGTCCGCGCTATGCGCCGAAGGTACGCCGGCCGCGCTGCTGCCGACGCAGCCGGCGGCGATGACCGCCGCGAGGACTCCCGAGAGAGCTAGCGACGCAGCAGGATGCGGCGAAGCTCGTCTTCCTTCCCCGGCTCGAGGATCGCGAGAACCTGATCCCCCGCCTCGAGCACCGTCGACCCGACGGCGATCTCCGCCCGGCCGTCGCGCATGACCGAGATGAGCCGCGATCCCTCGGGGAAGGCGAGCGCCTCGACGCTCTTGCCGACCGACGGCGAGTCACCGTCGATCTGCACCTCCACGATCTCGAGGTTCTCGCGGCGCAGCTCGAGAAGGTGGATCATGTCGTGCTCCGGCACCTCGTGCTCGACGAGCGCCATGATGTTCGACGTCGCGCAGACCGTCGGCGAGATCCCGAGCAGGTCGAAATGCGCCTGGTTCCGCGGGTCGTTCACGCGGGCGATGACCTTCGGCACTCCGTACTTCTCCTTGGCGATCTGGCCGATGATCATGTTGTCCTCGTCGTCGCCGGTGAGGGCGAGGATGATGTCGGGCGGCCGCGCGATCCCCGCGCGCTCGAGCACGTACAGCTCGGTCGCGTCGCCGCGCTGCACCTGGTGCTCGAACTCGTCCTCGAGCGCCTCGTAGCGGTCGCGGCGCTGCTCGATGAGCGTGACCTCGTGCCCGAGCCGCAGGAGCGAGCGCGCGACGTTCGCTCCGACCTTGCCGCCGCCCGCGACGATGACGTACATCAGGCGTCCGTTCCCGTAGGGATCGCGCACGTGCGGGCGGCGTCCATGAGCCGGTCGATGGAGATCCTCGTCGGGCAGACGATGTCGAGGCCGCGCTCGGAGTAGAACTTCGCGCGCGCCGGGTCGAGCACCCGCACGACGACGCATTGCACGTCGAACCGGTGTTTCGCGACCTGGCCGATGACGATGTTCGTGTTGTCGCCGTCGGTCGCGACGACGACGGCGTCCGCCTCCTCGATCCCCGCGTCGCGGAGGAGGTCGGCGTCCATGCCGTGCCCGACGATGAACGTCCCCGGCCAGCCCTCGCCGAGGCGCGACAGCGCGTCCTCGTTCTCGTCGACGACGGTCACGTCCCAGCCCTCGCGGTGCAGCTCGAGAGCGATCGACGATCCCACCCGGCCGCAGCCGATCACAAGCGCTTTGACATCCATTCGCGCGGAGCGTAGCGCCCTAGGCCTCTTCAAGCACGCCCTGCGGGAAGGCGACGACGAGCACCTCCGCGGGCGCGTTCCGGAGCACGTAGTCGACCGTCGGCGAGAAGAACCGGGACTGGCGCCGCCAGCGCGGCGACGAGCCGAGGACGATGAGGTCCGCCTCGCTCTCGCCCGCCGCCTGGACGATCGCCTCGCCGATCGATCGGGCGCGGATCGAGCGTGCCTCGACCTCGACTCCGAGGTCCGACCCGAGCGCCTCGGCCTCGGCTAGAGACGCTGCGGCGCGCTCCTCCTCGTCCGTGAGCTCGGCGTCGAGCGGCTGGTCGAGGGGGACGCGGATGACGTGCAGAGCGAGAACGGTGGCGTTGCGTTCCTGCGCCAGCTTCACGGCGGTCGCGATCATCTCCTCGCCGATCTCGCCGAGCTTCATCGGCACGAGGATCTTCGAGAACGCCGCCTCCGGGAGCTCGCGCTCGGCCGTCGCCTCGACGTGCTCGAGCAGCCCGGTGCCGCTCCGGCGGCGGACGAGGAGGTAGACGACCGTCCCCGCCGCGAGCCAGGCCGGCCCGCCGTAGCGCGCGCCGATGTGCGTCGCCATCGCCGCGACGAAGATCGCGGCCGTCGCGAGGGTTCCGATCACCGTGGGGATCGGGATGTCCCCGCCGCGAAACGGCACGGAGAACGGCACGCGATAGGGGCGGTCGACGTCGGCCTGGCGGAAACGGAGCTTGATCACGGCGAGCTGCGCGGCGGTGAACGCGAGCAGGACGCCGAAGCTGAAGAGGCTCGCGAGGAAGGAGACGGGATTCGTGGCGAACTCCGTCGAGAGGAGAAGCGCGATCGAGATCGCGCCCGCCGCGACGACCGCCGCGGGCGAGTGCATGCTGCGGCGGCTCAGCCGCGAGAACGCGCGCGGCAGCTGGCCGTGCTCTCCCATCGAGTACGCGAGTCGGCCGAAGCCCGAGTTCGACGTGATGGCGGCGGCCAGGAGGATGAGCGCGCCGGTCAGCCCGACGTAGACACGGAGGATGTGCTCGAACGTCGACCCGACGTGCGGGCCGAGCGCGTAGACGATCCCCATCAGCGGCGCGCGCTGCCACGTCGTCCCGAGCGCGGTCGTCCCGTGCGGTGCCGGGAAGGCCGACAGACCGACGAGCGCGATGAGCACGGTGACGAGCACGACGGCGCCGATCGCGGAGAAGAGGCTGCGGGGAAGGTCGCGTCCGGGTTCGCGCGTCTCCTCCGCGAGGTTCGCGACCGTCTCGAGACCCGTGTACGCGAGGAACGCCAGCGGGACGGCGAAGATGAGCTGGTGCCACGACGGGCTCGTCCCGAGGTGAAGCCCTTCCCCGAGAGCATGCGGCGAGAAGAGGCAGATGAACCCGAGCGCGACGAGCATGAGCTGCGTCACGAGGTCGAGCAGCGGCACGACGACGCTGAGCGTGTACATCTTCGTCCGCGCGAGGAGGCGGGCGACGACGATCCCCGCGATGACGACGCATCCGAAGTACGCGTCGCCCGGGTGCCGCGCGATCGAGTGGATCTGGAGCGCGATCCCGAGGTAGTGCGGGAGAAACAGCGCCGAAAGCGCAATGACGATGAGGTAGTCGAGGAAGAGCGCCCAGCCGGTGAGGAAGCCGGCGAAGTCGTTGAACGCGACCCGTACGAATGCCGCCGCGCCGCCCGTGCCGCGATACGCGGTCGTCCCTTCCACGTACGAACCCGTGACGATGAGGAAGATCAGGCCGACGAACGCGAGGACGACCGGCGTCATCCCGAGCGCGTGGAACGCGACGATCCCGAGCGCGAAGTAGAGCGAGGAGGCGATCTCGCCGTACGCGACGGACGCCAGAACCGGCGCGTCGAAGACCCGTTGCAGGCGCGGCAGCTTCCTGGCCATGCGCGGAGGCTAACGGCGTCGCAGGAGGTACAGCCGGCCGCAGCCGAGCGCGATGAAGAGCGCGCCGAGGGCGTAGCCGACCGATCCCCCTCCCTGCGCGACCGTCTCGGCGAGTAGCGCGATCCCGACCGCGATCGACAGGAAGCCGAAGACGACGATCGACCGGCGGTAGAAGCCGCTCACGCGGCCATCTCGCTCGACGTCGCCACCATGACGCGGCACGGCGCGTGCCGGAGGACGAAGTCGACCGAGTCGCCGAAGATCTGGCGGCGGCCGCGCTGAAGGCGGACGCGCCGAGGTCCGGCCATGACGATCACCTCGGATCCGCGGCGCATCGCCTCGTTGACGATCTCGCGGCCGATGTTGCGGGTGCGCGCGATGCGTCCCGTGACGCGGACGCCGTACGACTCGCCGATCGCGCGCGCTTCGTCGAGCTGGTCGTTCGCGACCTCGACGTCTTCCGCGAGCTCGGCGTCGAGCGGGAGGTCGAGCGGGACTTGGATGGCGGTCAGCGCGACGATCGACGCGCGCCGCTCGGCCGCGAGGCGACAGGCGAAGTCCATCGCCTCGTCGGACGGGTAGCCCGGCGCGATCGGGACGAGGATCGTGCGGAACTCGAGCGCCGCGGCCTTCCCGTACTCGACCGGCGCGCGGATCGTCACGGTCAGCGGCTCGTGCAGCACGCGCCGGCGGTAGACCACGTAGACGACGAAGCCCGCGGCGATCCAGCCCAGGCCCGCGTAACGCGTGCTCGGGTACTGGATCACGACGTCGATCCAGGAGAGCCCCGTGCCGAGCACGCCGATGAGCGCGAAGAGCGGCCAGTCGACGCCGCGCCAGCGGAGGTTCGGCCGCGCCTTCCACGGGATGTCACCGCCCTCGCCCGCGCGCTTCCGCCGCAGCTGGATCACGGAGGCGTGCGCGATCGTGAACGAGAGCATCGCGCCGAACGAGTACATCGTCCCGAGGAAGTTCGTCTTGCCCGGAATGAGCACGAGGATCGAGATGAAACCGGCGAACACGACGAGCGAGATCCACGGCGTCTTGAACTTGGGATGCAACCTCCGGAAGATCGCCGGCAGCTGGCGGTAGCCGGCCATCGCATAGGTGATCCGCGAGGCGCCGATCACGCCGGCGTTCGTCGCGATGAAGAGGATCGTCGCGGCGAGGATGCCGACGTAGACCTTCAGCACGGAGAGCAGCGCGCCGCCGATGCCGAGCTTCTCCACGACGCCGAGTACCGGGTCGGCCGCGTACTTCGTGCCGAGAAGCGTGGCGCCGTTGTGGACCGGCATCGCCGACAGCGCGATCATCGGCAGCGTGAAGTAGATGGCGAAGACGGCGATCGCCACCATGACGATCGACCGGGGGATGCTCCGCACCGGGTCGCGCGCCTCCTCCGACAGGTTCGACACGGTCTCGATCCCGGTGTACGCGATCATCGCGATCGGGATCGCGAGCAGGAAATGACCCCACGTCGGGGCCGTCCCGAAGTGGACGTTGTGAACGAGCGTGCTCGGGCTGAAGACGAGGTAGAAGCCGAGCAGGACGAGTAGCACCTGCGTGGCGAAGTCGATCGCGGCGAGGCCGATGTTGATCTTCGCCGACTCCTGCACCCCGACGATGTTGAGCACGACGAGGATCACGATCACGATCGCTCCGACGATGATGTCCCACGGATTCGTCCGCAGCGGCGCCCAGAAGATCGACAGGTAGTGCGGCACGAAGAACGCCGAGATGGCGATCGTGATGATGTAGTTGAGCATCTGCGCCCACGCCGCGGCGAACGAGACCGCTTCGTTGAAGGCGTGCCGCGCGAAGCTCGAGGAGCCGCCGGCCTCGGGGAAGCTCACCGTTCCCTCCGCGTACGTCGCGGCGGTGGCGGCGAAGAAGAGACCCGCGATGACGAAGACGACCGGCGTCAGGCCGAGCGCGAACGCCGCGGTTACGCCGAGGGCGTAGTAGATCGAGGAGCCGACGTTGCCGTAGGCGGTGGCGAAGAGCGCGTTGGCTCCGAGTACCCGTTCGAGCTCGTGTGCCTGCCGTCTCCGCCGCGCCACGCGGGGACTTTAGTGCCGCGTCCGGCGACTGGGCCGGTGGCGATCATGACGCGGCACGGCGCCGCGCGCAGGAGGAGCAGGACTTCGTGCGGGAACGCGCGCTTGAAGCCGCGCCGCGACTCGACCGGCGCGCCGACGACGACGAGCTCTGCTCCGCGCTCGGTTGCCACACGGGCGACCTCGTCGCCAAGCAGCCCGGGCCGAGTGCGGACGATCTCGCGCCGCGCGCCCACGCCGTAGGACGCCGCCACCGCAGCGGCCGAGTCCAGGCGGTCGCGCAGGCCGCGCAGCTCGCTGTCGAAATTCGCGTCGAGCGGCAGCTCCCGCTCGACGAAGAGCGGCGCGACGAGAACGACCCGCGCGCGGCGATCGGCGGCCAGCCGGCACGCGAGGTCGAGCGCGTGCTCCGTCTCCTCCCGCTCGAGGAGCGGCACGACGATCGTCCGGTAGCCGATCGACCCCGCCCGGCGCGCCAGCCGCCGCGCGCGGCGATGGACGAGCCGGAGGTCGACCCGCAGTCTCATCTCATGACCTGGTACGGGACCGACGCGAGGATGACGTGCTTCTCGAAGAGGAGCAGCCGCTTGACGTAGAGCGCGCGCTGGTTGTGGAGAGCGCGGCGCCAGCCGTGGAGGATGAGCTCCGGCATGAGGACGAGCACCGCGACTTCCGGATCGGCCGTGATGCCGCGGAGGTACTTGAGGAGCGGCGCGCCGAGATCCCGGTACGGCGCCTCTTCGACGTGGAGCGGGACCCGCGGTCCGTGCGCCTTCCACTCGGCGCGGATCGAGTGCGCGTCGGCGGCGCTGAACGCGAAGTTGACCGCCTGCGTGTCCTCCACGTCGAGCGTGCTCGCGTAGTTGACCGCGCGCATCGTCGCCGCGCTGACGTTCGCGGCGAGGACGCGAGCGACGAGCCGCTTCGGGAACTCGCGGGACGGCCCGCGCAGCACGGGTACGTCGGCGACCACGACGCTCGGCTCGGACAACAGCCGAAGCTTCAACGCGAGCTCGCGCGGATGGCGGGCCTGCTCGAGGAGCGAGTCGCGCTCGAAGAGCTCCGGGAGGATGACTGTGACGAAGTCCGATTCGCCGCGCGGCATCCGCCAGACCTGGTCGAGCACGGAGTCCGTCAGCCCGCCGCCGACGTCGTGCACCTCGAGCTGGCCGTGCCCCTCGTAGCGGTGGAACCAGCGTGGCCCGATGCCCGTGTCGGAGCCGCGCAACGGGACGTGGATCGGGCGGAAGCCCGCCGGCG
>Ga0070734_10006235_pt1 | contig 10105 bp, 7 predicted proteins | sample Coa_R1_8_FD_66444 | JGI IMG/M metagenome (GOLD analysis project Ga0070734, IMG submission 66444) | Surface soil microbial communities from Centralia Pennsylvania, which are recovering from an underground coalmine fire - Coalmine... | ecosystem: Environmental > Terrestrial > Soil > Unclassified ... | reverse complement strand
GCCAGGTCGCCTGCTTTGGGAACCGTACAGCTTGACTTTAAAATGCTGACCCGCTCCTGAATCTGATCGGCCTTCACCGGGCAATAGCGCTCCAGGGTATCGGGGAGCGGTCCATGCATCTCCCTGGTAGCGAGAAAGAAGATACGTGTCGCCGCATTGAATTTGGGATCGCTGACAGCCTGTTCCGCCTCCTCCAGCGTGAGTATGGGAACATTTTCCTGCTTGTGCTTACTGTCCTTGCTGGTGAGAATAATATCCTGATACTCTTTGGCCGCTGCCTGTCCCTGCGGTCCGGAGACGATCAAATAGACTTTGGGCTTATCCTTCCCCAGTTGGCGCGCGAAGGTCTGTGCAATGCCAGAAGTCTGCGCTAACAGCGCTATTCCCAGCATTGCGCCTGAAAATCCGGTACGAAACCCATTACGAAGCGACATCATTTTTCCACTGTTCTCCTTCTACAACCAGCAAAAGCTATCTGGCGATCTGCAAAAAGGCAGATGTTGTAAAGTTAGTGCGGCGCATTTTGTTGGGGTGACGACAATGCGATGACATCCGGGTTGCGAGGGTTCAACTTCAACAGTTGATCCACCACCGGACGTAAGCGTGTTTCATCACCGGAAATCTTAAGAGCGACAGCATAGGATGCCAGAGCAAATTGCTCGTCAGGGTGCTGCAGGGCGATCTTACTCAGCAGAACTTGCGATTGATCGAGGCAACCGAGTTCCGCTAAGGCGCGGCCAAGTACTGCAGTCGAAAGCCAATCCGCGTCCGGGTTGGCAAGAGCGTCATAGTTACTCAGAACCAGTTGCACCAGCGACGCTTCAGGATAGGCGTATCCGACGATGCCGCTACGCATTGGCGCGGAATAGACGGTATAGGACTGTCCTGCTGCCAGTACCTGACTGGAAGGGCGCGAATAGTCTTCCGTCGTGTTACGCCCATGCGCCAGCGCTCTGGCAAACATGGTCTCGGCTTTGTCGGTCTGTCCCTGTTTGAGAAGCATCAAGCCATAGTGAAAACGCGGGTAGAAGCCGGGAGCTTTATCGGCGTCGTTGGAGGCGAAGGCGGTCTCGAACAGCGAAGCGGCGGAGTTCGTATCGTGCTTGTTATAAGCCTGTTCCGCCAATGCCATTTGAGCGCGTGTACGAAATGCGGGAACAGCAGTTAATTCCTGCAGATAGTTCAGGGCTTGCGCCTCCTCGCCGTCCGCGAGCAGAACCTTTGCTGCAAACAGTTTATCTTCAGATTTTTTTGGGGGCGGCATGGCAGGCAGCTTGACTCCCTTCTTTACATCAGAGAGTTTATCCCCCTGCTCTTCCGTTGAGGTGGAACCCGTTTCGTCCTCATCAAGAATTCTACAGAGGCTGCGTAATTCGGCGCGCGCTTTGAAATCGCCGGGGTTTTTCTGGACCTCCGCGGCGGCTTTGAAGATAGGGCCATATGTGGGAAGATAGGTGGCATAGGGCTGGAATGTCTTCCAGGCTTTTTCGTAATTGCCCGCTTTGAATTCCGCGACGGCTGTTAAGATAGGATTGGGTCTTTCGGGCACGGGCGCCGGAAGCAGAGCCCTGACACGGCGCAACGTCGCTGCAATTTCCGGCGTGATCGTGTTGATCTTCTCGGCAGGCAGCGTATTCAGTTTTGCCAGTTCCGCATCCGCCTGCGCCTTTTTATCCGCCTCGATCCCGACTGCGACAAAACGCCAGGTGACAAGGTGCCATGCCTGTGGCGCAACTTCCCAGGAAATGGAGTTATGACGATCGTAAACGGTTTTGGGTGGATCGGTAAACTTGAATACTAGTCGATACACCCCTGCCTTGAGATTTTTGTGGTCTCTGCTGAAAACGCCGATCTCCGTGGTTTTCATTGTGATCTTACCGTTGAATGCAAGGCCGTCTGCCTCTTGCGTTGCCTGCACCTGGGACTCGGACAACGTCCCGAGAATTTCGCAGGCAAAATATATTTTTTCACCCGGCAAGAGTGGAACCTGGGAGGCGCTTACATGCCAGGTGACTTCTTCACCGCTGTCAGGGGTATTCGTGCTCAATGTAATGCTCTCGATCTTTCCGAGGTCGTTCCTGTTGGAGGCGTACGAAAGATAGGGCTGATTGAGCGCGGCAAGTTTGACAGGGAACAGCCATACACGATTGTCTTCCAGATCTGCTTTGTATATCAGCAATGGGCCGACGAACGGTTTGTAACCGTCCTTCGTTACCCGCACGTTCAGCTGGCTGACATTGATATGGCGTTCCGTTTTCTGTGCGCCGCCAAACAGAATACTGGCGATGGAGAGATCGAAGATACGCTCCGTAGCGAGACTCGTGCTGACGGTTCCCAGGGAGGCTTTGAACCTATAAAATCCCTCTTTGCTCGTATTCGCTTCGGAGCCCTTAATAGCCTGAATATTGGGCGGCAACAGAAGTTGAACATGCGCGCCTTCAAGGTAGTGATTATTTTCAGCATCCACGACAAAGCCAAAGGCGTCGCCGATCCCGCCGAGTTTCTTCGGTTGTTCCTGTTCTTGCCCGCTTACAGGCTTGTGAAGCCCTAGTGAACAGAGGCAAAGCAAGAGAATCAGAATGCGCTTCATAAGATCTTCCTTCATGGACATGGCAATTACTGCGCCTCCTCAACCAATGGCCTTCCATGTAATGGCAGATTGGTGCCGGATTCCCAATCGTGCAAATGTTCAGCATTGCGCGATGGGCGTTTTGGGGATAGGAATTGGCTGATCAAGGTGGCAATATATTGCCTTACTTTCGCCCTGGTGATCCCGAACCCTGTCCTCGATGAGATGTACTACTTCGGTGCGAACTAACATATCGCGTGAGGTCACGTGTGAGCGTATAGACACGCCCATCGTTCGCATTTGTATTCGTCCACAACATCTCGTTGGCGCTGATCCATTTCACATAATAAGATTGGGTTGATCCGGTGACATAGTGGAAAACGCCATTTGCATAGGTGTATGTACCCTGATGTTCGTCGTTTTCGTTGTATGTACCGTCAGCATGTAGATCGTCGAATCCTGTATTCCCCAGTGTGTATCCTGTAGAGCCTGAATTGTTCAGCGTCTCCAGCCAGTAGCCAGCAATGGGATTCGTACCACTGATAGGAATGGAGAGCGCCGATGATACCGTCATCCCGAGTGTATTTGCAGCGCGAATATAGACAGTATTGGCCCCTCTATTGAGGCTTGCTACCGTATTGAAACTGCCGTCGGCGCCAACAGTGAACAGGTATTCCGCTCCATTGACGACAACAACGGCCTGATTTGAGTCGAGTTGGGTTATCGTTCCTGACAGAGTAGCCGTTGCGGCAATATCGTCAATTATGGGGGTACTAAGTGTAATCACCGGGGAGGCTGTGATTGAACCGGAGAATGGTTGCATCTGAACATCAAGTTCGATTCTGCCGCCAGCGGCAATTGTGACCTGATTGTTAGTTGTACTTCCCTTTCCGTAGAATGAAACGACGCGGTCGCCTGCGGGCACATGATCAAGTGAGTATTGACCATTCGAGTCTGTCGTGGTCGAGATGTCTCTGAAACCGTATGAGGTTGTGACATGAATACCAGGCAGGGAGTTGCCATTCGAGTCGGTGACCGTTCCATAGATGGTTCCTCCATTTTGGTCGAACGTACTCACGGTGACCGTGGATGATCCTACAATTCCCGACTCTTTTTCTGTTGCTTTCACTGACACTACACCGTTTGCAATGCCTGAAACATTACATTGTGTTCCATTAGGCGTCAGGCTTACAATCGCATCGGAACCTGCCACCATACTCCAGGTCCACATTGAGGCTGATGTCAAAACAACATTACTCTTGACATCATAAGCTGTAGCAATCAGGTTGACATTCTGTCCGGTGCCAATATCCGCATTGTCAGGTTTTACCTGAATGGAACTGATAGTGGACCCCATACTGAGTGCAACAGTAGTGTCCTGATTTACCTGCACTGTAATAGGCACTGTTCCGGTTGCCTGAGCAACGCCGGCGCCATCTAAGCCGGGGTAGGCGGAAGCAACCAACATTGCGTTTGCCGCAGGCAAACCAATGTGAATTGTCTGAGTATCCACTCCGGACTGACGGTTGACAACAGTAACGACGGATTGCTGGCTGCTTATGCTGATTTCAAGCTTAATACTCTGCGACGCAACGGGAATGAGACGTCCAACAGGCAGTTGAGGCCAGTGTATCTGAACCGAGATAGTTCCTCTTTGTCCTGTTGCTTGTTGAGATCCTGATTCGGAACCGCCGCCACATCCCGATAGCATAAGCCCCAAGAAAATTAGGGCAAGGAAATAGATATACGATCTCATCATGATATCACCACCGTTCCAGTTCCTGAAGCTGTGACGGCACTTATATTGATGCTGTGCCAGTCCATCAACTCAGTGATAAATCCGATCAGTTGTCCCCCGCCCAAACCGGCATAGACCGCCCCCACAGCAGTAACTGCTGCATCTGCAAGCGCTACTTTGCCGAAGAGCAGAACACCGTTCCAGCCAGCCTTCATAAAGGCAGCAGTTAATATTTCCTTAAGAATATCGGCGGTCTGAAGCGCACCGAACGCTGCTTCGGCCACTGCTACGGCTGCAGACGACATCTCAATAGCATTGGCTCCTTGCGTCAATTTGGTATAGAAGTCATTGAGCGCATCTGCCATTCCGGCATCGCTTAGCAAAATGGATATGGCATCTATCCAGGGTTTCACATCATCGGAGGGGGCATAGGTAAAACCCAGGACAAAGTTTAAGAGGGGCACGACGAAATTCCAAAGAATGGTTTTGATTGTCGCACTGTTAACAGCCTCTGTCCCTACAAAGGCATTTCGCATGTCACTTGCAATAGTCAGGTTTGATGTTGTTCCCATCCCTCGAAAGAAGAATTCAACACGGTAAGCGCCCGAGCCACCCATATTGAGCGCTATGGTCTTTGTTGTCGGGTCTCCTATTTGGCCGGAAATCAGGCTTCCTAACGAGGCTCCCTCAGCTCCCGTGAGGTCATCTAAGCGTTGTATTGTAGGCAATGCGCCCGATGTGGGAAAATCTTTGCGATATACTTGAAGGACTCGGAGATCTGCATTGCTGATTGTGAGCAAAACTTGTGCGGGCGACGACACATCGCCAAGAGTAAAATTCAGTGTGGAATCATCACGCCCACTATTGTCCGTGGTAATAAGTCTGCCACGTCGATGTACAGACCGATTGGCCTCGATATAGCTTTTAACGCAGGTCGCATAAGCGGTCTGAACCCCTGGGACAGCGACTGCTGTCGGCAAAGCCGAATTTGCCATGGCGCTGGCAAGAGCATCACGGAACGCTCCGTATTGCGATAGGTTTGCTATCTTCTGGAGACGACTCCGAGCCTCATCCGGCTTCTCAGTAACAATACCAGGCGTGAGAAAGATGAGCGCTATAGCGGTGGAACTGGCATCTACAATAATGGTCTGCTCCGCGCCCCCAATTGGTACGGAAATACTCATACCGCTTACTGTATTGTTAGCATCCGTAGCGAGAATTACATGGACGACCTGTGAGGAGACATTCACACCAAACTGGCCTCCGGATACCGCTGCCGGGTTATCTGCATAGGCGCTGATAATCTTCGTCGCCTTGCCTGAGATACCCGGTATATTCACCGTCCCTCTTGCGGCGATTGTGAGACTAGGCGTCGCGGCGGGGCCGCCGTTTCCTCCACCTCCGCCACATCCCTCCATCAATAGTGCTGCAGCCGTCACGCTGAAAAGGGCGACAAATTGGCGTCGTGAAAGATCTTTGACGACATTGATGTTGTCGGTGTGAACATCTATCTGTCTGGCAGGTACTCTTCGGTATGATTTCTGATTCATAAATGCTTGCCCCCAATCATGTTCTGGTTCAATAATGCAAAACGGTCGTGACAGCCATGGCCAAAAAGGTTGCTTCCTGTAAGTAAGAGAGGACAGTGGTTGTTGTGAAGGAACGCGCCTCTGAGCTGACGCGGTAGAGCAAAGTATTCCCGCCAGACAAAGCGTCCGTAGGGCTATCCCCTTTGTGATCTGTTTCGGTTAAGCATGTTTCACCCTGTTACCCGCAGTACAAACTTGGCATTAGATCGTGGAGGCACGCAGGAGGCAACCCTTCTATCGTGGCCCGTGAGAAACTTGGATAGGGGCGGCACGACCTGCAGGTATAAGAAGAAACGCATGCTGTACGCCGTTTAAAGTCCCGTTACCGACGATTTTGCCGCTATCGTTGATGCCAGTTGCACCTGTTAGTATCCATCCAGTATTGGAAGGAATACGCGTATTCAAATCGACTATTCCCGTACTGCTTGTCCACAAAAACGCACGTGGTGTGGTTGGTGAACTGCCGGCCAGATTTTCCGATGTGCCTACGACTAGGCCCTGCAAATTAATGGCGGCCGCAAAGCTTGATGTATCTCCCGGCAAAATACCCAAAGAGATCATCCCGCCGTTCTGAGACCAAAGGAAGGCGCGGTAGCTTTTGTATGTTTCCAGTGATGAGCCAGGTACTGAGGTATAGGAATTACCAATGACTTGCCCCGCGTTGTTGACTGCAAGGGCTTCACTATCGGTATTGCCAGAGAGCTTTCCGAGGCTTTTTGCCCCCCCGCTCGAGGCCCATATGCAGGCATGACTTGATGTTGTATCACGTGAGTAACCTGCGATGAAACCGGAAGGGCTGCAACCTAATGCAGTGCTATTTATATCTCCCGATAACATCCACAGTGTTTGCAGACCATCCCGCTGTGTCCAACGAAATGCCTGTCCAGAGGATAACGTGAAGGAATTTCCCGCTACACTGCCGGAAGCATCAATGCCGAATGCGGAGCTATAATCTCCTGAAGTAAACCCTCCTATGCCTTGCATACCGTTTGCCGAAGACCATACAAATGCGGTATATAATGTCCCTTCGCTAATCCCAACCACCTGACCGAGATCGTTGATACCTAGAGCCCGACTGTTCGTATCGCCAGACAAAGTCCCAAGTTTTTTCATGCCTGTCGTCGACGACCAGATAAAGGCGTGGTAGGAAGAGATAGTAGCGGAAGCATAAGATGTACCAACGACTTGATCTACTGAGTTGATAGCATTCGCTTCGCTGGAGGTGTCGCCAGGCATGGCGCCAATATCAACGATAGTATATGTATTGTTGCCAGCCTGTCCATTTGTACCAAGGAGATTGCTAGCAGCACCCCCGCCCCCTCCGCACCCTGCTAAACTAAGATTGAAAAATATTAAGCTTAGGATGATCCTGCCCGAAGTATGTGGAGCATGGATTATGCGCATTTTGGATTCCTTTCATACTCATACGGAGTGTCCTGCGGCCATATGGGACACAGATTCAGATCAAATGCTCCCGTGAGTACATGGTTAGATGAAGGCTGGATGGCTACCAGAATTGCGTTCGACTTCGCCTCTTTCTTCACTTTGGGATAGGGCTTGAAGAAATCCTTGAGCGCTTCCTCGATGCCCTTCCCAACGGCGGCTACGATACGCTCACTCCCTTTCGTGGCCCCGAATGCCGCGCTTCCATTGGTTTTGCTATCCATAACGAAGGAACTGCGTATCGGCTTTTCGGCATTGACATCCAGAAGCCAGACTTTGATTTTCGCTCTGCCTTCGATAGCGGAAGAGAAAACGTTGTTGATTTCTCGCTTGCTCACATCGGTGATGAGAACAAAGGCAATCAGATCCGCTTTGACTTCCTTGCCGATTTTGTAGAGCGTGTCGCGTTTCTGCTGCTCTTCATCGTTGAGGTCGATCTTCAGATCCGCAATGGATTTATCGATGAGTTGCTGATCCACGAGTTTGAATCCATGCTCCGTGAACTCTCTGGCAAGTTCCTCGTTGCCTCGCTTTGTCTGGTCGGCTTTGAAACTGGGATCCTTTTCGCCGCTCAGATTGATGACCGGTACGAGTGCTACGCTGGTGGATTGGGGAATGTATTGGTCTGTTGCCTTGCCTTGCGCAGGCGCCAGCGTGGTCAGGCAGGCGAACTGAGTAATGAGCAAGAGCGGTAAGAGAAGTTTAGTCATGGTATCTCCCTATATCTCTATGGGATCTAGATCACGCTCACATAGAGATCTAAATTCAGTGCCGCGTTCCCAAAGGAGAATCGCGACGGATGCTAAAAACGCGCGCCTAACGATAAAATCAATCCGGTATCGGCGGTGGCGCCACTTCCGATATAGCGACCTTCCACAAAAAATCCATTGAAGTCGGCGCCCAGACTGACACCGTAGGCGAAGTTTTCCCCGGAAACGAACTCACCTTCAATCGCGGCGGAGTTGTAGACGAGCCCGATGTTGGGTCCAATGTAGAAGTTCTTTCCCAGGCGAAACTGGTATTCAATCAGAAATGGGATGATGAGCGCGTTGGCTTCCGCGCTCACGGTTCCGCCCTGACCATCAGGAATGCTTCCGGTTATCCGCTCATAGAAAAGCCCTGTCGTGAGTACGATGTACGTTGTTCGGGACTGTTTGATCGGCTGTTCGTAAATGAGGCCAAAACTCGTGTCCGCCTGTAAGGGGGAAGAAACGCCGGTATTAGAGAAGATGCTGAAGCCGACCCGAACGCGTTTCTTTTCTTCATCATTGGACTGTGGCGCGCAATGCAGGGATTGCGGCTTAATCGCGATGCGTGTGGCCACGTTGTCGGTGGGCTTGAGAGATGCAATGAGATCCGCAGAGAGGTGGGCGATATGCACGACGGGTTTAGATGCATTCACCACATCGGGCGCGATGCTGCTCTTGGTATCGCCTTCCTTGACGCGCACAAGATCTTCCGGCGTCTGGATATCCGCTCTTACAAACCCCGCTGAGAGCGTCAGCAGGAGCGATATGGTTACCACGAGTCGAAATGGGTTCATTGAGTTAGCTTCTCCTTTGTTGATTGATTTGTCCGATATCAGAATGCCGAAAAGATCGCCGGGCAACCATAACGACCCTATAAGCGGTAAGGTCTGCAAGCGCCCGCAGTAATCAAGTGCCATGCCTGATCCAGCCAAAAAAGCCCCGTGTTGTCAGTGCAACTGCATCGTCCGTGCTCGCTCGGCATCTTTGAGAAAAAGAAAAGGGCGCAGCAACAGGGAAAAGCCAGGCCGCTCAGGAATATCAGCCAATCCAGAGGTGAATGCAAATAGGACATTCTCTGAAAAAAGTTATACAGGGTGAGAATAGTCTGGATAGAACACACAATAAGCGCAGCCTGAGTTGCGTTACACAAATTCATGGGGGCCTCCCTTCCCTTGCTGAAGCACGCCCCTCAACAGGAATGGCAGCGACAAAACCATTAAATCGAAGTATAATAAACCTATGTGGTCAGAAACCGTGGTCCTGAAGCAGTAAAGGCGTGGTCAGAAAAAATTTTTCGCCTTTTTACCTGCGTTCCCCTGGACAGGGGCCGCGCGAACACAAAAACAGCCCTGTTCGTGACCATTTTATGCCGTTCTGCCCACCGCTCTCACCCGGTTCGGAGGAGATTTCCGCTGTGCGTACACCCGCTCTCTCACCGAATACCTCATTACAGATCCATCTCTTCGGCACGGTGCAGGTCCACATTTTGGGCGTACCGATGTCCCCACTGCGCACCCGTACCGGCTACTGGCTGCTCGCGCTGCTTGTCCTCCGGAATCGTCCCGTGCCCCGTCTGGTGCTGGCCAGCCAACTCTGGCCCGACAGTGATTCTTCGTCGGCGCTAGCCAATCTCCGCCGGACATTGACCGATCTACGCGCTGCACTGGGGAAGGAGGCCTACCGGATACACTCTCCCATTGAGAACACTCTGTGCCTGGATCTGACCGGAGCGCGTGTTGATTTGCTCGACTTCGATGCCGCTTGCCGGAAGGACGATCCGCAGGCACTGGAAGAGGCGCTCACTCTCTACTGCGGGCCTCTACTGTCGGAATGCCCCCTGGAGTGGGTGCTCTCCGAGCGGCAAGATAGAGAAGATAGGCACCTGCGGGCCAGACAGCATCTGGCAGAGCGTGCAATGGGAGCAGGGGATTCGGAAACTGCGATCATGCATCTGCAAACGGTCCTGAAAATAGATCCGCTGCAGGAAGCAGCCCTCCGCAGCATTATGCAAGCCTAT
>Ga0070734_10006234_pt1 | contig 10109 bp, 9 predicted proteins | sample Coa_R1_8_FD_66444 | JGI IMG/M metagenome (GOLD analysis project Ga0070734, IMG submission 66444) | Surface soil microbial communities from Centralia Pennsylvania, which are recovering from an underground coalmine fire - Coalmine... | ecosystem: Environmental > Terrestrial > Soil > Unclassified ... | reverse complement strand
GCGATCAGAAACATCGATTCGATCGCCATGAGGAAGTGACCAATGGCCATCAGCACACCGCCCACAACCACGGTCTTGCGCTGGCCTAAAATGCGATCGGCCAGCATGCCTCCAAACACAGGAGTGAGGTAAACCAGCGCGGTGTAGAAACCGTAGATGTAGGACGCTAGCGGTTGAATCGCCTGCGGCCCGGCCATGCCCTGGATCGCGTTCTCCAGCAGGCTGAAACCCAGAACGTGGATCGATCCGTCGCGGATGCCCTTAATCAAATGATCCACCATGTAGAGGACCAAGAGCGCGCGCATCCCATAGTAAGAGAAGCGCTCCCACATCTCGGTAAAGAACAGGAGGAAAAGGCCCGGCGGATGGCCAAAGACGGTCTTCTCAGATGGCACGGCGATCGAGGAGCTCACGGCTTCACTCTACTGTAACGTGACTCTCGCGCGCGCTGCTAGTTCCACCTGAGGATCTGCACGATGTTGCTATAGTCGTCGGTCCAAGGCCGGAAATTCGGAGTGATTTCAGTCTTGGTGACCTGCGCATCCGCAAAAGAGGAAGCGTTAAACCAATCCGGATCGCTCGTGACCAGCACCCAGGTCGAGGACGAAAGATAACTTCCGCCTTCGCCATCGTCGCCCACCGTGCGGGCCTCCTTGTGGAAGAACGCGGCGCCAGCCGCGCACACCGGCTCCAGATTCAGATAGCGGTTGGAGATATGCAGCGCCAGGATCCCGTTGGGCTTCAAATGGCGCCAGTAGACGGCCATGGCTTCGCGCGTAAGCAAGTGAATCGGGATCGCATCGCTCGAAAACGCGTCGACCGAGAGAATATCAAACTGCTGGCTCTCCTGCTTTTCGAGGCTCAGCCGTGCGTCGCCCATGACGATCTGCTTATCCGCCATGGAGTGCGGGTAAAAACTAAACCAGTTCTGCGCGATTCCGGGAACCAGCGGATTGATCTCATAGATCCGCAGGTAGTCCCCTGGCCGGCCGTAATTGGAAAGGACGCCCGCACCCAGACCGATGCTTCCGATGCGCGCCACGCCGCGTTCATGGATAGCGCGGATGGCACGTCCTACGCCGGAGGTTTCGCCGTAATAGGAGGTCGTGATGTAGCGCAGGTTGTCTGCCATGAGCTGCGAGCCGTGATTGATGGTGCCATGCGTGAGGCTCCGTTCCGCGTAGGCCTCGCTGGGATCGTCGTCGCGGACCCGCAACGCGCCGTAGAAGTTCCGCACCATCAGAGCGTAGCCCTTCTGGTCGTCATACTGATGCCTCACCAGATATCCGGACAGCGCGCCCAGCCCGATACACAGAGCAAGCCGCATCGGCCAGGGTCCGAGCTTGGGAAGGCTCACCTCCCACAGAACGATCACCACCAGAAGCGCGCAAGCGGCCAAGCCGATCTGCAGTTCCAGAAACGTCTTGAACACATGCGGAGCCACCAGCGCCACAAACAACCCGCCTAGAGCGCCACCCAAGCTCACCAGCATGTAAAACAACGTCAGATACTGGGGCGCGGGCTTTCGCCGCGCGAGCTCGCCGTGGCAAACCATGCAGCAAAAAAACAGACCAGCCGCAAAAATTGGAATGATGATCTTGATGTGCGTGTTTCCCGAATCGGTGAACATGTACCGCGCCATGTACCCGAGCAGGACCGCGAGGCCAGGGATAAAAATCCAGCGGATATAAATCCGGTCACTTTCGAAAGACAGGATGAAGCTGAGCAGGTAGAGCGCCAGCGGAATCACCCACAGCAAAGGAATAGGCGCGACGTTCTGGCTGAGATGGTTAGTAATGGCCACCAGCAGCATGGACGCGCAAGCCGCCAGAGATACCCACAGCACCATCTCGCCCGTTTCGGGGCGAGCGGCCTTCACGGCTTCGGCCGGTTTCGCTTCCCCCGGCAATTCGCCCGGCAATTCCTCGCGCGAGGCCCAAGCCGTCAATCCGCACAACAAAGCGAACGCGACATAGATCCCGCTCCAGCTATACGCCTGCACTCGGGAGGCCAGCGTCGGCTCCACCAGAAACGGAAAACTGATCAGCCCCAGCATGGAGCCGAAGTTGGAAAGCGCGAACAGGCGGTAAGGCATCTTGCGCCCGCCCGTCTTGCGCACGTACCAGGCTTGCAATAGAGGACTGGTGGAAGACAAAAGGAAATAAGGAAGGCCGATCGTAGCCGCCAGCACCAACAGAATCCGAAGCGTGGGATCTCCGGCTTCGGAAGGCTTCCACCTGGCATTGGGAAGAATCGGCAGCAAGGCCACGCTGATCAACAGAAGAGCTCCGTGGATCATCACTTGCCGTTTGGCATTGAAGCGGCCGATCAGTAAGTGCGCATAGGCGTAGCCCGCCAGCAGCGACGTTTGGAAAAACAGCATCGCGGCGGTCCACACGGCTGCTGAGCCGCCGAACCACGGCAGAATAATCTTGGCGATCAGCGGCTGCACCTGAAACAGCAGGAAGGCGCTGAGAAAAATGGTGGCGGCGTAGAGAAGCATTCGTTGAGCTACCTGTTTAAGAACTTGAACAACCACGTAGGAAGACTGGTGACGGCTTGCACGATGTCGCTGTAGTCGTCGGTCCAGGGGCGGAATCCGGGACTGGTCTCGATCGGCGTGACGGCCGCATCCCGAAAGAAAGGGTGCTTGAAGAAACTTGCCTGGGGAGAGAGAACCACCCAGGTCGAGGCCACGTAAAAGGCTTCGGCCTCGCCATCGTCGGTCACCTTCACGCCGGACCAGCCGATTTCTTTTGCTGACTGCGCGACGATCGGCTCCAGGTTCAGATAGCGGTTGGAGATGTTGACGATGATGATGCCATCCGGCTTGAGGTGCCGCCGGTAGATCTCATAGGCTTCGCGCGTCAGCAGGTGCACGGGAACGGCGTCGCTCGAAAACGCGTCCATGGTCAGTACATCCAGATTCTCGCTGGGCAGGTTTTCGAGAACCAGACGCCCATCGCCCATCAGGATGCGCTTGTCGGCCGGGCAGGACGGAAAAAAGCTGAACTGCGTGCTGGCGAGTTGCGGGATCAAGGGATTGATCTCGTAGTAGTGCAGAGTATCGCCGGCGCGAGCGAGCGACGCCGTCACGCCCGCGCCGAGTCCAAGAATGCCGAGGCGGATCGGACCGGAATCGCCCTTGGCCCGAATCGCCCGCGAAATGCCCGAATTGATGCCGAAGTAAGAAGTCGGAATGCGCCCGGAGTTGGGCGCCTTGAGCTCCGTGCCATGATTGATCGTGCCGTGGATCAGAACACGCTGTCCCACCGATCCATCGTCGCCACCGGGGTCGTCCCGGACGTGTAGAACCCCGTAGAAATTGCGCACAGACAGAGAGTAGTAGCGGTTCGTATCTACCTGCTGCCGGCCCAGGTAAGCCGCGAACCCAGCGGCCGCGGCCATCATCGCGAAACGCATCCAAGCCGGCCGCAGCTCCCCTTTATCGTCGTGCCAGAGAGAGCAGACCGCCAGCAGGCCGCAGGCCGCCACCGCGATGGGCATTTCCAGGTAGGTGTGAAACAGATGCGGCGCAGCCAGCGCCACGAACAGTCCGCCAACGGCGCCACCGATGGAGACCATCAGGTAGAACTGCGTCAGATATTGCGGGTGAGGCTTACGCCGCGCCAATTCCCCGTGGCACACCATGCAGCACACAAACAGCGCGCCGCATAGCGCCGGGATCAGGATCTTAATGACGTCCGCGTTGTCCTCGAACTGCACCATGCCCCTGGCGTATAGCGCCAGAGAGACCAGCAGAAGCGGCATGAAGATCCAGCGTTGATACAAACGGCCGCTCTCAAAGCAAAAAATGAAGCTCAGCAAGTAGAGACTGAGAGGCACCACCCACAGCAGCGGAATCGGAGCGACGTTAGCCGTCAGGTGGCTGGTGGTGGCCAGGAGCAGGCTGGAAGCGCAAGCCGCCAGCGCTACCCACAGGATCATGGTCGACGCTTTGGGCGGAGCTCCCGTGATTTTGCCGATCTCGGGCGCTGTCTGTACCACAGCCGTTCCGCGGTCGCTCCTCCATGCCGCGATTCCGCATACCAGCACGAAAGCCGCGTACCCCATCGACCACAAGATCGCCTGCCGGCTCAAGGCGAATTGTGGTTCGATCATGAAGGGATAGCTGAGCAGCGCTAGCATGGAGCCGAAGTTGGACAGCGCGAATAAACGATAGGGGATCGCGCCTTCGTGGGTGCGCAGATACCACGCTTGCAGGAGCGGGCTGGTGGCCGAAAGCAGAGTGTAAGGCAGACCGATGGTCGCGCCCAGCAGCAGGAGGATCTTCAGAGTCGGATCGCCTCCAGCCGCGGGCTTCCAGTATGCCGAAGGAATGATCGGCAAGGTCGCCAGACTGGCTGCCAAAACAGTCAGATGCACCCACAGTTGCCGTTTGGGCGTCAGGTACCGGATCAGGCAGTGCGCGTAGAAATACCCCGCCAGCAGCAGCAACTGAAAGAAAAGAAGCGCCGCGCTCCAAACCGCCGCCGACCCTCCGAACCACGGAAGGATGAACTTCGCGATCAAAGGTTGGACCTGAAACAGCAGGAATGCGCTGAGAAAAATGGTCGCGGCGTAAATTAACATCGACCGCCTAGCATACCGTAAAGTGCCTCGGGCGCAGATGAATGGAATTTAAGACGAGGGGCTGCTTCCACGGCACCAATCTGCTGCCGTTCCGGGACCGGATTTGACGGCTGGCCGAGCAGGAACACCGCTAGCCCCACGGCGAGGACCGTGGCCGCGCCGATGAACCGGTGCGTCAGTTTGAGCAGCACGTCCTGGCCGCGTTGTTCGAGCTCAAATCGAACCGCCGAATCGCCGTTCCACGCATATTCGAGCATTGCGGGCGGCTCGCTGCGCCTGATCTCATGGTTGGGGCTTCCCATCCAGGTGGCCAGAAGCTCCGGCTTGGTCAAATATTCCCAAACTCTCTCGATAGGCCCGGGGAGGATGCGTTCGATTTCGACTGTTGTGGCGGTCATTTCGATCTCCTGCGAAGCTGTGTCTCCAGTGCATCCAGCCTGGCGGTCCAAAAGCGCCGCGTCTGCGCCAGCCACTGATCGAGTTCAGCGAACCCGGCCGGGTCGATTCCATAAATTCGGCGCTGCGCGTCGGCACGAACCGAGACCAGTCTTGCTTCCTTTAGAATCTTCAGATGTTGGGAAATCGCGGGGGCGCTGACGTTGAAGCGGGCGGCGATCTCTCCGGCGGGCAATTCCCGCCGCGAAAGCATCTCTACGATCTGTCGGCGTGTGGGATCCGCAAGGGCAGCGAAGGATAACACCACGCCATTATTGCGCTATGGCTTAAATAAGTCAATGCTTAAGTGATTGGCCCCTGCCATCAGTGAGTCAAACTATAAATTACGTAGTTGACTCCAATCCGAATCCCCAGTTCCGAGTACTTCGCCGGATACTGCGGCGAGTCTGCCCACTCCCACGAATCCCCCAAATCCGAATTCGCCACGATGGCGACCATCAGCCGGTGATGATCGTCGTAAATCCCGCGCCAGTAGGGCGTGTCGCCATCGTCCTGATACGGCATGCCGTAGAGGCCCCACTGCCCGCTGACGCGATACCGGTCCTGCAAATCGTAAACGGTATGAAAGATCGCATCGTTATTCGGCAGGTCCACTACCTGACGATCGGGAAAGACCCGGCTCAGACTGGCCATGAAAACGGCCCATTCCCGCGAGCCCCAAAAGTCGTCCGCCATGAAAAATCCGCCACGGAGCAGATAGTCGCGCAGCTTGGCGGCCTGAAAGTCCGTCAAATTCCACTCGCCTGGCCGGACAGCATAAAGCCAGGGCCAGTTGTACACGTCGTCGCCCTCATCCAGGTTTACCGATTGCTCAACGGAGCGGGCATTGATGCGCGTGAGACGCCGTAGCGCGACCAGAAAATGGCGATCGGCGCGGGGATAGTCCTGGGTCCAACTCGACATGCCCTGCGCCCAGTTGCGCCCGGCGCGGTCAAAACGCGCGTACGGCGCGGGCGGATACATTAGTCGTGCGAAGGCAAATTCGGTCTGATCGTAGGCGTCAGCCGGAGCGGGGAAGTCGTTATATTCAATGCCTGGATATTCCCGCCACGGAAGCTGGAAAGCTCCCAGAACGGTCGCGAAGACGGCGAGTGCTGGGAGCTTCCAAAACTTCACGGTTTAAACTCTCAAGACGATCAACTTGTTTGCGTTGTATAAGGCTGGGGGTTGAACTGCGTGTCGACGTTCCCAAATTCGTTGGTCTGAGCCGCCTTTGCGGCCTCGGCTTTGCTTAAGCGCTCCGCCAGAACGGCATGCTCACGAAGCAACGAACGGAATGCAAGATAAAAGCGTAACGCCAGGTCTTTCTTCTTTCCGGATTCGTAGGAGCGGCCCGCGGCTAGCAGGTCGGCCCGCACGGTTTCGAGGTAAGGATCGTCGGGCACCTCGTCTGCCAGTTCTTCAATCAGAGCGCCCACGAGATTGCTTAGTGTCGCGCCCGAACCTTCGCCGCGATGCTCCAACTTGCGCACGGCGTCATGTACTCGACTCATAGGGTTTCCTCCAGATGTGTGCTGCAGCTTCAATTCACTGTAGCCAAACAAAGAGGCCGATGGAGGCGGGGCTTTTAGTTATTCGAAATCCAGCCGTCGACGATCTGAATGATGCGGTTTCCGCGCGCTGCGTTCACCTCGGAGTGTGTCACCTGGATGATCGTCGTCCCTGCTTCATTGAGCTTTTGGAACACGTCCATGATCTCCTTCGCTTGACTGGAGTGGAGATTTCCGGTGGGCTCATCGGCGAGAATCACTTTGGGTTCGGCAATGATGGCTCGCGCGATCGCCACCAGCTGCTGCTGGCCTCCGGAAAGCTGATTGGGAAACAGATCTTTCTTGCCGACAATCTGAAACCGGTCGAGCACGTCGCACACGATGGCATCGCGCTCCGACTTTTTCACATTGCGGTAGGAAAGCGGAATCTCCAGGTTCTCGTACACCGTCAGCGAGTCCAGCAAATGATAACTCTGAAACACGAACCCGAAATACTTCTTGTACAGCTCGTCGCGTTCCTTCTTGCGCAGCGCGTGAATGGGGTAATCGAGAAGGGTGTACTCGCCGGTCCACGCCGAGTCGTGCATGCCGATCAGGTGCAGCAGCGTAGACTTGCCCGCGCCTGACGGGCCCATGATGGAGACGAATTCTCCTTCTTTAATATCCACGTTGATGCGGCGAAGCACGAACGTCTTGGTGGGGCCGTGCTCGAAGTATTTTTCGACGTTACGTAGGCGGATCATATGAACTGAAACACCGCTCCTTCCAGTCGCGGCTCGGAACCGGTGCACCGCGCTTAGAGCCACGAACTGAGCCGCGACCGCAGGGAGCGGTTGCGGGCCAATCTAGAGTTTCTCACGAAGCAGCTTATTCACGGCCGCCGGGTCCGCCTGGCCTCTGCTGGCCTTCATCACCTGGCCAACCAAAAACCCGAGCACGGCGGTCTTGCCGCTCTTGTACTGCTCCACCTGCTTGGGATTGGCGGCCACAACCTCGTCGATGATCTTACCCAACGCGCCTTCGTCGCTGATCTGCGAGAGGCCTTCTTTTTCCATGATGGCCTCCGGCGGCTGGCCGGTCTCAAACATCTTGGGAAAGATTTCCTTCGCGAGCTTTCCGTTGATCTTGCCTTGGGCGATCAGAGCCACCAGGCGTCCCAGGTTCTCAGGGCTCACGGGCGACTCTGTAATTTCGCGGCCGTCAGCCTTCAGTAATCCAGCCAAATCGCCCATCACCCAGTTCGCGGTGGCGCGAGGATCGCCCGAAACTCTTCCGGCTTCCTCGAAATACTCGCTCATCGCCCGCGTAGCGGTGAGCACTTCCGCGTCGTAAGGCCGCAGACCGTACGATTCGATAAATCGTGTGCGCCGGGCCGCCGGAAGTTCCGGCACGGTTTCGCGAATACGTCCCAGCCAGGATTCGCTCACGCGCAACGGAACCAAGTCCGGCTCGGGGAAATAACGGTAGTCGTGTGCGTGCTCTTTGCTGCGCATGCCAACCGTCTCGCCGCTATCGGGGTTGAACAGGCGCGTCTCCTGCATCACCCGGCCGCCGGATTCGATCAGCGCCACCTGGCGCCCGATTTCGTGATCCAGCGCCAGCTTCAGAAAACGGAAGGAGTTCAGGTTCTTCACTTCCGCTTTCGTTCCGAACTTCTCCGCGCCCTTTAACCGCACGCTCACGTTGGCATCGCAGCGTAGGTGCCCTTTTTCCATGTCGCAGGTGGAAACCTGGACGTATTGCAGCACTTGCTTGATCTCGGTCAGATAGGCGTACGCTTCGTCGGAGCTGCGAATATCCGGCTCACTCACAATCTCGATCAACGGCGTGCCGCTGCGATTGAGGTCCACATACGTATAACGGTCGGAGTCCTTGAAGCCGTCGTGAATGCTCTTACCGGCGTCGTCCTCCATGTGGACGCGCGTGACGCCGATGCGCTTCTTTTCACCCTTAAGCTCGATGTCGACCCAGCCACGCTCGGCCACGGGCTGGTCATACTGCGAGATCTGATAGCCTTTCGGCAAATCCGGGTAGAAGTAATTCTTGCGGGCGAAAATCGAGCTTGAATTTACCTTGCAGTTTAGCGCCAGGCTGGCCTGAATCGCCATCTCTACCGCCTGCCGGCTAAGGACCGGCAGCGCGCCCGGCAAACCCAGGCAAACCGGGCAAACATTGGTGTTTGGCGGCGCGCCGAAACTCGTAGGACAGCCGCAAAAGATCTTCGTGCGGGTCGCGAGTTGAACGTGAACCTCCAGACCAATGACCGGTTCATACTTCGCAATGGCGTCCGCGACGTCCGTCGAGCTCACCTGCATGCTCCCAATTATACCGGCCGGTCTAAAAGTTGTGAATCAAAAGAAGAAATGCTTGGTCCAATCCACCAGCATGTGGAGCGTCGCCGAGGAAAGCACCGTTGATGCTTTCTTAAACACGAAGCCGTAAGCCACTCCGGCGATGGTGGCGAGAATCATGTAGCGCCAATTCGGCAGGGGCTGCGGTCCGTTGTCGAGATGCGCGCAGCCGAAAATAAATGCCGCGAGCAGAAGCGTGCGCGTGCCGTCGCCAAAGCGCAGCGTGAGGAAGTTTTGGATAAGCGATCGAAAGAGGATCTCCTCGGGCAACGCAGTAGCCGCGAAGACGATGCCGACCGCGGAAAGCATGCGGCTCATGGTTTGAGTGGACGCGTGCGGCAGAGGAATGAAACCGAGAGCGATACCTACGACAGCGAGGACCGGCGCGGTGAGGGCAAATGCGGCGAAGGGCAGCCAGTAATCGCGCCCGCCTCGCGGCAAATTGATTTTCAGACCCGGGACGGATCGGAATCCGGCGAAGATGATCAAAGCAAGCGCGATGGCGACAGCGTAGGCTACGGCGTGTAGAACTCCCTGCGCGTGGCGTGGAATGAGAGTGGCGCCTGCCGAAAACTCAAGGGGCAGCCAGAGTAGCAGAATCGCGAAAAAATCTAGAGCCGAGGGACGCGAGACTTGGCCCGCGCCCTGCACATAAGCGCACAGGACCGGAGCGCACGTGTAAATCAGGACCAGAAGCGCCAGCTTCAGACTGAACACGCCCGTCAGCGCCGCGGCGCCGCAGAAAGCGGCTGTAAGCAATACAGGAGCGGCCCAAATCATCGCAATATGGAGAATCCGGCATAGAACACGTTGTTGTCGACGCCCGGATTCACCGCGCTCGTAAAGCCGTTTGAGATGTGGAGAAACTTGTAACCAAAGCTGATCGCGTGCCGAGCGCCCGCTTTGACGCGGATTCCTCCGCCCACATCGATCAGAAAGTTCAAGCCTGTTGCGCCAGTCACGTTAATCGGAATCGGCTCACTCGAAGCCACGATTCCCTCGTTGGTCTGAAGGAACGGATACACCTTGTGCCTGAGGCCGAATTCCGCAGTGAAACCCAGCGGCGTGACGCCAAAGCCATATACCGAATGAGCCGGAACGAACGGTGGCAGATATTGACCCGGCTCGAACAGAATAGCGGCGGGCAAGATCTCGCCCGAATAGGAGACGGCCGTGCCGGACCAAGTCCAGCACCGGTAGCTGTAACCGAACCCGGCAA
>Ga0070734_10006232_pt1 | contig 10112 bp, 8 predicted proteins | sample Coa_R1_8_FD_66444 | JGI IMG/M metagenome (GOLD analysis project Ga0070734, IMG submission 66444) | Surface soil microbial communities from Centralia Pennsylvania, which are recovering from an underground coalmine fire - Coalmine... | ecosystem: Environmental > Terrestrial > Soil > Unclassified ... | reverse complement strand
TCGCGCGTAGCGCTGCGCACATCGTACGCCTCGACGACCGCGCCGAGACGTCGCGCCGTAGCGATGGCCTGCAGCCCTGCCACGCCCACTCCGACGATGAGCACCTGCGCGGGGCGGATGGTGCCCGCGGCCGTGGTGAGCATCGGCATGAAGCGATCGAGCGTGTCGGCCGCGATCAGCACCGCCTTGTAGCCGGCAATCGCCGCCTGCGACGACAGTGCATCCATCGATTGGGCGCGCGAGATGCGCGGGACCAGCTCCATCGCAAAGGCGGTGATCTGCCGATCGCGCATCGCAAGCACCTCGCTGCCGCGCGCATGTGCCTGCATGAAGCCAATGACGACCGAGCCGGCGCGCAGAGCAGCAATCTGCTCGAGAGTGGGTGGCTGCACGGTCAGCAGCACATCGGCCATCGTCAGCACGCTGCCCGCCCCGTCGAGCCATTCCACCTGCCGGTAGAGACGCTCGGGAAACTGGGCGGCGACTCCGGCGCCGTGCTCGAGCACGACGCGCGCGCCGGCGGCCGTCAGCTTCTCGGCGATCTCGGGCACCAGGCTGACGCGAGCCTCGCCCGGGGCGCGCTCGACGAGCGCGCCGATGGTGACTGACATATCACTACCTCATGGGGTCGATCGACCCGCCCGCTCAGTCGATGCCATGCAGATGGCGCGCGCTGCGCTTCAATAGCAGGATGGCCGGACGGCCATCACAATTGCTTCTGGTTGATTGAAGTATCACATAAATTTGCCGTATCTTACATACCATGAGCGCCCTGGCTCGGGTATTCGACTTCGATCTGACGGCCGCGACGGCGCGTGTCGCCGCCGCGGGGCTTGCGCAAATGGTTCTGCGCACGGACGTTGCCGGCATGCCGCTGGAGTGGATCGATTATCGCGAAGCCGCGCGGCTCTACCATCAGGAGCAGATCGCCTACACCTGCGGCTCTTTGCTCTACCGTCTGTTTGGCGGTACCAGTGCCGCCACGGGGCGGCGCACGGTGCTCGAGGTCAACTCGATCATCGCCACCATCGGTCATACCGGCAATCCCGGCAACACTCGCCGCGACTACGTGCCGCCCCTCAACAACGAGACGCTGTTTCGCCGCGATGCGTACCTGTGCATGTACTGCGCGCAGCGCTTTGCCGGCCGGGAGCTGTCGCGCGATCACGTGCGCCCCTTCAGTCAGGGCGGCGAGGACGTCTGGACCAATGTCGTGACCGCCTGCCGCCGCTGCAACAATGCCAAGGCCTGGCGCACGCCCGAGCAGGCCAAAATGCAGCTGATCGCGGTACCCTTCACGCCGACCTATGCGGAATACATCTTCCTGAAGGGCCGTCGCGTGCTGGCCGATCAGATGGAATATCTGCAGGCCCATTTCCCGCGCAGCAGTCCGCTGCACGATCGCATCGCGCGCTGGTTGAGCTGACGCGCGTGTCCGGCGAGCGGGTCTACCTACTCGACGCGTCGGTGTATGTGTTTCGCGCCTGGCACGCCTGGCGCGGCGGCATGCTCGTCGATCAGGAAGGCAATCCCACGCATGCTCTGTACGGCTTTGCGCGACTGCTCGCCGATCTGCTCGAGCGCGTGCGGCCGGGGCACATCGCCGTGGCGTTCGATGCCAGCCACGGTCACAGCCACCGCCATCGGCTCTACCCTGCCTACAAAGGCAATCGCGAGCCGGCGCCAGTAGCGCTGCAACGCCAGTTCGTCCTCTGTCGGGAGGTCTGTCGGGCGCTCGGTGTGGCGGAGTTCGCCAATGAAGGCTATGAGGCGGACGATCTGATCGGTACGCTTGCCGCCCGCGCTCGCGCCGAGGGTCTGTCCGTCACGATCGTCTCCTGCGATAAGGACCTGGCGCAGCTTATCGGCCCCGGCGATGTCTACTGGGACTATGCGGAAGGACGCGAATATCGCTACGAGCAGATAGCCGAGCGCTTCGGTGTGATCCCTGAGCGCATGGCCGACTATCTCGCGCTGCGCGGCGACAGCGTCGACAACGTCCCGGGGGTTCCCGGCATCGGCCCGAAGACCGCCGCGGCGCTGATGCGCGCCTTCGCCTCCCTCGAGGAGCTGCTCGCCGCGCCTTCAGGCGCCGCTGCGCTGCCCCTGCGCGGGGCCGCCGGACTGCCGGCGCGCTTGCAGCAGCATCGTGACATGGTCCTGCTGGCGCGCTCGCTGACACGCATCTGCTGCGACGTACCGCTCAACGCCGACAGCGACACGCTGCGGCGTCGTTCCCCGGACGTCAGGGAGCTCGCCGCGTTCTGTGCGTACCAGGGTTTTGGCCCGATGCTCGTGCGACAGGCCGAGCGACTGGCGCTGCCGGAAGCGGCCTGAGCGCCGGGGCTGCGGGCTGCGCAGTCAGCCTACGGGTTAGCCCTTCGGGTTAGCCCTTCGGGTTACCCCTTCGGGTTAGCCCTTCGGTACCCAGACTCTGCACCAGCCCTTCGCATTGACGAGCTGGCCAGGGAACAGATTGCACGGCCGCCAGGCCTGACCGTCCTGCCCCTGCAGCTGCAGGCAGGTGTCGCACTCCTGTCCACTCTTATAGGTCGGGAATTGCTTCGCATCGACCTGCGAGGCGTTGTTGTGGTAGCCGAGCGCCACGGCGGTCGGATCGGTTTCGGCGAGGTGGGGAGCATCAGCGGCGGCTGCCGGACGCGCGGCCGAGCCCAGACCCGTGGCACCGAGCAGCAGGCCCAGCGTTCTCAGGGCATCGCGTCGTGAGAGTGGATCGCTCATCGGGTCAGGTCCTGTGGTGAGTTTCCAAGGCGGCCCATTGTAAGCGCTGGCGCGGCCCGTGGCGCGACAGACTGATTGCGCTATGCTGCCGGGGCCATGAGCGGTGCGGACATACAATCCATTCTGCATGAGCAGCGGCAGTTTCCCCCGCCTCCCGCCTTCGCTGCCCAAGCGCGCCTGAGCGGGCCGGCGCTCGAGGCGCTGCACCGGCGCGCCGCCCGCGATCACGTCGGCTTCTGGGCCGATCTGGCACGCGAGCAGCTGCACTGGCAGCGAGCCTTCAGCGTCGCGCTGGATGCCAGCGAGGCACCCAATTATCGCTGGTTCTGTGACGGTCAGCTGAACGTTTCCCACGAGTGTCTGGATGTGCACCTGCCCGCGCGCGCCGACAAGTGCGCGATCATCTTCGAAAGCGAAGCGGGGGAGGTGCGCCGGCTGAGCTATCGCGAGCTGCATGCCGCGGTCTGCCGCCTTGCCAACGCGCTGCGCGCGCTGGGCGTCGAGCGCGGCGATCGCGTGGTGATCTACATGCCGCTGGTGCCCGAGGCGGTGGTCGCGATGCAGGCCTGCGCTCGCATCGGTGCAATTCACTCCGTGGTGTTCGGCGGCTTCTCGGCGCTGTCGCTGCGCGAGCGCATCGCCGATGCGGCGGCGCGCCTGGTCATCACTGCCGATGCAGGCCAGCGCGGCGGCCAGATCGTGCCGCTCAAGCAGGCACTCGACACCGCGCTTGCGCAGGGCTGCGACAGTGTGTGCAATGTCGTGGTGCTGCGCCATGCGGGCGTCCCGGTGTCGATGCAGAGCGGGCGCGACCTGTGGTGGCATGAGGTGTGTGCCACACAATCGGCTGAGTGCGCGCCCGAATGGCTGCCCGCCGAACACCCGCTGTTCCTGCTGTACACCTCGGGTTCGACCGGCAAACCCAAGGGTATTCAGCATGCCGCGGCCGGCTACCTGCTCAATGCCAAGCTCACCTGTCAGTGGGTATTTGATCTACGCGACGACGACGTCTACTGGTGCACGGCGGATGTCGGCTGGGTCACCGGGCATTCCTATGTCGCCTACGGTCCGCTCGCCAATGGCGCAACGGTGGTGATGTACGAAGGCGCGCCCACGTTTCCGCATGGCGGGCGCTTCTGGGAGATCTGCCAGCGCCACGGCGTGACCATTCTGTACACGGCGCCGACCGCGATCCGTGCATTGATGCGTCTGGGCAATGATATCCCGGCGCGTCACGACCTCTCGCGCCTGCGGCTGCTGGGCAGCGTGGGCGAGCCCATCAATCCGGAAGCGTGGATGTGGTACCACCGCGTGATCGGAGGCGGACGCTGTCCCATCGTCGACACCTGGTGGCAGACCGAGACGGGCGCCATCCTGATCTCCCCGATACCGGGCGTTACGACCACGAAGCCCGGCTCCTGCACGCGCCCGCTGCCCGGGATATTCATCGAAATCCTCGATGAGCAGGGGCAGCCGGTCAGCCGCCCGGACACCGGCGGGTATCTCGTGATTCAAAAGCCGTGGCCCTCACTGGCACGCACCATCTGGGGCGATAACCAACGCTACCTCAATACCTACTGGCGTCGCTTCGAGGGCCGCTGCTACGTCTCGGGTGACGGTGCGCACCGGGATGCGGATGGCGATGTCTGGATCGTCGGCCGCATCGACGATGTGCTCAACGTGGCCGGGCATCGCCTCGGCACCATGGAGATCGAATCGGCGCTCGCGGCGCATCCGCGTGTGGCTGAGGCGGCCGTCGTCGGTCGGCCGCACGAGATCAAGGGCGAGGCGGTGCTGGCCTTCGTGGTCTGTCGCGGAGGGCCGCCGGGTGCCAACGCCGAGGCCCTGCAGGAGGAGCTGCGCCGCTGGGTCGCCGAGCAGCTCAGTCCCATCGCCAAACCCGAGGAGATCCGCTTCACCGAAGCCCTGCCCAAGACCCGCTCCGGCAAGATCATGCGGCGGCTGCTGCGCGCGGTCGCGCGTGGGCAGGCGATCACCGAGGACGTCTCGACACTGGAGAATCCATCGATCGTCGCCCAGCTGCGCGGTGAGGTGACCCCTTAGCCGCAGTGTCATTCGTCAGCTCGTGGGCACCAGCAGCAGCAGCGTGCCCTCGGGCGCCTGCAGCAGGAGGTTTCCGGAGGCCTGCAGGGCGCGCGGCAGTCTGGTTGCCGGCAGGATGCCCTGCGCGGCAAGGCGCGTCCGAGTGGTTTGCAGATCGGGCACCTCGAACACCAGCAGCGGCGCATCACAGCTGTGCGGCGCATGGAACGCAAGCTCGAGCTGATCACTGGTCAGCGGCTGATGGGCATAGGGAGCGGCCTGTTCGGGAAGGCCGACAAAGCCAGCGCGCTCCCAGAATTGCAGCGCAGCTGCGAAATCCGGCTGCGGCAGACTCAACTGCAGAAAGTAGCCACAGAGGCTCGGCGTCGCGCTCGAGCGCTCGGTGCCGGTCGCATCGCCGGGTGAGAAGGTCCGTGCCTCCTGCATCAGCAGGGCATTGCCGCCCGGATCACGCAGCCAGAGGTGATGCAGCGAGTCATCCCTGAGCTCGCGTCGTTCGCAGTACAGACCGTGCTCGCGCAGCTGCTCGGCATGTCTGGCCAGCTCCGGGTGTACAAAACAGGGTGTGGGTCCTTCGAGCAGCGGCACCGCCTCACGCGGTTGCGCGCCGTCTGGGGATGAGAGCTGATGCAGGCCGAGATGAATGCGCCCATCGCCGAGCACTCCATAGGGGTGCGGCCAGGCGTCTCCCGTCAGCCGTTGCGAAAAGGCCAGCCGTTCATAGAACAGCACGGACGCGGCGATATCGCGCGTGGGGATCGCCAGCTCGAGCAACTGGCCCAGAGGCGCCGGCATCGCCAAGGTCAGCCCCAGTCGGCACAGGCGCGCGTCACGAGCCGCGCCAGCGCCTGCGTGTGCCCCTGTCCATCATTGAGCGCGGGCACATAGTCGAAGCGCTCGCCGCCGGCCTTGAGGAAGGTATCGCGCCCGAGCAGCGCGATCTCCTCGAGGGTCTCCAGGCAGTCAGCCGCGAATCCCGGACAGATCAGCGTCACGGCCCGGATACCGCGACGAGGCAGCTCGCGCAGGGTGGCGTCCGTGGCAGGGCTCAGCCAGCGCGCCTTGCCGAAGCGGGACTGAAACGCCATCGACCAATGCTCCGGGGACAGTCCCAGGGCAAGGGCCAGCCGCTGTGCGGTCTCGGCGCACTGCTCGCCGTAACGATCGCCGCGCTGCTCGCAGCGCTGCGGAATGCCATGAAAGGAGATCAGCAGGTGGTCGTCTACGGCATCGCCGCCGCGCTGGCCATGGTGTTCGCGCACGCTCTGTGCCAGGGCCTGGATGTACGCATCATCGTTGCCATAGGCGGCGATCACGCGCAGCTCGGGCAGCGTGCGCCAATGCCGAAGCGCGCTTCCCAGCTGATCGTAGACGGCCCCGGTGGTCGTGCCACTGCTTTGCGGAAACAGCGGCAGCACCAGGAGCCGACGTATGCCCTGCAGCCGTAGCTGCTCGAGCTGGCGCTGCAGGCTCGGCTCGGAATAGAGAAACCCCTGCAGCACCGATAGGCCGCGCCCAGCGAGCTGCTGCTCGAGCGCAGCGCGAATGCGCGCGGTGTTCACCGCCAGCGGCGAGCCTTCGGGCCGCCAGATCAGCCGGTAGCGGTGCGCGCTGGCGCCGGCGCGCAGTGGCAGGATCAGTCCGTGCAACAGGGGCAGCCACAGCACGCGGGGCAGCTCGACCACACGCGGGTCGGCGAGGAAGCGCGCCAAAAAGCGGCGCACGGCCGCGCGCCGCGGCGCAGCCGGGGTACCGGTGTTCACCAGCAGCAACGCGCGGCTAGCCGATGTGCTGTCGGAGGAACTCACGCGTGCGCTCGCGTGCCAGGGTTGCCGCGGCGGCGTCGTAATGACCCGGGCGGCTGTCGTTATTGAAGGCGTGGCCGGCGGCATAGACGAAGAATTCACCACGCGGATAGGCTGCGCGAATGCGCTCGATGGCCGCCGGCGCAATCGTCGGGTCGCGATCCCCGAAGTGCAGCTGAGTCGGGCAGGTGGGCACCTTGTCCAGATGCTCGGCGATGCCGCTGCCGTAGTAGCAGACCGCGGCGCTGGGGGACAGATCCGTGGCCGTGAGCCAGGCAAGGGTGCCGCCCCAGCAGTAGCCCACGACGCCCACCTTGCCTGAGTGGCGCGCCACCGCGATCGAGGCGGCGATGTCGAGCAAACTCTTGGCCGTGTCGATCTGCTGGCGGTAGCCGCGGGCGCGCTCGATGTCCTGTGTCGAGTCGCCGAGCACCAGACCGCGGCGCACGCGATCAAACAGCGCCGGCGCGACCGCGAGGTAGCCATCCGCCGCGAAGCCATCGGCCATCGCCAGCACGTGGGATGTGAGGCCGAAGATCTCCTGCAGCACCACCACCGCGCCGCGTACCGATGCCGCCGGACGTGACAGGTAGGCCTGAAACGCATGGCCGTCGCGGGCCATGAAGGTCTCGAAGTGGCTCATGCGCGCTCCAGAATCGCGGTCACGCCCATGCCCCCGGCCGTGCAGGCGGAGGCGAGTCCGCGCCGCGCCTTCGGATCGCCGGCCAGCAGCTTCGCGAGTACCGCGAGTATGCGCGCTCCGGTTGCGGCAAACGGATGGCCGACGGCGACGCTGCCACCCTTCACGTTGAGTCGCGCCGGGTCGATGCTGCCCAGGGGCGTGGCGCGCCCGAGCCGCTCGCGGCAGTATTCGGCGGATTCCCAGGCCTTCAACAGGCAAAGCGGCACGGCCGCGAACGCCTCATGGATCTCGTAGTAATCAAAGTCCTGCAAGCTCAGTCCCGTGTCCTGGAGGATCGCGGAGACGGCATAGGCAGGTGCCATGAGCAGCCCTTCGCGACCGGTGGCAAAATCCACCGCCCAGGTCTTGCCCGCGACCATCCAGGCAAGCACCGGAAGCTTGCGAGCGCGGGCCCACTCCTCCGAGGCGAGCAGCAGGGTCGAGGCTCCGTCGGTCAAAGGCGTGCTGTTGCCGGCCGTGAGAGTCCCGGTGCCGCCGCGATCGAACACCGGCTTGAGCGTCGCGAGCTTCTCCAGCGAGGTATCGGCGCGGACATTGTTGTCGCTCTTCAGATCCCCATAGGGGATGACCAGATCCTGAAAAAAGCCCTCGCGCCATGCCGCGGCCGCCTTGACGTGACTTTCGTAGGCAAGACGGTCCTGCGCCTCGCGTGAGATCTGCCAGCGCTTGACCATGAGCTCGCAGCTCTGCCCCATCGATAGCCCCGTGCGGGGCTCCACGACATCGGGAAACACGGGCTTGAAGTCGCGCGGTCGCAGGGACAGCCAGGGCGAGAGCCGGGCTGACAGGGAGCGGGCGCGAGCGGTTCTGAGCAGCAGTCGCTGAAAGGACTTCGGGTAGAGGATCGGCGGATCGCTGGCCATGTCCACGCCGCCGGCGATGCCGGCGTCGATCTGCCCGAGAGCGATCTTATTGGCCACGAGAACGGCCGCCTCCAGGCTCGTGCCACAGGCGCGCTGCACATCCAGTCCCGGCGTGTGCGGATCGAGCCCCGTCGACAGCAGCGACTCACGCGTGAGGTTGTAGTCGCGGGGATATTTGATGACCGCACCGGCCACGACATCGCCCAGCCGCTCGCCCGCGAGCCCAAAGCGCTCCACCAGGGCGCGCAGCGCTGCAGTCAGCAGCGTTTGATTGTCGACGCCGGCGTAGGCGGTATTGGCGCGCGCAAAGGGGGTGCGCACGCCGCCCACGATCGCCACGCGCCGCGTTGCATTGCCGACCAGCATGAGGCCTCCCCCTGGCAACCGCTGCGGCCAGGATGCCTAGGATGCCATGGGCTATCGTCCCGGGCGAGCAACAGGCAAGATTCCCGCCCGGCGGCGGGACGCAGCATGGAGTTTTGGGTGATGGCACGCGCCAGTGTCGATCGCGTCTACGAGCGTCGCATCGCCGCTCTGATCAACAGCCGCGAGCAGCGTCTGCTGAGCGGCGGCCTGCGCGGCATCGAGCGTGAGTCGCTGCGGGTTACGCCCGACGGGCGCCTTGCCCAGACGGGCCATCCGCGCGCCTTGGGTTCCGCGCTGACGCATCCGCACATCACCACCGATTATTCCGAGTCGCTCATCGAGCTGGTCACACCGGCCTTCGCCGACAACGCCACGCTGATGAGCTACCTCAACGACCTGCACCGGTTTGTCTATGCGCACCTCGGTGAGGAGCTGCTGTGGGCGCCTTCCATGCCCTGCGAGCTCGCGAGCGACAGCGAGATTCCCATTGCGCGCTATGGCAGCTCGCACAGCGGACGTATCAAGTCCATCTACCGCCACGGGTTGTTGATCCGCTATGGCGGCATGATGCAGGCGATCTCGGGGGTGCACTTCAACTACTCGCTGCCCCCGGGCTTCTGGCCGCTCTATGCCGAGCTGTGCGAGGCGCGGCAGGCCGGCCAGGGCTTCATCTCCGACCGCTACTTCGACCTGTTACGCAACTACCGCCGCTACGGCTGGCTCGTCTCCTATCTGTTCGGCGCCTCTCCGGCACTGTGTCGCTCTTTTCTGCAGGGAGCGCAGGACGGGCAGCTGCGTGCGCTCGGCAGCCATACCCTGGTCGGCCCAGAGGCCACCTCGCTGCGCATGAGCGATCTGGGATATCGCAATCGTAATCAGTCGGCCGTAACCGCCTCGGTCAACAGCCTCGCTGAATACGTGCGCGATCTGCGCCACGCGGTGCATCAGCCGCATCCCCCCTACCTGGCGCTCGGCGTCAAGGTCGGCGAGGACTATCGCCAGCTCTCGGGCAATCTGCTGCAGATCGAGAACGAGTACTACAGCTATATCCGCCCCAAGCGCACCCTGCAGGCCGGCGAGCGCACCGTGCACGCATTGGCGCGCGCGGGTGTGGAGTACGTCGAAGTGCGGGCACTGGATAACAGCGCCTTTGATCCGGTCGGAGTCAATCCGCGCAAGCTGCACTTCCTCGAGGCCTTCCTGCAGATGCTGCTGCTGAAGGACAGCCCGCCGATCGATGCCCTCGAGGAGGAGCGGATCGATCGCAACCACCTGCGGGTCGCCCGCCATGGGCGCGCGCACCCGCTGATGCTCGAGCAGGACGGGCGCCACATTGGCCTCGCGGACTGGGCAGCGACGCTGCTCGAGGAGATGCTGCCGGTGTGTGAATGGCTCGACGCCGGTCACGGGGGCGGCGCCTACATGCACTCGCTGCGCGATCAGCTCGCCAAGCTTCAGGAGCCCGAGCGCACTCCTTCCGCGCGCCTGCTCGCCGAGCTTACCCAGCACGATGAGAGCTTTGCAGCCTTGGCGCTGCGCTTCTCGATCGAGCATCGAGCGCAGCTGGCG
>Ga0070734_10006231_pt1 | contig 10118 bp, 8 predicted proteins | sample Coa_R1_8_FD_66444 | JGI IMG/M metagenome (GOLD analysis project Ga0070734, IMG submission 66444) | Surface soil microbial communities from Centralia Pennsylvania, which are recovering from an underground coalmine fire - Coalmine... | ecosystem: Environmental > Terrestrial > Soil > Unclassified ... | reverse complement strand
GATCAACGAGAAGCGCGTCTGGACGCTGGGCCGCTCACAGGCCCTCGCCAAGGCCCGGCTCGACCACGCCATGAAGCAGTTCGCCGAGCAGGGTGCGGAAGCCTCGGGTGAGGTCGGCGACGCGAACCCGATGGCGGCCATCGCCGACTGCCTCTGGACGTGGGCCTTCGACGGAATCATCCTGTGCACGCTCCCGCCCGGGCGGTCCGAGTGGCTGCGCCACGACCTGCCGTCGCGGGTCGGGCGCACGTTCGGGGTCCCGGTGACGCATGTCGTCGCCCGGCGCGCCCTCGCCCCCGAGCAGCAGACCCGGCCACGCTGGGTGCACAGCAAGCGGGCGAAAGCGATGCGGGTGCCTTGACGCGCTCAGGGCCCGGTCAGGTGAACGCCTGGCCGGTAAGGGAGTAGCTCGGTGCGCCGTCAGGGCCGACCGGGACGTCGCCGGCGAGGGTGATGCGCTGCATCGAGCGGCGCATGCCGGGCGGGACGTCGGTTGGGACGAGGTGGGCCGTGGCGCGGTTGTCCCAAAAAGCGATGCTGTTGGCTTCCCAGCGGAAGCGGCACGTGAACGGCGGGCTGGTGAGGTGCTCGTACAACAGTGCCAACAGGTGCGCGCTCTCCTGGCGGCTCAGCTCCACGATGTGGCTGGTGAAGTTCGGGTTGACGAAGAGGACCTTCTCGCCGCTCTCGGGGTGGACTCGTACCACCGGGTGCACGGCGCGCAGCTCCTGCGACTGGAACTGCGTCTTGAGCGCGCTCGCCAGCTCCCCCCGTTTGATCGGGAGGAAGTTGTGGTGGACTGCGTGCAGCTCGTCGCACAGCCGCTGCAGGGGGGCCGAGAGGGTGTCGTAGGCGACGGCGAGGTTGGTCCATTGGGTGTCACCGCCGTAGGGCGGGATGACGACACCGTGGAGGATCGAAGCCATCGGCGGGTTCGGGACGAACGTCACGTCGGTGTGCCAGCGGCTCTCCACGCTCGGCCCGTCGCCGGTGCCCTCGGAACGCGCGTACGCCTCGTTGTCGAGCAGGAGGATCTCGGGGTACTCGGGGAACGCAGCGGGCAGGGTCGGATGAGCCGGCGTGACCTTCCCGAACTGCCGCCCGAAGGCAATGTGCTGCTCGGGCGTCAGGTCCTGGTCGCGGAAGAACACGACCTTCCACTGCAACAGCGCGTCTCGCACCTCCTTGATCACGGACGGGTCGAGAGGCTGCCGGAGATCAACTCCGTGGATCTCAGCGCCGGTGTGCCCCGACAGCGGGCGGACGTCGATCGCGGTCGTTGTCGTCACGGCAGCGCCCCCTCCACGACCTCGCCGCCCTTGAGTACGGCGACCGGTTCCTTACGCGAGAGCACGGTGATATCCGCGGACGGGTCACCGTCGACCAGCACGAGGTCTGCCAACTTCCCCGGCTCGAGGGACCCGAGGTCCTCGGAGCGCCGCAGTACCGCGGCGCCGTTGCGCGTGCCCCACCGGATGATGTCAAGCGGCGAGAAGCCGGCCTCACGCACGTACAGCTCGAGCTCGCCGCCGTAGGTCCCGTGGGCGAACCCGACGGCGCCGTAGTCGTCGCCGAGGAGCAGCTTCACCCCCGCCGCGTCGGCCTTGGGCAGGACGTCGTACATGCGTTCGAGGTCCGCCTTGATGGCGTCCGCGGCGAACCCCAGCCCGGAGCCGAACCGCTCGAGGAACACCTTCGGGAAGTGCAGGCTCGGCACGACGAAGGTGCCGCGCTCCACCAAGGCGGAGATGACCTCGTCGTCCATGTCGTCGCAGTGGTCGACGATGTCGATGCCCAGCTCGATCGCCATCAGGATCGCGGCCTTGTTGACGATGTGACCACGGATGATGACCCCGCGTGAGTGGGCCGTCTCGATCGCGGCAGCGAGCTCGTCACGGGTCATCTCGATGCGGTCCTTCGGCGCGGTGACACCGTGGCCGCCGGTGACGAAGAGCTTGATCACCTCGGCGCCGCGCTTGATCTCCTCGCGGACGCCGAGCCGGAACCCCTCCGCGCCGTCGCACAGCCTGACCGATCCCGTGGACGGGAGGCCCCAGTACCAGGGCGAGCCGTCATTGGCGTGACCGGTCGTCGACAGCTCCCGGCCACTCGGCAGGAAGCGTGGCCCGACGATGACGCCGTCCTCGATGGCGCGCTTCACGCCCGGTTCGACATCGTTGGCGCCGCCCGCCCCGACCACGCCCGTGTACCCCTGGCGGAGCGCGGTGCGCAGGTTGTTGGCCGACAGCAGCGCCTGGTATGCGGGCGGGTACTCGTTGCCGTAGGGCGCCGTCTTCGACCCGAGCTCGTGGTAGGTGGAGTGGAAGTGGCACGTGACCATGCCGGGCATCACGGTGCGCCCGGCGACATCGACCACGCGATCGCCCGGTTCGGGTGCCGGCGGCTGACCGGTGACCGCGGTGACCCGCTCTCCGTCGATCACCACGGTGCGGCCCGGCACAGCCGGGTTCTCCCCGTCGAGGACGTTGGCGGCGGTGAGGATGAGGCGGCCCATGCCGCGAAGCTTACGGGTCCCCTTCTCGGTCCCGCGGGCGGACGCCGCCCATGGTCGGTGGTGCGAACGCGTCATGAGATCGGGCCCTTCGGCTCTGCGCGTCGGGCCGGCGGGCTCCGACACCCCAGGCGGTAACCACGACAGTCGCAAGGAGGAGCCATGGGACGCTGGGCTCGGAGCATGGCGGCGCTCTCGGCGGCCGGGCTCGCGGCGTTGGGTTTGGCCACGCCAGGCGCAGCAGCGGCGGCGCAGCCCGCTTCCCGCGCCGCCGACGCCGGCAGTGGGTCCTGGATCGTTCGGGGCGCCAGCTCCGGCGCCGCCGCGGATGCCGTCGTGCGTGCCGGGGGGACAGTCGAGGCGGCCCTGCCGATCATCGATGGCGTCGCCGCGGTGCTGAGTCCGGGCGAGGCGACGCGCCTGTCAGCGGACGGGCGCGTGATCGTGTCGCCCGACGTCACGGTGCACGTGACCGGTGCCGGCTTCGGAGGCCCTGGTGACGCGCCAGGGCCCGCGGCGCCGCAGCTGGCGGCCATGGGGCTCGGAGCGGCGTGGTCACGGGATGGCGGGAGCGGTGTGGGTGTCGGGCTTGTCGACACGGGCGTCTCGCCAAGCCCGGGGCTGGCGCGGGCGCGCATCGTTCGCGGGCCGGATCTCTCCGGTGACCACAACCCCAACGACACCTACGGCCATGGGACGTTCATGGCGGGGCTCATCGTGGGCGACGGCAGCGGAGGGCCCGAGGCGGCCCCCGGGGTGGCGCCGGGGGCGACGCTCGTGTCGGTGAAGGTGGCTGCCGGTGACGGTACGACGAGCCTGTCGAGGGTCATTGCCGGGATCGGATGGGTTGTCACCCACCGCGACGACTACCGGGTGCGGGTGCTGCTGCTCGCCCTCGGCGCCGATATGGCGTCGTCACCTGAGGCGAACCCACTCGATGCCGCGACGGAGGCGGCCTGGGCCGCGGGGATCACCGTCGTCACCGCTGCGGGGAACGAAGGCGGCGCCGGTGTGACATCGCCGGGCGACGATCCCTGGGTCGTCACCGCCGGGGCGGCATCCAGCCCGGCGGTGGCGGCGCCATGGTCCGGCCTCGCCGCCGGGAAGCCGGACATCTACGCGCCTGGGGTGTCGGTGGTCTCGGTGCGCGACGCAGGTTCGACGATCGACCGTGAGCACCCCTCCGCCCGAGTGGCCGGCGGCTACTTCCGAGGCAGCGGCACGTCGATGGCCGCCGCACTGGTCGCCGGTGCGGCCGCCCTGTTGGCGCATGACCACCCGGCAGCGACACCCGACGACATCAAGGGCGCCCTGGTCGCCGGCGCCGGTACCCCGCTCACCGGCCACGCCGGCATGATCGACGTAGCGGCGTCCGACGCGGCGGCGCCCAACAGCGCGTGGTGGCAGCACCATCCGATCGCCTTCAACGGGCTGGGGCTCGGGTTGGCCACGGCGATGCCGTGGGCATCGGCGTCCTGGACGTCAGCGTCGTGGACGTCAGCGTCGTGGGCATCGGCGTCCTGGACGTCAGCGTCGTGGACATCGGCGTCGTGGGCATCGGCGTCGTGGACATCGGCGTCGTGGACATCGGCGTCGTGGACGTCAGCGTCGTGGACCGACCGTTCCTGGCCGTGATCGCGGGACCGTGACTGCGGCACCGGCCCCCCAGCGGTCGACGGTCAGGACGGCTGTGCTCCTGATCGCCGCCAATTTCGTGCTGCTTGCTGTGGTGTGGCGGCTGAGCCCGGCGTTCGGCCCGTGGCCTCCGCTCGCCCTGGAGGCGGCGTTCGTTGCGGCCTTCGCCGTCGTCGGGTGCCTCCCCATGCGGCTCGAGTTCAGCCGCCACCAGGTGACGTTCACCGTGACGGACGCCATGCTCGTCGCCGGACTGTTCTACCTGTCGCCGGTCGGGCTCGGCGCCGCGGCGACGGCCGGCGAGCTCGTCACCTCCGCAGTGCATCGCACACAGCCACTGAAATCGCTGTTCAATGCCGCCAACCGCGCGGGTGCCGCGACGGCCGCGGCCGCGGTGTTCGCCACGCTCCACCCCGGCCACCGCCTGGACGGCCACGGTGCCGCGGCGGCCCTCGCCGCGGCGGCCTGCTGGGCGACGCTGAACATCCTCGCCGTGGCAGCAGTCGTCGCCTCTGCCGAGCGGCGCAGCTTTTCCGTCATCCTGCGCCGGTCGGTGCCGACGGCCATGGTGACGAGCCTTATCGCCGCGCCCATCGGGGTGCTGGCGACGGCGCTGGTGCGCACGGGAGCGGGGTACGCGCTGCTGGCCGTCCCCGTGCTCATCGGGCTCACGCTCAACAACATGGCCGCGGCATCGCACCGCGACGAGCATCTCCGGATTGAACGCCTGTACGAGGCGACGACCCGCACCGGAGTACTGCACCCTGCGGTCAGCGCGGCGCTCCAGGCAGTCACGGACGAGGCGCGGATGCTCCTTACCGGCACTGCCGCCGTGTGTTGCGTACGGGAGTCGGGGTTGTGGTCAGGCTGGGTCAGCCAGGACCGGGGCAACCGACCGGCGTCCGACTTGGAGGTCGCCGCCGCGCTCACCACCTGCTCAGGGGCTGTACCCCACGCCCTCGCCCACCTGACCGGCGAAGTGTCCGTGGTGGTGACGGCACGGACGCCGCCAGGGGCACCGGTTGAGCTGGTCCTGGCCGTGCTCCGCAAGCCCGCCCCGCGCCGGCGCAGGCAGGGCCTGCATGACACGTTGGGCGCGTTCGCGACGCAGGCATCGGCGAGTGTCGAGAACGCCCGCCTGCTCGCTGACCTCCGCCGGGCACTCGACGCCGAACTGGCGAGCAATCGGCGCAAGGACGAGTTCGTCGCCGCCGTCTCCCACGAGCTCCGCACGCCCTTGACGGTGGTGCTCGCGACAACGGAAACGCTGCTCAAGTTGGACGGCCGGCTTCCCCCCGGCGACCGCGAGCGGCTGTTGCACACGTCACTCGACCAGGCACACCGGCTGCAACGGCTCATCGATGATCTGCTGGTCGTGGCCGCCGCCGAGCAGCGCACGCTTCGCTGTGACCTCGCTCCGATCGATGTCGTCACCCTCGCCGCGCAGCTCACCGCCGACCTGATCACCGCTCCGCACGCGTCGGTCCGAGTCACGGCAGCCAAAGGGCCGGTGGAGTCCGACCAGGAACGCATCCGCCAGATCGTCGGCAACCTGGTGTCGAACGCGGAGAAGTACGCGCCGGGCAGCCCCATCGACGTGGTCGTCGACGAGGACGGGACGGCGCTGACCATCGCCGTCGTCGACCATGGGCCTGGGATCCCGCCCGGCGACCGGGAGCGGGCGTTCGACCGGTTCGTCCAACTCGACCAGGGGGCGAGCCGGAGGCAAGGTGGCACCGGCCTCGGGCTGTTCCTGTGCCGCGAGCTGGCCACGCGCCTCGGTGCGTCGTTGCAGCTCGACGAGACGCCTGGGGGCGGGTGCACCTTCGTCCTGCGCGTCCCCTCCCGCCCGAACGCCCCCGTCGCGGGCGACCAGGCGCCCGCACTCCGGCGTCGCCCGGCCGCCCTCGCATCCAGACCCCGCGTCCTCACCGGAAAGGCATCGACATGAACACCCGCACGTGCCTCTTGGTCGACGACGACCCCAACATCAGGGAGCTCGTATCCCTGAACCTCGGCGACGAGGGCTACCGCGTCTACGTCGCCGAGGATGGGATCGGCGTGGAAGCACTCGTCGCCGAGGTCCGCCCAGATGTGATCCTGCTCGATGTCATGATGCCTGGCCGCGACGGTTACGACGTGCTTGCCGCCCTGAAGGGCGATCCGGGCACGTGCGACATCCCCGTCGTGTTGCTCACCGCCAAGGCCACCGACGAGGAGGTGTGGCAAGGGTGGCAGGCGGGCGCCGACTACTACCTGACCAAACCCTTCAACGTCGACGAGCTGACGCACTACCTCAACCTCATCTGCAGCGGAGCTGTCGTCTGAAGGAGCGGGCCCGACGCGGCGATCCCCGGAGGTGTCGGTGACGACGCGGTGAGGCGAGGCCGTTGACGACCCGGTGATCCGAGGACGGGGTCGCGGGCGAACGCAAGTAGTCTTCAGCCAAAGGGGGGCCATGGGCGACGAGATGGCGATGATGTGGGACGAGGTCGCGGACATCGGCAAGCTCCTGCATGAGCTCGATGACGACTCGTTCGACAAACCGAGCCTGTGCGAGGGCTGGGCGGTTCGCGACGTCCTCGGGCACATGGGGCTCGGCCACACGACCCCGATGCCCGTAATGCTCGCGCGCGTCGGCAAGTACGCGTTCAACGTCCCGAGGGCATCCCTGCACGAGTCGAAGTCGCTTTTCGCCGGGAAGTCGCCGGACGACATCCGCAGCTTCTGGGACGACGTCATGGTCGCAGGCCATCCCCGCAAGGGGATTTCCAAGCTGATCCCAGCGAAAGCCGGGTTCCTGGATCACCTGGTCCATAACCAGGACATCCGGCGGCCCACGGGGCATCCACGCGCCATCCCTGAGGACCGCCTCCGGCGCGCGCTCGAACTGGTCCGCAGTGAGGGCACCCCGATGTTCAACCCCAAGAGGCATGTGGCCGGCCTGACCCTCACTGCGACCGACATCGAGTGGTCAGCAGGGGCCGGGCCTCCCGTGGCCGGACCCGCTGAAGCGCTCGTGCTCGCCGCGTCGGGCCGGAAGGCGGCCGTGACCGACCTCACCGGAGACGGCGTGCCGACGCTCTGCGCTCGGATCGGCGCGGAAACCCCGGGCGCCGCCGGCACGACCTGAGGCGGCTCGCCCTACCTGGGGCGCGGGGCTTCGCCGGCGCCGACCGCACCAGTTAGCAGCCGGTGTCGTCGCCGAAGTCTCTGGGTGGAGGCGTGGAGACGATGACCTGGTTCTGAAGCGCTGACCACCGCAGAGCCCTCCCCTGCGCCGGAGCCTGCTACGTCGAACTCTCGTTGGTGCACCAAGGAGTGCTGCGCACACACCTGGTTCATACTTGTGCGCCATGAGCTTCGCCGGTGAGGTCGTCGTGGACCGCGTCGGGGACGGGTGCTACGTGGCGCGTCTGAGCCACGGGTGGGACCTCGTGGGGTTCCCTCAGGGCGGCGTGGTTGTCTCCTTCGCCCTGCGCGCCGCAGCCATCGAAGTCGGTGACCCTGCACTGCAGCTGCGCACGTGCACGACGGTCTTCGCCGGCCAGGTTGCCGCCGGGGATCTCGACATCGACGTGGAGATCCTCCGGCGGGGACGCTCCGCCACCCAACTCCGCGCCACTGTGCGCAACCGCGGCGCGAGCGCCGGTGCGACGACGCTCGCGGTCTACGGCGCGAAGCGCAGAGGCCCGACATTCGTCCATGCCGTCCCGCCGGATGTGCCGCCACCCAGCCAGTGCCGCTCCTATCGTGACCCGCTGCCCGACGGGCTCGATGCTCCCCGCCCAACGGCGTTCTGGACGCGCGTCGAAGGCCGCGCCGCGCTGGGCCACTCCCGCTGGGAGGTCTACGAGCCTGAGCGCTCGGACATCGCGACCTGGCTGCGCTTCGACGAACCGCCTCGGCTGGCCGACGGGAGCTTGGACCCCCTCGGCGTCCTCACCCTCGCCGATCGGATGCCGGGGTGCATCGGCGAACGCATCGGCCATCAGGACGAAGCGTGGTTCGCCCCAAGTGCGGACCTCACCGTGCACTTCTTCCGCCCGTTGCACACCGAATGGCTGCTCGCCCACGACCGTGCCCGCTGGGCCGACGACGGCTGGGCGTCTGCGGAGACGACGCTCTACGACGAGAGGGGCGCGGTGGTCGCGTACGCCACGCAAATGATGCTGTTCACGTACCCGACCCCGCCCAACGCGTAGCCCGTCTCGGACGCGGGCGTCGCCCGCAGTTGCGTCGGCCGCCGAGCCTGGCGTAGGAGAGGGCGTGCGACTGCCGCCGACAGCCCTCGTCGTCCTGGTCGGCCCCGCAGGTGCGGGCAAATCGACGTGGGCCGGCCGGCAGTTCCGGGCCGACCAGGTGGTGTCGTCGGACGCCCTGAGGGCCCTCGTCGGCGTGGGTGCCCACGACCAGCGAGCGGGCACCGACGCCTTCGAACTGCTCGACACCATCCTTGAGCGACGCCTCAAGCGGCGCCTACTGACCATTGTTGACACGCTCGGTCTCGACGCCGAGCGGCGGCGGGGCTACGTCGCGCTCGCCCACCGGCACGGTGCGGAATGCCATGCCGTCCTGTTCGCGACACCCATCGACGTGTGCCGGGCGCGTAACCGGGCACGCCCGGACCCCGTCCCTCCGAAGGTGCTCGCCAACCAACTGGCGTCGACCGAACAGGCCAGTGTGGATATCCACGGTGAGGGCTTCGACGGCATCCACCCCCCCGAAGACGTCGAGGTGGTCGCTCCATCGATGCTCGGCGACCTTGCCGTGGCGGCGCCGGCCGCCCTTCGTTTCGGGCTACACCTCTCGTCCCTGAGAGGGGAGGGCATGTTCGCCGAGCGCCTCGCAGAGGTCGTCGCCGTGGCGGAGGCGGTCGGGTTCTCCAGCCTGTGGGTGCTCGACCACGTGGTGCAGATCCCGCAGGTTGGCCGCGAATGGGACGACATCCCCGAGAGTTGGACGACGGTCAGCTGGCTGGCCGCGCGCACCGAACGTGCGAGGATCGGTGTGCTCGTCACCGCCGTGACGATGCGCAACCCCGCCCACCTCGCCAAGATCGTCGCGACCGCGGACGTGCTGAGCGGCGGGCGCGTGGTGTGCGGTCTGGGCGCGGGCTGGTGGGAACGCGAGCACCGCTTGTACGGCTGGCGCTTCCCGCCCGTGCAGGAACGCCTCGACCTGCTCGAGGACACGCTGCAGCTGCTGCCGGTGATGTGGGGTCCCGGGGCACGTCCGTTCGAGGGCAAAGTGCTGCGCGTACCGGAGGCGGTGTGCTACCCACGGCCGGTGCAAGAGCACGTCCCGATCGTGGTCGGGGGTGGCGGGGAGCGCCGCACGTTAGGCCTCGCCGCGCGGTACGCCGACGCGTGCAACGTGTTCGGTGAACCGGGCGAGGTGCGGCACAAGGTCGAGGTCCTCCACCGCCACTGCGCCGACGCCGGGCGCGACCCGTCGGAGGTGCTCGTGTCGCACCTGTCAACGGCGGTCGTCCGCGCCACCCGGCGCGAGCTCGACACGGCCGTGGATGCGCTCCGGGGGCGCTCCGTCCCCCGGGAAGCCGCGCTCGCCCCGCTTGGCGCCGGGACCGTGGCCGACCAGGTTGGCCGCTACCAGCAGCTGGCGGAGGCCGGCGTGGGGACAGCGATCGTCGCGCTACCCGACGTCGCCACGCCTGGAGCGCTCGAGTCCTTCGCTGAGGTCATCGCTGCGTTCCCGCCCCCGCCGCGGGCCTGGTGACGTCATCGCCATGTCGGCCTCCTCCGGGAGCCTCGCACGTTCGTGGCAAGCAACCGGGCTCCTTGGCCCCATCGCCCGAAGGTTTAGGGTCCGGCAGGAGCGGCGCCGATCGTGGCGGCAAGGTGGTCGCCGATGCGTCGCATCTCGTCGAGCCCGACGCGGGTCGTCGGGGCAGCGATGATCACTGCGGCGAGCGGCGCACCGTCGGCGCCACGCACGGCGGCGCCGACCA
>Ga0070734_10006230_pt1 | contig 10119 bp, 6 predicted proteins | sample Coa_R1_8_FD_66444 | JGI IMG/M metagenome (GOLD analysis project Ga0070734, IMG submission 66444) | Surface soil microbial communities from Centralia Pennsylvania, which are recovering from an underground coalmine fire - Coalmine... | ecosystem: Environmental > Terrestrial > Soil > Unclassified ... | reverse complement strand
CCTGCGGCTGTTGTCGGCGTTCGCCGACGATGGCGCCAACGGCCACCCGACGCGCATCGATTTCGGCATCGGTCTGGTCGGACAATGTGCGATCGACAAGCGCCGTATGCTGATCAACTCGATGCCGTCGCACGCCGTTCCGGTCGGCTCGGCGTTGTTCAAGGTGGTACCGCAGAACATCGTGGTGCTGCCGGTGCTGTTCGAGAACGAGGTCAAGGCGGTGATCGAACTCGCCTCGGTCTCGGCCTTCACGGCGTTGCAGATGACCTTCCTCGAGCAGCTCACCGACTCGATCGGCATCGTGCTGAACTCGATCGAAGCGACCATGCAGACGGAAAGCTTCCTGAAGCAGTCGCAGCAGCTCGCCAACGAGCTGCAGGCCCAGCAGAAGGAGCTGCAGCAGACCAACGAGCAACTCGAGCAGAAGGCGCAGCAGCTCGCCGAGCGCAACGTCGAAGTCGAGCGCAAGAACCAGGAGATCGAGCAGGCGCGTCGCGCGCTGGAGGACAAGGCGACCGAGCTGGCGCTGACCTCGAAGTACAAGTCCGAATTCCTCGCCAACATGTCGCACGAGTTGCGCACGCCGCTGAACAGCATCCTCGTCCTCGGCCAGCAACTCACCGACAATCCCGACGGCAACCTCACGCCGAAGCAGGTCGAATTCGCGCGCACGATTCACGGCGCCGGCACCGACCTTCTCAACCTCATCAGCGACATTCTCGATCTCTCGAAGATCGAGTCCGGCACGGTCAGCGTCGAAGCAGAGGAAGTCTTCTTCACCAGCTTGCTCGAAATGATCGGCCGTCCGTTCCGTCACGAAGCCGACCATCGCAAGCTCAGCTTCGAGATCAACACCGATCCGGAGCTGATGCGGAGCATCGTCACCGACTCGAAGCGTCTTCAGCAGGTCCTCAAGAATTTGCTTTCGAACGCTTTTAAGTTCACGGAGCAAGGCGGAGTGCGGCTGACGGTTCGCATCGCTGAGCACGGATGGAGCGACGAACATCCGATTCTCAGTCGCGCGGGCAATGTCATCGCGTTCGAAGTCACCGACAGCGGCATCGGTATTCTCCCCGAAAAGCAGCGAATCATCTTCGAAGCGTTCCAACAGGCCGACGCCGGCACGAGCCGCAAGTACGGCGGCACGGGCCTGGGCCTTGCCATTAGCCGCGAACTCGCCAGCCTCCTCGGAGGCGAAATCCAGTTGCACAGCGTTCCCGGCACGGGGAGCACGTTTACGCTCTTCCTGCCGCAGACGTACGTCGGTCCATCATCGGGTGTCGGAGTTCCGAGCGATCGTCGCGTGAGTCTGCCGCCGTCGCCGATGCATCTGGCGGCGGCCAGCACCGTTGTCCATGTTCCAGAGCAGATTCCCGACGATCGGGCGAGCCTCGGCGTAAGCGATCCCATTCTGCTGATCGTCGAAGATGACCCGCACTACGCTCGCGTCCTCTGCGACCTCGCGCATGACAAGGGCTTCAAAGTCCTCGTCGCTGCCCGCGGCGCCGAAGCGCTCGCACTCGCGCGCGAATTCCATCCGAGCGCAGTTTCACTGGATGTGTTCCTTCCCGACATGCTCGGCTGGACCGTTCTCAATCACCTGAAACAAGATCCGACCACGCGCCACATTCCAGTCCAGATTCTTACGATGGACGAAGACCGCCAGCACGGCCTTTCGCGCGGTGCCTTCTCGTTCGTCACAAAGCCGACCACTCCCGAAGGTCTCGAGTCCGCCTTCGGCAAAATCAAGGACTACACCGTTCCGCGTCTCAAGCGCCTGCTCGTTGTCGAGGACAATCCTGCCGAGCAGCTCAGCATCCGCGAACTCCTCGGTGACCACGATATTGACGTTTGTGTGGCCGCAACCGGTTTGGAGGCGCTCAATGCCGTCTCCGAAAAATCTTACGATTGCATGGTGCTTGACCTTCGCCTGCCCGATATGACCGGCTTCGAAGTCCTCGAGCGTCTCCGCGACACGCCGTCCAGCGACTTGCCGGTCGTCGTCTTCACAGGCAAGGACCTCTCGCCCGAGGAAGACGCCCGCCTCCATACGCTCGCGCGCAGCGTTGTCGTGAAAGGTGTCGAGTCTCCCGAACGCCTGCTCGACGAAACCGCTCTCTTCTTGCATCGCGTCGTCGCCGACCTGCCGCCCGAAAAACAGAAAATGCTCGATCGCTTGCATCGCTCCGACGATGCGCTCGTCGGGCGCAAGGTGCTCGTCGTCGACGACGACGTCCGTAACATTTTCGCGCTCAGCAGCGTTCTCGAACGCCGCGGCATGATCGTCCTCACCGCAGGCACCGGCCGCGAGGCGATTTCAACCCTCGAATCCACCCCCGACGTTGCCATCGTCCTGATGGACATCATGATGCCCGAGATGGACGGCTACGAAACCATGCAGGTGCTCCGCCAGAATCCATCGTTGCGCCGCTTGCCGATCATCGCTCTCACCGCGAAAGCCATGAAGGGGGACCGCGAGAAATGTCTCGAAGCCGGCGCATCCGAATACCTCGCGAAGCCCGTGAACACAGAGCAGCTTCTCGCGGCTCTTCGCATGTGGTTGCATCGGTGATAGCTGCGGCGGTACAAAGGATTTTCCGTCCGAGACCCCAATGAACAGAGCCGACAGAGTCAATATTCTGATGGTCGACGATCAGCCGGGGAAGCTCCTCAGCTACGACGCGATCCTGGGTGAACTCGGCGAAAATCTCATCAAGGCCACCTCCGGCCGTCAGGCGCTCGATCTCCTTCTCAAAAATGACATCGCCGTCGTTCTCATGGACGTCAGCATGCCCGAGATCGACGGCTTCGAACTTGCCGACATGATTCGCCAGCATCCCCGGTTTCAAAACACCGCCATCATCTTCATCTCCGGCATTCATCTCACCGATCTCGACCGGCTGCAGGGATATCAGCGCGGCGCCGTTGATTACATCTCGGTCCCGGTGAATCCCGAGTTGCTGCGCGCAAAAGTAAGTGTCTTCGCGGAACTCCACCGCAAAACGCGCCAGCTCGAACTCCTTAATCACGAGTTGCGCCATCTCTCCGGCAGCCTCCTCATGGCACAGGACGAAGAGCGCCGTCGTATCGCGCGCGAACTTCACGACGGCCTCGGCCAGGAGCTCAGCGCCGCCAAAATGATGATTGACTGCCTTCCTGCCAAGGTCCCACACGATGAGCGCAACGACGCCGTGCTCGCCGAAGCGAGCGAATCTATCAATCGGGCTATTCAACAGGTGCGCAGCCTCTCGCATCTCCTCCATCCGCCGCTGCTCGACGAAGTCGGTCTTCGCTGCGCGCTCGAACCTTTCCTCGAAGGTTTCTCCAAACGCAGCGGCATCGAAACCTCCGTCGATGTTAAGCCTGCGGAGTTTCCACGCCTGAAACCCGAGCTCGAAACGGCGATCTTTCGCATCGTTCAGGAAGGTCTTACCAACGTCTTCCGCCACTCCGGCGCCGACAAAGCTTCCATCGTCATCGAAAAATCCGACCGCGAAATCGTCGTCGCCGTGCGCGACAACGGCAAAGGTCTCGCCGAAAATATCGTTGAGTTTCGTCCTGGCAGCATCGGCATCGGTATTGCCGGCATGCGGCAGCGCGTGAAAGAGTTCGGCGGCGAAATCCGCCTCCGGAACGTCCACCCTGGCACGCTAGTCGAAGTCGTGATCCCGATCACCCTTGCCAGCCAAGTGCTCCGCCCCACTCAAGTCGCGACGACGTAGCGACACCAATCCGCTGCCGCATACTCACACCAATCCGCAGCCGCATAAATAGATCTGAAATTTTGCTCTGTGTTCTCAACGATTGGCAGGAAAGTTTACGGGCGCCGCACTATTCGCCACACGTCGGAAGATAAAACGTAGTCTGGACTGTAATCCGCAAATCATCTGACCTCGACTCGACCGTTTTGACTCTGCGAGACGCCTTACTCCACTCCCTAATGAACCCTTTGCCGCCCCGCAGCCTCACGAAACCTCTGTGCCGTCGTCTCCACCGTTCCGATCAAATCCCAAGCTTGCGCCTTCGACACAATCGACGAAATCCCCGCATCCTGCGCCACTTCTTCCAGCCCTTCGGCATTCAACACGGTAAACAAGATCAGCGGCACACTTGGATTCAGCACCGACATTCGCTTCGCCGCTTCGATCCCATTGATATCCGGCATCGCCAGATCAATGAGCACCACATCTGGCTTTACTCGTTGAAATTCTCGTATCCCCGACCGTCCCGACTCCGCTTCACCGCAAACCGTCCAGTCTCGCGATCGTGCAATCACCCGCAAAATCCGCCGCGTCGTTTCGCAATCATCCACAATCAGGATTCGCATGGCCCGGGGTCCTCCAACGCCAGAATTCTCCCGCCGACGGCAGAGCATGCAAATACCCTTCATACCCTAAGGTGGTTCGTGTAGGTAGCTGCCAGAGCGTCAGGTTGCTGAGACCTAGCGCGCTCCGCTTTCACATAATAGCCTCAGCATACCGTTTATTCTCGACCCTCAACGTGACTTCACCCGATGTGGCTTTCAACACTATCGTGCAACCTTTGACCTTATGAATGATGGCCCAGTCCAAAAGCACATCGAATTGATCGCCAAGCACGAAGAGGAATTCCTCTTGCCGAACCTGGGACGAGCGCGTCGGCGACTCTGTATCCAGTCTTGTGGGCAGCCTGACCTTTGTGGCCTTCCACGTCATCCTGCTCCTGCTCTGGATCACCACGAACACTGGCGTGACATTTCACATCAAGTCGTTCGATCCCCCGCCGTTTCCCATTCTTGATTTGTTGCTCGCGTTCGAAAGCATCCTGCTGGCGAGCTTCATCCTTATGCGTCAATCGCGCATCGCACGCCGATCTGATGAGCGTAATCATCTGCAGCTTCAGCTCCTGCTGCTGATGGAAAAAGAGCTCACCGCAAATCTCACTCTCTCGCGTGAAATTGCCAATCGCTTCGGGCTGCGCAACGTCGCCGACGATCGCGAGATCGACCAGCTCAGCGAAGAGACATCCGTCGATCAAATGGCCGAGAGCATTCGCGAGCGCCTATCCGGCGAATAACGGCCACGGGCTCGACGAGGAGGAATGGTCGGGGCGCCCGGATTTGAACCGGGGGCCTCCTGCGCCCAAGGCAGGCGCGCTACCAGGCTGCGCTACGCCCCGACATGCACGCACTAAATCGTGCACATCAATTCTAAGGCACCTGGCCCACACTCAGCTACTCTCATTCCTCATCTCATGTGAGTTTCGCCGGGATCACGCATGGCCCGAGGCTCATCCTCCACTGCGACATCCCTATCCTCTATGGTGAGATTATTCTTTCCTGTTGCATCGCCACAGGAGCCATGCCATACTCCTCCTGTTACCATCCCACAGGAGTAGCGCCATGCCCTCCGACCCCAAATCTGAGATCCTCCAGGGCACTCTCGACCTCATGGTCCTCAAAACTCTCGCCGCCATGGGCTCGCTCCACGGCTACGGCATCGCGCGTCGCATCGAGCAAATCAGCGAAGAAGCGCTGCAAATCAATCAAGGCACCATCTACGCCTCGCTCGTCCGCCTGCTTCACAAAGGATGGATCACCGCCGAGTGGGGCATCTCCGACAACAATCGCAAAGCGCGTTTCTATTCCATCACCAAATCCGGGCGCAAACAGCTTCACGCGGAAACGCAAAATTGGCGCCGCATCGCCGATGTCATCGGCCGCGTTCTAAAGATCGACGAAAGGAGCTGACACCCATCCATGCTCGCCTTCCTGAAATCCCTCGTCTCCCGCTTCCGCGCGCAAGCCACAACCGAAAAGATCGACCGTGAATTTCAGCACGAACTCGACACGCATCTCGACCTGGCGACGCAGGAAAACATCCGCCGCGGCATGACTCCCGAGGATGCCGCCCGCTCCGCGCGCATTCGTCTCGGCGGCAGTACCCAGCTCAAAGAAACAAACCGCGAACTCCGTGGCCTGCCCTTCATCGAGACCGCGCTTCAGGATTTTCGCTTCGCGTTCCGCATGCTGCGCAAAAATCCTGGCTTCTCTGCAATCGCCATCCTCACGCTCGCGCTGGGCATCGGCGCTAACACTGCGATTTTCAGCGTCGTCTACGCCGTACTGCTGAAGCCATTGCCTTACGTCGATCCCGATCAGATCTTCACGGTCTTCCAGCAGGGAATCAGAGATCCCAACCAAAAGAACGGCTTCTCGTACCCCAATCTCCGTGACTTTCAACAGCAAGCCGAAATCTTTTCCGACGTATCCGCCGTCCAGGCGCACCAGCTCACGCTCACCGGTCACGGCGACGCCTTCAACATCGACACTTCCGTTGTGACTCCCGATCTCTTCACCACGTTCCGCGTTCAGCCAATTCTCGGCCGCGCATTCGTTCCCGACGACGGCAAACCCGGCGCCGCCCCGGTCGTGATTCTCAGCGAAAATCTTTGGCGCGGTTCATTCGGCTCCGATCCTAATGTCGTTGGAACCTCCGTCACGCTCGACAAGCGCGCCTTTACGATTATCGGCGTGATGCCTGGATCGTTTCGCTTCCCCCAAGTGCGACAAAGTGGCCAGATTTGGATTCCCATCGTCAACGATCCCCTCTTCGGAACCTGGCTGGAACGTCGTGGCGGGCATTGGCTCCGCGTCACTGGCCGCATCAAGCCCGGCGTCAATATCGCCCAGGCCAACGCTCAATTCGACGCGATCGCCGAGCGCCTGACGAAACAATTTCCCGATGACAACGACGGTTGGACAATCCGCATGATCCCGTTGCGTGACTTCCTCGTCGGCGAAGTGAAAACTCCTCTGCTCGTTCTGCTCGGCGCTGTCGGACTCGTTCTCTTTATCGCGTGCGCCAACATCGCCAATCTTCTGCTCGCCCGCGCCACATCGCGTTCGCGCGAAATCGCTGTCCGTGCCACGCTCGGCGCCGGCCGCGCGCGCATCGTGCGCCAGCTTCTCAGCGAAACCATCGTCCTGAGCTTGATCGGTGGATTCGCTGGCGTCGGCCTCGCGCACTACGGCGTCCATGTGCTCACGACGTTTCTTCCGCCAGAGCTACCTCAGATCCACAGCATCCGTATCGACTACGCCGTTCTCGGCTTCGCTCTCGCGCTTTCCATCCTTGCCAGTTGCGCCGTGGGGCTGGTGCCTGCCCTCCTCGTCGCTGGTTCCGATCTGCAATCCGCCCTGCGCGAAGGCGGCCGCGCAGGAGAAAGCTCGGCATCGCGTCGCGCGCGAAATATTCTTGCCTCTGCTGAAATCGCGCTCGCTCTCGTTCTTCTCGTCGCCGCCGGCCTTTTTCTGCGAAGTTTCTCCAAGCTCACCGACGTCAGCCCCGGCTTCCAGGTCGAGCACATGGTCAAGGCCGAAGTCTCGCTGCCTCGCGCTCAGTACTCGACGTCTCAGCAGTGGTTCGCCTTTGCCGACAACCTTTTGGCGCGCCTTCAGTCCGAACCCGGCATGCAGAACTCCGCGCTCGCGATTCCTCTTCCCATCACCGACGGCTTCATCAACATCGCCTTTGACATCGAGAATCGGCCTGCACCATCCTCCGCTGCCGCCCGCATCGCCGACTACGTCGCCGTAACTCCCACCTACTTTCACGTCATGAACATCCCGCTCGTCGCGGGTCGCACCTTCGAGGCGCGTGACAACATGCCCGCGCCGGCCGTCGCCGTCGTCACGCAATCCTTCGTCCGCGCCTACTTTCCCAACGAAAACCCCATCGGCAAGCGTATCGTCTTCGGGTTTCCGCCTGATCCCGGCATCCCGCGTGAAATCATCGGCATTGTCGGCGATGTCCACGACGTATCGCTTGGCAGCGATCCCGGCCCCATGATGTACGCCGCCTACGCGCAGTCACCGTTTCCAGGCGCATGCATCGCCGTTCAGAGCACGCTCGCTCCCGGTAGTGTGATCTCGTCCATTCGCGATGCGGTCGCTAGTCTCGACAAGGATCTCCCCGTCACCGACGTTGCCACCATGAACGAAGTCATCCACGACTCGATGGCGCAACCCAGATTTCGCACCACGCTGATCGCGCTCTTCGCTGTGATCGCGCTCATCCTCGCCGCGACTGGAATCTTTGGAGTGATTTCTTACTCGGTACAGTGCCGTACCAACGAAATCGGCATTCGCGTAGCCATGGGAGCATCAGCACGCGCAATTCGAAAAATGGTCCTGCGCGAAACGCTGCTTCTTGCTGTGATCGGTCTAGCCGTTGGCCTGCCTGTAGCCTTCGCCAGTTCGCGCCTGCTGGGCCACATGCTCTTCGGCATCTCGCCCACCGATCCCGTCACATTGATCGTAGTTTCACTGACTCTAGCCGCCGTGGCCGCCGCCGCCGGCTACATCCCCGCCCGCCGCGCCACCCAAGTCGACCCCCTGATCGCCCTCCGCCACGACTGAACCTTCGCCGCGTCTTGCCGCGATCGTGTACGGGCGCAGCACTGCTGCGCCCCATGTCCGCACGATCTTAAAAATTACTTGTAGGGTCGCTTGTTGACCTTGACCTTCGAAGGGCCCAACCAATCCTTGTCGCAATGCGTCCGTCGAAAGAACCTGTCATCGTGAGCGGCCCGAAGGGCGGCGAAGGACCTCAACCGATCAGCGGCACCCATACCATCCGCCGATAGTCAGGTCGCATACGGAGGCGCACTCTAATCCAACCGCGTGACCGGCTCCAACTTCGGCGCCAGCACCTGCATCACCGCCAGCCCGATCGGATACGCCACGCCCGCGATCAAAAATGGCACCATATAACTCCCGGTCCACTGCAACGCATACCCAACCAGCTTCGCAATCAGCATTCCGCCGATCGCGCCCGCCATTCCGCCAATCCCGACAACCGATCCCACCGCTTCCGACGGAAACATGTCGGAAGGCAGCGTAAACAAATTCGCCGAAAATCCCTGATGTGCTGCCGCGGCCAATCCAATTAAGGCAACCGCGCCCCATAAGCTTTCCATCTTGTATGCAAATACGATCGGCAGCACGCACAGCGCGCAGATCCAGAATGTCGTTTTCCGCGCGGCGTTCACGCTCCACCCGCGATGCAACATCGCCGACGACAACCAGCCCCCCGCCATGCTGCCCGCATCCGAAATCACATAGATCGCCACAATCGGCAAACTCGATTGCGCCAGCGTCAGCCCGTGCACTCGATGTAAAAAGTCCGGCACCCAGAACAGATAAAACCACCAGATCGGGTCAGTGATAAATTTCGTCGCTGCGAATGCCCAGGTCTGCCGATACCCGATCAGTTGCTTCCACGGGAATTTCGTCACTGGCGGCGACGGATCGCTGCGGATATACGCAAGTTCTCCCGCACTTACCCGCGGATGCTCCTCCGGTTTGCGGTACAGCAGCAGCCAGAACACCAGCCACACAAATCCCAGCGCGCCCGTGATGACAAACGCCCACCGCCAGCCCCAATACAGGGCAATCGGCGGCACGATCAGCGGCGCAACGATCGCACCGATGCTCGTCCCTGAATTGAAAATGCCGGTCGCGAGCGCGCGCTCCTTTCTCGGAAACCACTCTGCCGTAGTCTTCATACTGGCTGGGAAGACTCCAGCTTCGCCGAATCCCAGAGCGAACCGCGCGATCCCGAAGCCAAATAGCGAGTTCACAAGCGCATGCCCCATCGCCGCCAAACTCCAGAACACCATCGTGAGTGAGTAGCCTAAGCGCGTTCCCAATCGGTCGACCAGTCGCCCGACGAACACCATCCCCAGCGCGTACGCTGCCTGAAACGCAAACACGAGATTGCTGTAATCGATCTCATTCCAGCCTAAATCGTGCTGTAGCATCGGCTTCAGCAGCCCGAGTACTTGCCGGTCCATGTAGTTTTTCGTTGTGCCCGCCAGCAGCAGCGCGCAGATCACCCACCGAAAGTACCCAGCCCGCGAAGAAACACCCACCCCAGCGCTGCTCCCATTCCCCACCGCACTCGCGGCCAAATCGCCGCGCTCGTCTCCGTCCATCGGTCGTGTGTTCACGGAATCGAACGCCATCTTACATCGTGGGCACGCCGCGTGCCGTGCCTTCTTCGCCGCCTCCATCGAAACCGAACGTGCGTCGATTCAGCGCGGTCATGTACGGGCGCAGCACTGCTGCGCCCCAACTCG
>Ga0070734_10006229_pt1 | contig 10119 bp, 8 predicted proteins | sample Coa_R1_8_FD_66444 | JGI IMG/M metagenome (GOLD analysis project Ga0070734, IMG submission 66444) | Surface soil microbial communities from Centralia Pennsylvania, which are recovering from an underground coalmine fire - Coalmine... | ecosystem: Environmental > Terrestrial > Soil > Unclassified ... | reverse complement strand
GCCGGCACCATCCAGGGCGTCGCCGGCGGCGTGTTCCAGATGATCTCGCACGGCATCGTCTCCGGCGCGCTGTTCCTCTGCGTCGGTATCGTCTATGACCGCATGCACACCCGCGAGATCGCCGCCTATGGCGGGCTGGTCAACCGCATGCCGCTCTATGCGCTCGTGTTCATGGTGTTCACCATGGCCAATGTTGGTCTGCCCGGCACCTCCGGCTTCATCGGCGAGTTCATGACGCTGATCGGCACCTTCAAGGTGTCGCTGCCGACCACCTTCTTCGCCACCACGGGCGTGATCCTGTCGGCCTGCTATGCGCTCTGGCTCTACCGCAAGATCGTGTTCGGCGCGCTGGTCAAGCCGACCTTGATGACCATGAAGGACATGACCTGGCGCGAATGCCTGACGCTGTTCCCGCTGGTGGCGGCGACCATCTGGTTCGGCGTCTATCCGAAGCCGGTGCTCGACATGTCGGCGGCATCCGTCCAGCAACTCGTCACCAATTACACCACCGCGGTCACGGCCGTTAAGGCCGCCGCGCTGCTGCAGTGAAGCACGCGAAGCAGCAGATCAGGATCGACAGACATGAGCTTTGAGACCGCAGGTTATCAATTGCAGCCGGTTCTTCCCGAACTGGTGCTCGCCGTCGGCGCGATGGCGCTGCTGATGCTCGGGGCCTTTCGCGGGCAGGGCACCACGAAGCTCGTCACCTGGCTCGCCGTGGCGCTCTTGATCGTGGTCGGCATCCTCGAGCTGACGCTGCCCGCGGGCAAGCTCACCACCTTCGGCGGCGGCTTCATCGTCGATGATTTCGCGCGCTTCCTGAAGATCCTGGCGCTGATCGGCTCGGCGGTGACGCTGGTGCTGTCGACCGAATTCCTCTCCGATCCGTCGCGACGCATCTTCGAATATGCCGTGCTGGTGCTGCTCTCGACGCTCGGCATGATGGTGCTGATCTCGGCCGGCGACCTGATCGCGCTCTATCTCGGGCTCGAGTTGATGTCGCTCGCGCTCTACGTGGTCGCCGCCTCCAACCGCGACAATGCCAAGTCGACCGAAGCCGGCCTGAAGTATTTCGTGCTGGGCGCGCTGTCGTCGGGCATGCTGCTCTACGGCGCCTCGCTGATCTATGGCTTCAGCGGCACCGTGAACTTCGCCGGCCTTGCCGCCGGCATCAAGACCGGCAGCGTCGGCATCGCCTTTGGCCTCGTGTTCCTGCTCGCCGGCCTCTGCTTCAAGGTCTCCGCCGTGCCGTTTCACATGTGGACGCCCGACGTCTATGAGGGCGCCCCGACCCCGGTGACCGCCTTCTTCGCGTCAGCGCCGAAGGTTGCGGCGCTCGCCGTGTTCACCCGCGTCACGCTGACGGCATTCCCGGGCATCCTGACCCAGTGGCAGCAGATCGTCGTCTTCGTCTCCATTGCCTCGATGGCGCTGGGCTCGTTTGCCGCGATCGGCCAGCGCAACATCAAGCGCCTGATGGCCTATTCCTCGATCGGCCATATGGGCTTCGCGCTTGTGGGGCTTGCCGCCGGGACGGTCGAGGGCGCGCAGGGCGTGCTGGTCTATATCGCGATCTATGTGGCGATGACGCTCGGCGCCTTCGCCATCATCCTCTCCATCAAGCGCAACGGCCAGAATTTCGAGAACATCAGCGATTTCGCCGGCCTCTCGCGCACCAATCCGCTGCTCGCCTTCTTCTTTGCGATGCTGCTGTTCTCGCTCGCCGGGGTTCCGCCGCTCGCGGGCTTTTTCGGCAAATGGTACGTGTTCGTCGCCGCCATCAAGGCGGGGCTGTTCACGCTCTCGGTGATCGGCGTGCTCACCAGCGTCGTGGGCGCCTATTATTACCTGTCGATCGTCAAGACCATGTATTTCGACGAGCCGCTCACCAAGCTCGATCCGGTGCGCTTCGAGGTCGGCACGGTGCTCACGGTCGCCGGCCTCTTCAACATCCTGTTCTTCGTCTATCCCGGCCCGCTGGTCAGCGCTGCGACCTCAGCGGCCAAGTCATTGTTCTAGATGCCATTCAAGCTCGGTCCGCGCGCAACATCGACAGGGTATCGTCTCGCTGCCTTCGATCAGATCGGTTCGACCAATGCGGAGGCGCTGACGCGCGCCCGCGCCGGCGAGCGCGGGCCGATGTGGTTCGTGACCTCGGAGCAGACCGCCGGCCGTGGCCGGCGCCATCGGCCCTGGATCGCGCCGCGCGGCAATCTCGCGAGCAGCATCCTGGAGGTGATGACCGTTCAGCCCGCGGTCGCCGCGACCTTGGGCTTTGCCGCGGGGCTGGCGCTGGAAGCGGCGCTGGCCACGCTGAGCATCGAAGCGGCCATGCGCTCGCCCGGCTCGGACGACCTGAAATTCTCGCTGAAATGGCCCAATGACGTGCTGGCGGGACGGCAGAAACTCGCCGGCATCCTGCTGGAAGCCGAAGCCGCGGCCGATGGCCTTGCCGTCGTGGTCGGCATCGGCACCAATGTCGTGGCGGCGCCCACCGATACGCCGACGCCCGCGACCTCGTTGAAGGCGCTCGGCATCGATGTCGGCGCAGAAGAGCTGTTTGCCGCACTGTCCGACGGCTGGGCCGAATTTCGCGGCATCTGGGACAATGGCCGCGGCTTTGCCGCGATCAGGCGCCTCTGGCTGGAGCGCGCGGCCGGTCTCGGCGAGGCGGTTGCCATCAAGTCCGGCGGGGAGCCGATCGAAGGGACCTTCGACACCATCGACGAGCAGGGCTGCATGATCGTCCGCACCGCGGCAGGTCGCCGCGTGCCGGTTACGGCGGGTGACGTCTATTTCGGCAACGCGGCTTCGGCGAGGGCTGGCTGATGGCGGACGAACTGACATTCGCGCCGCTCGGCGGCGTCGGCGAGATCGGCATGAACCTGTCGATCTATGGCCTCGGCGATCGCCACCGGCGAAGCTGGCTTGCCATCGACCTCGGTGTCTCCTTCGGCGACGAGGAACATCTGCCCGGTATCGACCTGATCATGCCGGACATCTCCTTCCTCGAGAAGGAGCGGAAGAACCTCGTTGGCCTGGTGCTGACGCATGCCCATGAGGATCATTTCGGCGCCATCATCGATCTCTGGCCGCGGCTGAAATGCCCGATCTATGCAACCAGGTTCTCCGCTGCATTGTTCGAGGCCAAATGCGAGGCCGAGCGTAACCCGCCGAAAATCCCCGTCACGGTGATCCCGTCGGGCGGCCGGGTCGATATCGGCCCGTTCAATGTCGAGTTCATTCCGGTGGCGCATTCGATTCCGGAGTCGCATGCGCTCGCGATCCACACCGAGATCGGCACGGTGCTGCACACCGGCGACTGGAAGATCGATCCTACCCCGATCATCGGCCCGCCGACCGACGAGCGGCGGCTGCGTGAGCTCGGCGACGCTGGGCTATTGGCGCTGATCGGCGATTCGACCAATGCGGTGCGCGACGGCCGCTCGCCGTCGGAAGCCGAGGTAGCGAAAACCATCACCGATCTCGTCAAGCGCGCCAGGGGACGGGTTGCGGTGACGACCTTTGCCTCCAACGTCGCGCGGCTGAAGGCGGTGGCGGATGCGGCAAAGGCTGCCGACCGCGAGGTCGTCGTCGTCGGCCGCGCCATGGACCGCGTGGTGCAGGTCGCCCGCGAGACCGGCTATCTCGAGGGCGTGCAGAACTTCCGCAGCCCCGATCTCTACGGTCATTTCCCGGCCGACAAGGTGCTGGCGCTGTGCACCGGCAGCCAGGGCGAGCCGCGCGCGGCGCTGGCGCGGATCGCCAATGACGACCACCCGGAGATCACCCTGAACAAGGGCGACTGCGTGATCTTTTCCTCGCGCACCATCCCCGGCAATGAAAAGGCGGTCGGCAGCATCATCAACGGGCTGGTGACGCAAGGCGTCGAGGTCATCACCGACCGCGAGCACCTGGTGCATGTCTCCGGCCATCCGCGCCGCGACGAGATGCGGGAAATGCTGGCCTGGACGCGGCCGCAGCTGGTCATTCCCGTGCACGGCGAGCCGCTGCATCTCTTCGAGCACGCCAAGCTCGCGCGCGCCGCCGGCGTGCCCAGGGTCCTGACCTGCCGCAATGGCGATCTGGTCAAGCTCGGGCCGGGCACGCCGGGGATTATCGACCAGCTGCCCTCGGGGCGGCTCTACAAGGATGGAACCATCCTGGAGGATTCGAAGTCGCGGGCAGTGGTCGAGCGGCGGCGGATGGCCTTTGCCGGGTGCGTATTTGTGGCCATCGCCGTGACCGACAAGGGCGAGTTGGTCGACGATCCCGAGGTTGATCTTGTCGGTATCCCCGAGAAGAATACGGCCGGCGAAGCCTTCGACGACATCGTGTTCGATGTGGTGGTCTCCACCATCGAAGGCCTGCCCCGGGCGCGGCGCCGCGACCCGGATGCGATGGCTGAATCGGTGCGGCGGGCGGTCCGGGCCGCCCTGAACGAGCATTGGGGCAAGAAGCCGCTCTGCCTCGTTCATGTTCTGGAGGTCTAGGCCCGGCGGACAACCGTCGATATAAGCGCTGGAAGCGCCAAAATATAATCGGAGGACGTCAATGCTCGGCCGGCTCAATCACGTTGCGATCGCGGTCAAGGATGCCGAGAAGGCTGCCAGGATCTACGGAGCCGCGTTCGGCGCCGATATCTCCAAAGCGGTCCCGCTGCCCGAGCATGGGGTCATCACCGTGTTCGTGACGCTGCCGAACACCAAGATCGAATTCATCCAGCCGCTCGGCGACAACTCGCCGATCGCCAAATTCCTCGAGCGCAATGCCGACGGCGGCATTCACCATGTCTGCTACGAGGTGGCGGACATCATCGCCTCGCGCGACACGCTGATCAGGGAGGGCGCGCGCGTGCTCGGCGACGGCCAGCCCAAGATAGGGGCGCATGGCAAGCCCGTGCTGTTCCTGCATCCGAAGGATTTTTCGGGTGCGCTGGTCGAGATCGAGCAGGCGTAAGGGCAGGCCGATGGCCTATACAATCTCAACCGCATTCGCGATCTATTTCGTGATCTGGTGGATCGCGCTGTTCCTGACCTTGCCGTTCGGCGTGCGCAGCCAGCACGAGGACGGCGTGGGCACGCCAGGCACCGATCCGGGAGCGCCGATCCTCAGCCGGATGGGGCCCAAGCTGATCTGGACCACGGTCATTTCCGCCGTGATTTATGGTCTTGCCTTGCTTGCCTATAACGCGGGCTATCTTTCGATCGAACGTCTGTCGAAGTTGATGGGGATGCCGTTTTAGCGATCTGACTTTGGGGTGGGGAAGGTGATGACATTTCAGAGGATTGTGGTTGGTTTGTTGGTACTGGTGATCGCTGCTCTTGGCGTTGCCTTCTACATCGATTGGCGCCTGGGGATGCAGGTTCGCACCATGAAGGCCTTCGTCGAAGGCTATGTGTTTGCCGAAGCCGTCTCGGCCTGCGAGAAGGCGCCGAGCTCGACGCCGTTCAAGTGGAACAACGGCAAGAACACCTCGATCGTCGGGCTGAATTCGGTCAAGCTCGACAAATACACGGTGATTGCGAGCTTCACGCTCGTCGCCGACAACGTCTACTGCGATTACGACCCGATCAAGCGCAAGGCCGATATCGGTTCGAACTTCCTGGAGCGGGATTGACAGCAGAGCAAAGGAGCGGTCATGACCTCGACAGAGCGAGCCTCGGGCGCGGGTCCGTACCGCATCCTGCACGAGGCCGACCTGCGGGGCTATCTGGCCGATCTTCCCGCGGTCGCCGCTGCGCTTGGCGGCGCACCGGATGGCTGGTCCATCAGCGAGGTCGGCGACGGCAATCTCAACCTCGTCTTCATCGTCAAGGGGGCGACGGGGGGGATCGCGGTGAAGCAGGCGCTGCCTTACGTGCGCCTGGTCGGTGAGAGCTGGCCACTGCCGCTGTCGCGGGCGCATTACGAATATCTCGCGCTCACGCAACAGGCGCGCCTTGCGCCTCGGCTGGTGCCGCAGATCATGCATCACGACGACGCGCTGGCGCTCACCGCGATGGAGCTGTTGTCGCCGCACATCATCATGCGCAAGGGCCTGATCGCCGGCACCGTCTATCCGCGCTTTGTCGAGGACATCACGACCTTCATGGCGCGGACGCTGTTCTTCTCGTCCGACCTCGCAATTCCCGCGGCGGAGAAGAAGGAGGGCATCAAGGCCTTCGCCGGCAACCATGCGCTCTGCAAGATCACCGAAGACCTGATCTTCACCGATCCCTATCGCAATGCCGAACAAAATCGCTGGACCTCGCCCTGGCTCGACAGGATCGCGGCCTCATTCCGCGACGACATGGAGGCGCATGTCGCAATCTCCAGGCTCAAGCTCAAATTCATGAGCCAGCCCGAGGCGCTGATCCATGGCGATCTCCACACCGGATCGATCATGGTGACCGAGAGCGAGACTCGTGTGATCGATCCCGAATTCGCCTTCTACGGTCCGATGGCCTTCGACGTCGGCGCCATCATCGCCAATTTGATCATGGCCTATCTCCCATCCCCGGGGCATGAGCGCGCGCCCGGCGAGCGGCGCTTGTTCGACGCGTGGCTGGTGGAGACGATCGAGGCGACGTGGACCGAGTTCGAGCGCAAATTCCTCGAGCTGTGGCGCACCGAAGCGCGCGGCGATGCCTATCCGGCAAGCCTGTTCGCGGGCTCTGCCGGCGCCTTGCATCTGGAGGCCGAGCGCCAGCGCAACATGGATCAGCTGTTCCGGGACACGGTCGGATTTGCCGCGGCAAAAATCATCCGGCGTATCCTCGGCCTTGCCCACAACATCGATTTCGAATGGATCGAGGACGCGAAGATGCGCGCCATCTGCGAAGCCCGCAGTCTGCGGCTCGCCCGCACCATGCTGACGGATGCAAAGTCGTTCGTGAATATTGCGGCAGTGACGAATATGGCGCGCGAGCTGCGCGATTGGCAGCCGGATTTTGGCGGCTGAAGTCGCCCGATGGTTGCGTCGCAGAGTAGCTGCCGACGCCGCTTTTTATTGAGCAAGCTATTGCGCTCATCTCCTGGTTGAGTTTTGATGATCTCGGCTGGAGGCTGGGTTTGGCGATGCGTATCCTAGGCAGGCTGTTGCTGTGCGTCGTTTTGATTGGATTGGGATCGCTGATTGGGGCCGCTGCGGTTGCATGGATCGATGATCTAGAAGTGAATAGATCCACAGGGGACGCCGGCTTCCTCTTGCCACTCATTCTTCAAATCGTTCTCGTCTTCGTCTTCGTTTCCCTGTCTATATTCGTCATCGCGAAAATATTCGACCTGGCGTTTCGCTGGGGACGCTGGTCCGTAAGACAGTCGAAGGCGAGCGTAACCGTCAGCCTCATTTGCTTCGCCGTTGCCGTCTATTTTTTTCCGGCGCCTGTTTTGTTCGGATTGCGCCAGGGGTGGGCCTTCCTCTCCGAATTGCTGGGTAATTTCCCGGCTCTCGTTCAGCAGGCGACAAACGCCGAGAATGTTTGTGCAAGCGCGCGAGTGGGCTACTGCGTCAGCAACCTCATCAAGATTTTCTCGAACTCCTGGAGCATTTTTGTACAGGACGCTATCAGTCGTCTGCGCATCGACCAGTTCCCTCTGCTCGATGCCGTGTTTCTCACGACAATATGGCTGGGAATGGCCAACATCGTCTCGAGACCGGCGGTGCTGCAAGGGCTGAGCGACTTCACCTTGTCAGTTGTCGGCGGCTTGGCGGATCGCGCGAAGTCAATGTCGGCCACTTTTCGAGTCAACGCAGCATTTGTGATCATCCTGATCGTCGGGGCCTATCTAAGCTTCAGCTCCGTCATCGCAATTCCGAGCTTGCAGGAGGCGGTCCAGCAGGAGGCGACGAAGCCGGAAGAGTTGAGGACTCGCCTCAAGGGAGTAGCGCTAAGTTCGGACGATTTCGACAAACGCTTTCCGATCATTCCAAAGCTGTCCCTCTTCGAGGCCAGTGCAAGCTCGCCAACGCCGGCCGTCAGTACCGGCAAATCGCGGGGGGCGGACGTAGGTGAAAGGCCGCCCGACGCTGGCCTCCAATCCTCGGGCCCCGAAGCCGGCCCTGGTCAAGGCCCGACTTCTCTTGATCCGTCCTATCTCTTCTTTGGCAGGACTGCGGCGCGGCGGTTTGAGAATTTGCGTAGCAACTATCAAAGCTTGAGAGACGATTTTCGATCGTCTCAATTTACGGTTATGGACCTCGCGACCGAGACCTTTGATCTGAGCAACCGGGGACGCAAGGGCAATCGGGAGACGCAGCAGCACTTTCTGAGTATCGATCTCTGGTACCGGCAATGGTGGGAACAGAAGGCGTCGGTGCTCAATGCTTGCAGGGTCGCGGTCGAAAGGGTCAGTTCGGAGTTGAGTGACCTGGCCGACATGCTGGATGCAATGCAGCGTTCGGCCGGAGCTTCGTCGCGCCTCGACTTGACGAGCATTGCCAGAAACCAGGGTGATACCGAAGGCTACGCCCTGTCGGCTTGCTCGACTTCGGATACGACCAACTACAATATTCCGCGTCGGGAGGATTTTGGCGGATATCTCGGCGTATTCGCCATCGCGGCGGAATGGCTGCTCAAGACGGAATCCCTTTCCCTTGTCCTTATCGCGGGTCTGTTGGGCTTTGGCCTGCTCGGTGCAGCTTGCTCCACCTTCATTCGAAACGTAGGCAAGCGTAGTCCAGGCGACCCGCTGGTCGAAAACCTGACCGGGGTCATTCTGAGGGGAGCGTCCGCCGCAATCATGATTTTCCTTGGTGTTTACGGCGGCCTCGCTGTTTTTGCCGGTCCCAGCGTAAGCCCGAATCCCTATGTGGTGCTTTTCACGTGCTTCGTTGCCGCCGTTTACAGCGAGGACGCCTGGTCATGGGGTTCACGGGAATTCAATTCGCGTCTTTCGGGCGGCGGCAGGCAAACCAAGGGGGGCGATGCGTCAACCGAAGCTTGCGCCACGCCCGCGACCCGTGAAGAAAAATCCGAGCGGCCGGAGACCAAGGAGCCGCTTGCCGGTCAGGCTGCAATAGCCAAGAGGTAGGGAGGAAAGCGACGCGGACCCCTTAACCAGGGATTCTGGTTCGCTTCACCGGTTCGCCCGCGCGTCAATCCACCGCCTTCGCCCGCAGCCGTTGCGCGTAGACATTGATCACCAGCGCTGCCAGCAGGATCAGGCCGCGGATCAGGATCTTGAGGAAGCTGTCGATATTGACATGGTCGAGGCCGTTGTTGAGCACGCCCAGCACGAACAGGCCGACGATGGTGTTGCCGATGCCGCCGCGACCGCCGAACAGGCTGGTGCCGCCGACCACCACCGCAGCGATGGAATCGAGCAGGTAGGTGTCGAACTCGTTCTGCTGCGCGCTGCCGAAATGGGCGACCCCGAGCATGCCGCCGATCCCGGAGCACACCGCCGAGATCACCATGACGCAGGACAGGATCAGCTTGACGTTAAGGCCGGAATATTCCGCGGCCTCGCGATTGCCCCCGACCATGTAGACGTAGCGGCCGAAGCGCGTGTAGGTCAGCACGAGGTGGCCCGCGAGCAGCATCAGCGCCGCGACGATCACGATCCAGGGAATGCCGCCGACCGAGGCGGAGCCGAGAGTGGCGATCACGTCGGGCACCTTGTAGGCGATCTGGCCGCGCACGAGCAGCGCCGAGATGCCGGCGGCGATCTGCATCATGGCGAGCGTCATGATGAAGGAGGGAATGCCGATCACCGTCAGCCCGAAGGCGTTGACGAGACCAAGCACCGCGCACAAAGCCAGCGCCAGCAGGATCGCCGCCCAGCCGGGCAGCGGGATGTTGGCGATATTCACGTAGCTTTCCTGCAGCGTGAAATAGGCGACCGCAATGCCCGTGACATTGGCAATGGAGGCGATCGACAGATCGATCTCGGCGCAGAGGATGACGAAGGTGAGCCCGACCGCGATGATGCCGGTGACCGAGACCTGGGTCAGGATGTTGCCGACATTGTCGATGGTCGCAAAGGAGGGGCTGGCGATTGCGAAGAAGGCCGACAGGAAGATCAGCGTCAGGAACGGCGCGATGTTGCGCATCTGGGAGCGCAGAAAGGCCGCGATCCCTCGCGGCTTGCGGTCGTTCCCGGCTGTTGCGGCCTCACTGGTTGCCATCATGCCTC
>Ga0070734_10006226_pt1 | contig 10121 bp, 9 predicted proteins | sample Coa_R1_8_FD_66444 | JGI IMG/M metagenome (GOLD analysis project Ga0070734, IMG submission 66444) | Surface soil microbial communities from Centralia Pennsylvania, which are recovering from an underground coalmine fire - Coalmine... | ecosystem: Environmental > Terrestrial > Soil > Unclassified ... | reverse complement strand
GACCACGTCCGCGGCTCGGTGAGTCATGGCTCGACGCGGCTGGTCGAGCTCGGATTTCCGGGGGTGACCCCGACGCAGTTCGCCCGCCTGCAGGGACGCTTCCTCAAGCTCTACGCGCAGCGGCTCGCCGACGAGACCCGTCTGTTCGAGGGCATGGACGTCGTGCTCGCCGACCTCGCGCGCGCCGGGCGCCCGCTCGGCATCGTCACCAACAAGCCGACGGCCCTCACGCTGCCGCTCCTCGAGGCGCTCGACCTGCGCGCACCCTTCGCCGCGGTCGTGTGCGGCGACACCTTGAGCTCGCGCAAGCCGCACCCGCTGCCGATGCGCCATGCGGCGGCGCTCGCGGGCGTCGCGGCCGAGGACTGCGTGTACGTCGGTGACGCCGAGCGCGACGTGCAGGCAGCGCATGCCGCGGGCATGCAGGCGCTGGTCGCGACCTACGGCTATATCAAGCCCGACGAGGACTGGCGCGCGTGGGGCGGCGAAGGATCGATCGATCGGCCGCTCGAGCTGCTGCGCTGGCTCGAGCAGCGGGAGGACTAGCGTGCAGTGGCTGGCGGCGGCGTTGATCGGATTCGCGTTCGGGGCTCTGGTGACGCTCCTCTGGCGGTCGCGGCGCGAGCATGCACAGCGCCTGCAGATCGAGCTGCTGCGCACGCAGCTCGCGAGCGAGAGCCACGCCACGGCCGAGCGTGAGCAGGTGCTCGGGCGTGCCCGCGAGCAGCTCGAGGCGACCTTCGGCGAGCTCGCGCGCGAGAGCCTGAAGAGCAACAGCGAGCTGTTCCTGCAGCTCGCGCGCGAGCGGCTCGCCCATCAGCACAGCGACGCGACGACGGCGCTGAAAGAGCGCGAGACGGCGATCGAGGCGCTGGTGCAGCCGATCCGCGAGGCGCTCACGCGCAGCGAGGAGCAGATCCGCGCCCTCGAGCGCGAGCGCATCGACGCCTTCGCGACGCTCAAGAGCCAGATGGAGTCGATCGCGAGCGGCCAGTCGCTCCTGTCGCGCGAGACGCGCAACCTCGTGACCGCGCTGCGCCGGCCCGAGGTGCGGGGGCGCTGGGGGGAGATCACGCTGCGGCGCCTGGTCGAGCTCGGCGGCATGAGCGAGCACGTCGATTTCACCGAGCAGCCCCACCTCGTCACCGAGCTCGGCGCGCTGCGCCCGGACATGGTGGTGCACCTGCCCGAGCGGCGCGACCTCGTCATCGACGTCAAGACCCCGCTCGAGGCGTATCTGAACGCGGTGGAGGCGCAAAACGAGGAGGAGCGTGCACAGCAGCTGCGCCGGCACGCCCAGGCGGTGAGTGCGCGGGTGCGCGAGCTCGCCTCGAAGCGCTACTGGGAGCAGTTCGAGCACAGTCCGGACTTCGTGGTGCTGTTCCTGCCGGGCGATCAGTTCCTGTCCGCGGCACTGCAGGAGAACCCCGCGCTGATCGATGAAGCGCTGCGTCAAAACGTCATGCTCGCGACCCCGACGAGCCTGCTCGCGCTCTTGAAGACGGTGGGGCACGCTTGGCGGCAGGTGCTGCTCGCCGAGAACGCCGCCGAGGTGCGCCGGCTGGGCGAGGATCTCTATCGGCGCCTGGGCGTCTTCTGCGAGCATCTGCAAAAGCTCGGCCGCTCGCTCGGCTCGAGCGTCGAATCCTACAATCGCGCCGTGGGCTCTCTCGAGCAGCAGGTCCTGCCGGCGGCCCGGCGCTTCCCGGAGCTCGGTCTGCACGCGCAGCCCGAGCTCACGGTGCTCGAGCAGCTCGACCTGGTCGCCCGCATGCCGCGCGCGGCCCGCGAGCCAACGGCCGAGCCGCACCCGGATGAGTCCCCGACCGCCGCTCCTTGAAGAGCCCTACCGAAGCGCGGCCCTCCCGCCCGGCACGACCCGCTACCTCAGCTGGCTGTTCGCCGCGCCGCAGGCGAAGGATCCCCTGCTCGGCGTGCTCGCGCTCGAGTGCGAGTGGCGCGCGCTCACCCGCCGCGACACCGAGCCGACGGTCCTGCACGCCAAGCTCGGCTGGTGGCAGCAGGAGATCGAGCGGCTCATCGCTCATCGTCCAGTGCATCCGATCACGCGCTTTCTGCGCGCCCTGCCGGGAGCCGAGAGCGTGAGCTTCGCGCCGTTCGAGCGCACGCTCGGCGCGGTGAGCCGCGAGCTCGGCGAGGCGTGGACGACGCTCGCGGAGCTCGAGACCCAGGCTGATGCGCTGCACGGTGAGCCGTTGCGGGTGGTGGCAGCGTTGGTGCACGCGGGCGCGCCGCTCGGCGTGGGCGCAAGCGCCGGGCTGTCGGACAGCATCTCCGCGCTCGCCACCGGGCGATACATCGCCCATGCGGCCGCGGTCGGCGGTGATCACGAACGGGCCCGCGGGCAGGCCGCCGAGCGCCTGGCTCGCGTTCCGCTCGCGCTCCCGGCGGAGATCGCGAGCGCGGAGCGTCACCTGCCCGTGATGGCGGCGCTCGAGCACAAGCATCTGTATGCTCCCAAGCGGGACGGGGCGCGGGCGGGCGTGCGGGAGGGTGTGAGCGATCTGCTCAGCGCCTGGCGCGCGGCCCGTCGGGCCGCCCGGCGGGCGGGAGCACACGGAGGTGATTGAACCCATGTCGATACCTCGCAATTTTCATGCAAGCGCGACGCTGCTCGAGGGGCGCGTCGTCCTCATCACGGGCGCGAGCGGCGGCTTCGGCCGCGCCCTGGCGCTCGAGTGCGCGCGCGCCGGCGCCTCGGTGATTCTCTCGGGTCGCAACGGCGCGAAGCTCGAGCGCGTCTACGATGAGATCGAGAAGCTCGGCGCGCCGCAACCGGCGATCGCGGTGCTCGATCTGGCGACCGCGCAGGCCGGCGACTACGACCGGCTCGCGGAGAGCGTCGGCACCGAGTTCGGGCGCCTCGACGGCCTGGTGCACGCCGCGGCCCTGCTGGGTGATCGCACACCGCTCGAGCAATACCCCGTGCCGACCTGGTGCCGGGTGCTGCACGTCAATCTGACCGCGCCCTTCATTCTGACCCAGGTGCTGCTGCCCTGGATGCGCAAATCCCAGGACGCCTCGATCGTGCTGGTGAGCAGCAGCGTGGTGAAGAGCGCGCGACCCTTCTGGGGCGCATACGCGGTTTCGAAGAGCGGTCTCGAGGCGATGCGCGGCCTGCTGGCGCAGGAGCTCGATCGTGAGGCGAACATCCGCATCAACAGCATCAACCCCGGACCGATGCGCACCGGCATGCGCGCCGCCGCCTACCCGGCGGAGGATCCACGCACCGTCGCCGAGCCCGTGGCGGTCACGGGACCCTTCCTCTACCTTTTGAGCGCAGAGGGGCATGGCCTCAATGGACAGTATTTCGATGCGCAGTGAGGCTCGCTTCGGGGCGATGTTGCTGGCGATCGCGTTGGGCGGCGCGGTCTCGAGCGCGCGCGCCACTTCAGCCCCCGAGGGAGTCGGCGGCATCGACGGCAACTACGTGATCCAGAATTTTCACTTCGCCTCGGGAGAGAGCTTGCCGGAGCTGCGCATGCACTACGTGACGCTCGGCAAGGTGCATCGCAACGCGCAGGGACACGTCGACAACGCGGTGTTGATCCTGCATGGGATCGGCGGGCGCGGCAAGAATTTCCTGCGCGAGCGCTTCGCGGGGGTGCTGTTCGGCAAGGACCAGCTGCTCGACGCCCACCGCTACTACCTCATTCTGCCGGATGGGATCGGGCACGGTGACTCGAGCAAGCCGAGCGATGGGCTGCATGCCCGCTTCCCGCACTACGATTATGCGGACATGGTCCTCGCGCAGCACACGCTGGTGACCGAGGGCCTCGGGGTCGATCACCTGCGCCTCGTGATGGGCACCTCGATGGGGTGCATGCACACCTTCATGTGGGGGGAGCGCTACGCGGCCGAGGTCGATGCGCTGATGCCGCTCGCCTGTCTGCCCGTGGCGATCACCGGGCGCAACCGCGTGTGGCGCAAGCTCCTCATCGACGCGATCCGCTCGGACAAGGATTATCTGGAGGGCGAGTACCGCACCGAGCCGGTGGAGGCACTGCGGGCGGCGGCGAGCTTGCTGCTCATCGCCGGCAGCGCGCCTCTCGAGATGCAGCACGATCTGCCGACGCGCGAGGCGGCCGATGCGTTCGTCGAGAAATACATGCAGCTCGAGCTCGACAATCTCGACGCGAACGATCTGCTGTATGCGACCGATGCATCACGCAACTACGACCCGCAGCCCGCGCTCGATCAGATCAGCGCGCCGCTCATGTGGGTCAACTCGGCGGACGACTTCATCAATCCGCCCGAGCTCGGGATCGCCGAGCGCGAGGCGCGGCGCCTGAAGAACGGCCGCTTCGTGCTGCTGCCGGCCTCGGAGCAGACGCATGGCCACGGCTCCCACAGCTGGGCGGCGCTCTGGCAGGGCTACCTCAAGGAACTGCTCGAGCGCTCCGGCCCGAGCCGGAGTCCCGCCGCACCCCCGAAGTGAGCGTCGTGACCCCGAAGTGGACGGGTCGCGGCCCCGAAGTGGGCGGGCCGCGACCCCGCAGCGCGCCGGCCGCGCCTTCGATGTGAGCGCAAACGCACCCGTTATGCGAGCGGCGCAAGGCTGATGTGCAGGTTGCTCACGTCCGTGAGCGCCACGTCACGGGGCGCGAACTCGCTCTGACGGATGAGCGTCTGCACGGCGTTCAGGAATTGCTGATCCTTGAACACAGGCGAGACCACGCGACACTGCGTGACTTGCCCGTTGGGTGAGATCTCGAGGTCTACGATGAGATCACCCGCGGTCGCGTGATCGCCCGAGCGCATCACATACTCGCGATAGGCCGCATGAAAGGCGATCAGATGGGACTGCTCCAAGCGCTCGGTCACATCCGAGGCCGCGCGCGGCGGCTTATCGGAAGCGGCATCGCCGGCCGCGCGCGTTGCCACCACGTCGGCGTTGCGGCCGACCTGGATCTCTGCGTGCGCTCGCAAGGAACGCCGGAAGATCTCCGCGTTGTTGGGGGCGGGCTGCGCACCGTTCGAGGTCACGTAAGCCTTGAGCGCGGCGATCACCTCGCCGGCATCGGCCGCCCAGAGCAGCTCTTGGGGCAGCGGCTTGTGATACATGAGGATGGTGGCGCTGTTGCTCCATTTTGGAGGACCCCCTCCCCCGGGCACCGTGGTGACCACCACGCCTCCGCCGCCGCCGTGGGCCGCTTCCATCACGGGCTGATCCGTCGGACGGTAGACCGCGGGCCGCAGTCTTGAGGCGGGCTCGAGCGCGCTCGAGGCAGCGCCGGTCGGGCGCATCGTGAACAGGTCGTAGCCGTTCTGCAGGGTCAGCTCCGCACAGCGGTACAGCCAGAAGTAGTGCACCCGCTCCTGGCTCGCGAAACCGTTGCCGGAGAACGAGACGACGTAGGCCGAGTCGCTGAGCTTCTTTTCCTTATAACCTCCCGTGAATCCCTCCGATCCATAGGGCGTCGCGCAGCCCGCCACCCACGCCACGACCAGGCCTGCGCATACGCTTCGAACCACGCACTTGAATGCACCCATGCTCCCGCTCCCTTGTTGTTGTTGCTCAAACTCGATTCGGTGACGTCATTGCATGACAGCATCGTCTGATGGGATCTCGCGCAGCAGCGCGCTGCGCTCCTCGGCGCGCATCGGCCGGGCGCGGCCGCGCGGCAGGTCACGGCTGAGGAGGACCGGCCCGAAGCGCACACGCATCAGGCGGCTGACGATCAGGCCCTGCGCGGACCACCAGTGGCGCACCTGCGCCGAGCGGGTGCCGCGCACGGTGACCTTGAGCCAGTGGTTGGCGCCGGCGCCGAGCTGCGCCTCGGCGGCGAGGATCTGCATCCGCTCGCCCTCGCTTTCCTCGACGGCGCGAAACGCGTCGAGCGCCTCATTGGAAAGCTCGCCGCGCACGCGCAGCACATAGTCCATCGTGAGCCCGTGCACACCGCGCGAGATGCGGTGCGCGAAGGCGCCATCGTCGGTGAGCAGCTCGAGGCCGCCGTCGACCGGTGGCAGGGGCTGGATGGCGAGCCAGCGGCCGCCGGCGCGCGGCAGCTCGAGCGCAGCCGCGGCGCGCGCGACCGCCGCCTTGAGATCGAGCTTCTCTCCCGGGGCACGATGCAGGAGCAGCACCCGCGAGTCGCGCGCCGGGTCCGGCGCCCGCAGCCGTACCGGTCGATCATCGAGCGTGATGCGGTCGCGCTCACCCAGGCGGGCGCCGAGCGCGGGCACGAGGCCGTTCACCTTGAGCCGGCCCTCGCGGATCCAGCGCTCCACCTCGCGGCGCGAGCCGATGCCGGCGGCGGCCAGGCGCTTGTGGATGCGCTCCGGCTCGTGCGGCGAGGGGCTGCTCGAGGGCCGACCGCGCGGGCGGCGGCCCCGGGGACGGGGGCCAGTGGGCATTTCGAGGGCGGCGAGCGAGGGCGGCCGGTTCGGGTCTCGTTCGAGGGCGCGGCGCTAGGGCCCTAGGGCTCGTCGGCGCCGCGCGCGACCAGGCCCTGGCTGCGGTGTCCTTCCGGCTCCGCCGCCGCGTCCGACTCGTCGTCCTCGAGCGGCGCGTCGAGCTCGCCGAGCGCCTCGTTCGCGCCCCCGGCCGCGGGGCCGGGTTCGGCGCCGCTGCCCGCACCGGGGCGGGTGCCGGCGTCGGCGTCGGCGCCGGTCTCGGTGCCGGTGCCGGTGCCGGCCATCACGGGGTCGGCGCCGGGAAGCGTGAGCTGCACGCGCATCTCCTCGAGCTCCTTCAGCTGCCCGAGGGTCGGCAGATCATCGAGCTTCTTCAAGCCGAAGTAGTCGAGGAACTCGCGCGTCGTGCCGAGGAGCTCGGGCTTGCCGGGCACGTCGCGGTGTCCCACCACCCGGATCCAGCCGCGCTCGAGCAGCGTCTTGATGATGTTGGGATTGACGGTCACGCCGCGGATCTGCTCGATCTCGCCGCGCGTGATCGGCTGGCGGTACGCGACGAGCGCGAGTGTCTCGAGCAGAGCCCTCGAGTATTTCGCCGGTCGCTCCTGCCACAGCCGCGACACGGGCGGCGCGAAGCTCGCACGGATCTGGATGCGATAGCCGCTCGCCACCTCGATGAGCTCGATGCCGCGCCCCTCGTACAGCTCGCGCAGCTCCGCGAGGGCCGTCTTCACCTCCTCGAGGGAGGATTCGTCGCGCTCGTCGAACAATCCGGCGAGCTCCTCGACGCTCAAGGGCCGACCGGCCGCGAGCAGCGCCGCCTCGATCACGTTACGCAGGTAAGGTTCGCTCATTCGCTCCTCTCTGGGTCGGCGCCCGCATCGTCGTCGGGGACGGCGCGGTCGTTGGCGGTGGCGTCTTGGGCGCCAGGGTCGCTCGCGGCCGGGTCGATGGCGGCCGGGTCGTTGGCCGCATCATCGGTCACGAGCTTGAGGTGCGGCGCCGGGTTGCCGAGCCGCACATGCAGCGGGCCGTACGCTTCGGACTGCACGATCTCGATGAGGCCCTCGCGCATCAGCTCGAGCAGCGCGACGAACGTGATGGTCACCCCGCGCCGCCCCTCCTCGGGTCGGAACAGGCGCGAGAAGGCGACGAAGTGGCTCGCGCTGAGCTGCGTCAGCATCTCGCTCATGCGCTGGCGCACCGAGAGCGGGTCGCGCTGCACATGGTGGTGCGCGAACATGTCGCTGCGCACCAGCACTTCCTGGAACGCCACGAGCATCTCCTGCAGCGTCACCTGCGGCGGGACGCGCACGACCTTGCGCTCGGTGAGGTCCGCGCTCGCGATCCAGGTGTCGCGCTCGAGGCGCGGCATCCGGTCGATGCCCTCCGCGGCGCGCTTGAAGCGCTCGTACTCCTGCAGCCGGCGCACCAGCTCCGCGCGCGGATCGCCCTCCTCACCCGCCTCCGCACTCGGCACGCGGGGCAGCAGCATGCGTGACTTGATCTCGGCGAGCGTCGCGGCCATCAGCAGATACTCGCCGGCGAGCTCGAGCTGCAGCACCTGCATGAGCTCGATGTAGCGCATGTACTGGCGCGTGATTTCCGCGATCGGGATGTCGAGGATGTCGAGGTTCTGCCGCCGGATCAGATACAGCAGCATGTCGAGCGGACCTTCGAAGGCCTCGAGGAACACCTCGAGCGCCTGCGGCGGGATGTACAGATCCCGCGGCATCTCGGTCACCGGTTGACCATCGACCACGGCGAAGGGCATCTCGCTCTGGCTGTGGGTGTCGGGAGCGCCGCGAAACCCCGCCGCCGGCGGACCCGCCGGCACGCTTGCGACGAGCTTCAGATCAGGTCTCATCGATAGTTCATGGACATGGCCTGCTGGACCGCATCGAGTGTCTCGCGCGCCGCGGCGCGCGCCCGCTCGCACCCCTCCGCGATGATACCGCGGACCAGCTCGGGATTCTCCTCGAACTCGGCCGCGCGCTTGGTGAGCGCGGTGATCTCCTCGACCACCTTCTCGATGAGCGGCGCCTTGCACTCGAGGCAGCCGATGCCGGCGCTGCGGCAGCCCTGCTGCACCCAGCCCTGGGTCTCCGCGCTCGAGTAGATCTTGTGCAGATCCCACACCGGGCACTTCTCGGGATCGCCCGGATCCGTGCGTCGCACCCGCGCAGGATCGGTCTGCATGGCCTTGAGCTTCTTGACGACCGAGTCGACGTCCTCGCGCATGCCGATGGTGTTGCCGTAGGACTTCGACATCTTGCGCCCGTCAAGACCGGGGACCTTGGGGGTGGCCGTGAGCAGCGCCTCGGGCTCGGGCAAGATCGAGATTCCCGTGCCCTCGAGGTAGCCGAACAGCCGGTCGCGATCGGCGACCGTGAGCCGCGCGTTCGCTTCGACCATGGCGCGTGCCTTGGCGAGCGCATCGGGATTGCCCTTTTCCTGATACTCCTTGCGCAGCGAGCGATACAGCGCCGAGTTGCGCGAGCCGAGGCTCTTGATGGCACGCTCCGCCTTCTGCTCGAACTGCGGCTCGCGGCCGTACAGGTGATTGAAGCGGCGCGCCACCTCGCGGGTGATCTCGACGTGCGCGACCTGATCCTCGCCGACCGGCACGTACTGCGCGCGATACATGAGGATGTCCGCCGACTGCAGCAGCGGGTAGCCGAGAAAGCCGTAGGTGGCGATGTCGCGGTCGGCGAGCGCGAGCTGCTGATCCTTGAAGGAGGGCACGCGCTCGAGCCAGCCGAGCGGCGTGATCATCGACAGGAGCAGATGCAGCTCCGCATGCTCGGGCACGCGCGACTGGATGAACAGCGTCGCGACCCCTGGGTTCAAGCCCGCCGCCAGCCAGTCGATGGCGATCGTCCAGACGTGCTCCTCGAGCTTGGAGGTGTCCTCGTAGCCGGTGGTGAGGGCATGCCAGTCCGCGATGAAGAAGTAGCACTCGTATTGATATTGCAGCTCGACCCAGTTCTTGAGCGCGCCGTGATAGTTGCCGAGGTGCAGCATGCCGGTCGGACGCATGCCCGAGAGCACCCGGCGATTCTGGATGGGCATGCTCATACGCGCGAGGCGAACACCGCGTTGATGAGCAGCCCGACCACCCGCAGCGTCGGATCGAACAGCCATCGGAGCAGCCCGAGCGCGGACAGCCCGAGCACCAGCACGAGACCGATCGGCTCGACCTTCTCGAGACCGCCGCGCCAGCGAGCCGGCAACAGCGCCGCCACGATGCGCCCCCCATCGAGCGGCGGGATCGGCAACAGGTTGAAGGCCGCGAGAATGACGTTGATGACGATTCCCGCCTGCGCCATCGAGGCCACCCAGCTCACCAGCGTCACCTCGCCGTTCATGTGCACGAGCGCTGCGAGCACCGCACACCACAGGGCGGCCATGACGAGGTTGGCCATCGGCCCCGCGAGCGCCACCAGCAGCATGGCGCGCTGCGGGGTGCGCAGCGCCGCCGTCGCGACCGGCACGGGCTTCGCCCAGCCGATGAGCGGGCCGTGAAAGTACAGGAGCAGCGCCGGCACGATCAGCGTTCCGACCGGATCGATGTGCCGCAGCGGATTGAGGCTGAGGCGCCCGAGCAGCTCTGCGGTGCGATCACCGAAATAGCGCGCAGTCCAGCCGTGCGCCACCTCGTGCAGTGTGATGGCGCAAAGCACCGGAATCCCGTAGAAGGAAACTCTGGACAAAAATTGAGATAAATCCAATGCTTGCAC
>Ga0070734_10006223_pt1 | contig 10123 bp, 8 predicted proteins | sample Coa_R1_8_FD_66444 | JGI IMG/M metagenome (GOLD analysis project Ga0070734, IMG submission 66444) | Surface soil microbial communities from Centralia Pennsylvania, which are recovering from an underground coalmine fire - Coalmine... | ecosystem: Environmental > Terrestrial > Soil > Unclassified ... | reverse complement strand
CTCAGCACCACCTGGTAGCGGGAGTTGTAGGAGGTGGTGTCGGTGCGCAGCCAGACTTGATCGGGCAGCCCATCGGCGGCCTGAGCGGCGACCGCGCAAGCTACGGCCAGGACCATGACGCACGCGCGTAGCGGATTCGGGAAGCGTTTCATCGATCACCTCGCCCGAGCTTGGCAAGCTTATCCCGCTCCACCTCGACGAGGTTAGACCTCGCCCCCGGCGTCAGCGTCGAATCGTCCGGCGCCAGATCAAGGGCGCGCTGGAATTCGATACGGGCGGTAGCCGAATCGCCCGCGGCGAGGTAAGCGTCGCCTAGACTGTCGCACGCGTTCGCTGACCGAGGATAGGTGTGCACGACCAGCCGAAGAACGCTGATGGCGCGCTTGTGCAAGCCCTTTGCGCTTAACCCGTAGCCCAGTGCGTTGAGGCCGTTTGCATCGATAACCGCCACGCCTTGCGCCTGGGTCTGCAGCCGATCGACAAGGGCGACCGTCGCCTCGTAGCCGTGACGGTCGAGGAGTGCCACGAGCTCGGTGAGCGAGGGTGGCGCAGGCGCCGCAGCTTTGTATGCCAGGGTCGTGCCCGGGATCGAATGGCAGAGCACACCGAGGCGTTGCTGAAAACCTGCGGCGCCTTTCAGTTGGGAATCGAAGAACTGCACCAGGACGGCACATGTTAGGCGGAACGCCGCATAGCCTGTCTCGATGGTCCTTCCGGCGGGCGGGTTAGGTGGCGGCGGAAGCTTGAAAGCGCGGGCAAACACCACGAAGCTGGTGAAGTCCCCGTGCAGAGCCCTGGGAACCGTGAGGCAATAACGGTTTGCGAAGTGGAATCCATCGATGGCCGATAGATCTAGCTGCGTCCCTCCGCGGTGCAAGTCCAAAAGTGTCGCGCGCATCCGCTCTGGCTGATAGGCCGGGCTTTCGGTCAGGCTCCCGGTCCCGGAGCCGGCGAATCCATACGTGCTCTCGAGACCGGCAACGGCCGAAACGTTGTGGTTGCGTAGCGCGAAAAGCGTCGCCACCGATCCACCCAGACTGTGTCCGAAAACTCCAAGGCGAGACTCGTCGCAGAACGGAAGGCGCCGGACCAACGACCAAGCGACTTCCAGATCTCGAACCGTATCCTCCACTTCGGCCCGGGAGAACACTTGCTCGGGCTCCTGATCGGATGGCCCGATCGACGGAACCGTCGCAACCACGAACCCATGGCTGGCAAGCAATTCCGCAATGAAAACATTGGAGAGTGTGAAAGAGTTCACGCCTCCGGAATAGAGCACGAGTGGGAATCGCCCTCGGGCCACCCGCCCATTCAAATGGGAACGCATGGGCATCTTCAGCAACGATTCGAACGCTTGCGGAGGCGCCATCTCGGCCGCCACGCGCCGGTCCCGGCTTTGCAAGAAACCGTTCGCTTCTCGAAACGCTTCCGGAGCCGCGCGATCAAGGTAATCGACCACCCGCATCGGCTTTGCGCGTGCGTTAGCGGCCGCCGGATACCAGATGCTGACGCGCACGGGGCGGCCCTTCCGATCCGCTGAAAACGGCTTTTGGAACGGCCTCGTGTGGCGCCACGTGCGGGTTTCATCCATGACATAACGAACCTGGTATCCCACCGCGTGTGGGCCCGGGTGAAGATCCGACCAGGGCAAAGTCTGCCCGAAGCTGCCCCCGCTTAAAAGGCAGGCCAAGAGAATGACGAAAAGGCGCGAACTTCTAGGCATCGTTGATCGGACACATAGGTTATCCCGGCCCGACGACCTCGCGTTGTAGACTCTGAATGGTCACCACGGCGTCGGCCCACCTATCGGGGCTTTGCTATCTCGCGACGGTAAAGCTTCTCGTACGCCGGAACGATGATTTCGGCCGTGAAGTGGCTCTCCGCGAACTGCTTGGCCGCACGGCCCATCGCCTGCCGGCGTCCGGGATGGGCGATGAGGTCGCTGATCGAAGCAGCCAAAGCCTCCGCGTCGCCCGGGTCGACCAGCAGCCCGGTCGAATCCCCCCGGATAACTTCCGGAATCCCGCCCACCCGGGTCGCGACGGAAGGACACGCGTAGAACATCCCCTCGAGAATGCTCAGGCAAAAGCTCTCCGAGTCGGACGTCACCAGGCCGATGTCGGCCGCGGAGTAGTACTCCTCGACCTCATGAACCCTGGGCCGCACGATAATTTGATCTTCGAGGCCGAGACGGCGGACTTCCGCCTTAAAGGGCGCGAACGACTCCCCCGCCAAAATCAAAAGCCGAAATCGCGAACGGTCCTCGATGCGCGCCACCGCCTCTAACAGGAGGTCGATCCGTTTGATCGATCGCAGGTTCGAGGCGTGGATGAGCAGCGCCGTCTCGTCTCCCACGCCCAACTCCGCCCGGGATTCGGCCCTCGAGCGGTGCGGCACGGCGGGAGAGACGAAGTTGTAGATCACCTCGATCGGCCGGGTGACGTGCAGCAGCCGCCTCGTCTCCGCTTCGAGAAACGTCGAGACCGCGGTCACGGCGTCCGACCGCTCCAGGGCGTGCCGAATCGCCGGACCGAAGGCAGGGTTGATCCCGAGCAGCGTGGTGTCGGTCCCGTGAAGCGTGGTGACGACCCGCGGCCGTTCCGCCGGCTCCAGCATCGAGAGGGCCAGAATGGCGGCCGTCGCATGCGGCACCGCATAGTGGACGTGGAGAATGTCCAACCGCTCGGCGCGGCTGACCTCTGCCATCTTCACCGAAAGCGGCAACGTGTAGTCGGGGTACTTGAAAAGATCGTGCCCGCCGATGGCCACCGGATGGAACTGGATCCGGGGGTGCTCCCGGGGCAGCCGGAATGGGCGCTCGTAGCTGATGAAGTGGACGTCGTGCCCCCGAAGGGCGAGCTCCATTCCGAGCGACGTCGCCAGGATTCCGCTGCCGCCGATGGTGGGGTAGCAGACGATCCCGATCCTGAGCGGCGTTTCGGCGAGCACCCTAGAAGGACCGAGCTCCCGTCGCGATAGGTTCCAGCCGAGTGACGACGATCGGGTCCGCGGGAAACAGGGCGATGGCGTGGCCGGTGCCCGCGCTCAGCCCGCGCGATCGCGCCCGCGTGAGCTGCATCTCCACATACGGCCGCGCCCGAACCTGCGAGGCATGCGCTTCCATCGCGGCAACCCAGGTGTCCAGCGAGTCCGACACGTCGTAGAGGACCGGCGAAACGTCCGGCGGCTCGGCCTCCAGCGACAGCGCGTAGTAGAACAGGCTCGCAATCGAGTGCGGCGGCAATGCCGCCAGCTCGGAAATCCCTCCGAACCGCGCCAAGCGTGCCGCGTCCCGCACCAGGCGGCCCAACTGAGCATGATCCGGATGTTGATTCTCCGAGGGACTCGGCGCCATCACCACGCCGGGCCGTATCCGCCGGATCACCCCGGCAAGCGTAATCGCATGCGAAACACGAGACCTCAACCGCGCGTCCCCGTCCAGCTCCATGAACTCCAGGTCAGCCCCCAGAATCGCCGCCGCGTTTCGCGACTCGGCCTCCCGAATCTCCGGCGTGCCGGCCGTGCCCGCTTCGCCCCGCGAACAAACCACCATATGCACCGGCCGACCGGCGCGAGCCTCCTGCGCGACCACGCCCCCGCAGCCGAACTCGACATCGTCGGGGTGCGCGCCGAACACGAGAAGCGGCGCGTTATCCGACATAAGCCTCGTCCGATCGATCGATCGCGTCCCTCACCACGAACTCAACCTCCGGGGCCTCATCCATGCGCATATACCCCTGTTCGCCAAGCCCGCAGACGTAATGCGTGCACCCGATCACCGATTGCATCCAGCAGAACCGCGTGTCCCGCGCCGGGCTGATCTGCTCCCTCCCGAACTCCGTGGCAGGAAGCTCGATGGAGACGTCCCCGCCCTTGAAGAGGCTGAGCTTGCCGCCTTTCCAACGGGCTCGCACGATCTCGCCCTCATAAGGCACGTCGACGAAGAAATCCGAAACCGGGCACGCCGCAAGGCGGAACTTCGGATCGCTCGACCGCACCACCTGAATCCCCTCCAGCAGCCCCATCCGCGAGTACACCTCGAGGCAGAAGTCGGCGACGTTCCGCGCCCCGACGCCCGAAAAGAGCGAAAGCGCTGAAGGATCGAGATAAGGAAGGAGTTGACAAGCGGTCTTCCGATGCCATTCGGGAACCACCCGCTTCAAGTACAGCGGCGAGAATTTCCGTTGCGTCTGGTTCTCGAAACTGAAGTTGAACTCGCGGGGCTCGTCCGTTTTGCGATCGCGGAGCACGGTCCGCGTTTCCCGAAAATCGTGATCGCTGTCGTGCATGAAGTACACGACCGTGCCCCCGATCTCTCCCTGCAGCCGCCGGGCCGTCTCGATCTTCGAGACAAGGAAGCGCTTCGGGAAGAATCCGCACGGCTGCTGCCCGAAGCAAATCACCGGATCCTTCACGCCGCCAACTCCTTTCGCCGGTCGAAAATCGCTTGCAAACTAGCGGCGATCACCAAGCACAAAGCGCACCCTATGACGTTGTACCAAAGATAGGTGACCCGCTCACCGATTCGAAAATAGCAGGCGAATACGACGAGCTGAGCGACGACGGCGCCGATAAAGATCGCGGTCCCCTCGATCTTCTTGAAGAAGAACGCCCCCAGAAAGATGCCGAGGATGACGCCGTAGAAAACGGAGCCGAGGATGTTCGTGGCCTGAATGAGGTTCTCCGAGAGGTTCGCGAACAAGGCGAAGCCGATCGCCAACAAGCCCCAAAACACCGTGAACAGCCGCGAGGCTTTGTAGTAGTGGGCATCCTCCCGCTTGACCAAGTGCCGATAGACGTCGATCGTCGTGGCCGAACCGAGCGCGTTCAACTCGGCGGCTTTCGAAGAGAGCGCGGCCGCGAAGAACGCGGCCATCAGGAGCCCGATCAACCCGTGCGGAAGCTCCTCAACGATGAACCGGATGAACACGTAATCGGTGTCGTTCGAGGATTTGACGCCGGCGTCCTTGAGCGTCTTGCTCGCATCCTTCCTCGCCTGGGTTTCACGCGCGTTCGCGGCGACGGCCTGGAGACGAGATGCTTCTGCCGCCGAGGTGTCGCCGCGGTGTGAGGCATCCAGCCATCGCCTGATCGCCACAAGCTTCTCGTCGTGCGCCGCGCCGAGCCGGCGCTCCGATTCGGCCAAGCGCGGCCCGGAAGGCGTCGCCAGCCCCTGATGCCAAGCCGTTTGGTTGAAAAGAACGGGCGGCCGATAGAACTGATAGAACACGAACAGGTAGCAGCCCAGCAGCAGGATGAAGAACTGCATCGGGATCTTGCAGATCGCGTTGAACATCAGCCCCATGCGGCTCTCACGCAGCGAGGCGCCGGAGATATACCGCTGAACCTGAGACTGGTCGGTGCCGAAATACGAGAGGGCGAGGAACAGCCCCCCGATCATCCCCGACCAGAACGTGTACCGCTTTCCAAAGCTGACCGAGAAATCGACCGCTTGCAGCTTGTGAAAGCCCCCCGCGACCGTAAACACGTCGCGCGTCGAGACATTCGCCGGCAGCATGGAGATCAGCACGGCGAAGGCGGCCGCCATCCCGGCGAAGACCACCGCGAGCTGATACTTCTGCGTGTGCGTCACCGCATCGGTGCCGCCGGACACCGTATAGGCGATCACGACGAGCCCGCTTCCGATGATCGTCAAATCGAGCCGCCATCCCATCACGGTCGAAAGCACGATCGCCGGCGCGTAGATGGTGATTCCCGCCCCCAGACCGCGGTTGAGCAGAAACAGCCCGGCGCCGAGCAGGCGCGTCTTGGCGTCGAACCGGTTCCCCAGGTACTCGTAGGCGGTGTAGACCTTAAGGCGCCGATAGATCGGAAGAAAAACGGCGGCGATGAGGATCAGCGCAAACGGCGCGCCGAAGTAGTTTTGAACGAACCCCAGCCCGCCCTCGTAACCCTGGCCGGGGGTCGAGAGAAACGTAATCGCGCTGGCCTGCGTCGCCATCACCGAAAGGCCGATCACCAGCCAGTTGGCGTCTCCCGCGCCCTTCAAATAGGAGCCCAGGTCCCGATTCTTTCGACTCCTCCAGATCCCGTAAACGGCGATTCCCAAGATCGCGCCGAAGAGGACCAGATAGTCGGGCCAGGTCAAGCAAAGGACCTCTCGAGGAGAATCATGAGCGTCACGATCACCGCGAAGAAAGCGACGACGAACACGTAAACCGCGCGCCAAGTGGGAAACGCGGGCAGCCCGGTCGATTCCGCTTCGGTTTCCAAATCAGGCCCGGGCGTACTCATCGGCCGAGCGAGACGAGGTTGGCGAACAGGCGGTAGGCGCCTGGCACGCCGGCGGGAAGCTGCCGGAAGAAGGTCAAACCCGTGTAGACGAAGAACCCCTTGCCGTGGGCGGCGACCAGAAGCCCTCCCTTGAGCGGGCTTTCGCCGGCATCCTCGCTGGCGAGCAGCGGGACGAAATGGTCGTCCCACTCGCTGGCAAAGTAGGTGCCCCGCTCCTGCACCCATCCGTCGAAGTCCGCCTGCGAGATCTTGTTCGGCTTGTTGAGGGCGGCGTGCTCGGGCGCCAGAACCGACATCGGCGAGTTTCGGTCGGTGATGCGCAGCGTCGAAAGCTGCAGCCGATAGGGGAACGGCTTGCCCTTGAGTCCGTCGGGACGGTTGTATTGGACGACGACCGTTCCGCCTTGCTCAGCAAACGCCGCCAGGGCGTCGCCCGCCTTCTCCGACAGGTCGGTGCGCACGTTGAACGCCCTCACTCCCGTAACCACCGCGTCGAACCCCTTCAGCTTGTCGTCTGTCAGGTCGGCGCCGGAAAGCTGGGTAACGGTGCACCCCATCTCGGTCAACGCCGCCGCCACCCCGTCCCCTGAGCCGGGAAGGTAGCCCACGTTCTTGGCCGCCAAGGCGCACTCGAGCGTCACCGCTTTAACCGTCGCGTTGGGTTGGAGCAGCAACGTGGGGATGTGCGGGTAGTCGATGATCTTGCGCTCGACGCCGTAGCTCCGTCCGTTCACCAGCGCATGGGCGGCGATCACGGCGGCCTCGGGTCGGGCCGGCGCCTTGACCGTGAACTCGACGTCCAGCTTGTCGCCGGCGGACTTGAGGTCGAACGCTTTCTTGGCCGGTGTCACCGACCACCCGGCCGGCACGTCGAGCCCCAGAACCCCCTTGACCCCCGGCCGGGCGGCGGCGACGGCGACGGAGATCGTTTTCGATGTCCCGGGCGCGAAGAGCCGCACCGCGGTTTCGGGCTGAAGCGAAACCGGCGCGATGACCTCCATTCGCCTCGTGGCCTTAGGAGCGAAGGAGGGGGCGATGGGCTCCGTCGGAATACTTATCGTCTGCCCGCCGACCGAGAAACTGTAAACAAGCGGAAACGCAGGTGGGTTCTCCGGCAACCCGATGTACGGCGAAAAGTCCACGACGAACATCCCCGCCGTCGGCTCATGCCGCAGCCAGTAGGGCTGGCTGAGCGGCGTGTTCGAGGCAAGCTTGGGCGAATCTTCTCGAACCACCTCCTCCCCCCGCTTCAACGCGACAACAGCACCGCCGGCCACCCCCGCATAGTGCACGCCGAGCCAGCGGACGGGATAGCTCGAGGAAACTTGAACCGAGTGCCGGAGCCGAAGCTTCTCCCCGGGAACGACCTCCGCGTCGGGAATCGTGGTCTCCACCACCAGCCCGAGGCAGTGCTGGATGAGGATGTCCAGACTCTGCCGTTTCTCCTGAACCAAAGGATCGGGTGGAAGCGCATCGAGCCTGCCGTGAAGCTCCAACAGCAGCGGCACGCTGGCTTCCGGACTGGCGTCCTTGAACTCGTTCACGAGGCGGGCCGCCAGGGCGGCGATCTCGGCTCCGCCATGAGCGACGCGTGCCCACGTCGTGTCGATCCCGTCGAACGGGTCCTTCGTCGCCGGCTCGCCGCCCAGCAGACGAAATGCCTCCCGCCGCACGCCCCCGCCGCCCCGTCCGCCGACGAAGCCGCTCTTTCCGAACTGGCTTTGGTGCATGCCGCGGCTTCGGCCGGCGACCTCGTTATAGGAAACCCCGAGCACCGGATCCAGGCCGCTGATTTCGATGGCGGGCGAATCGGGCCCCCCGCCCCCGTTTTGCAGGATGCGCTTGGGCTGCCACGGCTTGAGGTCCATGAACTCCCCGGGGAAGGTCGGGTCGCCCGCCAGCTTGAAGGCTTCGATCGCCAGCACCGCCGAGGCGGTGTGATGGCCGTGGGTTCCGCTCGGTTCCGGTGCGAACCGCGTGATCACGACGTCCGGCCGAAACGTGCGGATGACGCGAACGATGTCGGCGACCACCTGCTGCCGATCCCAGAGCGTAAGCGTCTTTCGATAGTCCTTCGAGAACCCGAAGTCGAGGGCCCGCGTGAAGAATTGATGCGCCCCGTCGATTCGCGCCGCCGCGAGCAGCTCTTGCGTCCGGATCGCGCCCAGGTCGGCGCCGATCTCCCCGCCGATAACGTTCTGCCCCCCGTCGCCGCGCGTGAGCGAGAGGTATCCCGTCCGGTAGTTGAGGCCCCGGGCGAAGTAGGCGATCAGCTCGTTGTTCTCGTCGTCGGGATGGGCGGCGACGTACAGAACGCTTCCCGTGGTTAGGAAGCGCCGCATCTCTTGTAGGATCGCCGCGTTCGAACCTGCTCCCGACAGGCGCAGGAAGCCGTCGGGAAAAATCGACCCGCTAAGGAAAAACCCTGACGCAGCCAGGAAGTCCCGGCGCGAAAGCCGGGACCATGATGCTTCGAGATCCTCGCGGGGCATGGGTCGCGCTACTTTACGACCGTGAAGGCCACGCTGTACTGCGTGCTTTCCCACATCAGCTTGATCGTCCCGCCGCCGCCCTGCGTGCGCGTAACCGCCATCGTGAATTGGTCCACCGGCGTGGTGAGCTCCGTCTTGGTCAGCGACGTTCGGAACAGATCCTGCTTCTCATCGTACTGAAGCCCCCACTGGCCGATCTGGTTATTGACGATCAGCTGCGCCGAGCCGTCCTCGGCCGGAAGCACGAAGAGGGTGTGGGCGCCGGCGGGAACCGTCTGGTCGCCGATCTTGATCGGCTGCTGAGTTACCACCAAGGTGGCCTCGTTGGCCCCCACCCGCCAAATCTTTCCGTACGGGATGAGCCCACCCCAAATCTTCCGGATCGCGCCCGTTTGGGGGTCCTTCGTGTGCGGGCGGCTGTAGTAGATGGTCACCCGATTTCCATCGACGACGGCGCCCGCGATGTCCGGCGGGCTGACCCGCGGCGCCTGAGCGAAGACCGGCGCCGCCGCGCTTACTCCGACGGCAAGACAGAGAAGAGAGGTGAGCAAGTTGTGGGATCTGAGCATGCGTTTTCCTTTTGTGAGCGAGGCAACCGCATTCCGCGCCGTGCGGCACCAAAGCCGCCAGGCGAGATCGACTGCTGTGCCCGGTATACCTACAACCCGTTCGATTCTGATAGGCGATCGCTTGCCAGCCGAAGCTTTAGCGAAGGCCGGGGTCTCTCGGAGGATAAGTTAGGAGGTTCGAATCATCGCCTAACTCGCAACTCCGGCACCCGGCACGGATGCACACAGCATCGCGCACTACCTGCGGTTGACGATATCGAAGGCTGGAGAGGAGGGGTAGGGGGCGGGATTCTTCAACGTTGCGCTTGGGCCGCTGTATAGCGTGGCGAACTCATGCTCGCAGAAGGTCCGAATCGATCCGGAGCCAGGATCCAAGGCGCCCCTCCCTCCAAATGCAAAGAACTGGCGAAAGACCGAGCCCGCGGTAAATGGGCCATTTTGATCAGCAGTCCGAACGAGACCTCGACATGACCCAACGCTCTGTTAGAACCGTGGGATAGGTATCACGGAACAGGCCGATATTCGGGTTCAGCGAGCTTGTCAGGACACAGGCTTCTAGGTTCTCGTTTTTAAGGGCCGTGACAAGGGAGCTGATATATGCCATTTCGGTCGAAGGCGTTGGGGTTGGTGATAAGTCACCGGATTTCCCCGCAAAATTGATGTGCGGATTCGTCCTTTCGACGTGTCCGGCTAGGAATAGATGCTCCGTTAGCGAGCGGAAAGCCGTCTGATCGGTGGATCTGTCGAATCTATCCAAAACGAGGTTAATACTCTCGTTAGGGATGACTACGGTGATTTCAAGCGACT
>Ga0070734_10006222_pt1 | contig 10124 bp, 8 predicted proteins | sample Coa_R1_8_FD_66444 | JGI IMG/M metagenome (GOLD analysis project Ga0070734, IMG submission 66444) | Surface soil microbial communities from Centralia Pennsylvania, which are recovering from an underground coalmine fire - Coalmine... | ecosystem: Environmental > Terrestrial > Soil > Unclassified ... | reverse complement strand
TCGCGGGCGTACACCGGCGTTCCGCGCGGCGTGCACCTGTTTGCGACTGGCCATGCGTTGTCCCCCATTCCTTTATTTCTTGCGAAGCACGCTTTGCGGATTGAGATTGCCGATGCGGCCGCTCTCGCTGCCGGCCGCCGGATCGATCACCGCGTTGATGAGAGTCGGCTTGCCGGACCCTAAAGCCTCGTTCACGGCGCGCTTGAGCTCGTCCGGCGTCGTCACATTGGCGCCGACGCCGCCGAATGCTTCCATTACCTTATCGTAGCGCGCGCCTTTGACGAAGACAGTTGTCGCCGCGTCCGAGCCCCCGGAGGGGTTGACGTCGGTCCCTCGGTAAATGCCGTCATTATTGAAGACGACGACGCAGACCGGGAGGCGGTATCGGCAGATCGTCTCGACTTCCATGCCGCAGAAGCCAAAGGCGCTGTCGCCCTCGACCGCAAGCACCGGCTCGCCGGTCTCGATCGCAGCCGCGACGGCAAAGCCCATGCCGATCCCCATGACGCCCCAGGTGCCGACATCCAGGCGCTTGCGGGGCTTGTAGATGTCGATGACGCCGCGCGCGAGATCGAGCGTATTGGCGCCTTCGTTGACCAGGATGGTGTCGGGCCGTTCTTTGATGATCGTCCGCAGCGCACCGAGCGCGCCGTGGTAGTCCATCGGCGCCGTGTTCTTCATCAGCCGCGGCGCCATCTTGGCGATGTTTTCTTCCTTCTTGGAATTGACGGTGCTGATCCAATCAGCAGGAGGAGACGGCCACTTGTCGCCCATGCCCTCAAGAAGCGCCAATACGCAGGAGCCGATGTCGCCGACCACCGGCGCAACGATCTCGACGTTTGAGTCCATCTCCCTGGGCTCGATGTCGATTTGGATGAACTTCTTCGAGTGAGGCGCACCCCAGGTCTTGCCCTTGCCGTGCGACAGAAGCCAATTCAGGCGCGCACCAATCAGCATGACGACGTCGGCGTCTTTCAGCACCGTCGAGCGCGCTGCCCCTGCCGACTGGGGATGCGTATCCGGCAGGAGGCCCTTGGCCATGCTCATCGGCAGGAATGGAACGCCGCTCTTCTCGACCAAGGCGCGGATATCATCATCGGCCTGCGCATATGCGGCGCCCTTGCCGAGGATGATCAGGGGGCGCTTGCCACTCTTGAGTACGTCGAGCGCACGCTTGATCGCAGACGGCGCCGGAATTTGGGCCGGCGCCGGGTCAACGACCTTGACGAGCGATTTCTTACCGGCTTCTGCGTCTATTACCTGAGCAAAAAGCTTGGCCGGAAGGTCGAGATAGACGCCGCCCGGACGACCGGAAACCGCGGCACGGATCGCACGCGCCACGCCGATGCCGATGTCGGCGGCATGCAGGACGCGGAACGCCGCCTTGCAGAGGGGCTTGGCGATGGCCAGCTGGTCCATCTCTTCGTAATCGCCCTGCTGCAGGTCGACGATCTCGCGCTCGGACGAGCCCGAGATCAGGATCATCGGAAAGCAGTTGGTCGTGGCATTGGCGAGCGCAGTCAAACCGTTGAGAAAGCCCGGCGCCGACACCGTGAGACAGATGCCGGGCTTCTTGGTCAGGAAGCCCGCGATTGCAGCGGCGTTACCGGCGTTCTGCTCGTGCCTGAACGATATGACGCGCATGCCGGCGGCCTGCGCCATACGACCCAGGTCCGTGATCGGAATGCCGGGCACGCCATAGATGGTGTTGATGCCATTGAGCTTGAGCGCATCGATGACGAGTTGAAAGCCGTCTGTCAGCGCCCGCTCCGTCTCGGCTGCCTTTGCATCTATGCTCAGTGCTTCAGCCATCGGAGACCTCCCTGAGTTTTCGTTTTGTCGCGTCAGGCTTTACCATGCGATTATTGCGTCATTCGTTCCACGCGGGCTGGCGAGCCCCGCTCGCCGAGCCTCCCCGGCTTGCCGGGAGAGAATATTAGACCGCGCCGCCACTCTCATCGGTCCTCAATCCAGATAGTCGGCATGTCGGGCCACGTGATCCGCAAGTCCCAAGGCGTGATCACGCACCAGATTTTCCGCCTTCACGGTGTCGCGCGCCTCGATCGCCCGGATGATGTTCATGTGGTCGGCGATGGACCGGTCCGCGCGGTCGCGCTCGCCAATGGTCTTGCGGCGGATCATCCGCATGTGGGCGAAGAGGTTCTCCGCCAGCCCAATGAGGATGCGGTTGCCGCTCATACGGATGATGGTCTGATGGAACTCGATATTGACCTCGGAATATTCGTCGAGTTTCGCGTGCAGGCGGCCGTTTTCGAAGGTCGCGAACATGGCGCGCAGCCTGGCGATCTCCTGATCCGGAGCATTCAGCGTGATCAGCCGTGCGGCCATGCTTTCCAGCGCCGCCCAGGCGGTAATGAGTTCGATGACTTCGGCCTTGGTCTTGCGCACCACATAGATGCCGCGCCGCGGCACCGAGCGCACGAAACCTTCGCGTTCGAGCTGCGCCATCGCTTCGCGGACAGGCGTGCGGCTGATGCCGAGATCACTGGCGAGCTTGCGCTCGTCGAGGCGGATCTCGTCGGGTCGACCATAGATGTCGAGGGCAAGAATAACGTCCTTGAGCGCCGTGTAGGCGCGGTCCGCGAAGGTGGAAGTATCCTCCAGCGGCGCGATGGCGATCTGGGCGGCCACTTCCGCGGTTCGGCTGCGAGGGCGCAAGCTGCTCATAGGCGCGACCTGAATTCCAGCGCTAAAGCTGATCCAACGCTCCTATAATACAGTATACCAGAGCCTGCAAGCCGCGAACGGCCGGCCGCCGCTCTCATCGCACGAGGACGGTCTGGGCGCGCCGCACCGTCATCGCGGCGCGCCCAGACCTCGAGCGCAGGGAATCAAGTCTTTGCCATGGCCCGCGCCCGCATCGGGCGCAGGACAAACAAGGCCAATGCCACCACCGCAAAATTCATGATCGTGGCCACCAGAAACACCATGTGCCAGCTTCCGGTGGCGTCCTTGATCAAGTTGGCGATCGGCGCAAAAAAGGCGGACGCGCCCTTCGCGGTGTAGAGCATGCTGAGGTTTACGGTGGCGAATTTCGGCCCGAACGTGTCCGTGCAGGTCGAAGGAAACAGGCTGAATATTTCGCCCCAGGTGAGGAAGATCAACGCCGCGAACACCACGAACGCCCAAGGTTCGGTGCCCAGCGACCCCAGCAGCCAATAGGAGAGCCCGCCCAACGCGAACGCGATGGCCATTGTGTATTCCCGACCGATATTGTCGGAAATCCAGCCGAACAGCGGACGGGCGGAGCCGTTGGCGACGTTGTCCACGATCAGCGCGACCGTGATGGTTGTGCCACCGAGGAAAACCACAGTGTTCGCCACGTTGAAATCCCTGGCGATGGGCGCAATCTGTGCGGTCGCCATCAGGCCGCTCGCCGAGACCATGACGAACATCAGGTAAAGCAGCCAAAACACCGGCGTTTTCAGCACCTCGAGCGGCGCGTAGCTGCGGGCCGACTGTTGAACTTTCGGCGCCGCGGTGGCGGGAATCTCGCCCGGCATCGGCGCTCGCAGCAACCAGGCGAGGAGAAAGACGATGCCGCCCTGGAACAACCCGAACCAGAGGAACGCGGCCTGGTAGCCGTTATTCTCGATCACATAGCGGATCGGAATGACGGTCAGAGCCGCACCGGCGCCGTAGCCTGCCGCCGTGAGGCCGACCGCAAGTCCGCGCCGATCCGGAAACCACTTCACCGCATGACCGACGCTCGTGGCGTAGACGGCGCCGCCGCCGATGCCGCCGATCACCGCGCCGAGATACAGCATGGCCAGCGTGTCGGCCACCGAATTGATGACCCACCCGATCGCCACCATGATGCCGCCGAATGCCACAACGGTTTTCGGCCCACGCTGCGGGCCCAGCACATCGGCGATCCAACCTTCGATCGGCGTCAGCCACGTTTCCAGGGCGATGAAGATACTGAACGCCAACTGGATTGCCGCGATCGTGTCGAAATGCCACCAGAGGAAGTCAAAGCCCCAGGTGCTGTGCGCTTCCTTGAGCGGGTTGACGAACAGCGTCCAACCGTATTGCAGGTTGGCGATCATGATCATGCAGACGATGACGGACAGCAATTGCGTCCAGCGTGTGGTGGTCGACGCCTTCGCGCCGACTCCGATTGTGCTTGCAACACTCATTTTCCACCCCGACGTTATTTATTTTTATGCGCCCAGTTTATGCTCAGACCACCTGCGCAACGGCCGCGATTTGGTCGCTGATGCACGTGGTTCTGCCACTTGACTGAAAAAAGCTCACATCGCGCAAACTTCATCCACGTTAACCCAATCTTATGTTCAGATCCGGACGACACACAACCACGGCTTTTCGCCGCACCGAAATGCCGAAACAGAGAGGCCGGCATGTCGCCATATCCCAATACCGGGACTATTGTGCTCTCTTCCTCCATTCGCGGCGACTTCAGCACGCAAGCCCGTTCAAGTTGAAAAGCAAAAAGAAACGCGAGATCGGTGCCGTCCTGCAACGCAGGGAAACATTATATCGCGGGCGGCGGTCGTCTACGCCATTAAGGAAAATCACCTGAAGAGATTCCCGGAGCGAGCCCGATGGATTCCGCAATTCTGCCGAGTGGAGAGTACATTTCATGAGGATCGCCATCCTGGACGACTATCATGACACTGTGCGCACGCTGGCATGCTTCAGCCTGCTCCACGGCCACGACGTCACCATCTGGAACGATCACATTCAGGACACAGACGCGCTCGCTACCCGTCTCGCCGACGCCGAGGCCCTGGTACTGATCCGCGAGCGCACTGCGATCAGGACCCCGCTGCTCGAACGCCTGCCCCGACTGAGGCTCATCAGCCAGCGCAGCGTCTACCCGCATATCGACGTCGATACCTGCACGCGGCTCGGCATCGTGGTGTCGTCAAGTCAGCACGCGGATACGCCGTCGTTCTCCACCGCCGAACTGACGTGGGGATTGATCATTGCGGCGGCGCGCCAGATTCCCCAGCAGATGGCGGCGCTGCGCGCCGGCAAGTGGCAGATCGGCATTGGAACGACACTGCGCCACAAGACGCTTGGCATCTACGGCTACGGTCGCATCGGCGCCGCGGTTGCGGGCTATGGTAAGGCTTTCGGCATGAGCGTCGTGGTGTGGGCGCGCGAAGTGACGTTGCTCAAAGCGCGCGCTGACGGCTATGCAACGGCCCCGAGCAAGACGGCCTTCTTCGAGCAATGCGACGTGATCACCCTGCATATGCGCCTCGTCGACGCGACGCGGGGCATCGTCACGGGCGCTGACCTTGCACGCATGAAGCCGACCGCCCTCCTGGTCAACACCAGCCGGGCGGGGCTGATCGAGCCCGGCGCCCTCGTGGCGGCGCTGCGCTCCGGCCGCCCCGGCATGGCGGCGGTGGATGTCTACGAGGAGGAGCCGATGCGCGACACCACGCATCCCCTGCTCAACATGGAAAACGTCGTGTGCACGCCGCACCTGGGCTACGTGTCGCGCGACGAATACGAGCTTCAGTTCGCCGATATCTTCGCGCAGATCAACGCCTACGCGGCAGGCGCGCCGATCAACGTGGTCAATCCGGAGGTGTTGAAGGCGCGGCGGTGAACGCCGCGCGGACGCGACGACAACTAAGCTCGTGAGATTGCCCGGCTTGACTGGGCAATCTAGTATCCATGGTCGGCGTTACGAGAGCCAGAAGCACGTCGACCAGGGGGAAACGATGATTTCACGCGCCGCATCTCGATTTGCCTTCACGATAGCCACGTTTGTGACGGTTCTGGTGACGTTCGGCCTCGCGCCCGCCGCGGCAGCCGATCTCAAGGTGATCTCCGCAGGGGCCGTACGCGGCCTAATTTCGCAGATCATCGACGACTATTCGCGCCAGACCGGCCAAAAATTCGACTTCACCATCGGCACCACCGGTCAGTTGCGCAACATCATCGCATCCGGCCAGCATGCCGACCTGATCATCGTGTCGGCCCCGTTGATGGGCGAACTGGAAAAGACCGGCAAGCTCACGCCCGGCAGTCGCGCGGAGCTGGGGCGCGTCGGTATCGGCGTCACGATCCGGGACGGCGCGCCGGCGCCCGACGTTTCGACGCCTGACGCGCTGAAAAAGGCCCTGATCGAGGCGCGTTCGGTCGCCTATACGAATCCGGCCGAAGGCGGCACTTCCGGCATTTACTTCGCGAGTGTCGCCGAGCGCTTCGGCATCGGTGATGAAATTAAGAAGAAGGCCGTGCTGACACGAGGCGGCCGTGAAGCCGCGATCGAGGTCGCGGAAGGCCGCGCCGAATTGGCGATCGTCTTCATCAGCGAGGCGGTGGCGGTGAAAGGCGTGAAGCTGGCTGGCCCTCTGCCGCCGGCGCTGCAGGACTACTCGGCCTATGCGGCCGCGATCCCGTCAAGCAGCACCGACCCCACTGCTGCACGCGCCTTCATCACGGCACTCACCTCGGCCGCGATGGCGGAGCGCTGGCGCAGCAACGGCTTCGAGCCGCCGACGAGGTGAGTGGGTGGGAACGCGTCACCTCTCCAGCTGTCGTGCCCACTTGTCGCGGACATCCACGTCTTCTCTTGCGAGGCATCAAGTAAGACGTGGATGGCCGTGACGAGCCTGGACGAGCCCTGCCATGATTACAGGTTCTTCCCGGCAAGCGCTGACACCAGTGCGCCGATATCGCCCAGTTTCTCGCATCCGAGCGTGAGGTCGGCGATCCGTTCGGCCTGCGCGTCGCCGCAGTTGCGTCGCGCCAGCTTGCGGAATTTTTCGACCACATCGGCTTCGCTGGCGAACTTCTGCTCGCTGCCGCGCGGCGCCTCTACGGTTTCGCTGTCCCGCGTGCCGTCGGTGAAGAGCACATCGACCCGCACCATGTGCCGCAGCTTGGCGCCACGCGCCGTGATGGCGGGATCATGCACCACCTCTACTTTGGCGGCGAGCGCGATACGGCGGGGGTCGGTTACCACGGCGTCGGAGAATTGATCGACGAACACATCGCCTTCGGCCAGCAAGGTGGCAACGCAGAACGGCAGGTTCATCTGCGCCGAGGTCAGGCCTTGCGGCTTATACGGCCAGCCGACGTGATCGACGGTCGCCCGGGAGCCATGAACCGTGATTTTGGCCACGTCATCCGCCCGGAACGGGCGACGTGCCGCGATCGCGCGGATCGCGTCCAGCGTGGTGTGGTTGCTGCCGACGCAGGAATAGAATTTGAGTGCGACCCCGAGAGTTTCGAACCGTTCGCCGAGGCCGGCGGTCAGCTCGGCCAGATTGAAGCGATCTTGCGACCGCGAGAACGTGCTGCAGAAACCGCCGTAAGGGCTCTCGAACACGTCGACGATGCCGGTGAAGCCTGCTTGCGCCAAGAGCGCGCCGTAGAGGCCGCTCTGCGCTGCGCGGCCCGCGTGCATGCGTTTGACCATGGCGCCGTATTGCGCCGCCATCAACCCCGCGGCCTGGGTGCCGGCAATACCGAGCGCATGCACAGCCTGATCGGCCGAAAGCCCCAGCGCCGCGGCGGCACCCGCGGCCGCCGAAAACACACCGACGGTCGCGCCGGAGTGCCAACCCTGCCCAATGTGCTCCGGCCCCATACACAGGCCGACGCGCGGCCCGATCTCGTAGCCAGCCACCGCGGCGCGCAGAAAATCACGCCCGCTCATGCCGGGGCGCAGTTCCACCACCGCGATAAGCGCCGGCAGCGTCACGGCGCCCACGTGGAGCACGCCCGCGCGGTGGACATCGTCGAGCTCGAAGCTCTGCACCAAGGTGCCGTTGACGAGTGCCGCATGTGGGGCGGAGAGCCGCTGCCCGGTGCCCCATACGCTGCAGGCCTTGGTCTGGTCGAGCCCGCCAAGCGTCGTCATCAGGATCCGACTCCACGGCAGCTCAGTGCCGTAGAGAGCACAGCCGAGCGAATCCAGGATCAACAGCTTGATGCGTGCGATCACATCGGCCGGTATGCGTTCGTACGTGAAGCCCGCCACGAACGCTGCGATGGCTCTGGTGTAGGGATTATCCCCCGCGGGTCCGTGGCTCATGCGGAATACCGCTGGTCGCGGGCGAGATAGCCGGCGGTGTCAACAGCGGCCTCGCGTTCCTTGAACGATGCCATGTCGTCGATCATGGCGGCGGCGCTGCCGTCGCGCGCGATCGTTGCCAGCACCCTCTGCATCGCTCGGATCGCGGCGCGTTGCGTATCGCTCGGGATAATGACCACGTGGTAGCCCAACTCGTGCAGGCGCGACGCCGGCAACAGCGGCGTCTTGCCGCCATGAAACATATTGATGAGCTTGTAGCCGGGCAGGCGCCGCGCGATGTCGGCGATCTGCTCTTCGCTCGTCGGCGCTTCGACGAAGATCATGTCGGCACCGGCATCAAGATATGCGGCGGCGCGATCGAGCGCTGCCGCGTAGCCCTCGACCGCAATTGCGTCGGTGCGGCCGATGACGACGAAATCTGAATCGTGCAGTGCGTCGCGCACTGCGTGCAGCCGCTGCACCATCTCGGGTGTCGGCACCAGTGACTTGTCATCGTAGTGGCCGCATTTCTTTGGGAAGGTCTGGTCTTCGAGGTGAAACGCCGCGACGCCGGCGCGCTCGAAGGCACGCGCTGCGCGCTGGGCCGTAAGCGCATTGCCGTAGCCGGTATCGGCGTCGGCGATGACAGGCACCGTCACGGCCTCGACGATGTCGGCAAGCCGGCGCACGATCTCATCCGGCGTTATCAGACCGATATCGGGCACGCCGGTTGAACGCGCAATGGCGCCGCCGCTTGCGTACACAGCCGGGAATCCCGCCTGCTCGACAAGGCGCGCCGAAAGCCCGTCGAATGCCCCGGGCGCGACCACGATGGTGCCGTCGCCCAGCATGGATCTGAATTTCGTGGTGGCGCGCACCGTGAAGTCTCCAAAGAATGACGGTCGGGAGAAAGGATCGCTTATATCACCCGTGATGTTTCCGGATAATCGATGGATTGAAGCTAAAGCAACAATAAACATTGCGAGACCGCACAGGCGCGCTCTTCGCGGCGAGATGACCCGTTGGCTTTGCTGGCCCTGCTGGCGGCGTCACGAAGCCGAAAAGCTATGTCGCACCTGTGCCGCTCAAGATCGCCTTCTCGGCGGCCGGCGCGAACCGGGCGTGAAAAGCCTCCGCGTCTGCGGCATGCTCGAAGCAATATCGAATGAAAGCGTCGCCGTTGGCGATTTCTCCATGCAGATCGAACGTACCGGAGCAATGTTCAAGGAACTGAATGATTTCCTCCTCAACCCTGTCGGCGAAGCCTTCAAGCGGCGGAACGAGATCGACACAGTATTTCCTTCCCATCTGCCTTCGCCGTTTCTGATTGCTAAGCCGCCGCACAGCACCGCTCCGAATGTCTGTCGCGAATGTTCTCTTTTTGTTCTCATTAGTCAACGATCCATCGGTTGAGGATAGCCGCCCCCTCGCCCAAAGGTACGTTTCAACTTCCGAAGAGACGGAAACCTGCCACTGGTCGAAGCGCCAGCGTTAACGGGCACGTGCGCATGGTCCGAATGATCAACGATGATGTGTGCCGACCCGGTCGGCGGCATGAACCTGGCGCCAGCTTCGAGCGCCGGCGGGGAACCAATGTCCTCGCTTCTCGTTGCGACCCAGAGATGTCCGAGTGCGTTCAGCACCACATGGTTTCTGTGCGAGCGAAACGGGGGCGCCACCCGCCCGAGATCTCGCAAGAGATCGTCGAGAAAGGCGGTATCTATTTCGCCTACCGGCCTCGGATCGAGGAGCACGAACCCCAGGGCGTCGCAGATATTCAGCGTTTCTACATGGTGATGAAACCGGAGGGACACGCCCGGTTTCGTGTCGCGGTGCTCGGCCGCAAGCGCTTGCCCGAGGCTCGCGACCACGAGCGTATCTGGGGGTTCATCGAAAGCGTTGCGCAGACAGCTGGCGCGATCGAGGAGCAATTCCGAGAGCACCATTACGCGACCAAGACGCGGGGCGAACGCACGTTGCCAGCGGTGCGGCCCGCGTCTTGGTCGCGTAATGGTGCTCTCGGAATTGCTCCTCGATCGCGCCAGCTGTCTGCGCAACGCTTTCGATGAACCCCCAGATACGCTCGTGGTCGCGAGCCTCG
>Ga0070734_10006220_pt1 | contig 10125 bp, 8 predicted proteins | sample Coa_R1_8_FD_66444 | JGI IMG/M metagenome (GOLD analysis project Ga0070734, IMG submission 66444) | Surface soil microbial communities from Centralia Pennsylvania, which are recovering from an underground coalmine fire - Coalmine... | ecosystem: Environmental > Terrestrial > Soil > Unclassified ... | reverse complement strand
TGGCCAGACGCGCGACGATCTTCCGGAAGAAGTGGAGCGCCTGCGTGGCGACCGGACGAATCCAACGCAATTGAAGCAGGTGCTCGGCGGCAGGGAATTTGACCTTGTAGTGGATACCACGCTGTATACCGGCGCTGAAGCAGAGGCGGTTGTAGATCTGTTTGCGAACCGCGTTGGCCGTTATATTTTTCTCAGCACAGGACAGGTTTATCTGGTGCGGATCGGCGTGGAGCGGCCATTCAAGGAAGAAGATTATGCCGGGCCGGTGATGGCGGAGCCGTCGAAGTCCGATGTTTCCAACCATGGCAATTGGCTCTATGGCTTTGACAAGCGTGCTGCCGAAGACGTATTCGCGCGTGCATGGTTGCAGCAGAAATTTCCTTACACCAGCCTGCGGTTGCCGATGGTGAACAGTGAGCGCGACAGCCATGAGCGGATCTACGGATATTTTCTCCGCTTGCTGGATGGTGGACCAATCCTGATTCCCGAGGGAGCCGGTCTACCCGTGCGCCATGTTTATGGAGAAGACGTGGTGCAGGCGATTATGAAGTTGACAACTGGCGAAGTGGGTGAGGGCAGCGCTTACAACATCGGACAGGATGAGACGCTCACACTCGACCAGTTCTTGGAGATGCTGGCGGAGACGGTGCATCGGGAGTTGAATCTTCTGCGCGTATCGAGGGAAACGCTTGAGCGGGAAGGCCTGCTGCCTGATTGCTCGCCGTTCAGCGGGTTGTGGATGTCGTCGATTGAAAACGCGCACAGCAAAGCAGAGTTAGGAATGCGCTACACCCCAGTCTCTACCTATTTGAAAAAGCTGGTCAGCTATTTTCAGGCGATACCTACAAAAAAGATTGAAGGATATGCGCAGCGCGCGAACGAGCTAAAGCTGGCGCAAACGAAATAGCGCTGCTGTCTTCATATTGTGCATGCATGATCTGCAATTTTTGAAGGCCCACTTCTTTCTGAATCCATTTGCTGCTGCTGTTTCGCCAATCTGTTCCAAATTACTTTCCTTATTGTCTGCTTACACAACTTAACTGATTTCCCGAGACATTTCTTTACTGGAGGTGTTTGTACCGGTTAACAGAAGTCAGTTGAACGTAAATGCCAGGATGGAGGGGATATGAAGTACATGCGAGGAATGCTATTGGGAGCAGCATTAATTGCCGGCGCTAGCAGCTTTGCGGCGGCGCAGGCTGTGGTCTCGGTTCAGTGGGGGCCGGGGTACCGCAATGACAATGACAGGCAAGCGTTCAACGATGGATACAAGCAGGGACAGTGGGACGCACAGAATGCCCGTCGTTTTAACCCAGACAATAATAGCTGGCGCGACCGGGATGACCGGGAGGCTTTTCGCTCAGGCTACGAACGCGGATTCAACGAAGTGGGGGCTTATCGTGGAGGCGGAGGCCGAGGCTGGTACGGCGGCGGCGCTAACGCTTTGAGTTCAGCGCGCGATATCGGCTACCAGGATGGACTGAGCGATGGAGCGTTGGACCGGCGCACCGGCCACAGCTTCCGTCCAACGCATAGCAGTAACTTTAAGCATGCAGATCGCGGGTATATTCCGACCTACGGCAACAAGAATTACTACAAAGACGCGTACCGTAATGCTTATGAGGACGGCTATTCACAAGGCTATAAGAGCCTGGTTTACGAACGCCGATAAATGAAAGGCGTAATGAAGAAGGCCATGCGGGCAACGCATGGCTTTTTCTTTTACAGAAAACTTTTGCGCTATAGGCGCAGAATGCTGTTGTGTCCGCTTACGCCTTGTGGCATACTCCCATAAACAGTTTATGGAAGAGCTTTGAATTTTTGAAAGAACCCAGAATCAAGCCCGAACGCGATGCGTGCATGACTTAAGGAGGAACCATGAAATGGATGACTTCAACCTGGCTACGCCTTAAGGCTTTTGTGCTGCGGCGCAGATTTGACCGCGATCTGGATGATGAGTTGACCTTCCACCTTGCCATGCGGGAAGAGAAGTACGGATCCAGCAGCCAGTATGCCGATGAGGCCGGTTATGCGGCACGTCGAGACTTTGGAAACGTGGCGCGGATTAAGGAGGCTTGCAGAGAGATGCGAACCTTCATGTCATTTGAGGCTTTCTGGCAAGATCTGCGTTTCGGTTTGCGCGGCCTGCGCAAATCTCCGGGGTTTGCCATCGTTGCGGTTTTGACGCTGGCGCTGGGCATCGGCACAAGCACATGGTGCTTTAATCTGGTTCGCCAGTGGGTGTTGCAGGCTGTCACATATCCTCATTCCAACCGTTTGCTGGTTGCGTGGGAAATCGATACGAAAAAAGGCTGGACAGGTTCAGCATCTGCGCCAGATTTTTTGGACTGGCGGGAGCAAAGCCGTGAGTTTGATGGACTGTCAGCATGGTCGTTCCGGCAATTCAATCTGACAGGAATGGACGTGCCGGAGCGGATTGCCGGAGCGCGCGTTAGCCCTGATTTCTTCCGCACGCTTGAGGTTACGCCATTCCTGGGCCGCGACTTTCGCCCTGAAGAAGGCCAGCCCGGGCTGGGTCAAGTGGCGCTCATCAGCTATGGGTTCTGGCACGAGCGGTTTAACCAAGATACCAATCTGCAGAACAAAACTTTCTTACTAGATGGTGAGCGTTACACCGTGATTGGGGTGATGCCGGAGAATTTTCACTTCACCCTGATGGGGCGGGCAAATATCTGGGTGCCATTAGTTTTTACGGAGAAGGAAAGAGCAAACCGGGCGAGCGGCTGGCTCAACGTGATAGGGCGGCTTAAATCTCAGATTAATTTGCACACGGCACAACAATCGATGAGCGCAATCGCGCAACAAATGGAGAAGCAGTATCCGGAATCCAATACAAACTCAGGAGTCCTGCTCAGAAGCCTGTCTGAGGAGATTGGCAGGAACACCGGCGAGTTGGGGATCTATTCTGGTTTCGTAATCGGCATTTGTATTCTCTTGATTGTGTGCACCAACATTGCCAGCGTGTATCTGGCCCGCGCGCTCTTGCGCCGGAAGGAAATGACCGTACGCATGGCCCTGGGGGCGCAGAAGAGCAGGCTTGCGCGGCAGCTTCTGGCAGAGAGCTTGTTGCTTGTCCCCGCTGCGGTTGCGTTAGGGCTTGGTGTCTCAGTGCTTGCAGCCAACTGGGCGACCGCATCCATCCCTTACGATAATCGAGGTTACCTGCCCAATTACGGACAGATATACCTGGATTGGGCGACATTTATTTACGCCACTGGCATATCGCTCTTCAGCGTCTTACTGTTCACGTTGGCGCCGATGCTAGAGACAAACAAGCTGGACCTGACAGGTTCGCTCAAGGCAACTTCTGCTGAAAGCTCAAGCAGTCTTTCTGGACGCAAGCTACGAAAAGCTCTGGTGGTTGCAGAGATTGTTCTTGCGCTGGTTGTGCTTGTCCCCGCGGGATTGATGTCAAAGTCGCTGGCCAACAGGTTCAAAGAGGACCCTGGCTTCCAGCCAGATCACGTCCTCACGGCAAAGATGAACCTTCCGGCAGCAAAATACCGGGAGCCGGCGCAGTTGGTGACGTTCCAGGACCGTCTTCTCGATCACTTACGCGCTTTGCCGCAAGTGCAGTCAGCGGGATTAACAGTTTCCATTCCCTTTGGGCATTCCTACGGTGGCGCTGAAATTTGGATTGATGGGCGGCCTGCTCCCAAGCCGGGCGAGGTACCCAGCATGGCCATCACATCGGTTACGCCGGGATACATGCCGGCGCTGGGACTGCATCTGGTTCGTGGAAGATTTGTGAGTGAAGAAGACGGCGCCGCGGCTCAACCCGTGATTGTGATTAGTCAGACATTGGCCCACAGGTATTTTTCTGACGAAGATCCGCTTGGCCATAAAATTCGCCTCAGTCGTGATGACGCAGTTCCACGCACGATTGTGGGAATTGTGAAGGACATCAAAACAAGCGGCATGGATGACGAAGGGAAGAACCAAAGCTATATTCCCTTCGCCCAGTCACCGAACCGATCGATTACGGTGGTGATGCGCACTGCGGCAGATCCGCTTTCACTGGTAAGCAGCCTGCGCGAAAGCGTACTGGCAGTCGATCAGGACCAGCCAATTTCTGACATACTGGCGCTTTCGCAGAGAATCAGGGACGAAGAAGCGCCGTATCGGATATTTGCGCAGTTCACGGTATTCTTCGGAATTCTGGCGCTCTTTCTGGCGGCGATTGGGCTCTACGGCGTGATGGCATACCTGGTGGAAAGCCGGTCGCGCGAAATTGGTATTCGGATGGCGTGCGGCGCACAGCCACGGACGATTTTATGGCTGGTGCTGAGCGGAAACTTAAAGCTGGTGCTGGCTGGCTTATCCATGGGGCTGGTGTTCGCCTGGATATTGGCGCAGTTGCTGCAAAGTTTGCTTTACCACGTGACGGCTAATGATCCTGCAACGTATGCAGCCGCCGCGGTAGTTATATCTACTGCTGTGCTGCTTGCCAGCGTGGTTCCGTTGCGCCGCGCTGCCAAAGTGGATCCAATGATTGTGTTGCGCTACGAATAATCGGGACATGAGGAATCTTGAGGGCAAAAAAAGAGAGACGTGGCAGTTACCGCGTCTCTCTTAGGTTTAGCATTCTAGATTATTCTCACACTGCTCTTACATACCGCTCTTACCATACTTGGCAGCGATCAGCCGGCGGACGCACCATGGCTGAATCATCCTTGCAGCTAAAGGCCAGCTTGAATTCCGGCAAGTTAGAGAGTGGACCGATCACGCGATACTTGCCGATCGGATGTGGATCGCCCTGCACCATGGTCCGTTGCGTTTCCGGACGAATCTCATCGCCACGCCACTGTCCCCAGGCGATAAAGAACTGCTGCTCAGGAGTGTAGCCATCGATGGTTGGTTCAGGATGTGTCTGCGCCGCTTTCTTGAAGGCAAGATAAGCGATTTTTGCGCCGGCAAAGTCGCCGATGCTTTCGCCCAGAACCAGCTTACCGTTATGGTGGATGCCTGGCTCGATGAAATATCCATCGAACTGGCGCACCACGCAGGAAGTCCGATCGTGGAAACGAGTGAGATCGTCGGCAGTCCACCAATTGTTCAGGCGGCCTTGTGCGTCAAACTGCGCGCCTTGATCGTCAAAGCCATGGCTGATCTCATGGCCAATTACCACGCCGATGCCGCCATAGTTAACTGCATCCACGTTGTTCACACTGAAGGATGGCTGCTGCAATATTCCCGCTGGGAAGACGATTTCGTTAAGAAGGGGATTGTAGTAAGCGTTGGATGTAGGCGGCGTCATGCCCCAGCGGCCGCGATCCACCGGTTTTCCGATTTGTGAATGGTCATCGTCAATATTCCATTTTACGGCTGCCAGGTTGTTGTCCCAGTAGGAGTCGCGCGTGAGTTGGATGCTGCTGTAATCCTTCCACTTATCCGGATATCCGATCTTCGGGTTAAACGTGGAGAGTTTTTCCAGCGCTTTCTTTTTGGTTTCTGGTCCCATCCATTCCAGGCTTTCGATGGTGTCATGCATGGCGGCCAGAATATTTTTTACCATCTCCTGGGCGCGCTCTTTAGCTTCTGGAGGGAAATATTTCTCTACATATTTTTTGCCCAGTGCTTCGCCCAGAAGCTGGTCTGTGGCTTCCGCGCAACGCTTCCAGCGCGGCTTAAGCTCAGTGGCCCCGTTTAGATACTTTCCGTAGAAAGCAAAGTTTTCATTCACAAAAGGATCGGAAAGCTGCTCGGCAAAGGAATGCAGGAACTGCCATTTCAGATAGACTTTCCAATCCGTCATTGGTGTTTCGCGGAACTGGCGATTCACTTCCTGAAAAAATTTCGGCTCAGTAACGTTAAGGTCCGCACGGGAAAGTTTTTCTGCCGTAAAGTATCCATCCCAGTCAACCGCGGGCGCGAGCTTCTTCAGATCAGCGAATGTAGTTTTGTGGTCCGTGGCCTGCGGATCGCGTAGTGCGACGTTATCCAATGACGCTTCCGCCAGCTTCTTTTCCATCTGGAAGACGGTGTCTGCGGCTGCTTTTGCTTTGGCGTCGTCATAACCGGCCAGCTTGAACATCGCGGCAACGTGAAGCAGATACTTTTCGCGAGCCTCCTGAAATCGCGGCTCTGTTTTCAGGTAATAGTCGCGATCAGGTAAACCAAGTCCGCCGGCTGCGACAGTGGCAATCACCTGGGAAGGGTTGTGATTGTCCGGAGTTGAGCCAAGTCCGAATGGAACAAAGACTGCTTCCTCATGCAGACGTCGGATCATGCGCTGTAAATCAGCCGGGGTCTTCATGGCGTCAATTTCAGTCAGCATTGGCTTAGCCGGAGCAATACCAAGCTTGTTGACGCGCGACTCATTCATGCATGAGCCGTAATAGTCTCCAATCAGTTCTTCCACGCTGCCGCGGGGCCAGTCGGTTTTGCTGGAGACATCATCCAGAATCACTTTGAGCTGGTCTTTGGCGGCTTCACCTGCCTGCCAGCGGCGGCTCCAGCGCACCATGGAAGGCGGAATGGGATTTTCCGCGCGCCATTTGCCATTCGCAAACTGAAAAAAGTCAGTGCAGGCATCGGCTTTTTGGTCAATGTCACCCACCTGAATGCCTTGTTGAGGATTGCTTTGGGCAAACAGGCTGGCACAGCCAGCAAGGAAGAGAAGAGAAAGTTTCAGAAGACGCATTTTCACCTTTTTATTTTTATTGAACGGAGATCATCATACCCAAGGGCGGAGAGTGCCGCCCAAAAATTGTGGACTATCTAAACCCTCTTAACAGTATTGACGGATGATTGTAAGCGTTTATCTCTGCCGGCCCATCAAAAAACCTCTAAAAACTACCAGCAAGCTTTTCCAGAGAGACCGATCCTCTTTCCGTACGCAGTCGCAGCCGCGTGCCGCCCTGGTTCACTGTGCCGCGGACGCTGCCATCAAGATTGCCGGTCCGTGAGTTCATGGGAAAGTCAGAGTGAAAACTGGCATGGCGGCCGCCTTCAAAATTCACATCCAGCCCGGCATTTGCAGGCACACGCAGCACCGTTGTGCCTTTGTCGCTCTCGATCGTGGCTGTTTCGCCCAGACTTTTGGCATCAATCTCAGTATCAGCTTTGTAAGACTTCACTTCCAGCGGCCCGCGCACCGTAACGTTGTGCAATTTGATGGAATCTTTATAGGTGTCAATGCGGATCGCGCCGGTTGTGGATTCTATGTCCATCGGAGATTTATAGCTCTTAATTCGAATGTCACCCTGGATCGCGGCAACTTTAATGTCAGGCTTATAACTGTCCACTTCCAGGTTGATCTGCCGGGGAACGTGGATTTCCAATTGGACTTCAGCGGTATAGTTCATGCTTTGAAAACAAAAGAGGCAATTCTCCTGGGGATATTTCACCTCAACGGAAACATGGTCGCCGCTATTGCGGAAATTGACCTGAACGTTTTCCATCCACCATTTGCGATTTGCGTCACTGCCCTCAAAATGCTTGGTTACGTCCACCACTACCTGATTGCTGTCTGAGCCGGTCACGTGAATCGTGCCTTTGTAATTGTCAACGTTGAGCGTGCCGCCAGAAGAGATGTTGAAGCCGCGCTGAAAGCGCTCGCCCTGATCGTTGCCGGTGGACTGGCTGCGTAGCTTGGGAACCATCAGAGCAAGGATTCCAACAATTGCTACCAGATACACGATGATGCGTTGCTTTTTAGAATTCATGTCGCCTCCATATTAGGTGCGGGCAGGACTTTTCCTAATGGCGTATACGAGCGAACATGGCCCTGGGTTCCATATCAAGGTTCCAATTTTCAATGTTTTCCGTTCCATTAGACGTAGGGCTGAAATAAACGTCATCCCTCAGAAACTTAAGAAAGGGGCTTTTGCGGAAGAATTTAGGGCAAGCAAAAGGGGGACACTCTGCAAAAAAACCAGCGTCCCCCACACAAATATGCCTTGACTTGAGTTGCTCGCCTTACAGGGATTTCAGCAGTGACAGCCAGCGCTCCCAGCTATCTGTCCGCGCCTTTTTGTTGGCCGCGGCCATATCATGTTTCTTCTTGGCATCAGGGTCGTCGCTGGTATTCGCAATTGCTGCATCATTGGCCGGGTCTTCACCCGCGCGCATGAACCCGTGGCCCGCGCCTGCATAGGTCACCGGCTCATATTTCTTGCCGGCAGCTTTCATGGCTGCTTCGGTGGCCGGTATTGTTGCTCCAATGCGTGCGTCCTCGCCGGCGTAAAAACCATAGACCGGGGCTGTGATGGCCGCCACGTTATCCGGGCCAGGTCCATAGAACACAAACGCCGCGCTCAGATCTTTGCGATTGGTAGCGAACCGGAATGACTGTCCGCCGCCCCAGCAGAATCCGCTCACTGCAATCTTGCCATTGCCTGCCGGGATCTTCTTGGCGTAATCAGCCGTGGCATTCAGGTCAGCAGTCACCTGATCGGCATTCAGCGCAGAGACGCCCTTGACCGCATCCTGCGTGCTGGCAAACTCCGCGGAGCCGCCGCCTTTTGGTCCCATGCCGGAAAGAAGATCGGGTGCGATAGCAATATAGCCATGTGCTGCCAGATCGTCGGCCACGCTGCGTGCCCAGTCACTCAGACCAAAAATCTCATGGATCACAATAATGACCGGTACCTTTTGCTTAGTTTCAGGATAGACAACATAGGCTTGCACCGTACGGTTGTCATGCTTGATCTGTACCCATTCCCCATGGCGAGGCGACTTATCTAGTTTTTGTTTAGCCCAATCCTGAGCAAAGCCCGTAGATAGGCAGACGAACAACGCAATCATGATAGCCAAGGTTCTTTTCATGCCAGAAAGTGTACTCGGTTAGGCGAATATGGACAACATTTTGCATACAAAGGTAGACGCTTGGTCCCGGAATGAAACGGCAGGCGAAAGATTGCTCGAATATAGAGCACTAGTGTTTCTTGCAGCCCTTTTTTACTGTTGACGAAGAAACTCCTCGTTAAGCTTGATGCGAAATTCTCCTAGCGCCACTCAACTATGTGGAATTTCATTGGCGATTCTAGCTTTGGGACTAGGCTGTTAGCATTATTGCTTCAGTCCGCGTTAGCGGGACTGTCACCGCCGCAAAAAATACTGCTCGCCCATCAACTGGTTCCACTCTAGCGTCCTCAACTCCACCACCTCCAGCGGACACCCTTCCCAGTTATGCGTCCAGCACACGATCATGTCGCAATCTTCCACGCGATGTTGATGCACCAGAAAATTGCGGCTCTCATATTCAAACTCAATCAAAAATCCGCTGCCATCTTTCCTCGTCCACCTGGCGCACGATCTCGCGAACATAAGATGCCCCCTCCACGCTGAAAATCCACCCTGTAGACAATCTACCTCCATGGGTGTAGCCTCTCTACATGCCCAGGAAAGAGCGCTATCAAAACCGTATTGAACTGCTGCAAGGCACGCTGGACCTGCTGATCTTGCAGACGCTCCGCTGGGGGCCGCAGCATGGCTACGGCATCAGCCAGACCATCCGCAATAACTCCAACGAAGTCTTTCAGGTGGATACAGGTTCGCTCTACCCCGCATTGCACCGGCTGGAAAAGCAGGAGTGGATCGACTCCGAATGGAAGGTCTCAGAGAACAAGCAGCGGGTCAAGGCCTACAAATTGACGGCGCTGGGCAGAAAGCAACTGGCTTCAGAAAGATCGCGCTGGAAGCAGGTCATGGAAGGAATGGCCGGAATCCTGAATCCATCGGACGAAGGGAGTAAGGCATGAGCTTTGGTGACAAGGGTTTTAGTAAACAGGGCTTAAGTAAAAAAGCCAAACGCGAACAGGACCTGGACGAAGAAATTGGCAGCCACCTGCGCATGGCCGAACAAGATCGCGTGGAGCGCGGCCAGTCGCCGGAAGAAGCCCATTATGCTGCGCGCCGTGAGATGGGAAACGTGAGCCTGATTAAAGAAGTTACCCGCGGCATGTGGGGAGGGAACTGGATGAGCAGCTTATTTCAGGATTTGCGCTATGGCGTCCGCGTATTGCTTCGCAACCCCGGCTTTACTCTGATCGCAATCTTCACTCTTGCTCTGGGCATCAGCGCTACCACGGCTATCTTCAGCGTGGTATATGGCGTGCTGCTGCGGCCGCTCCCATACGATCATCCGGAACAGCTTGTGCA
>Ga0070734_10006219_pt1 | contig 10125 bp, 13 predicted proteins | sample Coa_R1_8_FD_66444 | JGI IMG/M metagenome (GOLD analysis project Ga0070734, IMG submission 66444) | Surface soil microbial communities from Centralia Pennsylvania, which are recovering from an underground coalmine fire - Coalmine... | ecosystem: Environmental > Terrestrial > Soil > Unclassified ... | reverse complement strand
AAGCGGTAAACCCGAACAAGGATGCTGTGATCGTCGCGTCCCCGGATCTGCGCCGAGGCCTCTGGACCGGTTCGGAATAGCCGTCATGCGGCGATTCAATCCTCTGGTTGGCCGTTGGTTCGGGGAAGCTTCGGGCTAGGCAAGGGTTGCCACTCACTCGGAGCAAGATCAATGACGTCCGCGCTGGGTGGCGGCGGTTTGGCCGCAAGCAGGCGTCGGCAGCAGGCCCAAAGCCAGCGGCGGGACACCGGGAACATCACCAGGAGGCCGAGTACACTGGTAATAAACCCCGGAATCACAAGGAGAATTCCGCCAACACCTGGGGCCATCCCGGTTTCGTCCAGGATTGCGCCGGCGATTCCGGCACGCCCGGCAGCCTGCAATCGCGCGCGACTGCCGCTAAAATGCCGCAGGATGAGCACTCCGACGAACGACATGAGGAACATCAAAAGCAAAGCGTTCGCGACACCCACCACCATCGAGGCGCAAATGAGTGCCGCAATTTCCGCTGCAGGCCAGGCCAGCAGCCCCAGGGCGATCAGCTTGAGGGGACGCATCACACCAATTCCTTGCTCATGTGTCCGGTTTTGATCAGCGGCGGCTATTTTTATTGCTCCGGCATGCCGGGACACTGTGTTGGCGCGCGGGTCCCGATGGTCTAAGCTCGGACTGCAAACAAAAGCCCGGTTAGGCTGGCAAAGTTCAGCCCCTGGAATCAAGCCACCGATTCCCAATATAGATGTATCGTCAGCACGAAGAAGCACTAGGAAAAAACTCCGAGACACTGAGCGCCGGCACCCCATGGTGCGGCTGCCCACGAAAGCATGAGACGTGTTCGACACAACCACCATCATCTTACTGGCGGTCGCAGTATTGATTTTCCTGAAGCTGCGCAGCGTACTCGGCCAGCGGACCGGTCGCGAGCCGCCGCCCTACGACCCGTACTCGGCACCCGATGCGGTGCGGAATTCGTCCGCCGATAAAGTCCTGCCCTTGCCGCAACGTACCAGCGAACCCGCGAGGCCGGCGGAATCCAACGGAGTCCCGGACCGGTATGCCGGCTACGCGGCGCCGGGCTCGCCAGTGGCGAGAGGGCTCGATGCGATAGCGGCGGCAGACAAAAACTTCGATATCAAGCAATTCATCGCTGGCGCGAGGGCCGCCTATGAGATGATCGTGACGGCTTACGCGCTCGGCGACCGGCGGTCACTGAGAAACCTGCTGGCGCGCGAGGTCTACGACGGGTTCGAGGCCGTCATTCGCGAGAGGGAGGCACGAGGCGAGACCGTCGAAACGCGCTTTGTGTCGATCGATACGACCGAAATCACGAACGCGGAGCTGCGCGGCAAAACGGCGCAACTCACCTTGCGCTTTGTGTCGCAACTTGTGTCGGCAACGCGCGACCGCAACGGCAACGTGATCGACGGTAGCGCCGAGACGGTTACCAGCGTCACCGATGTTTGGACTTTCGCCAGGGAGGTTACGTCGCGCGATCCAAACTGGAATCTCGTCGCCACGGAAGGCGGTGCCTGATTGGCAGGCGAGCCATGTACGCAGTGTCGCAGCGATGTGTTTTTCTGCTGGTCATGGTGGCGGCGTTTGGCACCGCAGGGACAGATGCGGCGCACGCGCGTCGTGCTACCTTGCCGGCGGCCGAGGTCCCCGCCACGGGATCGGCCATAAAGCCGCAGGACAATTGGCATACCAGGATTGCGGCCCGTCACACGACTGATCCGCCACCTCATGCCGGGAATCGCGCCGCAGGTCTTGCGGCGCCGGAACCTCTGCGGATTGCAGATGCGGCGCTCGAACCGACCGGATGGGATGAACTGGACGGCTGGAGTCGCGATGATCACGCCAGCGCTTTTGCGACTTTCCAGGCGAGCTGTCGCCCCATGCTGCGCTCCCGGTCGGCAAATGATGTGCGGCCCGTCCGCGCGGCACTGCAGAGGGTATGCGCCCGTGCGGTCAAAGTCGGGCTTCTTGGGCGCGAGCAGGCGCGTCAATTCTTCGAGGCCAACTTCCTGCCGATTCGCATCCGCAAACTGGGCGATGCCGCCGGATTCCTGACCGGCTATTACGAACCGATCGTCGACGGCTCACGGTTTCCGACGCGGGAATTTACGGTTCCGCTGTACCGTCGTCCGCCCGATCTGCTGGCAGCCGGAGCGACCCAGCCGGGCGGCCCGTTTCCCAACAATGGCCGCGCATTTCGCCGAACCTTAAGCGGCGAACTTGTTCCCTACTACGATCGTGGCGAAATCGAAGACGGCGCCCTCGACGGCCGCCACCTGGAAATCTGCTGGGTCCGCAGCGCTACCGACGCGCTGTTCATCCAGATCCAAGGCTCGGCGCGGGTCAGGCTCGAAGACGGTACCATGCTGCGCATCAACTACGACGCTCACAACGGCTATCCCTACGTGCCGGTGGGCCGTGTGCTGATCGAGCGCAATATCATTCCGCGCGAAGAGATGTCGATGCAGCGCATCCGGGAGTGGATGCAGGCCCATCCGGAGGAAGCCAAGGAGGTGCGTCGGCAAAACCGTTCCATGGTGTTTTTCCGCATCGTCGGGCTGACTGAGGACGGCGAGGCGCTTGGTGCTCAGGGAATTCCGCTGTCGGCAGGTCGTTCGATTGCCATAGACAAGGCGTTGCACGTCTATGGCACGCCGTTCTTCATTGAAGCGGATCTGCCGCTTTCCGGTGGGCGCGCGAATGTCCCATTCCGCCGCACCATGATCGCCCAGGACACCGGTTCTGCCATTGTAGGGCCGGCCCGCGCCGATCTCTATTTCGGTGCCGGGGAGGAGGCCGGTCAGGCGGCTGGACGCGTGCGCCAGCCGGGTCGGTTTGCGCTTTTGGTACCGCGTGACCTTGATCCGGTTATGGCCGGAGCCCATATGCCGCTGCCGCCGGTCAGGCCAGTCTCATCGGTTGCTGGGCGACGGCCTTCCCAAGCCAGAATGACGAGCCGCGACGGTCTCGAGTCGAAACCGGCATCAAAAAGCGCTCCCGCGCGGATCGAGCGCGGGCGGGCTTCGCATCGGTCGATTCGATGACCGGCGGCAAGCCGGCTCCCGAATCGAGGCACCGGCTCAGCCGCCGGCGGCTGACGAGCGACGAGGAACATTTGTGGTCGCTTGTTGTACGTACCGTCACGCCGCTGCGCGAGAGCAAAAAGCCCGTCCGAGCGATGCGACACAACGGGGAAATCCGAGAGGGGGCGCGGCCCGCCAACAAACGGGCACCGGTAGCTCCACAAGGTCCGGCATCACTGCGACCCGCTTCGCCGGCGCCCAAGCTCGTCCACCTCACGCGCCGGGAAAGGCAACAACTTGTCCGCGACCACGCCGCAATCGACGCACGCATCGATTTGCACGGGATGAAGCAGGTTGAGGCCCACGATGCCCTGCGGCAGTTCCTGCACCGGTCTCAGGCCAAGGGCGCCAAATTCGTGCTGGTCATCACCGGAAAGGGCGCGCCCGGTGGCTGGTCCGGCGAACGGGGCGTTCTTCGCCGGCAGGTCCCGCTGTGGCTGGCACTGCCCGGTTTCCGTCGTTACGTGCTTGGCTTCGATGCCGCCGATGTCGGCCATGGCGGCGAAGGTGCACTCTACGTTCGGCTCCGCAGAAGCCGGACGTAATTAGGCGTCCGGCTAATACCCGGCCAACTTCGTTGCCGGTCCCCCAAATTGATCGAGGCCTGTCGGGCAATTCATTTCCGTATGAAAGGTATCGGCCCTGGCAGATCAAGCCGCGCTAAGGGGGACAAAGCCTCGTTAGACCTGCGGTGAAGATCTGAAATCGATTTCAATCGAAATTGAGCAGGATATAATCGAGCCTTCGCAGGCAGAACAAAAGGAGCTTGCCATGGCGAAAAGTCAGCTGAGAAGCACAAAGGAAAAGAAAAAGCCGAAGGCCGAATGGAATAAGAAGAAAAAGGGCGGTTCAGCGCCGACCTCCTCCGTGGTAGGACAAATTCAATCCGCGGCGGATAAAGGTACGTTCGCCAAGAAGGCGTGAAATCGGTTTTGAGGCTATGGCATTAACGCGAGGCCGCGCATCCCGTACGGGTCGGGCAAACGCGGATCGGTAGATGCCGTCCACCGGCGCCGTCGTTGGCGCGAATTCGAATCGGAATCACCGGGGCACAAACAGGACATTGCGGGATTCGATCTCGGTGCCCCAGTTCGAATTCTTGCCGAGCGAGGCGATCGTCGGGAGCGCGGCAACCATTTTGCCGCGCTGGAAGATCAACGCATCGTAGTCGAAGCTTTCGCAGACCGCCTGCGCGTAGGCGCCGGGATTGGTGTGCGTGCCAGATAGCAATTCGAGCAGGATGACGGGGCGGTCGCGTGCGATAGTGCCGCGCGCGCCGTCGAGCACCTCACGCTCGCTACCTTCGACGTCAGCCTTGATGAAGCGCACATTCAGTGACCCTGCAGTCTTGCCCGAAATCGTCAAGCGTGCGGACCTCCACATCGTAAGTCCGGTTATTTCGAAATTGCGCATGGGTCCGTTTGAGACTGCCGGCGAGATGGAGCGCCGTTCCATCGGCGTCAAGCGGCACATGGAATGTTCCGCGGCCAGGCCGATCCGATAGCGCAAGCTCAAATACCTCAGCTCGACCGCGCAGCACCCGCTTGGCGAACAATGCGTAATCCGGATTTGGCTCGAACGCCAACACGCGGTCGGCGACTTCCGCAAGTGCGAACGCGTAGAAGCCTTGATTAGCCCCGACGTCAATGGGGGGGCCGCCCTGTCCAACCAGCGACGCAAGAGCTGCAAGCTCCGGCTCGGCGGTGCGGGCTTCATAAGCGATGCGCCGACGATAGTAGATTGCCGGCGGCACCAGCATGGCAATCCTTTCCATGAACGGAAGTGCCAATTTAAACGCCCTGGTGTTGCGGAAAAGCGGTCAGCGGCAGGCCAGCGCAAAGAGGCCGCCTACGCTCCGCTGCACCCAGCGATCGACACGTTGCGCCATTTGTCGGATCCATCAGGTCTTCTTCGCCAGCGGCGCCGGTTATAGGATAAATCGGCTCAGGTCGGCGTTCTTGGCGAGATCTGCGACCCGGCTCCTGACATAGTCGCCATCGATTATCACGACGTCATCGCGTTTGTCGGGAGCGCCGAACGATACGTCGTCGAGTACGCGCTCCATGACGGTCTGCAACCGCCGCGCGCCGATGTTCTCGACTGTCGAATTCACCAACACCGCCGCATCCGCGATAGCATCTATGGAGTCGTCGGTGAATTTGAGGGTAACGCTCTCGGTTTCGATCAGCGCCACATATTGCTTGATCAGCGAGGCCTCGGGCTCGGTGAGGATGCGTTTCAAGTCGTCGCGCGTCAGCGCCTTCAATTCAACCCGGATCGGCAGCCGCCCCTGCAGCTCCGGCAATAGATCGGAGGGCTTGGAAAGATGGAACGCGCCCGATGCGATGAATAATATGTGGTCGGTCTTGACGCTGCCGTGCTTGGTCGACACCGTGGTGCCTTCAATCAACGGCAGGAGATCCCGCTGCACCCCCTCGCGCGACACATCGGCGCCGACACGGCCCTCGCGTGCGCAAATCTTGTCGATCTCATCTAAAAATACGATCCCGTTATTCTCAACGGTCTTGATGGCTTCCTGCACCAGCCGGTCTTGATCGAGCAGCTTATCCGATTCCTCGTTGACCAGAAGCTCGCGCGACTCTTTCACGGTCATCCTGCGCATCTTGGTGCGGCCGCCGCCGAGCTTGCCGAAAATGTCGCCAATCGAGATGGCACCCATTTGGGCCCCTGGCATCCCGGGGATCTCGAAAAGCGGCATGCCGCTTCCGCCGGCCTGCATCTCGATTTCGATCTCCTTGTCATCGAGCTCGCCGGCGCGGAGTTTTTTGCGGAACGTCTCTTTGGTGGAGGCGCTCGCTGCGGCGCCAACCAGTGCGTCCACCACGCGGTCTTCGGCCGCTCTTTCAGCACGAGCGTGCACGTCCTTACGTTTTTTGTCGCGGGTGAGCCCAATTCCGATCTCAACGAGATCGCGCACAATCTGCTCGACATCGCGGCCCACGTAGCCGACCTCAGTGAACTTGGTTGCCTCGACCTTCAGAAATGGGGCGCCGGCGAGCTTCGCCAGCCGCCGCGAAATCTCTGTCTTGCCGACCCCCGTCGGGCCGATCATGAGGATATTCTTCGGCATCACCTCCTCGCGCAGCTTTTCGTCGAGCTGCAGCCGGCGCCACCGGTTGCGCAGCGCGATCGCCACGGCGCGTTTGGCTTCGCCCTGGCCAACGATGTAACGGTCGAGTTCGGAAACGATCTCGCGGGGGGAGAAGTCAGTCATGGATGATTTGCCATCAAGAGCGTTACGATACGCAAATTCAAATGGTCTTCAGCACTTCGATGGTGACGCTGCGGTTGGTGTAGACGCAGATGTCGGCCGCAATTGCCATTGCCTTCCTGACGATCGATTCGGCGTCCATTTCGGTGTCGACAAGGGCCCGTGCCGCTGCAAGCGCATAGTTGCCGCCGGAGCCGATCCCCATAATGCCGTTCTCGGGCTCGAGCACGTCGCCGGTGCCGGTCAGCACCAGGGACACTTGCGGGTCGGCCACCAGCATCATGGCCTCGAGGCGGCGAAGATAGCGATCTGTTCGCCAGTCCTTTGCGAGTTCCACTGCCGCGCGCATAAGTTGCCCGGGATATTGCTCCAGCTTGCCTTCCAGACGCTCGAACAGCGTGAACGCATCCGCAGTTGCGCCCGCAAAGCCGCCGATTACGTCGCCCTTGGCGAGCCGGCGGACTTTCCTGGCGTTGGCCTTGACGATCGTCTGGCCGATGGAGACCTGTCCGTCACCGCCGATCGCCACAGTGCCACCCTTGCGGACCGTGAGAATCGTGGTTCCGTGCCAGACATCGAGATTTTGGGATTGCATAGGCCTGACTCGACTGGTGCGCCCCTGATCTATGCACTCATCGGCGGCAAAGCAAATGTGGATTCGCGCATGGGACGGTGCGGGGTCTTAACCATGCTGTTCTCTTCCCCAAGCGGGAACAGAAGGACCCGCGAGGGCAGCAGTGGCGGGATTCCGCGACCCCTGTTACAAGGCGCGGGGATTCGGCTCGGAGAAACCGCACATGCGCAAGGCAGCGGTAAAACGCACGACCAAGGAAACCGACGTAGCCGTTGCGATCGATCTCGACGGCCGTGGGGTCGCTTCGATCTCCACCGGGATCGGCTTCCTTGACCATATGCTCGATCTGCTTGCCCGCCACTCCCGGATCGATATCGCCGTCAAGGCGGTCGGTGACCTGCATGTCGACCATCACCATACCACGGAGGATATCGGAATCGCGCTCGGGCAGGCGGTGAAACAGGCGCTTGGCGATATGAGGGGGATCACCCGCTATGCGGATGTGCATGTGCCAATGGACGAGGCATTGACTCGTGTCGCGATCGACGTGTCGGGGCGCCCCTTCCTGGTATTCCGCTCAACGTTCAGCGGCGACAAAATTGGAAGCTTCGATACCCAACTGGTCAATGAATGGTTTCAGGCTTTCGCCATGAATGCGGGAATCACGCTCCACGTCGAAACCCTTTACGGCGCCAATGATCATCATATATCGGAGTCGTGCTTCAAGGGGCTTGCCAGAGCTTTGCGTGCAGCCGTGGCGATTGATCCGCAATCGAAGGACGAGGTGCCTTCGACCAAAGGCTCGCTGGGAGGTTGATTGCACGTCGATCAGTCTCGCGTGCCCACGCCAAAGGCGCAACAAGGTTCAGGACCCGCAAAGGTCGTCTTCCAGGTGATGCGTTATCGCGAGTACGGAACAAAGTCATGTCGGCTTTTGCAGTGTTAGAACCGCCGGGGAATCACGGCACGGCCATCGAGCATGCGGACCGGATCCTCTTCTTGCGCGAAAGATTCAGTGTTGGAGCCTTTTTGTTCGGTCCGCTGTGGATGATCTGGCGCCACTTGTGGGTCGTGCTGATCGCCTATGTGGTCGCAATCGGGCTCCTCCTTTACGGCCTGACGACTGTGGGTTTCGGCTGGTTGGCATCGGCTGTCGTATTTGGGCTCGTTCAGCTGCTGGTCGGCCTTGAGGCAACGACCCTGCTGCGATGGACCCGGCTCCGGCACGGATGGCGGGACCGCGGCGTGGTGATTGCCGATGACCTTGAAATGGCTGAGCGGCGCTTTTTTGATAGACGTGCCGCGCCGCGACGAGCGGCCGGACCAACCCCTCCGGCGATGCCCGAGCAACCGCCGACTGCCCACATCGGGGCATCTCCATCGGACGTTACCGGGCTGTTTCCTGAACCTGGAGGCACCCGGTGACTGTCGCCATCATCGACTACGGATCCGGCAATCTGCATTCTGCCGCCAAGGCGTTTGAACGGGCAGCGCGTGAGAGCGGTCTCTCGCAGCCGATTGCCGTGACGAGCGATCCCGCGGTGGTGCGGGACGCGGAGCGGGTGGTGCTGCCGGGAGTGGGGGCTTTTGCGGATTGTCGGCGAGGCCTTGATGCGGTTGCCGGAATGATCGAAGCCTTGGAGGAGGCGGTCTACCGGAAGGGCAGGCCCTTTCTCGGCATCTGCGTCGGCATGCAGCTGATGGCTGACCGCGGCCGCGAATATCAGGTGACCGATGGAATGGGTTGGATCCCCGGGGAAGTTCGCCGCATCAGCCCCGACGATCCGACACTCAAAATCCCGCACATGGGCTGGAACACGCTCGAAGCCCGGCGGCCCCATCCGTTACTCGACGGCATTCCGTTGGGGCCTGACGGTTTGCACGCCTATTTCGTCCATAGCTATCACCTCCAGATCGAGGACCCTGCCGACCTGTTGGCTGTCTCCGACTATGGCGGGCCCGTCACGGCTTTCGTCGGGCGTGACAACTATGCGGGCACGCAGTTTCATCCGGAAAAGAGCCAGAAGCTGGGACTCGCCCTGATCGCAAATTTCCTCAGATGGAAGCCTTGAGTATTGCCGGCCTCCAGACGAGTGACGAGAGCAAGAGTCTTGATCCTGTTTCCCGCGATTGATCTGAAGAACGGCGTTTGCGTGCGTCTGGAGCAAGGCGACATGGGGCGGGCAACCGTGTTCAATCGCGATGCAGCTGCCCAGGCTTTAAGCTTCGAGGCTGAAGGATTCGAATATCTGCATGTGGTCGATCTTGACGGCGCATTTGCCGGTCGCCCGGTCAACGCGCTTGCGATCGAGCGGATCCTCGAAAGCGTGCCGTTGCCGGTCCAGCTCGGAGGTGGACTTCGCGACATGGCAACGATCGCGTCGTGGCTCGAGAAGGGCGTCGACCGCGTCATCATAGGGACGGCGGCCGTGAAGGACCCGGGCTTGGTGAAAGAGGCGGCTCGCGCGTGGCCGAACCGCGTCGCGGTGGGGCTTGATGCCCGCGACGGCCGGGTGGCTGTCCAAGGGTGGGCCGAGACTTTCGACCTGTCGGCGCTTGACATCGCGCGACGCTTTGAGGATGCGGGTGTCGCCGCCATCATCCATACGGATATTTCCCGCGACGGCCTCCTCAAGGGGCTCAATCTCGACGCCACCATTGCGCTCGCCGATTCGGTCACCATCCCGGTCATCGCGTCAGGCGGTCTTGCCTCCATGGAAGACATCCGTCGGCTGCTGGAGCCGGGTGCAAGAAGGCTGGCGGGCGCTATTGCGGGCCGCGCACTCTATGACGGACGGCTCAATGCCACCGAGGCGTTGCGGCTGATCCGCAGCGCCCGCTCGCAGTGAGGGTCGGGTGCTCAAGGTTCGCGTCATACCCTGCCTCGATGTCAAGGACGGGCGCGTCGTCAAAGGCGTCAATTTCGTCAATTTGCGCGACGCCGGAGATCCGGTCGAAGCTGCCATCGCCTATGATGCGGCCGGCGCCGACGAGCTCTGTTTTCTCGACATCACGGCAAGCCACGAGGATCGGGGTATCATCCTGGACGTGGTGCGACGGACCGCCGAGGCGTGCTTCATGCCTTTGACGGTGGGCGGGGGCGTCCGCACCGTGGCGGACATCCGTGCACTGCTGCAGTCGGGCGCCGATAAGGTCTCGATCAACACGGCGGCCGTTGCGCGGCGCGAATTCGTCAAGGAAGCGGCGGAAAAATTCGGCGA
>Ga0070734_10006218_pt1 | contig 10126 bp, 6 predicted proteins | sample Coa_R1_8_FD_66444 | JGI IMG/M metagenome (GOLD analysis project Ga0070734, IMG submission 66444) | Surface soil microbial communities from Centralia Pennsylvania, which are recovering from an underground coalmine fire - Coalmine... | ecosystem: Environmental > Terrestrial > Soil > Unclassified ... | reverse complement strand
TCTTCGAGAGGACAATCGTTGTCAATCGGATAGCCCTCGTCGGCGTGCAACTTACACTGGTGCGTTCAAGGGCCGGGGTCCTGCGCCTCGGACTCGAATCGGGAACGAGTGGCGAGGACGTTCTGCAGCGCATCCGTGATGCCGTACAACAGAAGGGCGCTGGCGGGGAAACGGCGCTGGACACCTTTGCCGTTCGCCGGGCGCGGCTCGCATTTCGTGACGAAGCGAGCGGTACTTTCATTGTTGCACCAGAAGCCGACCTCGAAGTCAGCACAGCCAATGGCGCGCGCGCGCAGAATACCTCTGTGACCGCAGACCTCAGTGCGCAGATCGAGGTCGGCGGCAAGTCCGCGCGAGTCTTTGCACATTTCGATTTTCCAAAGCATGGCAATCTCGTCAAAGGCGATGTCAGCGTAACACGCCTCGATCTCGGTGCGCTTGCGCATGACGGGTCAGCTTTTACTTTCCTGAAGCCTTTTGCGTTGACGGCCGATGTGACCGGCTCATGGACGATCGAAAACGGTACCCGCTTGCGCTACGCGGATTTCGGGATCGGTGCGACGGGACGAGTCGATGGATTTGGCGCGCCGCTTGAGGTGAAAGAGTTGCGCCTGGTCGGGCGTTATGATGGCGTCACCGGCAAATTGCTGATCGATGACGCAACGCTGGCCGGCGAGCAGGCGAGCGCACACCTTACCGGAAATGCGGATCTGAAGCCTGATTCAAGTGGTACGTTCGCCGGTTCGTTTTTCTCGCTCGCCGTGGACAGGATCAGCATCAATCTGCCAGGCGCAATGCCAGGCGCAGTGACGCGCGGTCATGCTGTCATCAGGGGTACCTATGATGAAGCCACAAGAACTGTTTTGCTCGATCAGGTCCAGCTTTCCGGCGGACCGCTCTCGGCATCACTTGCGGGCCGCATCGTTTTTGCTTCGAACCACTCGCCTGAAATTGATCTGGATGGAAAAATGGATCCTGTCGCGATTCGCGATCTGCTCCAATATTGGCCCTACCACGTTGTTGCGGGCGCGCGCGCCTGGATTGCCGAGAATGTTTCGGGCGGGAGGGTTGGACCGGTACTCATTCATACAAGGCTTCCACCCGGTAGCGTCGATCAGGCGGTCATTCCCGAACAGGCCGTGCAGGTGAATTTTGCCTTGTCCGGGGCTACGATCACCTATTTGCGCGGATTGACGCCGCTGACAAACGTCGCTGGCAACGCCGTGCTCAGTGGTGACACCTTCAAGGCAGCGATCGCTTCGGCAAACGCCGGCCCGTTGGCCGTCTCGCAAGGCAACGTGACAATTACCAACCTGCATGTGCACGGTACGCCGGTCATTATTGCGGCTCATACCACTGGACAACTGCCGCAATACCTATCGCTAATCGATATGAAGCCGCTGCAATACCCCACACGGTTTCATATCAACACAGCATCGGCGGCAGGGAACGCGGCGCTGAATCTTCTGTTTCGCGTGCCCACAATCAAGAACGAACCGGTCGACGCGATCGGAGTATCGGTCAAGGGGGTGGTTAGTGGAGTGGTACTCACGCTTGGATCTCACGTCCATGTATCTGGTGGAACGCTGAACCTGAATGTCGATAACGAACAACTTCGTGCCAACGGCACAGCGACGATCGGAACTGCGCGGCTGAATGTCGACTGGACCGAACTGTTCAAACCGACGGGGCCAATCAGTACACGCGTGAATGTGCAGGGGGTGCTTGACGACGCTTCACGCGCATCGTTGGGTCTTCCCGCTCTGTCGTTTCTTTCCGGACCTGTGGGGATCGATGCCCAACTCGAGGGTCGCCGCGCCGCCATCCGTCAGGCAGAAATGACGCTCGATCTCACGCATGCCAGCCTATCGACCGGTGTTCTCGACTGGAAAAAGAATCCGGGCACGCCCGGGACCGCCCATGTCGTCGCGCAACTCGACGACAGTGGTAATCTGCTGTCCGCGGATTTGAGTCTCGTGGGACCTGCACTTTCTGCAAACGGTACAGCGGCATTTGCCAACGGTGGTCTGGAAAGTCTCGTCATGCCGTCGGTTCACGCCGGTGCTCTAAACGATTTTGGCGTGACGGTCCGCAATCAGCCCGGAACGGGTCAAAGCATTGCAATTACGGGCCGATCGCTCGATGCGTCCGGCTTCGGACGCAGGGAGAATTCCGGCGCCGTCCAAAAACCTGCTCCCGGCAGCGAGCCGTTTCATCTTGCGGTCAAGCTCGACAGGCTGGCGCTTCGTGAAGGTGTGGCCCTTTCGCCGTTCGCGCTCGACGCAAGCGGGATCGGCAAGACGCCCCAATCGCTGTCGCTTTCCGGCAAGTTCGGTCAAAATCAGACGCTCTCTGCGAGCATCGCCACCGTCGACGGAAAGAGGCGGCTCACGGTATCGACGGGAGACGCCGGGCAATTGATCGGGGGATTGCTGGGCTATACCAGCGTCAAAGGAGGGCAGCTTGACGTACAGGCAAGCCTCCCGGCTGCGTCATCAGGAAAGCCGCCAGGTGCTTTCGACTATGCAGGCGAGCTCACAATCAGGGATTGCACCATCCTCAATCAACCGCTCACGGCGCGCGCTGTGAGCGCCGGCTCGCCTGGCGGGCTTTTCAATCTGATGAGCGGCGACGGCATTGCCCTGGACAGCGTACGGATTCCGTTCCGAATCAGCGGCGATATCATTGACATTCACGACGCCCGCGCGTCGGGGCCTTCGATTGGCCTGACGGCGGACGGCTACATCGACCGGCAGGACAACCAGATTGCGCTACAGGGCGCGATAGCACCAATGTACGGAATCAACGGTCTCCTGGGAAATATTCCAATCATCGGCGATATCCTCACGTCGAAGAAGGGCGAGGGAGTAGTCGGAATGACCTACACTTTGCGGGGCAGTCTCGATCAGCCGACGCTAAGCACCAATCTGCTTTCGGTCCTCACGCCGGGAATTCTGCGCCGGATATTCGAAGGAACGCCCAAGCCGCCGGGTGCAGTCAACACTGCGCCGTCTGCGCAACAACCGTCCACGCCGCCGCCAGCGCACTGAACCTGTCGCAACCATTGGCATGACGGCATCGGAGCGCCTCAGACCGGTTTAATCAGTGCGTGTTTCTTTCGGCCGATAGAGATCTTCAGGATACCCTGCGGCGTGAGATCGGCTGCAGACGCGCCAGCTTTCGGGTCGCCCACCACTTTGTCATTGAGGCGCAATCCGCCCGATTGTATGAGACGGCGCGCCTCACCGGTGGAAGACGTAAGGCCAGCGAGCTGCGCGAGATTTGCGACCAACACTCCCCCTGCAAGCGTCTCGCCCGGGATTTCCACCGTCGGGAGATTCGTATCGAGTTCGCCTGTCTCAAAGGTGTGACGCGCCGTCTGAGCAGCGTCTTCGGCCGCCTCGCGTCCGTGGCAAAGGGTAGTAGCTTCCGTCGCCAGCACTTTCTTGGCGTCGTTTAACTCGCTTCCCTGCAGCGACTCGAGGCGGCGAATTTCCTCCTCCGAGAGATTGGTGAACAGGCGCAGGAAACGGCCGACATCGTTGTCATCCGTGTTTCGCCAGTACTGCCAGTACTGGTAAGGGGAACACAGTTCAGGATTCAGCCATACCGCGCCAGCCGCGGTCTTTCCCATCTTGGCGCCGCTCGAAGTGGTGATGAGCGGCGACGTCAAACCAAAAAGTTCGGCGTTATCAATACGGCGAGCAAGATCGATTCCCGAAACGATGTTGCCCCATTGATCGGAGCCGCCGCACTGCAGAACGCAGCCGTAGCGGCGGTACAGCTCAAGGAAATCGTAGGCCTGCAGCACCATGTAATTGAATTCGAGAAAGGTCAGAGGCTGTTCGCGCTCTAGTCGCAGGCGGACGCTGTCCATCGTCAACATGCGATTGATTGAAAAATAGCGGCCCACTTCGCGGAGGAATGCCACATATTCCAGCCGATCAAGCCATTCGGCGTTGTCGAGCATGATCGCACCCGAACGGCTGTCTTCGAATGAGAGAAACCGCTCGAAGCCCTTCAGGATCGAGCGTTTGTTGGCTTCAATCTGATTCGGCGCGAGGAGTTGACGTGATTCCTCCTTGCCTGAAGGATCCCCTACCTTGGTCGTGCCGCCGCCCATTAGGACTATGGGCTTGTGCCCGGCCTGCTGCAGACGCCTCAGCGTCATGATCTGCACGAGATTACCGACGTGAAGGCTTGGTGCCGTACAGTCAAATCCGATATATGCGGTCACCGTCGTCTCGCGCAGACGCTGGTCAAGCGCTGACGGGCTGGTACAATCGTAATACTGTCCTCGCGCGACGAAGATATTGAGGAATTCCGACAGGAACTTCGGAATTGTCGTTGGCATCAACGGCCCTCGCGTGGAGAGTTCATCACCTTCGATGCGTACGCCTCCACAGCTTCGAGCACGTCGGATTCATGCCGGTCGAAGAAATGATTGGCACCGTCGATCTTGGTGTAGGTGATTCTGATCCCCTTCTGTGCCGACAGCCTATCGACAAGCTTCTGTACGTCCGATTCGGGAACCACCTGATCTTTGGTTCCGTGTACCATAAGGCCCGAGGTAGGGCAGGGGGCCAAGAAGGCAAAATCGTACATACTGGCAGGTGGCGCGATCGATATAAAGCCGGTGATCTCGGGCCGGCGCATGAGTAGCTGCATTCCGATCCAGGCGCCGAAGGAAATGCCCGCGACCCATACAAACGACGGGTTGGGATAAAGCGTGTTCATCCAGTCGAGCACGGCGGCAGCGTCAGACAATTCGCCGGCACCGTTGTCGAACGTGCCTTGGCTTCGGCCAACCCCACGAAAATTGAAACGGACAGAGGTGCAACCCAGGCGGAGAAACATATGATAAAGGTCGTAAACCAGGGGGTTGTTCATCGTGCCGCCGAATTGTGGATGGGCGTGCAGCACGAGAGCCATTGGGGCATTTGGGGTTTTCTGACGCTGGTAACGCACCTCGATGCGTCCGGCGGGACCGGGCAGGATGATATCGGGCATGCGGTTTATCCCGGATGGCTTGCAGGGCCGGCGACAAGCCCTCGCGAAATACTCAGAATATCACGAACGAGCGCATACCTTGAGATTGCTACGAAAATCGCCATTTCTTGGGGAAACGCTTCCGAATAGTTGACCGTTATACTGGGGAATGGTATTCGCGCCCCAGTCATATACCGTGCCGTCTTGGGCATCGTTTCTACACCGAAGCAACCCCCCGAGAGCAAGCAGAATGCCGCGGTGCGGGTGGAGGAACAGACCGTGAGACTGAGCACGAAGGGCCGCTACGCAGTGATGGCCATGGCCGATCTGGCGAGCCGGCAGTACACGGACGGGCCGGTTTCGTTAGGGGAAATCGCCGAAAGCCAGGAAATCTCGCTCTCCTATCTGGAGCAGCTGTTTGCGAAGCTGCGCAAGGGCGGACTTGTGGTCAGCGTGCGAGGGCCAGGAGGCGGTTACCGGCTAAGCCGATCCGCGACTGAGCTGCGCATTGCCGACATTATTATCGCGGTAGACGAGCCGATCACCGCGACCCGCTGCAAGACCGGAAGCCCTAAGGGCTGCACGGGGACGACTGCGCGCTGCCTGACGCACGATCTCTGGGAGGAGCTGGGTCGCCAGATTCACGTGTTTCTCTCCTCGGTGTCGCTGGCCGATGTCGTGGAAAAACGCGTGCTGGGAACCGCGCGGCTCAGAAATGCCAGCGAAGCACGAGAGGCTGCCTAACCAAATGGCGTATCTCGATCATAACGCGACATCGCCTCTCCGGCCGGAAGCAAGGGCCTCTATTCAGCGCGCGTCCGAGATCGGAGGCAATGCGTCGGCAATTCATCGCGCCGGCCGTATGGCACGCTCTGCGGTTGATCAAGCGCGCGAACAGGTCGCGAGGCTCGTGAACGCAAATCCAAATGAAGTCGTGTTCACGAGCGGCGGCAGTGAGGCCAACGCTCTGGCACTGTGGGGTGCAGTTCACGGCGCGGCTGGTTCGGGAGTTCCGGTCACGCGTCTGGTTGTTTCCGCGATCGAACACGATTCGGTTCTGAAGACAGCGGCGGCAATCGCGGACCGTCTGTCCGCAATCGAGCTTGTCATCATTCCAGTCGCGCGCGATGGCATTGTGGATCTCGGCAACCTGGAAGAACGACTTGGAAAAAAAAACGGACGAACACTAATTGCCGTTATGTCGGCAAACAACGAAACCGGCGTTATTCAGCCGATCCAAGAGGTCGCCGCGCTGACCTGCGACGCGGATGCGATACTGCTCGTCGACGCCGTTCAGTCCTGCGGAAAAATCGCTGTTGATTTCGCGACGCTCGGTGCGGACTTCCTGAGCGTCTCTGCGCATAAATTCGGCGGACCTCAGGGTGCGGGCGCCCTGGTGGTGAAGGCAGATACACCCTTTGCCCCGCAAATTCCCGGCGGACAGGAAAAGGGGTATCGCGCCGGAACGGAGAACGTTGCCGCAATCGCGGGGTTTGGAGCGGCGGCGGCGTGCATCACGCGCACGGACGTTCCGGATGGGCGTGAAGTGCGCGATCGTTTCGAGGCTGGGCTCAGACGCTCCTTTCCGGATGTCGTGATTTTTGGAGACGTCGCGTCGCGCCTGGGCAACACGTCCAATTTCGCAATTCCGCAGATATCTTCGGAATCCGCGGTGATCGCGCTCGACCTCGATGGTGTGATGGTGAGCTCCGGCGCGGCCTGTTCCTCGGGAAAGGTGCGTCACTCACACGTTCTCGAAGCGATGGGTGTACCCCGTGACCTCGCATCCTGCGGTGTGCGGGCGAGTTTCGGTTGGAATTCGGAGGAAGCGGATGGGGACGCAGCTCTCGCCGCACTCGAACGACTCGCTGCGCGGATTCGCCGGCGAAAGGCGGCATGAGCATGGCAGTCCTTCAGGAAACGCGCGAACGCGTCGCCTCTCTCGGCGAAAAGTACAAATATGGCTTCGTCACAGATATCGAGATGGAGCGCGCACCGCGCGGGCTGAACGAGGATGTGGTGCGTCTGATTTCCAGCAAGAAGGATGAACCCGGGTGGATGCTCGACTTGCGTCTCGGCGCTTATCGCCGCTGGCGTGAAATGCGCGAACCCAATTGGGCGCGCGTACACTATCCAAAGATTGACTATGAAGCCGCCTATTACTACGCGGCCCCGAAATTGGCGGCGCAGCCGAAGAGTCTTGACGAGGTCGATCCGAAACTGCTCGAGACCTACGAAAAGCTCGGTATTCCGCTTCACGAACAGAAGGTGCTCGCCGGCGTCGCGGTCGATGCCGTGTTCGATTCGGTTTCGGTTGCTACGACCTTCAAGGCAAAACTCGCCGAAGCAGGTGTCATCTTCTGTCCGATCTCCGAAGCCATTCGGGATCACGGTGAACTCGTGCGGAGGTATCTTGGCTCGGTCGTCCCGGTGACCGACAATTTTTTTGCGACCCTGAATTCGGCCGTGTTTTCCGATGGCTCCTTTGTCTATGTGCCGAAGGGCGTTCGCTGCCCGATGGAGCTTTCCACCTATTTTCGAATTAATGCCTCCGAAACGGGACAATTCGAGCGCACGCTCGTCATCGCCGCCGAGGGGGCATATGTCAGCTATCTTGAAGGTTGTACCGCCCCCAAGCGCGATGAAAACCAGCTGCACGCCGCTGTCGTCGAGCTTGTCGCGCTTGAGGGCGCGGAAATCAAATATTCGACGGTACAGAACTGGTACCCCGGCGACGAACAGGGCAGGGGAGGCATTTACAACTTCGTCACCAAGCGCGGCGATTGTCGCGGATCCCGGTCGAAGATTTCATGGACGCAAGTCGAGACGGGCTCCGCGATCACCTGGAAATACCCGAGCTGTATCCTGCGGGGAGACGATACAGTTGGGGAGTTCTATTCCATCGCCATCGCGAATAATTATCAGCAGGCGGATACCGGTACGAAGATGATTCACCTTGGTCGCAACACGCGTTCGCGGATTGTGTCCAAGGGCATCAGCGCGGGAAAAGCGCAGAATACGTATCGCGGCCTCGTCAGCGTTCATCCGCGTGCCGCCAATGCGCGCAATCACACTCAGTGCGATTCCCTTCTGATCGGCAAGGACTGCGGGGCGCATACGGTGCCCTACATCGAGAGCCGAAATCCGTCTGCGCGCGTAGAGCACGAGGCGACAACGTCTAAGATCGCCGAGGACCAGCTGTTCTACTGCACGTCGCGGGGTATAGGTGAAGAGGAGGCAGTCGCGCTCATCGTCAACGGATTTTGTCGCGAAGTTTTGCAGCAATTACCGATGGAATTCGCGGTCGAGGCACAAAAACTCGTGAGCATCTCCCTCGAAGGCAGTGTGGGATGAGCCTGCTCGATATTGAAGACCTGCACGTCGCCGTTGAGGGACGCGAAATCCTGAAAGGCATTACCCTTTCCATCGATGCCGGCGAAGTGCATGCCGTCATGGGGCCGAACGGTTCCGGAAAATCGACGCTTTCCTATACGCTTGCTGGCCGCGAGGGGTATCAAATCACCGGCGGCCGCATCGTGTACAAAGGCGAGGATCTGCTGGCGCTGCCGCCAGAAGAACGCGCTGCAAAAGGGCTGTTTCTGGCGCTGCAGTATCCGGTCGAGATCCCCGGCGTGACGACGATGAATTTCCTCAAAGCCTCTCTGAACGCGCAGCGGCGCGCACGCGGCGAGAAAGAACTGGATGCGATAAATGTGCTGCGTCTGGTACGCGAGATGGCCGCACAGCTGAAAATACCGGAGGAGATGCTGCGGCGGGCGCTTAATGTGGGTTTCTCCGGCGGCGAGAAGAAACGGCTTGAAATTTTGCAGATGGCACTCTTCAGGCCAACGCTCGCCGTGCTCGATGAAACCGACTCGGGTCTCGATATCGATGCCATCAAACTTGTGGCGGAAGGCGTGAATGCGTTGCGCACGCCCGAGCACAGCATGCTGGTGATCACCCATTACCAGCGCCTCTTGAATCACATCGTGCCCGACCGCGTGCATGTGTTGGCTGACGGACGATTCGTCGCCGAGGGCGGCAAGGAACTTGCACTCGAACTCGAAGCGAAAGGCTATGCGGGCCTCGCAAGGAACGCAGCTTGAGATCGGCCGCGCAAAACCTGTTTCCTCCCGGCTTCGATTCCGAAGCCGCTGCGTCTGGGATCGACTGGTTCGATCGCCGGCGTGCGGACGCTCTGAAGCGCTTTCGTGCCGGCGGAATTCCTCACCGGCGTATCGAGGAATGGAAATATTCCGATCTGCGCAGCGCGCTTGAAGTGCGCAAGACTCCTACGGTTTCTCCCGCCACAGCTTCCGATCCGTTCGACGGGATTGCCGGGGGGAAAGTTACAATCAGGGACGGCCAACTCGATACGTACAGTTCGGATTCCTCGTTGCCCAGTCAAATCGAAGTTCTGGATTTAGCGGCGTTGCGCGACGAGGCGCCCGAATGGGTGGTCGCGCATCTCGGAGAAGTTCTGAGCGGTGGCAGCGTGGGCCAAGCGTCGTTTGCGTTGATGCGCGGCGGCGTGGCACTCAGGATCGGCTCGGGACAAGCCACGACAATTCGCCTGCGCTTTCGGCAAGACGAGGCGGCGGTGCATTCGCGGGTTCTCATCGTGCTGGAGGAAGGCGCATCGCTTCTGCTGCTCGAGTCGCATGACGCAAATGACGGCCTGACCAATGTCGGGGTCGAATTCGTCCTTGGGCGCGATTCGCACCTTAGCCACGTGCGTCTCGCGACCATGGGGCCCGACGCCATTCACATCGAAGAAATCGCGACGCGCGCGGCCCGCGATGCCAGGTATTGCGGACATTTTTCGCAGACCGGTGCGCGTCTCGCGCGGCTTGAGCTGGCGATCGCGCTCGATGAAGCGGGCGCGGAGGTGCAGTTGAGCGGCGGAGCTGCGATCGGCGGCGGGCGCCATGTCGACATCACCGCGCATGTGGAGCACAACGCCGGAGAAACCCTGAGCCGGCAGCTGTTCAAATATGCGGTGGGGGATCACGCGCGAGCGGTCTACCAGGGCAAGGTCACGGTCGCCAAAAACGCCGACGGTTCCGACAGCCGGCAGACGGCAAAGGCGATGCTGCTCGGTGAACGCGCGGAAGCGGACCTCAAACCCGAACTGGAG
>Ga0070734_10006217_pt1 | contig 10127 bp, 8 predicted proteins | sample Coa_R1_8_FD_66444 | JGI IMG/M metagenome (GOLD analysis project Ga0070734, IMG submission 66444) | Surface soil microbial communities from Centralia Pennsylvania, which are recovering from an underground coalmine fire - Coalmine... | ecosystem: Environmental > Terrestrial > Soil > Unclassified ... | reverse complement strand
GTTCGGATTCGTGGGGTTCGCGGGAGTGCCGCCGTCGTACTGAAACCAGAGGAGGACCGGTTCGTCGCTGGTATCGACGGCGACCTGTCCCAAGCCGACTGGCTCCTTCTCGAGAGGGGCGACCGACAGAGCGGGCACGTAGTTGGTTGCCGCGCCTGCGGCAGAAATGCTCAAGACCTGAAGGGTGGTACCGGAGTTGGTGAACGTAATTGCCTGTTGGGAGCTATTGATCGCGAGTCCGTCGCTGGCCATCGCCGGTGTCGTCCACGACGTGCCAGTCCACCGGATGACGTTGTCGACGGCATGGGTTATCGGAAAGTCGGAGCTATCGAGCACCAGATGGCATGGCTGGATGTCACACGCACCGGAGAACGCTCCGCTGTACTGAGTCCAGGCGGTGCCCGTCCAGGTCGCGACGTAGCCAGGGCCCGCATCGAGACCGGTCTGCTCGCCCCACCGGACAACTGGCTGGCCCTGGCTGTTCACGGCGATCGTGGGGTTCTCGGCGGCCACCGTCGTGCTGTTCAAGACATGGCCGAAGCTGGTGTCCCAGCTCGTTCCCGTCCACCGGGCGATGTAGACGGGCGAAAGACTACCGGAGACGTTCTCGGTCCAGGCCAGAAAGAGATTGCCGGTCTTTCCGATGGCCAACCCAAATTGCACCGCTGTCGGGTGGGTCTGCGGTGATGGGATGCTCGTGGAATCCCAAGTGGTGCCCGAGACGTGCTTGGCGACCTGGACAGTCACCGCCGACGTGCCCGAGACGAGGGTGGTCACGATCGGCTGGCCCGTCGGGTCCAGGACCAGCTGAGGCGCGGCCCCGTTGACCGGTGCCCCATTGACGGTTCCAAGGTCGACCCAGAGAGGCACCACGAAGTTCCACGAGGCGCCCGCGAAGGCGTTGCCCGCGAGATCGGTGATGGCGGTCGTCGCGTTCTCCGTCATCGTTCCCGGCAGCACCAGGGAGGCGAGGTTCGTGATTGAAAGCGTGACTGTCTTGCCGTCCGCCCCCAGCGCCGCGGTCGTGCCGACGGCGGTGCTCCCCAACGCCAGCGTGACAGCGCTGGCCGTGACCGTCGTCGGGGCGAGCGCCTCCGAGAAGACGGCCTGGATCGGATCCGTGAGCGAGACGTTCGTGGCTCCAGAGTCGGGGCTCTTGGTGACAATCGTCGGCGGCGTCCGGTCGACGACGACGGTGAGCGGCGCGCTGGCCACGATCTGTCCACCGACGACCATCTGCGCGACGAGTTGATAGCTCCCCTCGGTCTCCTTCGTGGTGTCCCAGCTGTAGCTGTAGGGCGGACCGGTCAGCGGGGAGAGAACTGCGCCGTTCTTTAGCAACTGGACGCTCGAGGCGCCGGAGGCGGTCACCGTGACGGTCACTGTGAGCGCCTTGTTCGTATACGTGGGGGAGGTCGGGGCGGTGATGGCGATCGCCGCGGCGCCGCTTCCCGCGGAACCGCCGGCTCCGCCCGCTCCCGCCGCACCGCCCAGCCCCCCGGGCATTCCGGCTGCACCCGCTCCTCCGCCCGCGCCTGCCTGTCCAGCCGCTCCGCCGTTTCCCCCGCCACCGTCGGTGTGGAGCGTCGCGCTCCCGCAACCGACGGCGCCGGCGGCAAGCGCGCCGAGTATGACCCGCGCCAGCACTTGGTTTCGGTAATTCCAGACGCGCGGCCGCGCCACCACGACCCCTTCTGCAAACTGCATCGCGCGAACCGACTAGTTCTGGATCAGGCTGACGTTGGCGATGCAGACGTTCTGTCCGGACTCGACGAAGAACGCGACGCCCGTGTTGCTGTCATCGCCCATCGCCGGCGTGAAGGTGTGCGTGATCGTCTGCAGGCTGGTGCCGAACGAGTCGTTCTGGTTCGACGGATCGTAATCATCGGGCATGAACGTATCCACCGCGTGCGCGACCTTGACGTGGATGGAGGCGTTGTTCTGACCCGACGCCTGGTACGAGAGCGTGTAGCTCGCGCTCCCCGACAACATCAGGGGCGTCGCGGTGTTCTGCCAGCCAAACAGGGCGCCGGAGTTGATCGTCGAGGCGCAGTACTGATTCCCGTTGATATTGGCGGTGCCGTTTTCGAAGTGCCAGTTCGTCATTCCCTGCGAGAAGTCGCCGTTGACGATCAGGTTCGTGCCCGAGCCGGTGCCGCCGCTACCGGTCGTCCCGCCCGAGCCGCTGCCACCCGATCCCGTCGTCCCACCCGAGCTGCTGCCACCCGATCCCGTCGTCCCACCCGAGCTGCTGCCACCAGACCCGGTCGTCCCGCCGGTCGAGACGGTGCCGCCCGTCCCCGTCGTGCCGCCAGTCCCGGTGGTCCCGCCGCTGCCGGTGTCGCCGCCCGTCCCGGTCGTGCCGCCGCTGCCGGTCCCCACGCTCACGCACTGGGTCTGGCCGCCGCCGACGTTGGCGCACGACAGGCCCTGGTCGCAGCTGGTCCCGTTGCAGGAGCAGCCGACCGAACCTGGGGTGCAGTTGCCGGTGCCGCCGCTGCCGGTCGAGCCGCCGGTTCCCGTGCCCGTTCCGCCGTTGCCCGGATGACCGCACGAGGCGACGGCAAGGAAGGCACCCGCGATACAGACCAGGGGGATTTTCCAATAATTCAAGGGGATCTCCTGGGGGGTAGGAAAGGTCCGCATCTTCTCAAAGAGCGCCCTCCGCCGCAACGATCGAGCGCGCGCGTCCGCTCGCGGTCGAGCTTGGGTCCTGAGCGGGCCTGGCTTAGACGGCCGGGGCCGGCGCGTTGGTGGTCAGCGTGCGCAGGTCGTAGCGCCGCGACTTCCAGATCGTGCCGTCCAGGTAGTAGTGGCCCAGCGTGAAGCCGGTCCAGAAGGTCAGCGCGATGTCCATGAACTGCCGGTGGACGAAGAACGAGACGCCGAAAGCGAAGGTGTAGACGACGGCGGCGCAGGCGGCGATGAGGCCCACGTACGCCAGTGCCCGCCCGCGCTGCGAGACCCACGACACGAGCCGCGCCTTCGGGTCGACACCGGCGCGCCACCGGCGGTCGTTGTAGAGCCAGACGATCGCGATGTACTGCACGGCGTGCCACAGAGCGGCGGCGCCGAACGCGCTGTCGCCGTCGCGGATCACCAGGAACGGCATCGCGAACCCCAGGAAGTTCAGCGCCAGGTAGGCCGGCCGCACCCACTCGTGCGCCGCGCGCCGCTTGCCGTCACGGAACCAGACGAAGAGATAGGCCACCGCCAGCGCGACGATCAGGGCGCCCAGGCCGTTGACCACCAGCGCGGGGGGCCGCACGTGAACGACCTCCACGCCGAACAGCCGCCAGGGGCCGGTGTAGAGCCGGTGCAGCGCGCAGAAGAACGCCGGCAGGAAGACCAGCGCCTTCTCGAGCCGGGCCTCGGTCCGCTCGGCGGCGCCGTGCTTGCGCTGGTAGATGCGCAGCACGCCCCAGCTCTGGGCCACGAAGTGCCAGGTCGCCCAGTAGAAGATCGTCGAGCGGACGAGCCGCAGCAACACGCCGCCCCAGGCGTCGGCGCCGATCGCCAGCGCCATGGCGATGCCGGGGACCACCCAGTAGCGCACGGGGCGCTTCCACCGCTCGCCAGGAATCAGGTAGACGCGCGTCCAGGTCGAGATGAGGTGCGGTCCGTTGACCACGCCGACCCCCAGGATCACGTACCAGCCCGGGTAGTGAAGGACGTCGGAGACGACCCAGGGAATGATCGTCAGCAGCGTCACGCCGAGGAACAGGAGCGCGTCGACGCCGGGCGCGAGCATCCAGGGCGGCTCGGGGACGCGCACGGCCGGCACGGCGAAGGCCGCCGGGGATTCCGCTGCGATGGTCGCCTGGGTCACGGGGCACCAATATAACAAGCCCGGGGCATCCGGGAGGCCTCGGTCATTTCCGTAACGTGGCCAGCGCCACGGCCCAGCGGTGCAGCTCGTCGAACATGGCGTCGGCGGCCTTCTCTTGCAGCTCGCCGGGCACGAACTTGCCGTCCGCGATCATCTTCATGAAGAAGGGGACCGAGACCCCCTCGGGCAGCGGCATCACCTTCAGCGAGGTCAACATGATCTTGGTCATCTGCGCCGACCGCGTGCCGCCCGAGATCCCGCCGTAGCTGACGATCGACGCGGGCTTGTAGGCCCACTCCTGGAACAGGTAGTCGATGGCGTTGAGCAGCGCCGGCGGCATCCCGTAGTTGTACTCGGGCGTCACGAACACGAACGCCTCGGCCGCCTCGACGAGGGCGCTCCAGGCCTTGGTGTGGGCGTGCTCGTACGTCCGGAAGCGGGGGTGCTTCGGCTCGTCGAACAGCGGGAGGTTGACCTCTCGCAGGTCGACCAGCTCGGGCGAGAGCTTGCCGTGCGCCCGCGCGCGCTCGACCACCCACTCGGCGATCGGGAGCCCCTGGCGCCCGTCGCGCGTGCTCGCAAACACCACTTGCAGCTTCACGTCGTTCCCTCCTTCGGCCCTGTCTCAGCGGCGCCCGTTTCTAGCACTTGCGCGAAGAAATGTGCGGCGCCATCCTTTCGCGCCTCGCGATGCCGGACGCCGCCGTCGAGACCGTCAACCTGGCCAAGACCTACCCCAACGTGGAGGCGTTGCGCGGCCTCTCGCTGCGCATCGAGCCGGGGGAGATCTTCGCGCTGCTCGGCCCGAACGGCGCCGGCAAGACCACCTGGATCTCGATCGTCTGCGGCCTGGTGCGCCCGACCGGCGGGACGGCGACGGTGCTGGGGCACGACGTCGTGCACGCCTCGCTGGCGGCGCGACGCCAGGTGGGCCTGGTGCCGCAGGAGGTGAACTTCGATCCCTTCTTCACGCCGCGCGAGGTGCTGCGCTTCCAGATGGGCTACTACGGCGTGCCGCCCGACGACGGCCGCGTCGACGAGGTGCTGGCGGCGCTGGACCTGTCGTCGAAGGCGGACACCAACACGCGCGCGCTGTCGGGCGGGATGAAGCGGCGGCTGCTGATCGCCAAGGCGCTGGTGCACCGGCCGCGGGTGGCGTTCCTCGACGAGCCGACCGCCGGCGTCGACGTGGCGCTGCGGCACGACCTGTGGGCCTACGTGCGGACGCTGCGTGCCGAAGGGACCACCATCGTGCTGACGACCCACTACCTCGAGGAGGCCGAGGCGCTGGCTGATCGCGTGGCGGTCATCGACAAGGGCGCGCTGGTGGGGCTCGACACGCCGGCGGCGCTGGTCCGGCAGCTGGGACGCAAGCAGGTGCGCTTCCGGCTGCAGGCCCCCTGGCCCGCGGGCGCGGCCGGCCTCCCCGAGCCGCTGCGCCGCCGTGGCGCCACGCTCGATCCGACGGCCACCACCGTGATCTGCCCGGTCGACGGGGGGCCGATCGGCGAGCTGCTGGCGCTGGCCGGCGCGCTCTCGCCCGCGGTGGCGGACGTCGAGATCGTGCAACCCTCCTTGGAAGATGTCTTTCTGCAGCTGACCCGGCGGCCCGACGCCGCCAGCTTCACCCGGAGGTCGCCGTGAACGGGATCGGGTTCCGCACGCTGCTGGCCAAGGAGACGCGCCGGTTCCTCAAGGTGCCCGGGCAGACGCTGGCGCAGCCCGTGGTGACGACCACGCTCTACTTCCTGGTGTTCGGCTATGCGCTGGGTGGCCGGGTGCGCGAGGTCGAGGGCGTCTCCTACATCCGCTTCATCATCCCCGGGCTGGTCCTGCTGACGCTGTCGCAGAACGCGTTCCTCAACACCTCGTCCTCGATGTTCATCGCCAAGATGCAGGGGACGATCGTCGACCTGCTGATCGCGCCGCTGGGCGTCCTCGATCTGCTGGCGGCGTTCCTGACGGCGGCCGTCTTCCGCGGCTTTCTGACGGGCGGGCTGGTGTGGCTGATCTCCGGGCTGTTCGGCGGCTTCTCGGTGGCGCATCCGCTCTGGGTCCTGCTCTACGCGCTGCTCATCGCCACCGCGTTCGCCGCCATCGGCCTCGGAGTGGCGATCTGGAGCGACAAGTTCGAGCAGCTCAACGTGGTGCCGACCTTCGTGCTGACGCCGCTGACGTTCCTGGGCGGCATCTTCTACAGCGCGCGCATGCTGCCGCACCCCTGGGACACGCTGACCCGCGCCAACCCCATCCTGTACATGGTGGAGGGGCTGCGGTTCGGGTTCCTGGGCGCGTCGTCCAGCTCGCCGCTGCTGGGGCTGGCCATCACCGGCGGCGTGGCGGCCGTCGCCACGATTTTGACGGTCTGGATGCTGGCCACCGGCTACAAACTGCGCAGCTGACGATCCCCCGGCGGCCCGTCCGGGGTATTCTGGAGGGGGAATGCCCTTCGCGCGCAGGTTGCTCGTGGTGCTGGCGCTGATGCTCGTCCCGGCTGGCGCGCGCGCGGCGAGCAAGCACGCGCCGCGCGGCAAGTCGAAGGCGAAGGCCGCGGCCAAGAGCTGCCCCGCGCCCAAGGACGACCCGCCGCCCATCGTGGTGGCCGGCGGTAAGGTCGCCGTGTTCTCGTTCACCGGCGACGACGCCGAGCCGGTGCGCCGCCAGGTGATGCACCTGCTCAAGGCGAAGGGGATGAAGGTGATGACCAACCTGCGGCCGGTCGACAGCGCCGAGCAGTTCCGCGAGATGTCGGTCGCCCTGAACCTGGTCGCTTATGTCGACGGCGAGGTGACGATCGAGGGGAACGACGGCAGCGCGACCGTGTTCGTGCGCAACGGCGCCACCGGGATGCGCACCGCCTCGGCGACGGTGGCCGCCGATCGCCATCAGCTCGGCGCCAGCCTGAGCAAGGAGATCTGGGAGAAGATCGGCCCCGCGCTCAGCCAGGCCACCGCCGACGCCGCCAAGCCCCGCAAGCCCGGCCGCGAGCCGATGCGCATCAACGCCGGCACGCCCCTGACCGACGCCGACACCGCCGAAGCGGCGAATTAGCCACGGCGGCGCTGGACGCGCTACTGCGGCGGCGGGTAGCCGGGCGGCGGCGCGTCGGGCGCGGGCGGAGGGTAGCCGGGCGGCGGCGCGGGGTAACCGGCCGGGCCGGTCGCGGGCGGAGCGGCCTCGGCGGGCGGCGGCGCGGGCACGGCGTACGGCGCGGGCGGGACCCCGGCGCCGGGCATGAGCACGAACATGTGGGTCGGGTGGTACTTCAGGCACCACAGTAGCAGGGGCCAGATGATCACGCCGGCGACCAGCGGGACCGGGTCGATCTCCTCGTCGCGTGCGACGGTCACGTTGAGCGGGCTGTAACCGGGGTACTCGAAGCGCAGGCTGGTCAGCGTGGTGACGATGTTCGAGTCGATCATCGTGTACGGCGTGGTCCCCATCGCGACGCCGTTGAGGAACACCCGCGCGCCCGTCGGCTGCGTGTCGAGGATGGTCGAGCTCACGCAGCCGGCGACCGCCGCCAGGGTCAACAGGGCCACGCGCGGGAACAGCCGCCCGTGGCGAAACCGAACGAGGCTCATGCGCGCGACTTTAAAGCGCGCCGGCGGGCTTCGTAAAGTAAGCGGCGCCCGTCAGCGCGGCGTCGCGTGCTTGAGCACGACGTGGCTCTGCCCGAACACGCCAGCGCCTGACGACAGCGCCACCCGCCCCTTGAGCTCGCCGGCCTCGGTCGGATGCAGCGTCACCCGCACGTCGAACCCTTGGTTGGGCGGGCACTGGCAGGCGAGCGCGAACTCGCCCGGCCCGGCGGCGCGCCCGACCAGGCGATAGCTCTGTCCCGCCGTCACGTTCGAGAACCAGCCGTTGACCGCGCCATTCCCCACCTGCAGATACAACCGCCCGTTCTGGTGGTGCTCGGGATCGGTCCACGGTCCCTCCCACACGCCGGAGAAATCGGACGGGCCGGCGGCGGGCGGCGGCACGGCGGGCGCGGTCTCCGCAGCCGTGGCGGGCGCCGGCCCCGAAACCGACGCCACCTCGACGCCGTGGTGGTGCCCTTTCTTCTTGGCCTGGGCGGGCGATTCCTTCTCCTTCGAGGCCACCGGTGCGGGCGTGGGGGCCGGTGGCGGCGCAGGCGCGGCAGGCGGCGGGGCCGCGGCGGGCGGCGCAACAGGGGCCGCGGCCGGCGGTACAGCGCCGGCTGCAGCAGGCGGCGCGGGCGGCGAATGCGCAGGCTCGGACGACGCGGCGGCGATCGGCGCGGCTGGCTGTGGCGCCGGCGCGCGCAGCCGCATGACGGCGAGGCCCCCCGCGCCGAGCCCGAGGACGGCGGCCACGACCAGCGTCAACGAGCCGCGCTTGCTCGCCGGGGCTGGGGCCGTGCCGGCGATCTCCGCCGCCGAGTCGCCGAAGGTCGTCTTCGACTTCGTCGCCCGCTGCTCCGCCGTCGGCCTCGGCCCGGCGCTATCGGGGACGGTGGTCATCCCGCCGATGAAGGCGCCCAACCGATCGGCGACCGCCTGCATCCCGGGCGGGCGGTCCGCCGGGTTCTTCTTCAGCAGGTCCGCCGCCAGCTCGGCGAGCGCGGGCGGCACCGCCGCGTTGATCGCCCGCGCGTCCTGCGGCGCCTCGGTCATGTGGGCGACGATCAGGTCGCCGAGGTTGGCGTGCGTGAACGGCGGGCGGCCGGTCAGCATCTCGAACAGGACGCACCCGAGTGAATACAGATCCGTGCGGCTGTCGATGTTCGCCGAGTCGCGGCACTGCTCGGGCGACATGTAGAGCGGCGTCCCCATCATGGCGCCGCTCCGGGTCTGATGGACCTGCCCGGCCCGGAAGTCGCCCGCCAGCTTGGCGATGCCGAAGTCGACCAGCTTGACCGAGTCGGGCGGCTGCGCCAGGACGAAGACGTTCTCGGGCTTGAGGTCGCGGTGTACGATCCCCTTGGCGTGCGCGGCCTCGAGCGCCAGCGCCATCCCGCGCGCGAGCTGCGCCGCCGTGCGCCCGGGGAGCGCGCCCCGCTGCGCCAGCATCGCCGCCAGCGTCTCGCCCTCGAGGTACTCCATCACGATGTACGGCCGGCCGGTGGCGTCGACCTCGCAATCGAAGACCTGGACGATCCCGGGGTGAGCGATCGCCGAGGTGGCGCGCGCCTCGAGAAAGAACCGTTCGAGGAGATCGGGCCGCCCGACCAGCTCTGGCGCCAGCAACTTGACCGCCGCCTTGCGCTTGAGGTGGCGGTGCTCGGCCAGGTAGACCTCGCCCATGGCGCCCGCCCCGAGCTGCTTCAGGATCTGATAGCTGCCGATGAAGTCGCCGGTGGCGGGCACAGCCTCAGCATTCTACATCCAGATCGGGACCCTCGAAGCGTCCCGCGCCCCCGCGATGGGCTCGCGCGGCCAGAGCCCGCGCTCCCCCGACGCGATCACGCTCAGCTGGTCGGGAGCCTCGGCGCTAGCCGCTGCAGCCCATGACGCGGAGGATCTTGATCTTCGTTCCGGTGCTGCCGGGGGCCGGGTAGGCGACCGAGCCGTCCGGGTAGGCACGGAAGTCCTGGTAGCGGCTGCCCAGCACGTTGGGCGAGAGCATCAGCGGCCCGGCAGAGGTGGCGCTCGACCCGGCCGGCGCGGCGCCGCTCGTGGCGTCGAGCACCTGGATGTACATCTGCCGGTTCTTGTCGTTCTGCGAGAAGTCGCCGGTGGACGTCGACTCCTCCCAGGCCGCCAGCATCTGGCTCGAACCGTACGCCGCCAGGTGCGGCGCGCGGTCGTTCTGGGCGTCGCTCACGAGCGTGAGGTCCTTGTCGGGCGTCAGCATGCTGGTGCTCATGATGTGCAGGAGGTGGACGTCGGCGAGGCCGTTGGCGTTGGCCGTCTGGCCGGAGCGGATGTCGCTGGTGATGATCCAGTCGCCGCTGCCACCCGCCGGGAGCACGTTCCCGAGGTCGGAGTAGCTGAGGTCGACGGGGTCGATCGTCGAGGTGTTGGGCGCCAGCGCGATGCGCCCCGACTTGCTGCCGGTCGGCGCGTCGTTCTTGCACACGGGGATGAACTTCTTCGCCGCGGCGTCGTAGACCACACGCTCGTAGCCGCTGTGGCTGCAGCCCCAGTCGAAGCCGCTCGACTGCAAGCTGCCGCTGCCGTCGACCACCTTCATCCGGTCACCCTGGTGGATGTTGACGCCCGTGGTGAGCGTGCTCGAGCCGACGCAGCCCTGGCCGGGCACGGTGATGGCGGCGCCGAAGTAGCCGGCGTAGTTCGTCCCGTCGAAGGCGATGCGCCCGTTGTGCGCGTAC
>Ga0070734_10006212_pt1 | contig 10133 bp, 7 predicted proteins | sample Coa_R1_8_FD_66444 | JGI IMG/M metagenome (GOLD analysis project Ga0070734, IMG submission 66444) | Surface soil microbial communities from Centralia Pennsylvania, which are recovering from an underground coalmine fire - Coalmine... | ecosystem: Environmental > Terrestrial > Soil > Unclassified ... | reverse complement strand
GCGGTGATATTCATTGGCCGGCGGCCGCTCCTCGCGTTTCCTGGATGTCGCCCTTGGACTGCAAATTTTCATGGGCGAGCAACTTGTTGGTGTCGAGCAGAACAATCAGCCGTCCCTGATATTTGCCCATGCCTGTGACGCAGTGCAGAGCGCCTTCCTGAAAAACGGCAGGTGGAGGCTCAATGTCAGAAACGGGAATTTTGATGACTTCCGATGCAGAATCCACAATCAATCCGCAGAGGCGTCCTTTATGTTCGACGACGAGAATGCGGCTGCGATTGCTGGCCGAGACCTGTTTTTCGCCGAGACGTTTGCGTAAATCGATGACGGAAACAATCTTTCCACGCAAGTTGATGACGCCTTCCATGTAATCCGGCGCATCGGGAACGGCGGTGATTTCCGGCACACGCACGATCTCGTGCAGAGAGGTGATGGGTACACCGTAGGTCTCGCGACCTACGCGGAAGCCGACGATATGGAGCTCTTGATTCATGCGATGCTCACGCTCCGCGTTATGCGCGTCCCGCTGCCGCACGGCGGCTTTGCTTTACGCCTGCCACATCGGTTGCCTTCGGCCGCTCGTTCTGCTCGAGAGCGAAACGGTCCATGGAATCGAGCAAGTCGCCGGACATTTTCGACATCTGCTCTGCCGACGCTGCCAACTGCGTGGAGCCGGAAGTCGTCTGCTGCACGAGACCGCGCATTTGCTCCATGGCTTTCACCACGGCTTGGGCGCCCGCCGCTTGTTCTTCCACGGCGGAATTGATTTCGTGTGTAATTTCGTTCAGACGGGCAGTGGCACGGGCAATCTGCGACGAGCCATGCGATTGTTCGTTGGTGGCCGCACCGATTTCCTGCGCGAACTTATAGACTTCGGTGACCACGTTGGAAATTTTCTTGAGAGCGCCGTTCAAATCTGAACCCAGCCCCAGCCCTTCGTTTACGATGCTGGTGCTGCGTTCCATGTTCTCGACCGCCTTGCGCGCTTCTTTCTGGATGCTCTCGATCAGCTCGGAAATTTCTTTGGTAGATTGAGCGGATTTTTCAGCCAGCTTGCGGACTTCGTCGGCGACGACGGCGAAACCAAGGCCGTGTTCACCGGCACGGGCAGCTTCGATGGCGGCGTTGAGTGCGAGCAGGTTAGTTTGCTCAGCCAGATCATCAATGACTTCGATGATCTTGCCGATATCGTCTGCCCGTTGACCCAGGACGCCGATGATCTCACCGGACGAGCTGATCGTGTCGTTAATCTTGTTCAAGCCAGTGGTGGCTTTATCCATAGTGGAGATGCCGCTATGAACCTCTTCACGTGAACGGTTGGAGATATCCAACAGGACTTTCGCGGTATCAGCAACGCGCTGAATGGACGCGACCATTTCATCAATCGAGGCCGAAGTCTCGCTGACGCTGGAAGCTTGCACCTGCGTGTTCTTCACCATGTTTTGCACGTTGACGCTCATTTCGTGCATGGTGCTGGTGACTTCATCGATGGCAGAGGAAGTTTGCAGGCTGATCTTTGCGGATTCGTCGGAAGCGCTCGCGACTTGCGAAGAAGCACCTGCGACTTGAGAAGAAGCGTCACGCACATTGCGGACAAGCGTGCGCAAACCTTCAATCATGCGGGAAAAGGCATTGCCTAGTGTGTCGTTCTTCGAGCGCGGTGCGACTTCCACAGTCAGGTTGCCGCCGGCGATGGCTTCTGAAACGGACGCCATTTCACGCAAGTACTGCACCATGCTGGTGAAGGTGTGCGCGAGTTGCCCGATTTCGTCGTTGCGCTTAATGTCAATTTCGTGGTCGAGGTCGCCGGCTTTACCGATCTGCTCCGCGACTTTCATCAGATCTTTCAAGGGCTGCGTGATGCTGAGAGCCGTGCGGTAGGCGATCACCACGCCGAGGCCCAGTGCGACAATCGTGCTCAACAGAGAGACAAGAATCGTCCAGGTACCCGCGGTTTCATCCGACTTGCGGCGTTCATCGAGAACTTTGTTGTTTTCCTCGTCGGCGACGGCAAGAGTTTCGGTAGAGGTTTTGACCCACGAAGAAGCGTCTTTCTGGAGATAGAAAACCTGTAACTCTGCGACAGTCGCGTTGCCGGAATCCACATCGGCGCGTTTTTGCAGAAGGGGTGCGGCAAACTCTGTGGCCCAGGCCTGCTCATTCTTCTGCACTTTTTCGAGAGCGTCTTTTTCCTGATCGGAGTTCGCGAGCTTTTCCGCTTCATCGAATTTCGCAGCCAGAAGATGCTCGCCTTCGTTCATGCGGTCCACTTCCCGTGTGTCGCCGCTGAGCAGGTAATTGCTGAGGTAGAGGCGGTTCTGCATCATCTGAAAGCGGATCTTGTCGGTGAGTTCCGCCATGCGAATGGCTTGAGCTGCCGCTGTTTTGGCGGAGCGTTCGCGGAACGTGGCCGTGAGGTTCACCAGAAACAGCACAATCACCATCGCGAGGATGGCGCCGAAGCTGGTGTAGAGTTTTTTCCCGATCGTCATTACTGATTCTCCGCTAAATCCAAAAGTTCCCGGATATCTGGCCGGGCGTTTTACTGGGGAGCGAACTTAAATTCAACAATCTCAGTGGTTTCCGCCGGGCCTGGCTCAAACTTCCACTTCTTCACCGCGTCCATGGCCGCGTTCACCAGAATGGGGTGCCCACCCACCACTTTGGCTTCCTTCATGCTCCCGTTCGCTTCCACTATCACTTGCATACGGACAGTCCCGGTAATGCTCATTTTGCGGGCGAGATCGGGGTAAACCGGAGCAACCTTCGAGCGCACTTTCCGTGAGGATTCTTCTTCCTGTGCCCGCGCCGTACTAAAGTGGAAAACCGAAACCAGCAATCCCAGACACAACAACGCATGAAACCCATGCGACATCCACTTATGCAATCTTCCTTCGCGCACACATCCTCCTCGTACAAGTAACTTCGCCACGAGGCCAAACCACAGGGTCTGGCTCGGCGGCCCATCTGTGTTTCCATAATTGCTGCAAGAGTTAGTGAACTCAAGCAAAAGTGACGTTGGGAGGATTACCGAAGTTTTCGCCGCGCACGCGGAAGACTGATGCATCGGGCGTGGTGTGTAAAAAGGCGTAGCCGCCTTGGGATGTCAGATTTCACAATTCGACACCTACCCAGTAATTTGCTTGACTCAAAATGAGATTGCAAGCTATCTTCCCTTATATTCAATAACTTACGCTTATTGAACGCGGGAGTGTGTCATTCTGACGCTGCAGACTGGAAATGAAAGCGTGAACGCGCGGTCTGGCGTGTCTTCGCACGAATCGTTTCAGGATTTGCTCCTGCAATTTTCCTCCATTGCATCGCAAGGGAAATCTCCTCTTGAGCTGGTCGAGTCATTCTGCCGCATCGCGCGCAGATTTTTTCGTGTGGATGGAGTGTATTTTTGGCAATCGGTTTCTTCGGACGAATTGATCGGCGCGGTTGCAGATGGCTTGATGGCTCAGGGTTTTGCCGGATTGCGCCTACGGGCGGATGAGAGCGCCGTAACCATGGAAGCGGTGCGTACGCGCAGAACCATCTTTGTGAACCATGTGGATGTCTCGCGGTATGCCACGGCAGCGGAATTCCGCGCAAAATCCTTGATGGCCGCGCCCCTGGTGGTTGCCAATGAATTGATTGGCGCGGCCGTATTCCTCCACAGCACGGAGCCGGAGTATTTCAACGCCGACCTTGCAGCCAAGGCCACGATTTTGGCTGGGCAATTAGGCAGCTTGCTGGAAGCCAGCCGGTTGAGCGCGGCGTCGCAACAGGAGCATCGCCGGGCGGAGATTCTCGCGAGCGTGGCGCAATCGCTGCAAACAATTCCTGAAGCCGCTGCGGCTGTGCAGGTGCTAGCCGAGAGATTGCGGGTCGCCTTGTCGGTTCCGCTGGTTTGCGTGCTGATGCGGCAAGCAGGGCCGGTTTTTGAATTACGCGCGGTGAGCGCGGAATCCGGAGAAAAAGAAACGGCGATCCGCTCGCGCCATGACCGCAAGGCGATGCATTTCGCAGCAGATCTGGCGCGTCGCGCAGTTTCTTCCGGAGAGATGATCTCCACTACGATTGACCCTGGCACCCACGCTCTCGGAGAACTGGTCGAAGCGGGATCAGTGCTCGCGGCGCCATTCCGCACTTCTTCGAGCGACGGCGTGCTGCTGGTTTATCCGCGACGGGGAGATCCCTTTAATCCGGATGAAAAGTCGCTGGTTTCCACGATCGCCAGCTTTGGCGCCGTGGCTATTGCCAATGCCGAGCTCTACGCCACCGCGCAGGACCAGGCACACGAGTTACAGCAACTGCTGGTGATCTCCTCAGAATTGGGGTCCATCGGAGACCTGGATCATTTTCTGCAAAAGTTCGCACTGCGAGCGGCTGATTTTCTAGGCTTTGGGCGTGCATTCATTGGGCTGCTCGAAGAGGGTGAGTTTCGCGTGCGCTGGGGGGCGCAGGAGGGACAAAGCCAGCGACTGGAGCTGGTTTTCCCGGATGGCGCAGCCAGCCGGGCGCTGCGCGACCGGCAGGTCTTCTGGTCGGATGATCCTACAAAACTTCCTGGCGCAAATTTAGCTTTGATTGCGCAATACGCAGTGCGCCAAATCTTGGCTGTGCCGCTGCTGGGAGCAGACGGTCAGGTTTTGGGAATGTTCGGTGTACTCGATCGCATAGATCACGTCAGCATTTCGCAAGAGGACGTGAGGCGGGCGCGATCATTGGCGGCGCAGGCCGCGATTGTGCTCGAAGTTACGCGCAATCTGCATTTGGCGCAACAGCATCGCCGCCGGGCTGAGTCGCTGATGCGGCTCGCTATCGGATTGAATTCTCTTCTGCGCTTGCCGGAATTTACGGAAGGGTTTGTCAGCCGCGCCATGGAAATTATGGGCGCAAAAGCCGCGGCGTTTGCGGTCCAGCAGGGCAACGGATTGGAAGTCATTGCTTTGCAAGGCGTTTCGGGCGCTTCGGGAACTCCGGTTTTGCGTTCGCAAGTGGCCCGCGCACTCAATGCATCTCTTGCACAGCGAAAAGACACGATCATCACCGCGTCCACTGCCGAGTTGATGGGAGAGTCTCTAGCCGCGGAACTTGGTTGGGGAGATTGCACGCTGGTCCGATTATTCGCAACGTCTGGGGAATTGGCGGGTTTGTTGTGCCTTGCGAGACAGGACCCGCACGATGCAGGCGAAGAACAAGGTCTTTTGCTGGCATTGGCTGGTCATGGATCAGTCGCTCTGGAAAATGCGCGCTTGTTTACGCGGGTCGAGCAGGCGAACCGGCACTGGACAGAGATTTTCGACTCCATCACCGACTTCATCATGGCGCACGATGAAGCCGATCGGGTTTTGCGCGTGAATCGATCTTTGGCAGATTTCATCGGTTCCGAACCAGCGGAGTTGATTGGAGTGAGTACCTGGGCGCTGCTCGAAATGGGGCAAGGTACGGCCCTTCATTCCTGTCCGTTTTGCTTGATTACGAGCCGCGGCAATGACGAATATGCGCACCCTGTTCTCGACCGGACGTATCTGGTTTCGACTTCGCGGGTGCATGGCGCCAACAGCGAAGGAATGCAGACGATCCACGTGTTGAAAGACATTACGGATCGTCTCGAGGCTGAACGCCGTTATCGTGAACTCTTTGACAATATTCAGGAGGGTCTGTTTTTCTCGACTCCGAATGGCCGTTTTATTGAAGTGAATGACGCGCTGGTGAGGATGCTTGGTTTCAGCAGCCGCGAGGAACTTCTACATTCCGATTTGCGCAATCAGGTCTATCTGGAACCAGAACGCCACGATCAGCTTGTATCGCAAATGCAACGCCACGGCGTGTTGCGCAACCACGAGGAAACATTGCGCAAACGCGATGGCGCGCTGGTGCATGTCCTGATTAATGCATTTGCTGTCCGCGACGCACAAGACCGCATTTTGCAATATCGCGGGCTGATGCTGGACATCAGCGGGCTGAAGAATTTTCAGGCGGAGTTGCAGCGGGAACGCGATTTTTCCGGAAAGATTCTGAACAACACGCAAAGTTTGATTCTGGTGGCGGATGTCACAGGGGTAGTGAACTATGCCAATCGGCGATGGTATGACATGGGCTTTGCGCAAAACCAAATTCTGGGTTCGCCCATCGAAAAACTTTTTGTTCCTGCCAAGCAGGAAGCGTTGCGGGAAGCGTTGACCGCTACGATTTCCGGGCGGCAGGTGGACAACGTGGAAATGCAGATTCAGTATGTGGACGGGCGCATTGGCCAGTTTTCCATGAACTTGAGCCCCATGCGGGATGAGCAGGGAAATGTGAGCAGCATTGTGGTGGTGATGAGTGATATCACTGATGCGGCTACATTGCAGGCCAAGCTCGTGCACACCGAAAAAATGGCGGCAGTGGGGCAATTGGTTTCGGGCGTGGCACATGAAGTGAACAACCCGTTGACGGCGATTTTAGGTTTCTCTGATTTGCTTTTGGAGAACAACGAAGTGCCGGAATCGGCACGCAAAGACCTGCGAGTGATTTTGCAGGAGGCCCAACGCACCAAACAAATTGTCCAAAATCTTTTGAGCTTCGCGCGGCAAATGCCGCCGCAAAGGCAACCTGTGCAGTTGAATCCCATCCTTCGCCGCACTGTGCAACTGCGCTCTTACGATCTGCATAGCCGCGGCGTGGAAGTGCTGGAGAGGCTGGATGAGGCGCTGCCCTCTGTCGTCGGGGATTCCCACCAACTGCAGCAGGTCTTCCTGAATATTCTGAACAACGCCTATGATGCCGTGCGTGACATTAAGAGGCCGGGACGCATAGAAATTATTTCGCACCAGAAAGATGGTTTAGTGGAAATCCAGTTCCTGGACAATGGGGAAGGCATCAGTCATCCGGAACGCATTTTTGATCCCTTCTTTACGACCAAGGAAGTGGGGCAAGGCACTGGCTTGGGCTTGAGTATTTGCTATGGAATTGTGCGAGAGCATGGCGGCGAGATTATTTGCAGGAACAATCCGGAGGGCGGTGCGACGTTTCTCGTGCGCCTTCCCGTCGCGGTGGGAGCGGCATCTGTCGGTGTTGCCGCGGGGGTGAAACAGCCATGAAGCAGATTGCCGCGCAACAATCACGTTTGCCCGTTCTACTCATTGAAGATGAGCCTGCCGTTATGGCGTATGTGCGCGCTACGCTCGAAAGAAGCGGATATCAGGTGGTTTGCGCGGAAAGCGGCGTGGATGGCATTCGGCAACTGGAGTCCGGAGAATTTCTCGGGGTGGTTTCCGACATGCGCACACCGGGCGGGGTGGACGGCGCCGATGTCTATGCATGGGTGGTGCAAAACCGGCCTGATTTGGCAGCGCACATTGTTTTTATCACTGGCGACATTGCAAATGAAGAAACAGTAGCGACATTGCAGCGAACCGGTGCACCTTGCGTGGAGAAACCATTTCGAGTGCAGCAATTTATGTCGGTTGTGGAACAAACGATTGGGAAGGTGTCGTGAGCGAAGATCTACGAGTTCGATTTCTGATTGTGGACGATGAGCAGAGCATTCGCAGGCTCTGCGTGACCGTTGGCACAGGCCTCGGTTTTATCTGTCTGGAAGCGGATAGCGGGGAAAATGCACTGGCCTTGCTGGAAGAGCAGCCTGTGGACATTATCCTCACTGATCTGGTGATGCCCAACATGTCGGGGCTGGAATTCTTAGAGAAAGTGAAAAAGCTGTTTCCGCGTTGTGAAGTAGCGGTAATGACCGGACATGGTTCGGTGGAAACCGCCGTGCAAGCGATGAAACTCGGGGCTTACGACTACATTAGCAAGCCTTTTTCTCCGCTCGAAGAATTACGTCTTTTCTTGCGGCGCATGGCTGACAAAGTCCGCTTGGTCGAAGAGAACCAGTTTTTGCGCGAGCGCATGGAAAATGAAGTCAAACTGCACGGCATTGTGGGGGCTTCCGCCAAGATTCAAGATGTATTGCGAATGGTTTCCCGCCTTAAAGATACGCGCACACCGGTTTTGATTACGGGAGAAAGTGGTACGGGAAAAGAGTTGGTGGCGCGTGCCATTCACTTTCATGGTTCTTTGGCCAATCGTCCATTTGTCGCCGTGGATTGCGGCTCTCTGGTGCCCACGTTGATTGAAAGCGAATTATTCGGTTACGAAAAGGGCGCTTTTACCGGGGCCGTGAAATCCAAAGCCGGACTATTCCAGTCCGCCAATGGCGGCACAGTTTTTCTGGATGAAATTGGCGAATTGCCGCTGGAGTTGCAAGCAAAGTTGTTGCGCGTTCTACAGGAAAAAGAAGTGCGCCCCGTCGGCAGCAATCAAAGAGTAAAAGTGGATGTGCGCGTCATCGCAGCGACCAACCGCGATCTGGAAGCAGAATATCGTAAGGGCACATTCCGCAAAGACCTTTATTTCAGACTGAATGTGGTTACTGTGAACATTCCGTCGCTGCGGGAGCGGCGATCCGATATTCCAATGCTCGTGCACTGGTTTTTGGAGCGATTTGCGCCCGGCGAATCCATTCCTGTAACCAGCAGTGCGATGAAAAGTCTTTTGCAGTATGACTGGCCTGGCAACGTGCGCGAACTTGAGAATTGTATTGAGCGCGCCATCGCGCTTGGCGATCGAAGCGCAATTGACATAAGCGATCTTCCCCCAGCATTGGCAGCAGAAACACCCAGGTCGCAAGACGATGCCAGAATTGCAACAAGTGCTACGCAGAACTCGCCTTCGGCATCTACTGATTTGGAAGCGATTGAGAGAGCTACGATCCAGCGAGTATTTGAGCAAGTGAACGGCGATAAAGTTTTAGCCGGCAAGATGTTAGGCATCAGCCGGGCCACGCTGTATCGCAAGTTGAAACGTTACAACATTGGAATGGAACCGTTGCCGCCATTGACCCGTTCGCGGCATGCGTTGCAATAGTTGGTTTTGTCTTAGCCTGAGACTGCGTATCAAGATGAGACGCATCATCAGGCATAGGTTCTTGCCTCCCGCTTTTAAAATCAGGCACTTGAGATGAGACGCACTCTGGCTCTCGGCGTGCACATTGATATTCCAAAGCGGTTCGGGCGAACTGAGTCTTGCTAACCGGCAGTCTTGGAATCCCCGACCGCGTATCGAAATCATCCTGACTCATTCCTCCCCCTCGGAATCGAGGACAAAGTGTCGAGAGCAGCAGCGGCCATGGCGCGCTCGGGGCGACCGAGCACGACCACAGAATTGGCCAGATTTTTTCCCAACGCCACCCCCGTTCGTATTCCAGTGCGGCTTACCCGGGTAAGCGAAGGAACAGCTGCATTCTCTGAAACCACCATGGTCGAATTTGGCACAGCCAAAGAAGTATTGTTTGCCTCGACGTTGCCGCTCGAATATGGCGATCTTCTAAGGCTGCAAAATTCTGACGGCACTCTGGACACCGAAGCCTGTGTTGTTGCACTGCAATATAACGGCGATCGCGCAGCTGTCGCGGCGCGCTTCACCGCAGCTCTTCCCAATTGGATCGTAAAATCATGACTTCTGTTGATACGAATCAAGCTTCCGCCGAGTGGCGGATTGCCCGGACTCTTTATCCTCTTTACACCGCGCTGGCGCGCGAGTTTGTGATTGACCTGCCAGCTTTTAGCGACTTGGAAACCGGCGTGGATGTTCCTTCACAGGAATCCATTGATCAGGCGGAGCAATGGCTGCTGGGCGTGGACCGCCAAATTCAAGTCCACCAGCTTCGGCAATTTTTGCAGACGACAACGTTAAGCAGTGAGGCTGCATTGGCCGCATTGCTGCGCCATCACATCGGGAAAAAAGAACGTACCGATTCCGACCGCGACAAGATTGATTTCTTGCTGGTCCAGTTCTTTTCCCATTCTGCTCCGCCACGCATGGAGGATGCCGAAGTCAACATGGAGTTTGTCGGCAAGGTGTTGCGCCCAGTTTTAGGTGAAGCGGACTTGAGCATTCCGGAATGGCTGGCGCCGCTGGATGCGCTGATTCTGGAAGCAAATCGCTGCACCAGCTTAAACACCCTCTTTACCAGCAGAATTATTGAGCGTGGCAGAAAAGTTAAAACTTCAGCCGGAGCAAACTTCTTTACGCCGGTGGCCATGGCCTCTTTCACCCGCTTCAGTTTTCTGATGCGGCGCGTGTTCTTCCGTCTGATGCATCAA
>Ga0070734_10006211_pt1 | contig 10135 bp, 6 predicted proteins | sample Coa_R1_8_FD_66444 | JGI IMG/M metagenome (GOLD analysis project Ga0070734, IMG submission 66444) | Surface soil microbial communities from Centralia Pennsylvania, which are recovering from an underground coalmine fire - Coalmine... | ecosystem: Environmental > Terrestrial > Soil > Unclassified ... | reverse complement strand
CACAGCTCGAAAGCAAATCCACCGATGGGTGGCCTACTGCTGGATTCGCAAGCAGGCATGCTGCATGGCGGCAAAACAGGAATCCCCGTCCTTGTTCCGGGAAAACCGGACCAGAGCCTGCTGATCACCGCCGTTCGCCGCGTGAGCGCCGATCTGCAAATGCCTCCCGGCAAGGCTCTCGAAGCATTTGAGATCGACAACCTCGCGGAATGGATCAAGATGGGCGCACCCGATCCTCGGATCGACGCCGTTCCCGTCGCATCGCTCCCCGCGCCTCCCTACGACTGGGACAAAGCACGCAAGCACTGGGCTTTTCGTCCTGTTCGCGATCCGAAACCACCCGTCGTCGCTGGGCCGGAGTGGAAACAATCCCCAGTGGATCGTTTCGTCAAAGCCAAACTGGACGCAAAGAAGTTGATCCCACAACCGCGCGCGTCGAAACTCAGTCTCATCCGCCGGGTGAGCTACGATTTGACCGGGCTACCGCCCACACCGGACCAGGTAAATGCATTTCTCAAAGACACCAGCCCGCGCGCCTTCGAAAAGATTGTCGATCGCCTGCTCGCTTCGCCACAATATGGCGAGCGCTGGGGCCGCCACTGGCTGGATGTGGTGCGGTACGCGGACACCGCCGGGGACAACGCCGATTTTCCCGTTCCGGCGATGTATCGCTACCGCAATTGGGTGATCGCGGCCTTCAACAATGACAAGCCGTACAATCAGTTCTTGCGCGAACAGATCGCCGGCGACATCCTGGCATCGAAAGACGACCTCGTCCACAAGAATCTAGAAAAATGGCAGCAGGAAATCGTCGCTACCGGCTATTTGGCCAACTCGCGGCGCTTCGGATCGTCGGTTGGCGAGTTTCACCTGACGATCGACGATTCCATCGACAATTTGGGCAAGGGAATTTTGGGGCTGAGCATCGGCTGTGCCCGCTGCCACGACCATAAATTCGATCCCATTCCGAACACGGACTACTACGCACTCTACGGAATTTTCCAGAGTTCCAACTATCCACACCCTGGAACCGAGATCTATCCGCATACGACCGGTTTCGTCGCCTTGAAGCCGGAGCTTGCCTCCACTTTGAGTCAGTTTGAAATGGATCTGTCCGGCATCGATCACCGGCTGCACAACATCCAGGACGGCAAGGAAAAATTCGAGAACGAAGCCGCCAAGCAAGCCGCCGAAAAAGAGACGAAAGACAAGCTGCACAAGCTGTCGGCGCTCTATCCGAACTTCGAGAAGGCCTACGCCATGACCGAAGGCACGCCCGTGAACGCGCACGTTTTCATCAAGGGCGAGCCAAAGGCGCTAGGGCCGGAAGTACCGCGCGGCTTTCTCGAGATTCTTGGCGGTGCGAAAGTGCCTTCGGGCGAGCAAGGCAGTGGCCGCCTGGAGCTCGCCCAATGGATCACCGATCCCAAGAATCCGTTGACTGCGCGAGTCATTGTGAATCGCGTGTGGCAGTGGCATTTTGGCCGGGGACTAGTCGCGACGCCGGACGATTTCGGAACCCGCGGCGAAGCGCCGTCACATCCCGAGTTGCTGGATTATCTGACCAGCCGTTTCATCGCGAGCGGATGGTCCATCAAAAAGCTGCACAAGCTAATGATGCTGACTCATGTTTATCAATTAAGCACGGCTGATAATTCTCGTAACGACGCCAAGGACGCAGCCAACAAATTTCTGTGGAGATTCAACCCGCGCAGGCTGGATGCCGAAGAAATCCGCGACGCTTTGCTCGACGTGAGCGGCAATCTCGATCTCACGCCTGGCAAAGAACAGCCGTTCCCGCCGGAGATGCAGTGGAAATACACGCAGCATGAAGCCTTTCTCGCGAACTACGACACCAACAAGCGCTCCGTCTACCTGATGCAACAGCGCATCCGCCGCCAGCCGTTTCTCGAACTCTTCGACGGTCCGGATCCCAACGCTGTCACCGGACTTCGTCAGGTAACGACGTCTGCCCTGCAAGCTTTGTACACCATGAACGATCCGTTCTTTCACGAGCAGGCGGATGCGCTGGCCGTGCGCGTCGCGATGCGCTACAGCACCGACGAGGATCGCGTGCGCTACGCGTACATGCTGGTTTACGGCCGGCCCCCGGCACCCGACGAAATCCGCGACGCCCGCGAATTTCTGACCGGCGCTCGAGAATCGATGACTGGAACTTCACTCACTGAAGATCGAAGGTATCGCGAAGCCTGGGCCAGCCTGATGCGCGTACTGCTGAGCAGCAACGAATTTATAACACTGGATTAAGCACATGATGCACTTCCCCCCCATCACCCGCCGCCAATCGATCCGATCTCTATTTCTCGGCTCCAGCCTTTTCCCTGCGTTGCTCAGCGAACTTCTTGCCAAGGACGCCGCGCCCGACAATCCGCTAGCACCCAAAGCCCCGCATTTCCCCGGAACCGCCAAGCGCGTCATCTTCATTTACCTGAGTGGTGGGATGTCGCACATCGATTCGTTCGATCCTAAAACCAAGCCGGCCGCCGACGGTGAGAACGGCAAGAAGTTTCTTCCGTCGCAGTGGGCCTCGAAGCCGCGTGGGAAATCCGGGATCGAAGTGACCGATCTTTTTCCGCACATCGCCGAATGCGTGGATGACCTTTGCATTATCCGCTCGATGCATGGCGATCATAACGATCATTTTCAGGCCACGCTCGGAATCCACACAGGATCGGTCACGTTCCAGCGTCCCAGCCTCGGCTCCTGGGTAACATATGGCCTTGGTACAGAGAATCAGAACCTTCCTTGCTATGTCGTCCTCGCGCCGCAGATGCCCTATTGCGGCAGCCAGGTCTGGTCGTCCGATTTTCTACCTGGCGTGTTTTCGGGAACGCGGATCACGAGCGGCCCCGAACCGATTCCCGATCTCAATCGCCGCGCGCCGTCGCCGGAACTGCAAAAGCTGGAACTGAGTCTGCTCGACAAGTTCAATCGCCGCCATGCGCGGGAACATCCGGGGGACCAGATGATCGATGCGCGGATTAAGTCCTACGAGACTGCTTTCGGAATGCAGATGACCATGCCGCAAGTGCTGGATCTTGGCAAAGAGACGGATGCCACACTGAAGCTTTACGGCATGGAACGCGGAACCACCACCGGATTCGGTTGGCAGTGCATCGTCGCGCGCCGCATGATCGAGCAGGGCGTAAGGTTTGTCGAGCTGATCGATACCGGATCGAGCAAGAATTGGGACGCGCACGGCGATGTTCACTCGCATGAACCGCTCGCGCGCAAAATCGATCAGCCGATCGCGGGTTTGCTGGCCGATCTGAAATCGCGCGGCCTGTTAAAAGATACTCTGGTCGTCTTCACTACCGAATTTGGACGCACCCCTCGAGCGGAAGGAGCGCTCGGCCGCGGCCATTTCAACAAAGCTTACTCCACGTGGCTCGCCGGCGGCGGCATCAAAGCCGGCATGGTGTACGGAAAGACCGACGATCTCGGCGCGGCCATCGCGGAAGACGGCTGCCATGTCCACGATTTTCACGCCACCATCCTGCAGTGCCTCGGCTTCGACCACACCCGCCTGACCTTCCGGCACGGCGGCCGCGACTACCGGCTGACCGACGTGGCCGGCAATGTGGTGAAACAAATTCTCGCCTAAATCTAAAGTCGTACCCTAAACAGACGATAGACAGCTAAGTACAAATGGTCTCCGAATTCAAAAGCACGTTCATCGTATCTTCCGAGATATCAACGGCTTTCGCGCTTCGGAGAGCCCGTTTGGTCGAGCGTCGGCGGGAAACCCGCTACCCTACCCAGGACGCAGCAGAAGTGGAAGTCCGCCACGGCGAAATTCTGCGGATGCCCGCCATGGTGGTGGATGTATCGCGATCCGGCCTGCGCCTGGAACTCCCGGCCGCCGTCGGACGCGGCGAGCAGGTAAAGATCACGCTTCCACGGCAAGTGGTGATTTTGGGTGAAGTCCGCTACTGCAAGCGCGCTGGATTGGTTTTTCACGCCGGTGTCCTCATCCAAGACGTCTTTCAAGATCAGGCTGTACCGGGCGCACATATTACCGAGGACGAAATCGCATTCTTCCTGGTCGGAAAAGGTCTGGCGGTTGCCGACATCATCCATCTGCGCGAGCATCTCATCGATTGCGAAGCCTGCCGCATCCGGCTCGGCGAAACCGACGCCAAGCTGAACCCTTCGCGATTACCGAAAACGTAACTCCGTAGTCGGGCCTTTCCGGGCCGCCGCCACGTTTCTACGCGGCGCTCGCCAGCCAGAGCCAAAAATTCACTGCCTTACCCTGTGCCACCATATCCGATGGAGGCGCACTCTGTCCGGAACTCCTGAATCCCGAATCGAAACCGGCTGGCTGGCCGATCTCATTTACACCGGCGGCAAATTTGAATCCGGTCTCGCGATGTTTGCCGACGCAACCGGCCGGATCACCCGATTTTCCCGCGAACCCGCTGACATCGAAAAAGCCGAACGGCTGCCGAATCGGGCCATCCTACCTGGCTTGGTGAATGTCCATTCGCACGCATTTCAGCGTGTGATCCGGGGCCGGACCGAGCATCGCAGCGGCGCCGAGCGCGACACATTCTGGACCTGGCGCGTCGCCATGTATCACGCCGCCAACCAACTTTCGCCCGAAGCCGTTTATCACTCCGCGCGCATGGCGTATCTGGAGATGCTGCTCGCGGGCATAACCACCGTTGGCGAATTTCACTACCTGCATCACGCGCAAGGCGGACTCCCGTATGACGATCGCAATCTGCTCGCGTGGCAAATCCTGCAAGCCGCCGGCGAAACCGGCCTGCGCATCGCTTTGCTGCGAACCGCGTACGTCCGCGCGGGCTGGCACAAGCCGCCGGATCCCGGTCAAGCTCGCTTCCTGACCCCGAAAGTCGAGGATTTCCTCGGCGATACGGACGCTGTGCGCGCCGCGCTGCCGAAGATTTCGAAGCCTGGCAAAGCGTGGGTTGGTGTTGCGCCGCACAGCGTCCGGGCTGTCCCGCTCGACTATCTTCTCGAAGTGGTCCGCTACGCCCGTACGAATCATCTGCCGCTTCATATGCATGTAGCCGAACAGCCCGCCGAAGTGGAAGCTTGCGTTGGCGAATACGGCAAGCGTCCGATCGACCTGCTGCAAGCACACGGAGTCATCGATTCGCACTTCACCGGCATCCATGCGATTCACATCACAGATCAGGAAGCGGCTGCCTTGGGCGAAGCCAAAGCGCGAGTCTGTGCGTGTCCCAGTTCCGAGCGGAATCTTGGCGACGGCGCTGTTCCCGCCGATCGTTTGCTCCCAGCCGGCGCCGGAATCTGCTTCGGGTCGGACAGCAACGTGCAAATCGATATTCTCGAAGATGCGCGCCTGTTGGAATATCATATCCGCATGAACAGGCTAGAGCGCGTGGTGCTGGCTCCCGGGTCGGACCATGCTGCGCTGGCCAAGCGCCTTTTCGCATGTGCAACGGAAATGGGCGCGCAGAGTCTCGGCGCTCCCGTTGGATCGCTCGATGTGGGACGCGCAGCGGATTTTTTCACGGTCGACCTGAACGATCCCTCGGTAGCCGGAGCAGGTGACGCGCTCCTGAATCACATTGTTGTTTCGCTGGAGCGCACGGCGATTCGAGAAGTTGCCGTTGGCGGCGAATTCCTAATTCGCGAAGGGCGCCACGCGTTGCAAGAAGAAATTATCCGCGAGTTCGCCGATGTGCAACGCGAAGTCTGGGGCGAAAGTTGACGAGCGCCCCCGATTACCTGATGGATCTGGTGGCCATTCCATCCGTTTCGTCAATGAGCAACCGGCCAGTGATCGAATATGCGGAGCGTGCCCTCGATGCAAACGCGTGGGAGACTCGGCTCTTTCCGTATGGTGATCCGTCGGGTGTGGAGAAGCTGAATCTCGTCGCGATTTCGAAAGGGAAGGGAAGAGCGGCAACGCCGGAACTACTCCTGGTTTGCCACACCGATACAGTTCCTTTTGATCCCGCATGGGCCGAAGCCGTAAATCCGAAAATCCGCAACGGAAAATTGTACGGACGCGGGAGCTGCGATGTAAAAGCCTTCCTGGCTTGCATTCTGACCGCTGTTTCAGAGCTGGACGTTCGCACCCTTCGAAAACCACTCGCCATTCTGCTCACCGCTGACGAAGAAATCGGCTGCGTGGGCGCGAAGCACATTGCTGCGAAGCGGGCAATCCATTCCCGCTATGCGATTATCGGCGAACCCACCGGTTTACGCCCGGTCCGCGCAGGCAAAGGCTACGCGCTGGCCGAAATCATCGTAAAAGGGAAAGAGGCGCACAGCGCGTTCCCATCGCGCGGACGTTCCGCGATTTACGATGCAGCCCGCGTTATTTCCAGACTGGAACAAGTCGCGAAAAAACTCGCCGCGCGTAAGAACCGGGAGTTCGATCCTCCCTACACGACTCTGAACGTCGGACTAATTCGAGGCGGTACCGCGAAGAATATTGTCCCGGGCGAATGCCGCATCACGGTGGAATGGCGTCCCGTTCCCGGCGACGATCCCAAGAGAGCGGTGAACTTGATCCGTGAAGAGCTGACGCGTTTACGAATCAATGCCAAACTCAACGTGCTTCGGATGGATCCGTCTTTTGATCCCTCGCCTGGGGACGGCTTGTCCAAACTCGTTCAATCGCTCGCCCGCCAAGCGCCGGCCACAGTCGCCTTCGGTACCGAAGCTGCGCATCTCCGTCCGCTCACGTCGGAAACGATCGTCTTTGGCCCCGGCAACATGGAAACCGCGCACAAGACCGGTGAGTTCGTGCCGATCGCCGAGTTGAACCGCTGCACGAAGATCCTTGCGACGATAATTGAGAGATTGTGCGGCGGCTCAAGCCACGCATAAGCCAAGATATTTGCTGAATGGATCGAAGTCTCCATCGTTGTGAAGCAGTTCAAACCCGTCTTCGATGCACCTAGTGGCAATGATCGTGTCGATGGTCTTTCGAACGGACACGCCCCGATCGCGTAGCGCGCGGAGATTCTTCGCCGCCTGAATGGCGATCTGTCGGCCTCCGAGTTCTACGATTATCAAAGATCTCAGAAGCTGTTCGGCTTGGGCGAAGTCCCGCTCGTGCAGGAAGCCCTAAAGAACTTCAGTGATAATCAGGTCGCCGATTGCGACTGGTTCGATATCCAATAAATCATTAAGCAGCTCGGTTGACGCGTGGCTTTTCCGCGAAAGTAGTCGATCCAGAGGCTGGTGTCAACCAGAATCAAGGGTCACGCCGCATTGCGTCGAGATCTCTGCGCCAATCCAGCTTGCCCCGGAACTCGCGGATCTTCGCTTGTTGCGCCGTTTACGCTTATATTCATAGACCCCGCATGCCGCGCACCATCATCCTTCACTTCCGAAACTCCAGCAAAGGGGGAACCCGCCAGGAAATTTCGGCAGATGAATTTACCAATATTACAATTGGGCGCGATCCGAAATGTGACGTGGTCTTCGATCCCGAGAGAGACGAACAGGTCAGCCGCGCCCACACCAAAATTTGTTTGCGCGATGACAACTTTTGGATCGGTGATTTAGGTAGCCGCAACGGAACCTACGTCAACACCCAGCGCGTCAGCGGGCGGGTGAAGTTGATTCCCGGCGATATTATCCGGCTGGGCCAGGACGGACCCGAGTTCGAATTCGAAGTGGACTCGTTCCCGAGGCCCTGACCATTAACGGCTGCTGCTACTGCTGGTCGGCGTCGAACCCTCGCCTGTCTTCAGATACTTCGCATACCACGCAAGGTACCGTTCAATCCGATCTTTCTGATAACTGGGCCGCGTGATGCCATGAAATTGGCCCGGATACACCACCAGTTCCGTCGGCACTCCGAGGCTCCGCAGCGCCTGGTACATCTGCTCGCCGCCCAGCAGTGGGACGTTGAAATCTTTTTCGCCACCCAGGAACAGCGTGGGAGTGGTGATCTGATCCGCGTGCAGGAACGGATATGACAGCTTGATCCACGGATCTAGCCCGACCTTCCACGGCGGACCAATCTCCTCCTCATACTGCATGATGTATTGATCGACGCCGTAGAGCGCCAGTGGGAACGCAGTGCCGGCGCCGCTGGTGGCAGCCTTGAAGCGATGGTCTTTGGCAATGATGGCATCCGTGAGAATCCCACCGTAACTCCAGCCTCCCACGCCTAAGCGGTCCGGATCGGCCAGCCCGATCGCCACCACGTGATCCATGGCCGCCTGCAGATCGATTACTTCTTTGTTGCCCCAATCGGCCAAAATCGCCGTCTGATATTTTTCGCCGCGTCCCGAACTGCCGCGATAGTTCACGTTCACGACCACGTATCCGTTCGCGGCAAAAATCTGGCGTTCGAAATTGAACGCGTGGGAATCCTGTCCATTCGGGCCACCATGGATGCGAAGCAGCGTCGGATATTTGTGCCCGGGTTCGTAGTCGACCGGTTTCACGATCAAACCGTGGACCTCGGTGCCATCCTTCGCCTTGCAACTGAAGTCCTCGGTCGCACCCAGCTTCAGTTCGGCCATCAAAGCATCGTTGTGATGCGTCAAGGCGCGCAAGCTGCCGTTTTCAAACGCGTGAACTTCCAGGTGCGATCCGTCGTTCGCGGCCAACGCCGCCAGCCGTCCGTCTTTTCCTTGCACGAGTGTCGAAACAACTCGCGGACCTGGCAACAGACGTTCCACCGCGCCGCCATTTGCCGAGACCCGCGCTGGATACTCGGAGCGGTCATCCGATACCAGGAACAGGATCGCCGAGCCATCGATCGTAAATCGCGGCGAAGATACCGGGCGATCCAGCTTGTCAGCCAGCAGCTTCGGCGTCCCGCCGTCCACCGCAATCACCGCCAGCCGGCTCATGTTGTACGCGCTGTTTTTGGCACCGCCGCTTTCGAGATACGCCAACCGCTTTCCATCCGGGCTCCACTCCGGTTGGGCGCGCGATGCTGTAGCGTGCACGCCGTCGTAATTGGTAATCTTCCGCGGCGACGCGCCTGGACGGGATTCAATTACATAAATATTCCAGGTGTTATAACGCTCGGCGTCCTTGCCTTCTTTACCCAGGAACGCGATCCATTGCCCGTCGGGCGACCAGGAGGGTGACGCCACCTCTAATCCTTCGGCGGTCAACGCTTCGGATTTTTTGGTCGCCACATCGAACAGGAAAAAGCGGCCCGGCTTCTGGTTCAGATAGCCTTGCACGTCCTGTTTGAACTTGTAGCGATCGATCACGATCGGCTTTGGCGCCTTCGCGTTCGCACCCGGCGCCGGTTTTTCATCGTCCGAATCGGCCGGATCCCGCTCGCTCATTGTCAGCAACAAACGCTTGGAATCTGGCGACCACTCGTACGACGAAAGCTTGTTCTTGAAATCGGTGAACTGCTGCGCTTCGCCGCCCAGCCGATTGAGCAGCCAGATCTGCGTGCCTTTCGCTTTACCCGGGCGGCTGGAAAGAAACGCGAGGTATTGCCCATCCGGACTCCAGCGCGGCGAATTCTCGCTCTCCGGAGTGGACGTCAGACGTACGTGCTCAGTGCCGTCCCAACTCGTCATCCAGACGTCGGTGTCGCTTTTATCCGCCGCGACATCCACGGAGCTGACGGTGTAGGCCACCCATTTGCCTTCGGGCGAAATCTGCACGTCGCGCACATCGTGGAACTTGTGCATGTCGTCGACGGTGATCAATCGCTTCTGGGCAAACGCCGAAAGCGCGAACAGCATGCCAAGAATAATTCGAAAGTTCATGGCATACGAGTTTATCAAACCGCTTACAAAACCAGCAGCGCCACTGCGGCCGCGCTCATCACGGCCGCGCATATCCAACCCAATACCGCCGCGCCACGCGAATTCGTGCGCTCGCCCATGACCTTTTTGTCGCTGGTGAGCAGCACCACCAGCACGACCAGCGGCGGAGCCAGGATTCCATTGATCACCGCCGACCAAAACAACATCTTGACTGCGTTCATCCCGAGGAAATCGAACGTCAGACCCACCGCCATCGAACCGGCCATTACCAAGTAGAATTCGCGCGCCTGCTCGGGTTTGCGGCTGAGTGAATCCCCTTTCCAGGCCGCCGCCTCCGCGATGGCATATGCGCACGATCCCGCAAGCACCGGAACCCCCAACATTCCCGTTCCGATCAATCCAAGCGTGAACAG
>Ga0070734_10006210_pt1 | contig 10136 bp, 8 predicted proteins | sample Coa_R1_8_FD_66444 | JGI IMG/M metagenome (GOLD analysis project Ga0070734, IMG submission 66444) | Surface soil microbial communities from Centralia Pennsylvania, which are recovering from an underground coalmine fire - Coalmine... | ecosystem: Environmental > Terrestrial > Soil > Unclassified ... | reverse complement strand
GTCGACACCTGGTGGCAGACCGAGACAGGCGCAATCCTCATCGCACCGCTGCCGGGCGTCACCGCCACCAAGCCCGGCTCCTGCACGGAGCCGCTTCCCGGGATCGAGGCGGAGATCGTCGACGATCACGGCAAGGCGGTGAAGCGGGCAGATGCCGGCGGCTATCTCGTGATTCGCAAGCCCTGGCCCTCGATGCTGCGCACCATCTGGCGCAACAACGAGCGTTACATCGCCGGCTACTGGGAGAAGTTCGACAACCGCTTCTATGTCGCGGGCGACAGCGCGCACCGCGACAAGGACGGTTACTTCTGGATCATGGGACGCATCGACGACGTGCTGAACGTCGCCGGACACCGCCTCGGCACCATGGAGATCGAGTCGGCGCTGGTTGCTCATGCGCGCGTCGCTGAAGCCGCCGTCGTCGGCAAGCCGCACGAGATCAAGGGCGAAGCCGTGTTCGCTTACGTGGTCACCCGGGGTCAGCGTCCCACCGGCGACACCAGCGGGCTCGTCAAGGAGCTTCGCGACTGGGTCGGGCAGCAGCTCGGTCCGATCGCCAAGCCGGACGAGATCCGCTTCGCGGACAACCTGCCGAAGACACGCTCGGGCAAGATCATGCGCCGCCTGCTCAAGGCGCTCGCGCGCGGTGAGGAGATCACCCAGGACGTCTCGACACTCGAGAATCCGGCGATTCTCGATCAGCTGCGTGGCGTGGAGGGCAGGAGTGCGGCTCCGGCCGCCGTGCGCACGCCAGCGAAGCGCGAGACAGCGAAGGTCGCGAGCGCCGCGCGAAGCCCAACACGCAAAGCAACGGCGGCGAGCCCGCGGCGTCGCAAGGCCGCTGGCGCGCGCGGCAAGAGGCGCAGCGCGCGCGGCAAGACGGGCGGTGCACGCAGCGCGCGACGCAGCCCGCGCGGGCGATCGGCGGCCCGCAAGAAGTCCTCTACGCGATCGAGAACCGCGCGGAGAACCAGCACGAGGACTTCGGCGAGAACCGCGGCACGCCGTACCGGACGCCGCGGCGCTGTTCGGCGACGGGCAGCGCGTCGACGCGGGCGCTGACGCTCAACCCCCGGGCTCTTCGTGCGGCGCGTTGCCGCGCGGCGTTGCAGCCGTGGCGGCGAGGGCGAGCATCACCAGCCGCTGCTGCAACCGCTCGCTCACCCCCCGTGGCCGCTCGAGCCCCATGCGGCGCAGCGCAGGCGCATGCACTGGCGTCGGATTCCCGCGCAGCACTGCCGCGAGCAACGTCGCCAGGCGCGCCGGCGCCGTGCCGGTGCGAGAGTCGAGCCAGCTGAGCGCACGCACCAGCTCGATCTCCTCGGCGGTGAGATCGGTGCCGAACGGATACTCGCTGAAGTAGCCCCGCGTCCGCGAATCCTGCAGCGCATGCTCGAGCCGCTGCGGCAGGTTGTGTCGGTAGCGATCCGGGATGCGGTAGCCACGCTCGATCTTGCCGGCCGCCCGCGCCCGCGCCAGCAGCTCCTCCTGGAAGCGCGAGTCGCTGATGTTGAGGAGCGCTGCGACGATTTCCCCGTCGGTGCGTCCGCGCAGCTCCGCGATCCCGTACTCGCTGACCACGATGTCGCGCAGATGACGCGGTATCGTCTCGTGGCCGTAGCTCCAGAGGAAGTTGGAGACCGTGCGGCCGTGACGGGTGCGCGTCGCACGGACGCAGAGAATCGAGCGGGCGCCCGGCAGCGCGTGTGCCATGGCGACGAAGTTGTATTGCCCGCCGACGCCGCTCACCACCGCGCCGCTCTCCAGCCCATCGGACACCGCGGCGCCGAGCAGTGTCACCATCATTGCTGTGTTGACGTGGCGTGCGTCGCGGCGCTGCAGAATGCGCAGCTCCTGGTCGCTGCCGTAGAGCTGGTTGACGTACGCCACGCCGCGCATGCCGAACTGTGCGAGCTCGCGCTCGGGCAGCTCACGCAGCGCGGCGTAGAAACTGCGCGGACCGAGAAAGAAGCCGGCGTGCAGCAGTTGTCCATTGGTGAGCTCGCGGCCGAGGCACTCCGCCGCGAGGCAGCTGCGCGCTTGCGGGTCGGCGAGGTCGGCCGCGATCCAGCGCCCGCCGGGTGCGCGCATGCGGCCGTTGGCGAACTCAACGTCGGCGCGGAACACGCCGAAGTGTCTGAGCTCGGCGAACTCGCCCGCGGAGAGTCGCGGACCGGCTCCCGCAGAAGCGAGACGCTCGAGAATCGACTCGTCGTATCGCTCGGCGATCTCGCCCGAGCTCAGGAGCCGCTCGAGCGGCAGGCAGTCGAACACGCGCCGGCGCAACACGCCCGCGCGGTACAGCTCGAGGAGCTGGTCGACGAACATCTCCGTAGAGGCGAAGAGTCCGGCCGCAAACGGCTCCTCGCCGCCTTCGGCGCGGATGAGTTGCGCTGCTGCCTCCGTGCCGAGTTTTGCGAGGGCTGCACGCCAGGTGACGTTCTGCTGGTGACGCAGCAGCAGCGCATAGATCAGCGCATCGCCGAGCTCGCCGATGCCGACCTGCAGCGTGCCGCCGTCGCGCACCAGGCTGCTCACGTACAGACCGATGGCATGCTCGGCCGTACCGACGGCGGGATTGGGGGGACAGAAAAGATCATAATCGAGGCGCGCGTCGTCGATGAGGTAGTCGAAGCGCTCAGCCCCGACCTGCGCCTGACCGCCCATGAACGGCATCTGCGCATGGATCTCGCCTACCATGACGATGTCACGGCCGGCACGGCGCGCAGCAGCCACCGGTGCCAACAGGTCCACCGTCACGTCGGCGTTCGAGCCGAAGCTCAGCAAGGTCTCGCCGTTGACCGCGCGCCGTGCGAGGAGATGAGCGATCACGTTGATTCCGCGCGCGAGCACCTCGCGTGCGACGTGCGTGTAGTTCGCGCTGAGGTAGTTGCGCTGGGCGTGTGCGGACTGCAGGAAAATGCCGGGCGCGAGGAAAAACTCGATCACGCGCACGTTGGCCGGCAGTGTGTCCTCGAGCATCGCGCGTGCGTATGCGGGCTCGACGTAACTGCCGAATACGCGCTCGACCAGCGGCGTTACGAGGCGCGCCTCGAGCGCGGAATGTGCGCGCGGCTTGAGCAGCGAAAGTGCCGTCAGGATCGTGAGATCGAGATCCGGGTCGGCGAGCGCGCGCCGGTAAAATTCGTTGGCCAGCGGGTTGGGTTTGCCGATGCCGAGGGGAAGCGCGAGGACGATACGGCGCCCGACACGGCGCAGCACCGCGTCGACGCACTCGCCGACGTCAGCCATTACTTCAGGCATGCGGACTTGTGGCATGCTCCATGAACGTCGCGGCCGCCGTCAACAACGCCGCGCTCCACCGGCAGCGAGCGAGGAGCGAGAGATGCCAGTCACCACACCAGCGCTCGATCCCAACACCGTCGAAGCGACCAGTCGCAGCGGCTATCCGCAGCCTTACCGCTCGCGGGTGCTGCCGCGCCACAAGCGCCGTCTCGGCGATGCTCTCGGGTTGACCCGTATCGGCGTCAATCAGACCACGCTTCCCCCGGGGAAGGAATCCTCCATGCGTCACTGGCACACCCACGAGGACGAGTTCGTGTACGTACTCGAGGGCGAGGTGGTGCTACGGACCGAGGCGGGAGAGCAGCTGCTGCGCGCGGGGATGTGCGCCGGTTTCGCGGCCGGCGCGCGCGACGGACATCAGCTCGTCAACCGCAGCGATCGTCCGGCGATCTATCTCGAGATCAGTAATCGCGACAATGCCGACACGGCCCATTACGCTGACCCCGACGTCGACCTGGTGTGGAACGCGCCGCATGCACCCGGTAAGTTCACCCGCCGTGACGGCACCCCGTACTGACTGGCCGAAGGGCGGGTCGCCGCCGGAGCCGTTCCCCGGATGCCGTGTCAGCGCGGCGCCGAGTCAGTCGGATGCCGTGTCAGCGCGGCGCCGCGGCGGTGAGGCGCAGCGCGAAGGTGACCTCGACGTCATTGCCCACCTGATCGGTGGCTCTCCAGTCGCCCTGGCCGACGCCGAAGTCCAGACGCCGGACGGTCGTTCTGCCATTCATGTAGCCGACCGTGGCGCCGTTCTCGGTAGCAGTGCGGAAGGTGAATGGCACACGCAGATCCCGTGTCGCGCCGCGCAGGGTGAGCTTGCCGGTGGCCTCGAATCCGTTCGCGGTTTTAGTGATCTGGGTGGCGATGAACTGCGCCTGTGGATACTTCGACACGGCGAAGAGATCATCGCCCCGCAGCGTATCGTCGCGCTCCTGATCGCCGGTCGTGAACGAGTTCATCTGCACGGTCACCTCGAGCTTGCTGGCCGCGAGGTCGTCGGGCGAGAAGTCGAAGGTGACCGGGAAGCGGGTGAAGCGGCCCTGATTCTTGGCGCCCGCCTGCACGAAAGTGAACTGCAGCGTGCTCTTCGCCGCGTCAGCGACGTAATGGCTGACGCCGGCGGGCGCAGCGCCGCCAGCGGTGTGCGGTGACACTCCCGCAGCGAGGAACGCTGTCAGCGCCAGAATCGTGCGCGCGACCGCTGTCATTTGTCGGATCCGGGTGTAGAAGAGGCGAATGGCAGCATACGACGCAACACGTCATCGCGCTTAACGAAATGGTGCATGAGGGCACCCGCGACGTGCAGAGTCACAACCACTCCGAGCAGGACAGCCAACACGGCGTGGGTCGTCAACATCGCCTCGTAGAGCGGCTTGCTCTTCGGCACGAGGTCGGGAAGCTGAAAGCGGTGGAACCAGCTCACGGGGAAGCCTCGCGCAGAGGACATCATCCATCCGGACAGCGGTTGCGCGAACAGCAGCACGTACAACATGACGTGGGTGAAGCGTGCCAGCACCCGCTGGGAGGGGCTGAGCGTGTTGGGAAGCTGCGGAGTCGGGTTCATCCAGCGCCATGCGAGCCGCAGGACCGCGAGCGCGAGGATCGTGATGCCGATGGATTTGTGGTATGCCAGCAGGCCGAGTCGCCGCAACGGTGGCGCACCGTCCGCGAGGCTCGCGAGTATCACCTGCGCGATGATCAGCGCAACGATCAGCCAGTGCAGCAACTGCGCCACCGCACCCCAGCGGCGCGTGGTGTTTCGCAAGGACATGCCCTTAAGCTTATGCGGGTGAGAGGTCGATGGAAACTCCTGGCAACGGTCGTCGCGCTCGGCGGGTTGCTCGTAGGCTGCGCGGTTCGACCCGCACCGCCCGCAGCGCCGGGCATTGCGCCTGTGGCCGCGCCTGGCGTGGCGTTCCCCGAGACGCCGGCTCCCCACGTGGGAAAGCCGTACGACGTGATCCCGCAGGAATCCCTGCTCACCATCCTCGTCTATCGCGGGGGCACGTTGGCGAGCGCCGGTCACAATCACGTGATCGCCTCGCACGATCTCACGGGAACGGTCTACCTACCCACCGATCCGCTGCAGTCGAGCTTCGAGCTGCACCTGCCGGTGGGCTCACTCACCGTGGACGAGGCGGCGCTGCGTGCACAGCAGTCAAGTCCCGAGTTCCCGCCCGACGTATCCGAAAGTGCGAAGCAGGGCACCCAGCACAACATGCTCGGGCCGGCCCTGCTCGATGCGCAGCACAGCCCCGAGATCGTCCTGCGAGCGCTGCGCATGGAAAAAACCGCGGAGGCAGACCACGCGCTCGCCCGGGTGCAGTGCATCGTGCGTGGAGCGGCGCGCACGCTCACGGTTCCGGTTCGCTACGAGAGCCGGGGCGACGCACTCATCGTTTCGGGAGAGATGCCGCTCAAGCAGACGGACCTCGGCCTGACGCCCTTCACTGCGATGCTCGGCGCACTGCAGGTGCAGGATGAGATGCGGATCAGCTTCCGCATCGTCGCCCGCGCGGCCACGGTCAATTGACTGCGTCTGCGGCCAAGGAACTGTTCAGTGCAGGCCGAGCTCCGCGAGCAGCGCCTCCGCGTGGTACACCTTACGGAGCGCCTCGAGAATGATGGTCGGATCCACGGCCACGGCACGATTGAGGCTCTCGTCGTACCAGTAAGAGCCCGCGATCGAGTGGATGTTGCCGTCGAACATCAACCCGACTATGCGGCCGTTGCGGTCGATGAGCGGACTGCCGGAGTTGCCGCCGACGATATCGTTGTCCGTGGAGAGATCGAAGCGCGTGCTCATGTCGAGCTGATCGCGCGCCGCGATCCATCTGTCGGGGACTTCGAAGGGCTCTTGTCCGGTGGCGCGCTCGTAGAGTCTGCCCAGATGAGTGAACGGATCGATTTCCCGATCGTCCTCGCGCCAGCCCTTCACGGTCCCGAAGTTCAGCCGCAGCGTGAAGGTTGCATCCGGGGGCTGACTGGTGCCGTAGATTCGAAAGCGAGCGCGCGCGATCTTTTCCGAGCCGGCCTCGTCCGGCGCCTCGACCTCATCTTCGTAGCGCTTACGCACGGCTCGTGCCTCGGGATCGACCGCGCGCGCCAGGACGATCATCGGATCGGCGGAAGCGTCGACCGCTGTCGCGCCGCCCTGCCAGAGCTGCTCGCGCACCTTCGGATCGGCGAGACGCGAGCCCTTCACCACTCGTTCGGCGAGCGAGTCGGGTGAGTCCTTGGCGAGGAGCTGTCGCACGATGGGTGCATCCGGGCCGAGCCACTCGCGCATGCGCTCGAGCCCAAAAGACAAGGTGAGCATGTCGCGCTGCGGGTATACGGGCACGGGCGCCACCAGGCGCTGGTGCACCCGCGGCAGTGCGGCATCGGTGTACTCGCGCAGGCGCTCCGTGTTGCTCTTGGGGCGCTCGGCGGCAGCGCGCACCAGCGTGCGTGCATAGCGGTAGAGATCGCTGTTGAACCCGGCGGCCAGCTCGAGGAACGAGTAAGGCAGGTACAACTCGTGCTCGTGCTGCTGCGCCGTGGCGATCTCGGCCCACGGATCACCCGTCGCAGCGGCCAGCGGCGGGTCGGCCGCGATCTTCGCGCGCAGCCGTCGCTCCTCCTCGCGCTTGGCCGCGAGCAGACGTTCGTCGAGCAGCGCGAGCAGCTGGTTCTCGCGCACCTTGATGGAGTTCTCGAGACCGTTGAGCGGATCCTCGACGATGCGCGCCGCCTCGGCACCGGTCTTGCCGAACTGGATGAGGCGCCCTCGCAACTCCGAAGCGCGCAGCAGCCAGTGGGGCAGATCGACGTCGCGCAGGGACTCGAGCTGCGCGACAGTCAGCAATCTGTCGGTGTTACCGGGGTGTCCCGAGACGAACACCACGTCGCCGGCGTTCGCGCCCTCGGGCCGTATGGCAAGAAAGCTCTGCGGATGCGCGGGCTTGCCGTCCGGCCCGTAGGCGCGCAGCAGAGACATGTCGAGACACCAGCGCGGGAACTGGAAGTTGTCCGGATCGCCGCCGAAAGCTGCAATGCCACGCTCGGGGGCGAACACCAGCCGTACGTCATCGTAACGATGGTATTTATAGAGCCAGTATTGCCCTCCCTGGTAAAGATCGACCGACTCGCACTTGAGCGGCCCAAGCTTGCCGTGGCGACTCTCTTCCTCGCAGGCCTGCTCGAGGCGCGTGAGGATCTTCTTGCGCTCCTGGTTCGCCGTGCGGGTATCGAGTCCTTTCAGCCCTGCGACGACCTTCTCGGTCACGTTCTCCATTTGCATCAGCACATCGGCGATCTGCGTGCCGCACTTGAGCTCCTCGCTCTCGTTGCGCGCGAGGAAACCGTCGCTCAGCAGATTGTGCTCGGCGCTCGAGTGATCATCGAGGCACGCTTCGGCGCAGTGATGGTTGGTGAGGATCAGTCCGGTCGCCGAGACGAACGAGGCCGTGCAGTTCGAGAGGCGGATGGTCGCGGTTCGCACCCGATCGAGCCAGGCCGCATCGAGACTCACGCCGTAGCTGTGCTGCAACACCTGCCGCGGAAAGTCGTGAAACGTCCACATTCCAGCGTCGCCGAAGGCGGAGGCTGTCGTGACGAGCAGCAACACGGCGGGGGCAGCGCGCAGAACATGGCGAAACAGCTTCCGGTGCATCGGAACTTCACTCCTCTTCCAGCAGCAGCAGTGGTAAGCCGCCCGGGCTCTCGAGCAGCGCACCCCCCGCGGCACGCTGCGCGGTCGCGGGGAGGTCCTTTAGCAGGAGACCGAGCTCGCTCAGCCGCGCGATGCGCGAGCGCAAGTCAGGGCCGCGAAACACCAGCATCGACCGCTCGCATACCCGCGGCAGGTGAAAAGTCAGGTCGATATGGTCGCTGGTGAGGGCCAGGTACGGAGAGGACGTCGCCGGCGGCTCGGGTGCCACGAAACCGAGCGCCTCCCAGAACGATTGCGCCGCGGCGAGATCGCTCACCGGCAGGCTGACCTCGGCGAAGTCGCCGCACAGGGAGGTCTCACCCGCGCCGCGAGCGACGGGGGAATAGGTACGCGCTTCCAACACCGCGACGGTGTGCCCGAAAGGGTCGGCGAATGCGAGCTCATTGAATACTTCCTCGCCCATCCGCGTGTGCGTGAGCCGAATGCCGGCGGCTACCAAAGCGGCGAGGCTCGTCGCGACGCCCGGACGCACGAAGGTGAGCACCGGCGAGGGTCCGGTGCGCCGGTGCAGCCCGATGAAGAGCCGCCCGTCCGTCAGCACCCCGTACGGATGAGAGAACGTGTCACCGGTAGGTGCCTGGCTGAATCCCAGCCGCTCGTAGAACTCGACCGCCTCGCGCATGTCATCCGCCACCACGCTGATCTCGTGGAACGTCCCGAGCAGCGGTAGCGGGGCCGCGATCATCGCGCGGACGTACCGCTCGAGGCCTGGGCGTGCTGCTGCAGGGCGTCTGTCCAGCCCTGACAGTGGCGTGCGATCACTTCGGCGAGGCATTGTGCGTGGCGCGCGCGCGCATTGAGCGCGGGCACGTAGTCGAAGCGCTCGCCGCCCGCGCGCAGGAACGCGGCACGGTTCTCGATATCGATCTCCTCGAGCGTCTCCAGGCAATCGACCGCGAACCCAGGGCATACCAACGTCACGGCGCGTACCCCGCGCGCGGGCATCGCCGTGAGCACGGCGCGCGTGTAGGGCTGCAGCCATTCGCGCGGACCGAAGCGCGACTGGAAGCTCACGCTCCACTCACCCTCGCGCAGCAACAACTCGTCCGCGAGCAGCCGGGCGGTCGCCTGGCAGTACTCGAAGTAACGGTCACCACCGCGCGCGTAGCTCTCGGGGATGCCGTGGAATGAGATCAGCAGGTGCGTGGTGCGCCCGTGCGTGCTCCAGTGCGAGGCGACGCTCTCGCGCAGCGCCTCGATGTACAGCGGGTGATCGTGATAGTCGGCGACGAAGCGCACGTCGGGAAGCGTGCGCCAGCGGCGCAGTGTGGCGCTCAGCTGGTCGTAGACGGCGCCGGTCGTGGCGCTGCAGCGCTGCGGGAAGAGGGGCAGCACCAGCAGTCGCCGGACGTTTGCCGCCTGCAGTCGCCCCAGGGCGGCGGACAGCTCAGGCTCGCTGTAGAGCATGCCGAGCTCGACAGTGAGCGGCGCGAGCATGCGCTGAGCGAGTGCATGAGTGAGCTCGATGCGCAGTCGCTCGGAGAGATCCCGCAGGGGCGAGCCGGACGCCGACCAGATGAGTCGGTATTTGCGGGCTACGCTGCGCGGCCGCAGCGGCAGGATCACGGCGTAGAGCAGCGGCAGCCAGAGGGTACGCGGCAGCTGCACCACACGCGGGTCGGCGAGGAAACGTGCAAGGAATGTCCGCACCGCGCCCGGCTCCGGTGCGCGCGGCGTGCCGGAGTTGACCAGCAGCACGCCGATGCGCTCGACGCTCATCGGGCTCGAGCGCTCAGCCGAGCCCGACGCACACGAATTTCAGCTCGGTATAGTCGAGAATGCCGTATCTGGAGCCTTCGCGCCCGATGCCCGATTCCTTGACACCGCCGAAGGGGGCGACTTCGGTGGAGATGATGCCGGTGTTGAGTCCGATCATGCCGTACTCGAGAGCTTCGGACACGCGCCACGAGCGTGAGAGGTCGCGGGTGTACATGTAGGCAGCCAGACCGAACTCGGTGTCGTTGGCCATGTGGATGGCATCGGCTTCGGTCTCGAAACGAAACAGCGGCGCCACCGGGCCAAAGGTCTCCTCGCGCGCGATCGCCATGGCCGGAGTTACTTCGGTGAGCACCGTAGGCTCGAAGAACGTGCCGCCGAGAGCGTGTCGCTTGCCTCCCTG
>Ga0070734_10006209_pt1 | contig 10136 bp, 10 predicted proteins | sample Coa_R1_8_FD_66444 | JGI IMG/M metagenome (GOLD analysis project Ga0070734, IMG submission 66444) | Surface soil microbial communities from Centralia Pennsylvania, which are recovering from an underground coalmine fire - Coalmine... | ecosystem: Environmental > Terrestrial > Soil > Unclassified ... | reverse complement strand
CTTCGCAATCACCATGTGGATGATGTTGTCGGTCAGATCGTGCTCGCCGCCGGAAATGAAAATCTTCGTTCCGCTCATCCGATAGGTGCCGTCGTCCTGCTCGACGGCCCGCGTCTTCATCAATCGCAAATCGGTACCGCAATGCGGCTCGGTGAGGCACATCGTGCCCGTCCATTCTCCGGAGACCATGCGTGGTACGATGTTCTCCTTCATCCACGGCGCGCCGCTGGCGATGAGCGCCGAGTAAGCCGCCATGGACAGGGCCGGATACATCGCGAATGACTGGTTCGCTGCCTGCGTCATCTCGTTGACGATAAGCCCGAGAAATCCCGGCATCTCCGAACCGCCGTACTGCGCGGGCGCACCGAGTCCGCTCCAGCCGGCCTCGGCATAGGATTTGTACGCTTGCTTGAACCCTTTGGGCGTGCGCACCACGCCATTTTCGAAATGACAGCCTTCCGCGTCTCCGGACTGATTGATCGGCTGCAGTACTTCCTCGCAGAACCTGCCCGCATTCGCCAGCACGTCGTCGATCGTCTCGACGCTCAACTCGTCGAAGCCCGGAAGATCCGATTGCTTCGCGACCTCGAAGACTTCATGCAGGAGGAAACGATAGTCGTCGATCGGCGCGCGATAGGTCGGCACGGCACAGCCTCTTTTTACCCTCGTTCTATAGGCCTGAAGCTGGCGATCGCCAATACGCCCAATGAAGCGCGTCCGCGGGAATGGTAAGTGAATGCCATTCCGGGGACAGCATAGCCTGCCCCCGGAATCGGCCAATTTAGTTCGGGCTTCCCCCGCCTGCGCCGCCGGAGCTGGCGCCTCCCGACGTGTTCGGCATGGGTGACGACGGTGCAGGCGGTTGCTCGGCCGGTGGCGGCGAATAGGCCGGCGGCGGGGCATATGCAGGCTCGGACGGCACTTCGGCCATCGCCGGAGGTTCAAACATGTAGAACCGGACACCGGCCATCACCACGTTCTCCGTAACGCTGTGCGAAAGTACCGGCCCGAAAGCGGGCGTGATCGAGGTCTGCTTCGCCGTTGCATCGCGATAGCGATAATCGACGAACAGTTCGGCGTCGGGCGCAATCTCGAATGATGTCCCCGCGATCCCCTGCCACATCAATCCCCATTTGTCGGTCAGCGCGATCTGGTCCCCCGTAGAAGCGACAAAGGGGGCGAACCAGACATGGCCAAGCCCGATTCCGCCGCCGCCGTACAGATTCCAGCCGGGGGCTACGGGAAAATCGTAGGTGGCATTGAAAAGTTCCGACGCGATATTGGCATGGCCGCCGGCGCCGACGCTTCCGCCGCTCGCGCTCGCCGTGTTGAAAGTCGAAATCTTGTGCCAGTCGTAACCCGATTCGAATTCGAGCCGGATCGGGATTTCCGGGAGCTTGTAGCCTAGCGTACCCGCGAAAATCAGGCCGTCATCGGTTGTCAGCGTGCCCGTGCCCAGTGGCGGGGTGATCTGGTCAACGCGGATATTGTTCTGGCCGTCCCAGCCCGCGCCGAGACCGATATAGATGCCCTCGCCTGCCATGGCTGAACCGGCAAGGCAAAGTGAGGTCCCGCACCCAAGCAAAACCGTTCGCAATTTCATAAATGAACCCCGCGTCTTGTGTGATTTGCTCCGTTCTAACGCCTTGAGCCAGCGAAGTTTCCGACCTCCCGCTGCAGCTGCCGGCGCAACTGTGGCCAATTTGAAACAGTCTGTCGGACCAGCCCGCACACATTGGCCGCGGCAAACTATCGTGTCGTTTTGTCCTGCCAGGGCGTAGGTTGATCGCACGGAATAATTGACACGATTGCCGAGTCATACCGGTATGCATTCGCTGTTGCGCACGGTCGCGTTGGTTCTGGCGCTCTTCGCCATGCTGCTGCGCGCGGCCGTGCCTGAAGGCTGGATGCCCGGCACCGATACAGGCGCGCCGCTGATGATCTGTACCGGCGTGGCGGACATGCGAGGCATGCCCCTGCATGGCATATCGATGCATCATGGCACGCCGCAGCGTCATACGCGCCCCTGTTTTGCCGCAGTCGCTCAACCGGCCACGTCACCAGCACAGGCAATCATCCCTGCTTTCATAACTGCACGCTACGACGCTCCTCGCGGGGTGCCGGCTCTATGGGTCGTCGCAACGAGATTCTACCGGCCACAATCTCCGCGCGGGCCACCCTTGTTCAGCTCCACCGTCTGAACTGCGCGCGCCGCCGTTTGCCGGCCGCGCGACCACTCCAACCTTGATTTCTAGCGTGGAGAGCGATCATGCCCGCCTGCCTGCCGCGACTTCGGTTGGCGCTTCGCACTGCGTCCACTTGCATAATATTGTGTGCCGCGCCGTCGCTTGCCCACGCCTGCGCCTGCGGCTGCGCCGTTTTCGATGTCGGCACCAGTTCGCTCCTCCCGTCCGGTCCCGGGGCGACCGCATTCCTCGAATATGATTATCTCGACCAGACCATGGACTGGAGCCGCACCGCGCGCGCGCCGGGTGCTGCGGATGACGACAAGGAAATCCGCACGAACTTCTTCGTCGCCGGCGCGCAATACATGTTCAATTCCGATTGGGGCGTGATGGCCGAGATCCCGTACACCGACCGCCTTCTGCGCACCGCGACGGCGCCGGGAACCATCGGTTCCTTCTGGCACGCCTCGCTCGGCGACATCCGCTTGATGGGCGTCTATTCCGGATTTTCTCCCGACATGTCGACGGGCATCCTGTTCGGCGCAAAACTTCCCAGCGGCGATCACACCTATCCGAATTTCGATCCCGACACCGAGATCGGCCAGGGTAGCACCGACGTGCTGCTGGGCGGCTATCATTCCGGAGCACTGACGCCGAGCCAGTCCTTCGGCTACTTCGCGCAGATCCTCTGGCAGCACGAGGTGCTGATTCGGTACGGTTACCGTCCCGGCCCGGAATTGAATGCCGCAGGCGGCGTTTCCTACAACGACGCGCAGTTCGGCGATGTGCATGTGGCGCCGGTCTTTCAGGTCATTCTTTCGCAGCGTGGCCGCGACGGCGACATCAATGGCGATCCGCTCAACACCGGATATACGCGCCTGATCGCGGCACCCGGGTTCGAGATCGACCGCGACGTGTGGAAGTTCTACGCGGATGTGGAAGTTCCGATCTACCAGGACGTGAACGGGCACCAACTGGTAGCGCCGGTGGCTTTCAAAGTCATCCTCAGCCGCAGTTTCTGAGCAATTCGTGAAACGCCCGGCCGACTCTCGATATTTCATTGAAACGGCGAGGCGCAGCGGGATGGATGATCGAAAATAAACCTCAATCGGCTGGCCTGACGGGTTTGCTTGCGTCAAACTTGGCACGGGGCGATTCGCAGACGTGGCATGACGCTTCGCAGGCTGCTTCGACCGGCGCGCGCACATCCGGCGCTTCTCGCCGGTTGCGCGGCCGGCTTTGTTTGCGCCTGGATCGTGCCCGGCGGTGCGCCAGCGCTGTTGCGCGCCGTCCTGGGGTGGGACGCCCTGGTCATCGTGTTCTTGGGCCTGACATTGACCGCGATGCTGCGCGGCGGTCACGAAACGATGCGCTATCGGGCCGCGCACTACGATACGTCCGACTCGGTGCTGCTCCTGCTGTGCATCGTCGCGGTGATTGCAAGTCTGATCGGGATCACCAGCATGGTTGTCGGCATCAAGGACATGCCGACCGAGCGCAAGATCATGCGCCTCCTGTTGTCGGTGATCACCGTCGTGGCTTCCTGGCTGTTCCTGCACACCGTGCTCGCACTTCACTACGCCCATCATTACTACTGGCCGAAGCGGCGTTCCGGCGATCCGGACACGCATCATGGTGGACTGGACTTTCCCGGCGGCGAAGCGCCCGATTACGGCGACTTTCTGTACTTCTCGTTCGTGCTCGGTGCGACGTCGCAGACCTCCGACGTCAACATTACCGGCAGATCCATCCGGCGGCTGGCGATGTTGCACGGCACGCTCGCTTTTGCCTTCAACACGCTCCTTCTGGCGCTGACCGTGAACGTAGCGGCGAGCCTGCTATAAGCAGGCGACCGAACGAAAGTGCTCGCAGATAAGCCGATGGCGAAAAAGGCCCGGACACCCGACGACGACCGGCATTACCACCGGGCGCTTTACGATCTCCAGGTCGAACTGGTGAAACTGCAGCGCCAATTGATCGCCGAGCGCGAGCGAGTCCTTGTCATCGTGGAAGGTCGCGACGCCGCGGGCAAGGATGGCGCCATAAAACGGCTCACCGAGCATATGAGCCCGCGCGAGACCCGTATCCACGCGCCCGGCAAGCCGTCAGGCCGCGAAGACAGCGAATGGTATTTCCAGCGTTTCGTGCCGTTTCTGCCCGCGGCCGAGGAGTTCGTGGTGTTCAACCGTTCCTGGTACAACCGCGCGGGCGTGGAACGCGTGATGGGATTCTGTACCGACACACAGGTTGAGGAGTTTTTCGAATCCGTGGTGCCGTTTGAGCGGATACTGGTCCGAGACGGAATCGCGATCCGCAAATACTACCTCGATATCTCGCGCGGCGAGCAGAAGAAGCGCCTTGCCGAGCGGGCAAAAGATCCGCTGACGCAATGGAAGCTTTCGCCGATCGATGCGAAGGCAGTCCAGAAATGGAAGACCTATACCCGGGCACGCGACGCGATGTTCGCGCGCACGAGCCATGCAGACGCGCCATGGCGCATCGTCCATGGTGACGTGAAGAAGATCGCGCGGCTCGAGATGATCCGTGACCTCCTTGCGAGCTTCGACTATGACGGCAAATCGAAGGACCTCGCCCACCCGGACGCTTCGGTCGTTTTTCGTTGGAGTGAAAAAAACGCAACGCAACTCGCGAAGTAGGTCTGCTGGAGCAGAACACATAAAAGGTGTCATGGCCCGCCGGAGTGCGGGCCACCCAGTTGACGCTGCACGGACGATTCATTCGAGCGCGCCTTAGCGAAGCGCTATCGCTTCGCTACTTGAACGCATATGCGCGTGATCTGGGTGGCCCGCACGCGGTTACGCCCGCGCCGGGCCATGACAACTGTCCTTATATTTTGAGCACACGCGCCAGCGCTTGCGCCAGCCGCGCGGCATCGGTTTCCTCGTGATAGATCCCGAACCCGATGCGTAGCCGGTCGCCGCGGTGATCCACGATGATGTTTTCGGCTGCGAGCCGCGCCGCAATTGCGCCTGCATCCCCGGTGCGAAAGGCGAGAAAGCGGCCGCGCCGGCTTTCGCCTGAGACCACAAGATTCTGCGACCCAAGCGGCGACTTTAGGGGGTCGATTTCGGCAAGAAAGATGCGCTCGATCCCGCGCACATAATCGAGCATGGCCGGGACGGTCAGGCCTTCCCGCGAGAGCCAGTTCTGTACGGCATTGAACCGATAGAGTCCGGTTACATCAAAGGTCGCGCCAAAGAAGCGGCTGCCGTCTTCTGCAAAAGGCACGCCCATGCCGCCTTTTTCCAGTGCCGAGAATCCAGCATACCAGCCCGTATCGCGCGGGCGCGGGCAAATTCCCGGGGGACAATGCAGAAAGCAGACGCCTTCGCCGGCCATCGCGTATTTGTAGCCGCCCGCGAGATAGAACGCCCGGTCCGCAATCTCACGAACATCCGTTGGCACGGCCAAAAAGCCGTGATAGCCGTCGATCACGATCAGCGTCTGCGGACTGCGTACAACGTTCACCAGGAACGAAGGGTCAATCGCAAAACCGGAATCGAAAAACACCTGGCTGACGTACACCAGGTCGAAATCGCCGCGCGCGGCATCCGCGAAACGTTCCTCGAAACTCTCGAATGGCTCGGTGCGGACTCGCGTGACCGAAACCAGCCGCTCCTCTTCAAGTCGTGCCATCTGGCGCGCGAAGCTCATGAACTCGGACGCGGTCGAGAGGATGCGGGGTACGCGGTCGCGCGGCAGGCAGGAAAGCAACCGCACAACAAACGAATGCGTGTTCGGCCCGAAGACGACGCTCGCCGGGTCCGGCAGTCCGAGCACCCGCGCGACGTGCCCTTGAGCTTCCGGAATCACGCTTCCGAATATGTGCTCCCATTTGCGGTCGAGGAGCCGCGCGGCGTCGCGCCACGCTTCTTCCTGCGCGGCGAGGCTCACATCGGGCCAGGGATGATGGCTGTGGGCCGCTGCGTGGAGCGGAGCGCCGTCGGCGCCGACGCTGAGCGAAAAGCCTCTCACTGCGGCGACACCGGCCCGGCTTTGATGTCCGAATCGCTCAAGTGCCAGAGCTTCCAGCGCATGGCGTTCGCAATGCGCGTGCGTCCCGAGGGGTGATCGTAGAACACGAATTCCTCGAGTGGCGTCGGATCAAGCTTGCGATATTCGCCGAGTTTCAGCGTTGCCGTGGCGAACCCGTCCGGCTGCCGCGCCGCGTTCAGCCCGAAGATATCGGCCTGTGCTTCCAGCGTACGCGAGATCGTGTTGGTGACCGGCGTCGCCGCCACGAAGAAAATGCTGATGAGCGCGAACAATACCGGAAGGCCCGCGGGATCCTCGATACTGCGCACCTCCCAATTGCCGCCGAAGACGTTGGTGAGCACGCGAAATCCCCAATCGAGAAACAGAAAGGCCACCAGAATGACCAGCCCGAACCAGGTGATGCCGATAATCGCGTGACTAAGAACATAGTGGCCCATCTCGTGCCCGAGCACCGCCACGATCTCCCGCGGCGTGCAGCGGTTCATCAGATTGTCGTTCATCGAAATGCGTGTCGTGCCGAAGAGGCCGGAGACGTTGGCAGAGATCCGCTTGCTTTGCTTCGAGGCATCGAACTCATAGACATTGTGGACCGGAATCCCGTTCGCTTTGGCAAGCGAGAGAATCTTCTCCTTGATCGGGCTCTCCGGGAGCGGCGTATAGTGGTTGAACAGTGGTGAGACGAACACCGGGCCTGCCATGGCGAAGCAGCCAAAGAATATGACGGCGACCAGCGTTCCCCATACCCACCACCGACGCTTCGTCCCGCGAATCACGGCATAGATGAACGTGATGACAATCGCCGAGGCGATAAGCTGTACGAGAAACCCGACAGCAAAATCCCGGAACCATTGCATGAAGTTCTGGTTGGACAGGCCGTACGAATGCTCGCGGAAGAAACCTTCGTAGACGGTCAGCGGAAACGAGAGCACGGTTGTCGCCACGACGAACATCGCGACATAAAGTGGTACCTGCCAGAATCGCGACCGGATGACGCGCTGGGCGGTGTTGCGCATGCCCGACGAAAGACCTGACCACAACAGAAACGCCGCGACAGCGACGGCATAGAGACCGTCGACGAGGATCAGCCAATAGCCGCCTTCGAAATAGGAGTCGGAGCGTTGGCGCGCTTCGCCCGAAACGCGCGCGAGATAGGCATTCGTCGCTCTTACCGGATCGAATTTGATTTGATGTGGTGCGGCGGCGCGAGTCGGCAGGGTCTGAACCGTTACCGGTGCGAGCGGAGCCGCGCGCAAATCCTTCTGCGCATACGCGTCAGCCCCGGCAAAACAGATCGCGCAAAGCACGATCGCCACGGCTTGCCTCCAGCCCATGTCTCGTTCTCCCGTCTTGTGGTTCAGGTTATCACAGCTTCACCAAGTAATTCGTGATACAGCGACAGCGTGTCGGCCGTCATGCGGGCAAGACTGAAGTTGCGAACAACGTGATCGCGACCGCGCGTGCCCATGGCAGAACGGGTTTGGGAGCCTGCCTGCACCAGCTTCGCAAGCGACCCGGCCAGCGCACCCACGTCGCCTGGCGGAACGAGAAGTCCGGAAACACCGGCTATAACTGTTTCGCGCGCACCGCCATGATCGGTGGCGATCACTGGCCGTTCCATGGCGCCAGCCTCAGCGGCAACGCGTCCGAACGCTTCGGGATCGGTCGAGGCGGATACAACGATATCGGCGGCGCGATACGCGGCGGGCATGTCACTCACGTGTCCCGGGATTGTCACCACGCTTGCAAGGTGATTGCGCGCAATGCTGCTTTTCACCTCGGCGACGTACGCGTCGCGGCCCTGTGGATCGCCGGCGAGTACCGCGCGAAATGGTCCAACGTCACCTCGAGCCAATCGCGCTAGCGCTTCGACAAGAACCAACTGGCCCTTCCACCGCGTGATCCGTCCCGGAAGGAGAATGACGGTTTCACCGTCCCCGACGCCCCATGCCCCGCGCAGGGTATCTGTGCGTTCTAGCCCAACCCGCAATGGATCGAACATTTCCACATCGATTCCGCGCGGCACGATCATCAATCGTTGCGGCTTGAGCGTGTACGTGCTGCGGATGTGGTCCGCGGTCCATTGGGAATTGGCGATGACCGCATCGCCGCGCAGCATCACCGAGTTGTAGAATCGCTTGAGCGCGGACCCGGCCGAATAGGCACCGTGAAACGTGGTGACGAAAGGGACCCGTTCGGCGCGCGCGGCCCAAAGCGCGGTCCAGGCGGGCGCACGTGATCGCGCATGCACCAGCGTCACGCCGCGCGTTTGGATCACCCGCCGCAGTCGCCGCACATTGGCCGCGAGCACAAGCGGCGATTTCGAATCGAGCGGCATCGCAATCCATTCGCCACCAGCTTGCTCGAGTTCTGGCACCATCCGTCCGCCTTCGCAGGCAACGAGAGACCTGAATTCCTCGCGCGCGAGCGCGGCGGCGATGTCGATCGTCGTGCGCTCCGCACCGCCCGTATCGAGGCGCGGCACGACCTGCAGGATCGCTGGCCCATCCGCCCTTCCGGTTCTATTGTTCGTCATGTTCTGGAATTTGGTTTGCTCAAGAAACGAGAAGCTGCTTGCCGCCTTCGTAGCCTGCGCGTGGACGAACGCGAGCGTCGCCGCACCGCAGAATGCCGTCGAACCTAATGCAGCTTACGAGCATTGCCTCGCTTCCGTGAAGCGTGATCCGGCCGCGGCCCTGGCAGAGGCGCAGCAGTGGTCGACGCAGCGCGGAGGCGCCGCGTCCCTCCATTGCGCGGCGCTGGCGCTGATGGAACTCAAACGCTACCCGGAAGCAGCACAGACGCTCGAGAATGCCGCGAGCATCACCGCCGGCGTCGCCGCCAGGGCGCAAGTCTTCGATCAGGCCGGCAACGCCTGGCTACTTGCCGGCAATACTGCGAAAGCCGAGGCCGAACTGGCCGACGCTGTCTCCCTGGCGCCAAGAGACGAAGACATTCTCGCCGACCGCGCCCGGGCACGCGGCGCAGCAAAAAACTGGAGCGGCGCGTTCGAGGATTTGAGCGCCGTTATCGCGCTCGATCCCGATCGCGCCGACATCTATGTTTTGCGGGCGAGCGCTCTCCACGCGGTAGGCAAGAAACCGGAGGCGCGCGCCGACATCGCACACGCCCTCGCCCTCTATCCCGGCTATCCGGAAGCGCTGGTCGAGCGCGGAGCGATGCGTCTCGAAGCGGGCGATATCGCCGGTGCGCGCGCGGACTGGCAGGAAGCTGTACGAGAAACGCCCGACAGCGACGCCGGCCGCGCCGCGCGCGCGCGTCTGCAGCAGCTTCCCGCGGCGCCGGGGAAAAAATAGAAACCAGGTACCCGGTTGTCACTTCCACCACCGCGGAACACTCGGCGAGGCAGGGGGCCGTCCACATATGGGTTCCCACTCTCGCGGGAATGACGATTTGCCTAAGAGGAACGCGCTTTCGCGCCACTATTTCACGATAATTAGCGCCACCATCTTCGGGTGAATCGTACAGACATATCGGTACGTGCCAGGCTTCGTGAACTGGAACGAGAAGGTGTCGTTCTGGTCCAGCGCCGGCGAACGGAACACGCCATCGACGCTGACCACGGTATGCGGCTCGCCATCGAGGTTCTTCCAGGTGACCGTCGTTCCTGCCGGAACCGTCAGCTGCATAGGCGCATAATCGAAATTCTTCATGACGACGAGATTGTCCGTGCCGGCCGGCGCAGGCGCGGCCGCCGAAAGCAGGAAAACGGACACGCAGAAACGCAATGCTTTGGCATGCATGGTCGAACCTTTCGAAAGCGGAAATGTCAGGCGAGCGTGGTGTCGGCGAGAGTGAGCGCGTCAGGGCTCGCGACGGAAACGCTGGTGACGCCGAGCATTTTGGCGAGCTGGGCGCGCGGCACGGTCAGCGGACCGGGCCCAGCACCGACACCCGCCTGCGGTTGCGGGTAGG
>Ga0070734_10006208_pt1 | contig 10138 bp, 9 predicted proteins | sample Coa_R1_8_FD_66444 | JGI IMG/M metagenome (GOLD analysis project Ga0070734, IMG submission 66444) | Surface soil microbial communities from Centralia Pennsylvania, which are recovering from an underground coalmine fire - Coalmine... | ecosystem: Environmental > Terrestrial > Soil > Unclassified ... | reverse complement strand
CGAGCGCGCGGTCCGCGAGGCGATCGACGCCGGCGGCGTCGGCGCCGTCGTCGCGCCGAACTTCTCGACCGGCGTCGTGCTGTTCGAGGCGATCGTCGCGCGCGCGGCCGCGCTGGTGGCGCCGCAGCGCGACTTCAGCGCGTACGTGCACGAGGCGCATCACGCTGCGAAAAAAGATGCGCCGTCGGGCACCGCGCTCTTTCTCAAGCTCGCGATGCAGCAGGCGGGATACGATCGGCCGATCGACGTCTCGTCGACGCGCGCCGGCTTCATCCCGGGCACGCATACGGTCGGGTTCGACGGTCCGGCGGAAACGATCACGCTGACGCACGCCGCGCGCGACCGCTCCGGCTTCGCTCGCGGCGCCCTCGCCGCCGCGCGCTGGGTGGTTGGCAAGCGCGGCTGGTTCACAATGAAAGACGTCTTGGGGTTGAACGCATGAGAACACCATTCACCGGAGTCGGGACCGCGCTCGTGACGCCGTTCACCGCGAGCGGCGCTGTCGACGAGGCGGGCGTGCGCCGCCTCGGTCGGCGCCAGATCGACGCGGGCATCCATTTCCTCTGCCCCTGCGGCACCACCGGCGAGAGCCCGACGCTGAGCGATGCCGAGAAGCTGCGCATCGTCGAGATCCTCGTCGACGAGGCGAAGGGGCAAGTACCAATCGTCGCCGGCGCCGGCGGCTACGACACGCGCGAAGTGATCCACCTTGCGCAGGAGCTCGAGAAGAGAGGCGCGGCGGGACTGCTGTCGGTGACGCCGTACTACAACAAGCCGACGCAGGAAGGCTTGTATCAGCACTACAAGGCGATCGCGGAGAGCACGCGGCTGCCGATCGTCGTGTACAACGTCCCGGGACGGACGGGCGTCAACGTTGAAGTCGCGACGCTCACGCGCCTCGCGCAGATCCCGAACATCGTCGCAGTGAAGGAAGCGTCGGGCAACGTGACGCAGATGGCGGAGATCTGCCGCGCCGTGCCGAGCGACTTCATCGTCCTCTCGGGAGACGATGCGCTGACGCTGCCGCTGATGGCGGTGGGCGGACACGGGATCATCTCGGTCGCGTCGAACGAGATCCCGGCCGAGATGGTGGAGATGGTCGACGCCGCGGAACGGAACGACTTCCGCGCCGCGCGCGCCGTGCATCACCGCATCCTGCCGCTGATGCAGATCAATTTCGTCGAGTCGAACCCGGTGCCGGTGAAGGCGGCGATGGCGGCGATGGGACTGCTCGACGAGCGGTATCGGCTGCCGATGTGTTCGCCGAAGCCCGAGTCGCGCGAGAAGATCGCTAGGGTGCTGAAGGAGCTCGGGCTCCTCAAGGCGGCGCTCGTTTGAGCCTGGAATCAGAAATCGCCGAGCATGTCGCCGCCGGCGCGGCGGCGAACAAGGAGGCGGTGCGCGCGACGTTCGCGAAGCTCCGCGACGCGCTGTCGTCGGGTCAGGTGCGATCGGCCGAGCCCGATGCGTCGAGTGCGATCGGCTGGCGCGTCAACACCTGGGTGAAGGAGGGGATCCTGCTCGGCTTCAGATTCGGCGACAACGCCGACGTCTCCGCCGACCACGGCAAGTGGCCGTTCTACGACAAAGACACGCTGCCGCTGAAGAAGCCGGGGCTCGCCGCCGGCGTGCGCATCGTACCGGGCGGATCGTCGGTCCGCGACGGCGCGTACATCGGGCCGGGCGTCATCTGCATGCCGCCGATGTACATCAACATCGGCGCGTACGTCGGCGAGCAGTCGCTCGTCGACTCGCACGCGCTCGTCGGATCGTGCGCGCAGGTCGGCGCGCGCGTGCACATCAGCGCGGGCGCGCAGATCGGCGGCGTCATCGAGCCCGTCGGCGCGATGCCGGTCATCATCGAAGACGAAGCGCTCGTCGGCGGCAACACCGGCATCTACGAGGGCGCCGTGATCAAGACGCGCGCGGTAATCGCCGCGGGCACGGTGCTGACCGGATCGACGCCGGTCTACGATCTCGTTCGCGGCGACGTGATCAAGCCGAGCGCCGATCGTCCGCTCGTCATCCCCGAAGGCGCCGTCGTCGTTCCCGGCGCGCGCGCGGTCACCGCCGGCAAGGGTCCGGCGTGGGGGCTGTCGCTGTCGACGCCGGTGATCGTGAAGTACCGCGACTCGCGCACCGACACGCGAACCGAGCTCGAAGCGTGGATCCGGTGATCGACCTCGCGGCGCTGACGCGCTCGCTCGTCGACATCGATTCGACGACGGGCCGCGAAGGCGACTGCGGCCGATGGCTGTCGGACTTCCTGCGCGGCCGCGGGTACTGCGTCGAAGAACAGCGCGTCGACGAGGGGCGCTTCAACGTGCTGGCGTCCGTCGCGCACCCCTTCAGCGCCTCCGTCGTCTTCTCGACCCACATCGACTGCGTCCCGCCGTTCTTCCCCAGCCGCGTCGACGGCGATCGCCTCTACGGCCGCGGATCGTGCGACGCGAAAGGGATCGCGGCGGCGATGATTGCCGCCTTCGATCGTCTGCATCGCACCGGCGAATCGCGCGTCGGCCTGCTGTTCGTCGTCGGCGAAGAGCGTGGCAGCGAGGGGGCGAAGCGGGCAGGCGAGACGCCGCGCGGATCGAAGTTCCTGATCAACGGCGAGCCGACCGACAATCGCCTCGGCCGCGCCACGCGCGGGATCCTGCGCGTGAAGCTGCGTGCGTCCGGGCGGGCGGCGCACTCGTCGTTTCCGGAGCTCGGCGAGTCGGCGATCGACAAGCTGATCGACGCGCTCGTCGAGCTGCGCACGATCGCGCTTCCGCACGACCCGACTCTCGGCACCACGCACTACACGGTCGGCCTGATCGACGGCGGCGTGGCGCCGAACGTCGTGCCGCCGGCGGCGGAGGCGGAGATCATGTTCCGCACGGTCAGCGATGCCGCGCAGGTCCGCGCCGCGATCGCGCCGCTCGAACGGCGCGTGGCGATCGAGCACGTGCTCGAAGTGCCGCCGGTCCGCCTGGCCACCGTCAACGGCTACGACGCGGCGGTCTTTCCGTACACGACCGACATCCCGTTCCTTGCGCGCTGGGGCGAACCGTTGCTCTTCGGGCCCGGATCCATCCACGTCGCCCACACGGCGGACGAGTTCGTCTCGATGACGGAACTGGATGCAGCCGTGAATCATTACGTCGCGATTGCCCGTGAGCTTCTCGGTCGAGTCTGAATATCGACGGCGGCTGGCCGAACGCCGGAACGCGATCGCCGGCCTCGAACGGACACACCTCCACCTCTCGAACGTGCGCCTGCTCGTCGCCGCGATCGGCGCTGCGGTGCTGTGGCTCGCGTTCGCGCGCGCCGCGCTCTCGCCGTGGTGGGCGCTGCTCGTGTGGGTCGTCTTCGGCGCGGTGGCGATCGTCCACGCGAAGCGCCTCGAGCGGACCGAGCGCGTGCGCCGCGCCGAGCGGTTGTACGTCCGCGCGCTCGATCGTCTGGCGGGACGGTGGGCCGGAACCGGGCGCGACGGCGCCGCGTTCGCGGCCGGGCATCCGTACGCGCGCGACCTCGATCTCTTCGGCCGCGCGTCGCTCTTCGAGCTGCTGAACACCGCCCGGACCGAAGCGGGCGAGTCGATGCTCGGCGCGTGGCTCGCCGCCGGTGCGCCGGTCGGCGAAGTGCGCGTTCGTCAAACGGCCGTCGCCGAACTGCGGCCGATGCTCGATCTGCGTGAGCAGTTGGCGGTCCTCGCGGCCGAAGGCGAGGTCAGCCGCACCGGCGCGCTCGCTCGGTGGGCGCAGTCGCCGCCGATCGGCATCGCGAACGTGTGGCGCAGCGCCCTGGCCGCCTGCGGCGCGATCACCATTCTGCTGGCGCTGCTCGCATCGTTCGACGTGACGACGTGGGCGCCGTTCCTCGCGTGGATCACCGTCGAGGCAATCCTGATCTGGCGGTGGAAGACGACGCTGCTGCGGATCATCGAGCAGATCGGCAAGCCGGCGGACGATCTGAAGATCGTCGCGGGCCTGGCGTCGCGTGTCGAGCAGGAGCGGTTCGCGTCGCCGCGGCTCGACGCGCTGCGCGGATCGCTGGCGGGCTGCGCCGACGCGATTCGCCGGCTCGAACGTCTCGTGTCGCTGCTCGAGTCGTCCACGCACAACCTCTTCGCCGCGCCGATCACCCAGGCGCTGCTCGTGCCGCAGCAGCTCGCGATGGCGATCGATCGCTGGCACGCCGCGCACGGCGCCGAGGTCGACGCGTGGCTGGCGGCGATCGGTGAAGTCGAGGCGCTCGGCGCCCTGGCGACGTACGCGTACGAGCATCCCGACGATCCCTTTCCGCAGCTGGTCGACGAGGTCGGTTTCGACGCGGAAGCGATCGCGCACCCGCTGCTCCCGCCGGGCGCGGCGGTGCCGAACGACGTCCGCCTCGGCGGCGGTGGCCCGCGCGTCATCGTCGTCAGCGGCTCGAACATGTCGGGGAAGAGCACGCTGTTGCGCGCCGTCGGCGTCAACGCCGTGCTGGCGCTGGCGGGTGCGCCGGTGCGCGCAGCTCGCCTCTCGCTTTCGCCGCTCGCGATCGGCGCCACGCTCCGCGTCGACGATTCACTCGAGGAGGGCCACTCGAAGTTCTACAGCGAGATCCTGCGCATGCGCGCGATTGTCGATGCGGCGAAGGGCTCGCGGCCGCTGCTGTTCCTGCTCGACGAGATCCTGCACGGCACGAACTCGTACGATCGCCGCATCGGCGCCGAGGCGATCGTTCGCGCCCTCGTCGACGCCGGCGCGATCGGCCTCGTGACGACGCACGACCTGGCGCTGACGGAATTGCCGGCGCGGCTCGACGGCCGCGCGGTCAACATGCACTTCGAGGATCGGCTCGAGAACGGCCGCATGATCTTCGATTACCGCATGCGGCCGGGCGTCGTCGAGCACAGCAACGCGCTCGCGCTGATGCGCGCCATCGGCCTCGATGTGTAGGAGAATACGCCGCATGAAACATCGACTGCTCGTGTCCACCGGCGTTGCCGTCACGCTGGCCTTCACCGCTTCGCTTCGCGGTGACGATGGGCAGCGGCTGCTGACGATCGATCACTACGTGAAGATGACGTCGACGGCGCCCGCGATGTCGGGTCAGGTCGCGCAGCTCTACGTCCGCGAGCGCGTGCAGGCCGGCACCGCCCTGCGCGGCGCCCCCGTTGGCGACCGCATCGTCCTCTTCGTGCACGGCGCGGGGACGCCGTCCGAGGTGTCGTTCGACGTCCCGTATCAGGACTACAGCTGGATGGCGTATCTCGCCGACGCCGGCTTCGACGTGTTCGGCATGGACACGACCGGCTACGGCCGTTCGTCGCGGCCGGCGGAGATGAACAGTCCGTGCAACCTCGCGAAAGATCGTCAGGCGGGCTTCGTCAGCGCGTCGCAGCCCTGCAGCGCGGCGCCGCAGCACGCGTTGACGACGATCGCGTCCGACTGGAACGACATCAACGACGTGGTCGAGTACATCAAAGCGCTGCGGCACGCGTCGAAGGTCAGCCTCGTCGCGTGGTCGCAGGGCGGTCCGCGCGCCGGCGGCTACACCGCGCAGCACCCCGAGAACGTGAACAAGCTCGTGCTGCTTGCGCCGGCGTACAACCGCAACACGCCCGCCGCGCCGGCGAAGAGTCCGCCCGACGGCGTGCCGTTCAACACGCAGTCGCGCGACGAGTTCTACGCGAACTGGGATCGTCAGGTCGGCTGTCCCGATCAATACGATCGTGCGGCGGCCGAGTCGGTCTGGTCGGAGTTGCTCGCGTCCGATCCGATCGGCGCGACGTGGGGCACCGGTGTGCGCCGCGCGCCCGCCGTGCCGACGTGGGGCTGGACGCCGGCGGCCGTCGGCAAGACGATGGCGCCGACGCTGCTCGTTGCGGGCGCGCAGGACAAGCAGGTGAATCCGGAACGCGTGCGCGAGCTGTTCAGCGATCTCGGGTCGACGCAGAAAGTGTTCGTCGATCTCGCGTGCTCGTCGCACAACGCCGCGTGGGAGCGGCATCACCTGCTGCTGTTCAAGGCGTCGGCGGAATGGCTGACCTCGTCGACCGTGAACGGCGCGAAGAACGGCGTGGTGAAGCTCGGCTATCCGGCGGCGACCGTGTCACAGTAATTGCAGCGACCGCCGTCATGGCGATCGAACAACCGTCGAAGCCTGACGTTCCGCGTCCGCCGGATCCAATCGATCATCCGCCGCCGGACATCAAGCCGGTGCCGCCGCCCGATATCCCGCCGCCGGCGGGACCGCCGGATGTGCAGCCGCCGATACCGCCGGAGCGCGGCGATCAGCCGCTCTGACCGCGACGTCAGACTGCGGAGGCGGACCCGGACGCCAAATCCGGTTCGCAGGCGAGCGCAATCTTCAGCAGCCCGTCCGTCTCGTGCCGGCAGCCGACGAGCTGCACGCCGACGGGCAATCCCTGCCGCGTCCGGCCGACCGGAATCGAAATCGCGGGGTGACCGCTGACGTTGAACGGCTGCGTCAGCCGCAGCATCATCGCGCGCACCGGCTGCGCGTGGCCGGCGACGTCCATCGTCGCCGCGCCGATCGGCGGCGCTGGAATCGGCAGCGTCGGCAGCATCAGCGCATCGTGCTGCGTCAGCGCGGCGTCGATCTCCCGCCGCAGCGCCTCGCGTCCCGCCAGCGCGCGCACGTAGTCTTCCGCGAGCAGGTCGCGCGCCATTTCCAGACGCAGCCGCACGTTGGGCGTGTAGCGTTCCGGCACCGCGTCGAGCGCCGACGCGTGATACGCCGCCGCGTCGGGCAGGCTGATGTGCAGGTAGATCGTCGCGATCAGATCGGCGTGCTTGATCTGGATCTCGTCGACGTGCGCGCCGGCCGACCGCAACCGCGCGACCGCCTCTTCGAACCGCGCGCGCACGTCCTCGTCGAGGATGTCGCAGAAATAGCGCCGCAGCACCGCGATGCGGATGCCGTGCAGCGGCATCGGCGCCGGCGGCGCCGCGATGTGATCGCCGAGCAGCGCGTGGAACACGAGGAACGCGTCGGTGACGCTCTGCGTCAGCGGCCCGACGTGATCGAACGTGCGCGACAGCGGCACCACGCCGTCCGTCGACACTTCGCCGATCGTCGGCTTCAACCCGACGATGCCGCAGGCCGCGGCGGGAATGCGGATCGATCCGCCGGTGTCGGTGCCGATCGTGGCCAGCGCCATCCCGGCCGCGACGCTCGCCGCCGATCCGCCACTCGACCCGCCCGGCGACCGCGACGGATCGTGCGGGTTGCGCGCCGGGCCGAACGCCGAATCCTCGTTCGTCGTCCCGAACGCGAACTCGTGCAGGTTGGTCTTGCCGACGATGACCGCGCCCGCCTGACGCAGGTGCGCGATGACCGCGGCGTCGCGCTCGGCGACGTGTCCCTCCCGCACGCGCGACGCGGCCGTCGTCGGGACGCCGCGCATGTCGATGAGGTCTTTGATCGAGATCGGGACGCCGTGGAGCGGTCCGCGATCGTGGCCGGCGGCGAGCTCGCGATCGCGGTCGCGCGCCGTCTGCCGCGCTTCGTCGGCCATGACGCGGATGAACGCGTTGAGTGTCGGGTTGTCGGCGTCGATCCGACGCAGGCATTCGTCGGTGATCTGCGCGGCCGTGATCTCTCTCGCGCGCAGCCGCTTGCCGAATTCCTCGATGGTCATCATCGTCTGGCGTCGTCGTTGAAGTCGGCCTGGCGGAGCGCCGCGGTCGATTTGGCGAGCGCTTCGAGCAGCGCTTTCAGCTCGGGAAGCTTCCGCGATTCGGCGTCCGCGATCGCGGCCTTCAGCCACGCGTCAATCGTCATCGTTTCCTCACCGAGATGGACACGCCGTCGCGCAGCGGCACGATGGTCGTCACGAGGTCCGGATGCACGGCGACACGCGCGTTGTACTCCTGCACGGCGAGCGTGTCCTCCGGCCGCTTCGTCGGCTTCGCGACGTAGCCTGGCACGACCTCGCCGCCCCACAGCACGTTGTCGGTGACGAGCAGGCCGCCCGGCCGCAGCAGCGAGACCAGCCGATCCAGCAGCGTGAGGTACAGCTGCTTGTCGGTGTCGAGGAAGATGAGATCGAAGGGTCCCGCCACCTTGGCCAGCTTCAGCGTCGCATCGCCGACGAGGATCGTCGTGCGGTCGGCCACGCCGGCGCGCGCGAAATTCTCGCGCGCTTCCCGCGCGCGCTCCTCGCTCAACTCCATCGTGATCAGCATCCCGCCGGCCGGCAGCGCGCCGGCGAGCCAGATGCCCGAGTACCCGATCGCCGTGCCCACTTCCAGGATCTGCGTCGCGCCGGCCGCCAGCGCGAGCACGCGCAGCAGCGCGCCGACTTCCGCGTCGATGATCGGCAGGCCGCGGGCCGCGCCCGACGCCGCGATCTCGTCCAACACGCCCGACCCCCCGCGGTTGAGGCTCGCGAGATACCGCTCGATCGGCGGCGGGACGATGTGGGCCATCGCGATATTCTAGTGCGGTGCGTCATACCAAGATTATCGCGACCGTGGGTCCCGCGAGCGACAGCGATGCGACGCTCGACGCGTTGATCGCGGCCGGCACCGACATCTTCCGCCTGAACTTCTCGCACGGCACGCACGAGACGCACCAGGCCACCCACGCGCGCATTCGCGCCGCGGCGGCGCGCGCGAAGCGCGAGGTCGCGATCCTCCAGGACCTCAGCGGGCCGAAGATCCGCACGGGACCGCTGGCAAGCGGGACGCCCTTCACGCTGCGGCCCGGCGATCGCTTGACGATCGCGACCGGCGACTTCGCCGGCGGACCCGGCCGCGTCTCGACGACGTTTGCGGGCCTCGCGCGCAGCGTGCGCCGCGGCGATCGCCTGCTGCTCTCCGACGGCGCCATCGAGCTGCGCGTCGAAGACAGCGATGGCACGAACATCGAGACGACCGTCGCCGAGGGCGGCGAGATGGGCGACCACAAAGGGATCAACGCGCCCGGCGTGCCGCTGCCGACGTCCGCGATCACGCCGAAGGACGTGGACGATTTGAAATTCGGCCTCGGCCTCGGCGTCGATCTCGTCGCGCTCAGCTTCGTGCAGAGCGCCGCCGATCTGCGGCAGGCGCGGCAGTTGCTGACGGAGTTCGATGCGGCCGACGTCCCGCTCGTCGCGAAGCTGGAGCGGCCGCAGGCGCTCGAGCACCTCGACGAGATCCTGAAGAGCACGGACGCGGTGATGGTCGCGCGCGGCGACCTCGGGGTCGAGATGCCGCTCGAGCGCGTGCCGCGGGCGCAGAAGGAGATCACGCGCGCGGCGCGCCGCAGCGGCATCCCGGTCATCGTCGCCACGCAGGTGCTCGAGTCGATGACCATCGAGCCGCGCCCGACGCGCGCCGAGGTGAACGACGCGGCGAGCGCCGTCGGCGACGGCGTGGATGCGATCATGCTCTCGGCCGAGACCGCGACGGGGGCGTACCCGGCGCGGACGGTCCAGACGCTCGACGCGATCATCCGCGATGCGGAAACGATGCCCGCCGATCATCCGAGCGACGCCGCGCCGGCGGCGCCGCAGGATCACGCGCAGGCGCTCTGCGAGGCGGCGGCGACGCTCGCCGCCCGCGGCGACGCCGCGGCGATCGTCGCCGTGACGCGCGGCGGCGGCACGGCGCGACGGCTGTCCGCGCTGCGCCCGCGCGCGCCGATCATCGCGACCAGCAACAGCGATCAGACCGCGCGCCGGCTGTCGATCTACTGGGGCGTCGTGCCGTTCTGCACCGAGCTCGGCGAAGGGGTCGACGAAGTGCGCGACCTCGTCGGCCGCGAGCTCGTCGCCCGCGGCATCTGCGCGGCCGGTGCGGCCGTCGTCCTCGTCAGCATCAACCCCGACTTGGGGATGGCGGGCGCGAACTATCTTAAGATCCACCGTCTCTGATGCTCCCCGACGCCGCCACGCTCGTCGCTGTCGTCATCGCGTTCGTCGCGGCGACGATCGTCGTTCGCGTGGCGCATGCCGTGATCCATCGCGCGCTGGACGCGCTCGACGTCGTCGGCACCGAGCAGCGGGCGGCGGTGCACGCGCGCGCGAAACAGCTGACGAGCGCGCTGACGTTCCTGGCGTACGGCGTCGCCGTCCTCGCGAGCATATCGTTCGCGCTGTCCCGATTCGGCGTCAGCGAGGCGCGCCTCGACCCGCGCACGATCGCGCGGTGGGCCG
>Ga0070734_10006206_pt1 | contig 10140 bp, 9 predicted proteins | sample Coa_R1_8_FD_66444 | JGI IMG/M metagenome (GOLD analysis project Ga0070734, IMG submission 66444) | Surface soil microbial communities from Centralia Pennsylvania, which are recovering from an underground coalmine fire - Coalmine... | ecosystem: Environmental > Terrestrial > Soil > Unclassified ... | reverse complement strand
CGACCAGTGGGAAAAGTTCGTGCTGGCGATGCAGGACCTCTCGACCCTGCCGATCTACATCGATGACACGGGCGGCATCTCGATCGCGCAGATCGCCGCGCGGGCGCGGCGGCTCAAGCGTGAAAAGAACATCGGCGTCGTCATCATCGACCATCTCCAGTTGATCCAGCCGTCGCGGCGCGGAGAGAACCGGGTCCAGGAATTGACCGAGATCACCAAGGGTCTGAAGGTCCTCGCGAAGGAGCTCGACGTTCCCGTCCTTGCCCTGTCGCAGCTGTCGCGCCTGGTCGAATCCCGCGAAGACAAGCGACCGGTGCTTTCGGATTTGCGTGAATCCGGATCGATCGAACAGGATGCGGACGTCGTCATGTTCGTTTTTCGCGAATACTACTACCTCCATCGCAACGAGCCGGAGCCGGGGAGCCAGGAACACACCAAATGGATGCAGAAGATCGAAGCGGCGCACGGCCGCGCCGAGCTTCTGGTCGAGAAGCATCGCCACGGCGCCACGCGAAAAATCGATCTTTACTTCGACGACAAATTCACCCGGTTCTCGAGCGCGACCCGGTCCGAGAACTAGGCCGGGCGTACGCCCGCCGGACGCCGGAATGGCCATGAACTAAACCATTGGCTTACGACCCGGGTCCCGGCTTTTCCGGCATGACACCTCCGTAATCGGGCGGGTCGCAATTCGCTTGCGCCCCTTATAGGTTGCGGTTCCGGGGAACGGGACTTCCCAGACGAAGGCGTTCGGTGACAGACAGTAGCTTGGCCACGGGCGCCTTCGCCGATTTTCTCGCCATGCGCGCGTCGCTCCACCAGGAGGAGCGGACGAAGCTGACGACGCGGGGCACGGCCGTCGTCCTGGTCCTGGTCGTCCACGTTCTTTTGATCCTCGCGCTTCTTATCGCGGAAACTCTTCCCGGACCGCGTCGCGGGCTGCGCCCGTCCGAGGTGGAACTGATCCTGGCGCCACTCGCCCAGCCGCGCTCTGCGCCCAAGGAGGCAACCAACCCGAACGAAAAGCGAAGCTTCCAGGAATTCGAGCCGCGGCCGATCACGCTTCCGCCGCCGCTCATCGAGAACGAGAATCAACCCGTCGACATCATGAAGGCTCTCGGCGCCGAACTCGCTTGCGGCGCCTCGCACTATGAATATCTCAATCCGGCGCAGCGCAAGCTCTGCCATCGTGCACCCTGGAAGGTTCCGGACAACCGCGCCATCGCGATTGCCCCCGCACCGACGCCTGTCTTCCACCTCACAGGCGCTGAGGCCGCACAACAGCGCGCACGCGAAGCGGCGCCATGCCCGCCGGGCGTGATCGTATGCCCCGATGAAGTGATCCGCGGGAGAAACGTGCCTTGAACACGACGAAGCCGTCCAGATCGGCCTTGCCGGAGCGCGAAAGCGCCGATCCGAACGGCGCGGCGCTCGAGCCGGCAAGACTGGTGATCCGCCTCGATGCCATCGTCGAGAATTTCCGGAAGGTGTGCGCGCTCGCATCGCCCGCCGCTGCTGCCGCGGTGGTCAAGGCCGACGCTTATGGCTGCGGCATGAAAGAGGTGGCGACGAGCCTGGCATCGGCCGGCAAATGCGAGAGCTTTTTCGTCGCGCGGCACAGCGAGGGAATGGCGCTCCGGCCAGTTCTCCCGCAGGCGCGCATCTATGTGCTGGACGGCGCGCCGGCCGACGCCGTGCCTGCGCTCATCGCCTACCGCCTGACGCCGGTCCTGAATTCTCTTGCCGAGGTCGCGGCATGGAATGCGGCTGCAGCGGAAGGCGGGCTCGAACTCGATGCCGCCATTCACGTGGACACGGGAATGAATCGCCTCGGCATGCCGCCAGCGGAACTCGCTTTGTTATCGGCCGAATGGCGCAAGAGGCTCTCATCCTTGCGCGTTGTGCTCGTGATGAGCCACCTCGCCTGTGCGGACGATCCGAAATCCGCGATGAACCGAATCCAGCTCGAGCGCTTCCGGACCGCGCTCGCGCTGTTGCCGCCCGCGCCAGCGAGTCTTTCTTCTTCGGGAGGCGTGCTGCTCGGAAGGGAATTCGCCTTCGATCTGGTCCGGCCCGGCCTTGCGCTTTATGGCGGAAACCCGCAACCGGATAATCCCAATCCGTTCGGCATGGTTGTGCGGTTAACGAGCCGGGTGCTCCAGCTCCGCTTCGTTGACAAGGGTGAGAGCGTTGGTTACGCAGCGAGCTTCCGGGCGCTTCGCCCGACGACAATCGCAACGCTGGCGCTTGGTTATGCAGACGGTCTCATGCGCGCCCTCGCCAATCGCGGCTGGGTTTTCGTCCTCGGCCAGCGCGCACCCATCGTCGGACGCGTATCGATGGATTTGATGACGGTCGACGTCACCGATATCGACGGCGTGAAGGTCGGCACCGAAGCCGAACTCCTCGGCGATCTGGTCAGCCTCGAGGACCTCGCTCAGGCCGCCGGCACGGCGTCTTACGAGATTCTCACGTCACTCTCGCGGCGCGCCGAACGGCAATATCTGGGGGCCGGGGCGTGAACATTCTGGCGCCGATCGGCCGGGCCGTGCTTGCGCTGTTCGCGCATGCCGGCCGTCTCACCGTCTTCACGGTTACCGCGGTCTTCGATGCCTTCATCCCGCCGATCTATTGGTCGCTGATCGGCCAGCAGATGTTGCGGATCGGATTTTTTTCGCTGCCGGTCGTGGGGCTGACCGCCTTCTTTACGGGCGGCGTGCTTGCGCTGCAAATCTATATTGGCGGCAATCGCTACGGCGCCGAAGCAATCGTGCCGCAGATCGTTGTCCTCGGTATTACGCGTGAGCTCGGTCCGGTGATTGCGGGTCTCATGGTGGCCGGCCGCGTGGGTGCTGCCATCGCCGCCGAGATCGGGACCATGCGCGTCACCGAACAAATCGATGCGCTGACGACCCTTGCCACCAATCCGGTCAAATATCTCGTCGTGCCGCGACTCTGGGCGGCGCTGATCTCGATGCCCATCCTTGTGGCCATCGCCGATTCCATCGGCGTTTTCGGCGGCTATGTCGTCTCGACAGCGAGCCTCAATTTCAATGGCGCGGTCTACATCAAGAACACGGTCGACTTCATGACGCATTCCGACGTTTATTCGGGACTGATCAAGGCGGCGGTGTTCGGCTTCATCATTGCGCTCATGGGCTGCTACAACGGCTTTCATTCGAAAGGCGGCGCGCAGGGTGTCGGCACGGCGACCACGAACGCGGTGGTGTCCTCGTCGATCCTGATCCTGGCCGCGAATTACCTTCTCACCTCGGTTCTCTTCACGAAGTGATGGCCATGGCCCAGGCGAAAAGCACAGCCAAGGTCGAGCTTCGCGGCGTGAAGAAACGCTTCGGCCCCAAAATCGTGCTCGATGGCGTCGATCTGACGATCGAGAAAGGCCAGTCCCTGGTGGTGATCGGAGGTTCGGGCACCGGCAAGTCGGTGATGATCAAGTGCGTTCTGGGAATTCTCCGCCCTGACGCCGGCCACATCTATGTCGACGGCGAAGATGTCACGCATATGCGCGGGGGCGCGCGCGACGCGGTCTTGCGCAAATTCGGCATGCTGTTCCAGGGCTCGGCGCTCTTCGACAGCCTGCCGGTGTGGGAGAACGTCGCTTTTGGTCTCATCCAGGGCCGGGGCGTCGCGCGCAAGAAAGCGCGCGACAAGGCGATCGAGACGCTCGCGCGCGTCGGCCTCGGGCCGGAAGTCGGCGATCTGTCGCCGGCCGAACTTTCCGGCGGCATGCAGAAGCGCGTCGGTCTTGCGCGAGCCATTGCCGCCGGCCCCGAGATCATCTTCTTCGACGAACCGACCACGGGCCTCGATCCGATCATGGCGGACATCATCAACGATCTGATCGTCCGGACCGTGAAGCAGGTCGGCGCAACCACGCTTTCGATCACGCACGACATGGTGAGCGCGCGAAAGATCGCAGACCGAATCGCCATGCTCTACAAAGGCAAGATCATCTGGCAGGGCCCGACCGCCGAGATTGACTCGACGGGCAATCCTTACGTCGAGCAGTTCATCCACGGCAGCGCCGAAGGCCCGATCAAGATGGAAGTCCGGGCGTAAGATCGCCTCAAAGCTCCGACCCCCACAATTCTCGTGACATTCCAAGCGGGAAGCCTTAGAGAACAAACAACGAACAAGAGGGTCCTTTGGCACGTCCACAACCAAGCTTCGCCTGCCAGGCTTGCGGGGCCGTGCAGTCGAAATGGGCCGGGCGCTGCGAGGCCTGCGGCGGCTGGAACACGATCGCGGAGGAAAGCGCGCCCATTCCCATCGGTGCCGGCGCCCGGCGGCCAGGGCGCGGGCGCGCGTTTGCGCTCGAATCCCTCAAGTCGCCCGACGCCGAGCCTCAGCGCCGGATCACGGGCGTTTCCGAGTTCGACCGTGTCTGCGGCGGCGGTCTTGTGCCGGGATCGGCCCTTCTGATCGGCGGCGATCCGGGCGTCGGAAAATCGACGCTGATCCTGCAGGTGCTCGCATCTATTGCCGCGCGCGGCGGACGCGCGGTCTACATTTCCGGCGAAGAGGCGATGGGGCAGGTGAGGCTTCGCGCGACCCGCATGGCGCTAGCCGACGCGCCGGTCGCACTCGCCGCCGCCACCTCGGTCGAAGACATCCTGACCACACTCGAGCGCGAAGAACCGCCCCAGGTGCTCGCGATCGATTCGATCCAGACGATCTGGACGACGGCGCTCGAAGCTGCGCCCGGGACGATCGCGCAGGTCCGCACCGCATCCTTCGATCTCGTGCGCTATGCGAAAGCCTCAGGTGCCGCCCTGCTCTTGATCGGCCACGTCACGAAGGACGGTCAGATCGCCGGGCCGAAAGCCGTCGAACATCTCGTCGATGCGGTCATCTATTTCGAAGGCGAGCGCGGCCACCACTTCCGCATCCTGCGTTCGGTGAAGAACCGCTTTGGACCGACCGACGAAATCGGCGTGTTCGAAATGACCGGACGCGGCCTCGCCGAAGTCGCCAATCCTTCGGCGCTCTTTCTTGGCGACCGTTCTGCCCAGTCTGCCGGAACGGCGGTGTTTGCCGGTCTCGAAGGTACGCGTCCGCTGCTGGTCGAACTTCAGGCCCTGGTCGCGCCGGCAGGCTACGGCACGGCGCGCCGTGCGGTCGTCGGCTGGGACGCGGGGCGCCTTGCCATGATCATGGCGGTGCTCGAGACGCGAGCCGGAATTCCGATCAGCGGCTCGGACATTTATCTGAATGTGGCCGGCGGTTTGCGGGTGGAAGAGCCGGCGGCCGATCTCGCCGCCGCCGCGGCCCTGATCTCCTCCTACGGCAGTGAGGCGCTTCCGAAGGAGACTGTCTATTTCGGCGAGATCAGCCTCTCGGGCGATATCCGGCCGGCGCCGCAACCTGAATTGCGTCTCAAGGAGGCGGCGAAGCTCGGGTTTTCGACGGCCGTCGTGCCCCGCGGCATCAAGGCGGATGCCGCGGGCCTGAAGCTCGTCGAGCTTTCGCATGTCAGCGAACTCACGCGATTCGCCGGCCATCACGCCCGGCCGCGGGGTTCTCAGAACCTCTCCCGTGCTAAAATGGAATCATGAACCTCGGGCTGACGTTCGTCGATTTTCTTGTCATTCTGATTCTCATCGTCTCCATCGTGTTTGCGATGTGGCGCGGCTTTATTTCCGAAGTCCTCTCCATTCTTGCTTGGGCGCTGGCTGCGTTCGCGGCGCTCTATTTCGGACCGTACGCCGTCGACGTTCTCCGGCATGTGTTTTCCTCCTGGTGGCTTGCCTGGCTCGTCGGCTATGCGGCGATGTTTCTGGTCGTGCTGATTCCGATTTCGTTCGCGAGCTTCAGGATTTCAGAGCGCGTGCGCGAATCCGCTGTCGGACCGATCGACCGTACTTTCGGTGTGCTGTTCGGTGCGGTTCGCGGCCTCGTCATCGTTGGCGGGCTCTATCTCGTCTTCCTGCACCTCGTGCCCCTCCACGAGCAGCCGGCCAGCGTGCGCGAGGCGCGACTGTTTCCGTTGATCAGGAGTTCTGCGGCAGTCCTGAATGCGCTCGTGCCGCGGCAAGACCGGCTTTCTCTGGATACGGATACGCGACTCCACGGGGAAGCGGACGTCCTCAATGCACCCATGGAAAAGAGCGGAACAGCCACGCGCCCCCATCGTAAAAAGGTCTATGGCGCCGCCGACCGGCGCGCGCTAGACAGGCTCATTGAGACCGCTGGCCACAAGCAACCATGAGCGCTGATTCCGGGGCGCCAGAGAAAGACGACGCATTCCACGACGAGTGCGGGGTCTTCGGCATCTTCGGCCATGCCGACGCGGGTGCACTGACGGTCCTCGGTCTGCACGCGCTCCAGCATCGCGGCCAGGAAGCCGCAGGCATAGTCACCTTCGACGACGGCCACTTCATCGCCGAGCGCCATCCGGGTCTTGTCGGCGACATTTTCGGCGGCAAGAACAGCGGCCGCGTTGCGAATCTGAAAGGCCGGTCGGCCATCGGCCACAACCGCTACTCGACGGCCGGCGGTTCGGCGCCGCGCAACATCCAGCCGATGTTTGCCGATCTGACCGGCGGCGGCATCGCCATCGGTCACAATGGAAATCTCACCAACGCGCGGACCTTGCGCGCGGAGCTCGTCCACGACGGCGCCATTTTCCAATCGACCTCGGACACCGAGGTGATCATCCATCTCGCCGCACGCAGCACCTACAAGCCGATCGTCGAGAGGCTCGTGGACGCGCTGAAGCAGGTCACGGGTGCCTATTCGCTGGTGGCGCTGACTTCGAAGAAGCTGATAGGCGTGCGCGATCCCTGGGGTGTCAGGCCGCTTGTCCTCGGAAGGCTCGATGAGTCCTACATCCTCGCTTCGGAGACATGCGCCCTCGATATTCTCGGCGCCGAATTCGTACGCGATGTCGCGCCGGGCGAGATTGTCGTCGTCACCAGAGAGGGCATCGAATCCTATTTTCCGTTCAAGAAGCAGCCGAGTCGGTTCTGCATCTTCGAGTACATCTATTTCTCGCGGCCGGATTCGATGGTCGAGGGACGCAACGTCTATGAACTGCGCAAGCTGACCGGCGCGCAGCTCGCGCGAGAATCGCCGGCCGTGGCGGATATGGTCATCCCCGTCCCGGATTCGAGCATTCCCGCGGCCATCGGCTTTGCGAATGCGTCCGGTCTTCCCTTTGAACTCGGCATCATCCGCAACCACTATGTCGGGCGCACCTTCATCGAACCCAGCGAAGGCATCCGTCATTTCGGCGTGCGCAAGAAACACAATCCCAATCGCGCTTCGCTCAAGGGCAAACGCGTCGTTCTCGTGGACGATTCCATCGTCCGCGGAACGACCTCGAAAAAGATCGTGCAGATGGTCCGCGATGCCGGTGCGCGCGAGGTCCACTTCCGCGTCGCCAGTCCGCCGACCACGCACTCCTGCTTCTATGGCGTCGACACGCCGAACACCGACGATCTGCTTGCCCATCGCATGGATCCGGAAGCGATGCGGCAGGAAATCGGTGCGGACTCGCTCGCCTTCATCTCCATGGATGGGCTTTATCGCGCCACCGTGGACGCGAAACGGAACAAGGCTGCGCCACAATTCTGCGACGCCTGTTTTTCCGGCTCCTATCCAATTGAGCTCACGGATGTGAGCGGCGGGGCCAGGGATACGCAGCTCTCACTGCTCGCTGACGTCGCGTAGGCGATGGCGAAGGTTCTGCAGTCGCGCCTTGCGCTCGTCACAGGCGCATCTCGGGGATTTGGCCGGGCAGCCGCGGTCGCGCTCGCCGACGCAGGCGCGCACGTCATCCTGGTATCGCGCACCGTCGGTGGTCTCGAAGAGACGGATGATGCGATCAAGAAGCTCGGCGGCAGTGCAACGCTCGTTCCGCTCGATCTTAAGGATTTTGCGGCCCTCGACCGGCTCGGCGCCTCCATTTACGAGCGCTGGGGCAAGCTCGACGCATTTCTTTCGAATGCCGGCCAGCTCGGAACGCTTTCGCCGCTCGGCCATCTGGAGCCAAAAGTCTTCGACGACATTGTTGCCGTGAATATTACTGCGAACTGGCGGCTCATCCGATCGCTCGATCCTCTTCTGAAGCGCTCCGATGCCGGGCGCGCCCTGTTCGTGAGTTCCGGCGCCGCTCGCAAGCATACGCCCTATTGGGGCGGCTATGGCATGACCAAGGCCGCGCTCGAATCGCTCGCGCTCACCTGGGCGGCGGAATGCGCGAGCACGAATGTCCGCGTCAACATCCTCAATCCCGGTCCGATGCGCACCGCAATGCGAGCGAAAGCGATGCCGGGCGAGGATCCGAACGAACTCCCGCCGCCCGAGGTCGTCGCGCCTCTGGCGGTTGAACTTCTTTCGCCGGAGTGCGCGCGGAACGGCGAACTCGTCAGCTTTCGAGAGTCCGCGACGGCTCGGTGATGGCCTGCCGCTCATAAGCGCGCATACGCTCGAGGGCCGGCTCGCTCGAACAGAGCTTCATGAACAGGTTGCGTTCGAGCGCGAGTCCATCGGCAAGCGGGGTCGCTACCGCGCTCCGCACAAGCCGCTTGATGAAGGCCACCGATTGCGGCGTGTGGGTCGCTATCCGTCGGGCAATTTCAAGCGCACGATCAAGCGCATTGCCGTCGACCGCCTCGTGCACGAGGCCTTTCTTCGCTGCTTCGTCCGGCGAAAGCGTGACGCCCATCAGGATGTGCATGAGCGCGCCGGCCGTGCCGATTGTGCGCGGCAGCCGCTGCGTTCCGCCGCCGCCGGGAAGAATTCCGACGTTGATCTCCGGCAGACCGATCTGGAAATCTCCGCGCTCGGCTATCCGGATGTCGCAGGCGAGCGTGAATTCGAAACCGCCTCCCATCGCCGAGCCGGAGATTGCCGCGATGACCGGCTTTGCCATGGATTCGCAGAGCGCCATTGCCTTGTCGAACGAACCCGCATTGTAAGGCGCATCTTCAGGCCACGCGCGCCCGGACGCCTGGACCTGCTCGCCAAGACGGACGAGGGCGGCGACGGAATAATGCCGCACGAAATAGCCGGGCGCGCCGCCGGTCACGACGATCACCCGGACCGCGTCGTTCTCCGCGAGCTTTGTGAGCGCATCTAACAGGGCATCGCTCATTTCCTGGTCGAAATAGATGCGCGTCGCGCTTCCTAGCGTGACGATGGCGATCCCATCCGCAATCTTGGTCGACAGAACCTCGTTGCTGGCCATCATGGTTCTCCGGAAATTTTCATCGGGGGAAAGTTACAGGAAATTCTGCCGTTACGCGCCGTACGGATTCCTTGAGGCGCGCAGGAGAAATCGGATCGGTGCGCCCGCGAGCGCGAAGCGGTCGCGAAGAGCGTTCTGCAGATACCTGAGATAGGCAGGGGAAAGCGATTTTACGTTCGAGCCAAAGAGGACGAAGGTCGGCGGCCGGGCTTTGGCCTGCGTCATGTAGCGAAGGTGCGGCCTGCGTCCCCTGAAGGCGGGCGGCGCATGTCGTGTGGTCAAAGTCTCGAGCTCGCGGTTGAGCGCGAAAGTCGGAATGCGCTTGTTCCATGCGCGGTCGGCCTCGAAAACCGCCTGTGCGAGGCGGTCGAGGCCTTCTCCGGTGACCGTGGAAACTGCCACGAGCGGCGCGCCCGCGGCCTGCGGCAACAGCCGGTCGCGCGTTTCGCGAAAGCGCGTGATCGCGCCGGCGCGGTTCTCGACGAGATCCCACTTGCTCAGCGCGAAGACCATGGCGCGGCCTTCGCTCTCGACGAGATCCGCGATCACGAGGTCCTGCTTTTCGAACGCTTGCGTCGCATCAATCAGGATGATCACGCAATCCGCAAAGCGGATCGCACGCAGGGTGCTGGCGATCGAGAGTTGTTCGAGCTTTTCGCCGGCCGCGCGCGCACGCTTTCGCAAGCCAGCGGTGTCGTGAAAGAGCACGTCGCGCCCGGCGAGAGTCGCCTGGGCGGCGATGGCGTCACGGGTCAAGCCGGGCTCCGGGCCTGTGAGCGCGCGTTCCTGGCCGAGGAGCGCATTGAACAGACTCGATTTGCCGGTGTTGGGACGCCCGACAATAGCGAGGTGGAGAGGCCGCGCCGGATCCGCATCCGCGCCGTCTGGCACGTCTTCCTCGTTGCCGAGTGCCCCCAACGCGGCGAAGA
>Ga0070734_10006204_pt1 | contig 10140 bp, 7 predicted proteins | sample Coa_R1_8_FD_66444 | JGI IMG/M metagenome (GOLD analysis project Ga0070734, IMG submission 66444) | Surface soil microbial communities from Centralia Pennsylvania, which are recovering from an underground coalmine fire - Coalmine... | ecosystem: Environmental > Terrestrial > Soil > Unclassified ... | reverse complement strand
TGTGCCTGGCGTACTCCTCGATCATGTGCACGAGCACCTCGCGCAGGCTGATGATGCTGTCCCGGTGGCTGCCGGTCACCTCGAGGTCCGGCGCTTCGCCGACGAACCGCTCGGCGAACCGCACCTCCTCATGCCAGGCGGCCCAGGCCTCTGCCACCATGCCCGGGTCGGCGGCGGCCTCGTCGAACGCCGCGTCCCTGTCGTCGTCGCGCCGGAACCGCCAGCCGACGTCCTGGCCGGCCAGGACCCGGCGGAACCAGTTGCGTTCCACGTCGGTGAGGTGGCGGACCAGGCCGAGCAGCGACAGGTTCGACGGCGGCACCGACCGGCAGGCCATCCCCGCGGCGTCCAGGCCCGAGCACTTCAGTTCCAGGGTGAGGCGGTAGTCGCGCAGGTAGCTGGTCAGCGTGTCCCGCTCACTGGCCGGGCCGTCGCTCTCGATGCGGGGGTCGTCCTCGGGGCGGACGAACATGTCCTGCCAGCCGAACGTGCGGGTAATCCCGCCATCGGCCGCCGCGCCGACGGGGCCTTGCGCTGGGGCAGGGTCGTTGGCCATGTCGCCACTTTGGGCGATGCCGGCGCCCTGGCACAAGTCGTTTGCCGGGCCCGGGCGCACCTTCCGGCCACTCTGAGCGGAGCTTATGCTCAGGCAGCGGCGCCGCGCCCGGGAGGGCGAGCGCCGTGAAGGTAGCTGCCGACCGATCGGATGAGTAACTCGCATGACCATGCCTGGCACCACCGCCATCCCTGATCGCGCCCGCGTCGTCGTCATTGGTGGCGGCGTCATCGGCACCTCGGTCGCCTACCACCTCGGGCACCTCGGCGTGCCCGACGTGGTGCTGCTTGAGCGGGACCGGCTGACCTCGGGCACCACATGGCACGCGGCGGGGCTGATGGCCACGTTCGGCTCGACCTCGCAGACCTCGACCGAGCTGCGGATGTACACCAGGGACCTGTACTCCCGGCTGGAGGCGGAGACCGGGCAGGCGACCGGGCTGAAGCAGGTGGGCCTGATCGAACTGGCCATCGAGCCGGGCCGGCTGGAGGAATACCGCCGGGTGGCCGCGTTCAACCGGCTGTGCGGGGTCGAGGTGCACGAGATCTCCCCGGCCGAGGTCGCGGGCCTGTTCCCGCTCGCGCGGGTGGACGACGTGCTGGCCGGCTTCTACATACCGGCCGACGGCCGGGTGAACCCGGTTGACGTGACGATGGCGCTGGCCAAGGGGGCCAGGATGCGCGGCGTGCGGGTCTGTGAGGGCGTGCCGGTGACCGGGTTCTCCCGGCGCGACGGCGCGGTGACCGGCGTGCGCACGCCCCGGGGTGACATCGAGGCCGAGTACGTGGTCAACTGCGCCGGGATGTGGGCCCGCCAGCTCGGCGAACTGGCCGGGGTGAGCATCCCGCTGCAGGCGGCCGAGCACTACTACCTGCTGACCGAGCCGATCGAGGGGGTGGACGGGAACTGGCCGGTGCTCGAGGACCCGGCCAACTACGGCTACTGCCGGGAAGAGGGCGGCGGGCTGATGCTGGGCCTGTTCGAGCCGGTCTGCGCGCCGTGGAAGGTCGGTGGCGTGCCGGACGGCTTCTCGTTCGGCGAACTGCCTCCGGACTGGGACCGGATGGCCCCATACCTGGAGCGCACCATGTCCCGGGTCCCGGTGGCCGAGCACGCCGGGATCAAGAAGTTCTTCTGTGGCCCGGAGAGCTTTACGCCCGACCTGATGCCGATCGTCGGCGAGGCGCCGGAGCTGAAGAACTACTTCGTCGCCGCCGGGCTGAACTCGATCGGGATTCTGACCGGCGGGGGGATCGGCCGGGTGGTCGCGCAGTGGATCACAGAGGGCCGGCCCGACATCGACGTGACCGGCATCAACATCGACCGGCTGCACCGCTACCAGGCCAACCCGGAGTACCGGGCGACCCGCACGGTGGAATCGCTCGGCCTGGTCTACGCGACCCACTACCCGGGCCGGTCCATGCGCACCGCACGCGGTGCGAAGGTGTCCCCGGTGCACCACCGGCTGGTCGCGCAGCGTGCCTACTTCAAGGACGTCAGCGGCTGGGAGGGCGCCGACTGGTACGCACCGGACGGTGCCGAGCCGGACCCCGGCGCGCTGTCCTGGGGACGGCCGGACTACTTCGGCTACTGGGAGGCCGAGCATCACGCCGCCCGCACCGGGGTGATCCTGATGGACATGGCCTTCATGGCCAAGTTCGACGTGCGGGGCAGGGACGCCGGGCGGATCCTGGACCGGGTCTCGGCCAACAAGGTGAACGGCAAGCCCGGCCGGATCACCTACACCCAGTGGCTCAACCCGGCCGGCACGCTGGAGGCCGACCTCACCGTGACCAAGCTGGCCGAGGACCGGTTCTGGGTGGTCGCCTCCGACACCGCGCACCGGCACGCGGAGACCTGGCTGAGCCGGCACATCGGCGACGCCCACGCGTTCGTGACCGACGTGACGTCGGGCTATGCACAGCTCAACATCCAGGGCCCGCGCTCACGCGAACTGCTCGCCTCCGTCACCTCCGCGGACCTGTCCAACGAGGCGTTCCCGTTCCGCACCGCCGCCGAGATCGACATCGGGTTCGCCCGCGTGCTCTGCATCCGCATCACCTACCTCGGCGAACTCGGCTATGAGCTGTACATCCCGGCCGAGCAGGCGGTGCACGTGTACGACCGGCTGGCCGACGCCGGGCGCACGGTCGGCCTGCGGCACGCCGGGCTCAAGGCGCTCGGCAGCCTGCGGATGGAGAAGGGCTACCGGGACTACGGCCACGACATCGACAACACCGACACCGTGCTGGAAGCGGGCCTCGGCTTCGCGGTGGCGCTGGACAAGCCCGGCGGTTTCATCGGCCGCGAGGCGGTACTGGCCCAGAAGGAGCACGGACCGCTGCGCCGGCGCCTGGTCCAGGTGCTGCTGAAAGATCCCGCGCCGCTGCTTTTCCACGCCGAGGTGGTGCTCCGCAACGGCAGGCCCGCCGGATACATCAGGTCCGCGTCCTACGGGTTCACCCTCGGTGGCGCCGTCGGGCTGGCGATGATCGACGCCGATGAGCCGATCAACCAGGCCTATCTGGATGCCGGCGAATGGACGGCGCAGATCGGCGCCGAGGTCTACCCGGCCGTCGCCTCGCTCCGCCCGATGTATGACCCGGCGAACGAGCGCATCCGCATCTGAGCCGCCTGGCATCATTCGCCACTTCCCCGCGGGCAACACCCCCGGCCGCGGAGCGGACGCGCAGCCGTGCGCAGGGATGCTGCGGAACGGCTGCGCGTCGCTTCAAGGAGCGGGTGCGGTTACCCGATGCGGACCACCTGGCCGCCGGTCGGGCACAGTTGCGGGCCCATGCCCGTGGCGGGGGCGATGCTGCAGTTGGAGACGTAGATCGCGCCGTCGGCCCCGGCCGCGAAGCCGGAGGGGAAGAACAGCTTGCCAACGCCGAGGCGCGTGCGCTGGCCGTCCTGGCTGATGCGCACCACGTCACCGGCCGGGTCCTGGGTTGGCAGCCCGGCGGTCTGGAACTCGGTGGCATAGAACGCGCCATCGCTGCCGAAACCGCAGCCCTGCACGGTGGTCAGGCCGCGCGCCCAGACCGTCGCGTGATGGGCAGTGACCCGCCAGATGCGTGCGTTCCCGGGGCTGTAGAAGCCGCCAACCAGTTCGCCGACGTAGAGCGCCCCGTCTGGGCCGCGCGCGACGCACGTTGCCACCGTGTCACCTTGTGCGTTCGCCGGCAGGGAAAGGAAGTGGAGAACGCGCGCGTTCCCGTTCCACTTGACCCGCACCAGGGCGTTGGCGCCCGCGTCTGCCACGTACCGGCTCCCGTGCGAGAAGAGCACGGCGTTGGGGTTGGCGTCGGGCCAGTCCTTGGGGCCGAGGTCGGGGTGACGCTTGGTCCACGCCCAGTCCTGGTCGCCGACGTTGGACACGGTCTTCACCCAGGCGCCCGGCTTGACCAGCCACAACCGGCCAAGCTGCGCCAGGGCCTTGTTGCGCACGTTGTCCGGGATCACGCCTTTCGGCGGAACCACGTGGGTGTTTTCTCCGAACAGGCCATAGAAGGTGCCGCGGGGGCCGCGGGAGACCGACACGGGGCCCTCCGCCGCAACACCCCCGGGGCCGGAGGCGGAGATCAGGCCGGTGACGAGCCGCTTGACCTGCCCCTTGGTGATCAGGTCGAACGATCCGTTCAGCCCCGGGCAGATCTGGTCCTCGGGGCCGCCGCTGATGCAGGTCTTACCGCCGTGCCCGGCTTCGGCGAGATAGAGCCCGCCGCCGGGTGCGGGGGAGAGTCCCCGGGGGTTGTTGAGATGGTCGGCGACCACCGCGAACGAATCGTCATGGCCGCGGGCTTGTGCCGTGGGCGCCGCCATCACCCCCAGGGCGGCCGCTACCCCCAAAGCCGTGGAGATCCCGATCGCGATGCGTGTTCTGCTCATGCGTGTGCCTCCCGTGACATGAGATTTGCGCTTGGCGCGCACAGAAATAGCCAGGACATGGCGATGCCGTTTGATTTCGGGGCCCGCGCTACTGCGCTTGGCAACCCTTAGCTATATCCCCCAGGCTTCTCTGATATTACTATCCCTTTACCATGTCGTCCAGGTTCACCAGCGTAAAATTCACACAGTAATGTTAAAATGACTCTGTGTGTGATCTTGCACAACCGTTTGCGGCACCGATCTTGGTGTACTCTAAAGGCATCATTGCACGTCACATGGCATCCAAGCGCGAATACGTTTTTTGAGGGTATTGAATCGTGACGGGCTGAGGATGCTTATGCTCACGGGTGCTGAGCCTGAGCCGTGGCGAGTGATAAGGGTGCCATTATAAATCGCTCCGGGTTGTCGCCGGCGGCCTGATACGTTATCGCAAGCCGGGGGAACCAAGATCGCCCGGCGCGACGTCACCGGGGTTATATGCCGCCGAACAGTCAAATGCCGATCCTTGCGGACAGTGGTGGGTCCGCACGCACCCACGCACCCCCTGTCGCGCGGCACCAGGATTGTTTACAATATTGTGAACGATCTGGCGACGACGTCGGGAGGACCGCGGCATGCCCGGAGATCAGAGCGTCCAGCAGCACTCCGCCGCCGGCACGGCGTGGCCACCCGGGCGGCCGCCGTTCCGCGCCGACCACGTCGGCAGCCTGCTCCGCCCGCCGGAACTGCTGCGGGCCCGCGAGGACTTCGCCGCGGGCCGGCTCGGCGCCGATGGGCTGCGCGAGGCCGAGGACGCCGCCATCCGCGAGGTGGTCCGCATGCAGGCCGAGGTGGGGCTGCGCGACGCGACCGACGGTGAGCTGCGCCGCGAGTCCTGGCACATGGACTTCATCTACCAGCTCGGCGGCATCACGAAGGTGCAGGACGACACGATCAGGGTGGCGTTCCACAACGAGCAGAAGACCTACGAATGGGCGCCACCGTCCGCGCACGTCGTTGCGCCGCTCACGCTCGAGCACACGATCTTCGGCGAGGCGTTCTCGTTCCTGCGCGACACCGTCACCACCGCGCTGCCCAAGCTCACCATCCCGTCGCTGAGCATGGTGCACTACCGCGGCGGCCGCTCGGCCATCGACGAGTCGGTCTACCCGGCCCTGGACCAGTTCTGGGCCGACCTGGCCGCCACCTACGCCGAGGAGGTGCGGCGGCTGTATGACCTCGGCTGCCGCTACCTGCAGTTCGACGACACCAGCCTGGCGTACATGAACGACCCGGCGCAGCGCCGGCATGTCGCGGAGATCGGCGGTGACCCCGAGCACCAGCACGAGCGCTACATCGAGAACATCAACCGTGCGCTCGCCGGCCGGCCCGCCGACCTCGGGATCACCACGCACATGTGCCGGGGCAACAACCAGAGCATGTGGGCGGCCGAGGGCGGTTACGAGTTCGTGGCCGAGGCGCTGTTCAACGAACTGGCCGTGGACGGGTTCTTCTGCGAGTGGGACGACGAGCGCTCGGGCGGCTTCGAGCCGCTCCGGTTCGTGCCCAAGGGCAAGCGGGTCGTTCTCGGGCTTGTCACCACCAAGCGCGGCGAGCTGGAGAGCAAGGATCAGCTCAAGCGGCGGATCGAGGACGCCGCCCGGTTCGTCGACGCCGACCAGCTTTGCCTGTCCCCGCAATGCGGCTTCTCCTCCACCAAGGAGGGCAACGACCTCACCCAGCAGCAGCAGTGGGACAAGCTCCGGCTGATCGTCGAGACCGCACAGGAAGTCTGGGGCACGTGGTGACGCAGGATGGGCCGGTCCTGGTGGTCAGCGCGCACGCCGGGGACTTCGTCTGGCGCGCGGGCGGCGCCATCGCCCTGGCCGCCTCCCATGGCGCGGAGGTGACCGTGCTCTGCCTCAGCTACGGCGAGCGGGGCGAGTCCGCGCGGGCGTGGCGCGACGGCAAGAAGCTGGACGAGATCAAGGCGCTGCGGCGCGACGAGGCGGCTGGCGCGGCCGGTGTGCTCGGCGCCAGGATCGAGTTCCTTGACGCCGGCGACTACCCGTTGCGCGAGTCCGCCGAACTGGTCGACGAGATCGTGCGCTGCTTCCGGCGGGTCGAGCCCGCCGTGGTGCTGACCCACGCCCTTGCCGACCCCTACAACCCCGACCACCCGGCGGCCGCCCGGATGGCGCTGCAGGCGCGGGTGCTCGCGCAGGCCATCGGGTACGACGCGCCCGGCGAGCCGCTCGGCGCACCGCCGGTGTTCCTGTTCGAGCCGCACCAGCCGGAGCAGTGTGACTTCAAGCCGCAGGTGCTGCTCGACATCACCGAGGTGTTCGCGACCAAGCGCCGGGCGATGGAATGCCTGGCCGCCCAGCAGCACATGTGGGACTACTACACCGACCTGGCCAAGCGCCGCGGCGTACAGCTCCGGCGCAACGCAGGGCCCAACCTGGGCCTGGCACACGACACCATGGCAGAGGCATACATGCGCGTCTACCCACAGGTCACCGGGACACTGCAATGAGGAACGTGGTGGTCACCGGGTGCCCGCGGGCCGATCTTGGCGAGGTCGGCGCGCTGACCGCGTTCGGCGTCGCCACCGTGCACGAGGCGATCGGCCGCACCGGCTACCTCGGCCCGGGGATCCGCCCGGTCCACCTGGGGTCGCGGATCGGCGGCACCGCGATCACCGCGGTCTGCTGGCCCGGCGACAACCTGATGATCCACGCCGCGGTGGAGCAGTGCCGTTTCGGTGACGTCCTGGTGGTGACCACCACCTCGCCGTCCGCCGACGGCGCGTTCGGCGAACTGCTCGCCACGGCGCTGCAGCACCGTGGCGTGCGCGGCCTGATCACCACCGGTGGCGTGCGGGACGTGGCCGAACTGCACGAGATGGGCTTCCCCGTGTTCTGCGGCGCGGTGTCGGCACAGGGCACGGTCAAGGCCACGGCCGGCGCGGTCAACGTCCCGGTCAGCATCGGCGGCCAGCAGGTGCTGCCCGGCGATGCGATCATTGCCGACGACGACGGGGCTGTGGTGATACCCCGGCAGGCGGTCCCCGGTGCCCTGGCCGCGGCCAAGGCGCGCGCCGACAAGGAACGCGCGTCCAGGGCTGCGTTCCGCCACGGTGAGCTGGGCCTGGACCGGTACGGGCTGCGCGCCGTGCTGGCCCAGCTCGGTGTCGAGTACGTGGACTATCAGAGCTACCGGGAAGCGGCCCCATGACCGAGGGCGGCGGGGTGCGGTGCATGCTGATGCGCGGCGGTACCTCGAAGGGCCTGTACTTCCTGGCCAGCGACCTGCCCGCGGACCCGGGGGAGCGGGACGCGCTGCTGCTCGCGGTGATGGGCAGCGGTCACCCGATGCAGGTCGACGGGGTCGGCGGTGCCCACTCGCTCGCTTCCAAGGTCGCGGTCGTGTCACCGGCGCGGCGTGACGACGCCGACATCGACTACCTGTTCCTCCAGCTCGGGGTGGACGAGCCGACGATCACCGACCGGCAGAACTGCGGGAACATCCTGGCCGGGATCGGCCCGTTCGCGGTCGAGCGCGGCCTGATCGGCGCGGGCGGGCAGGAGACCACCACCCGCATCCACATGGTCAACTCTGGCGCGGTGGTCACCGCCACGTTCGCCACGCCCGGAGGGACCGTGCGGTACGCGGGAGACACCGCCATCGCGGGCGTGCCCGGCACCGCCTCGCCGGTGTTGCTGCGGTTCGCCGGCACCGCCGGCTCGGCCACCGGCAGCCTGCTGCCCACCGGCAGCGTGCGCGACGTCATCGACGGCATCGAGGTCACCTGCGTGGACAACGGCATGCCGGTGGTGGTGGCGCGGGCCAGCGACTTCGGCCTGACCGGCACCGAGCCGGCCGGGGACCTCGCCGGGAACACGGAGCTGGCGGACCGGGTACAGGCGCTGCGGCTGGCCGCGGGAAAGCTGATGGGCCTCGGCGACGTGGCCGGCCTGTCGGTGCCCAAGACCACCCTGGTCAGCGCGCCGTGCGACGGCGGCACCATCGGCACCCGCACGTTCATCCCGGTCCGCCCGCACACCTCGATCGGGGTGCTCGGCGCGGTGACCGTCGCCACCGCGCTGCTGCTGCCCGGCGGTACCGGCGCCGAGCTGGCCAGGCTCCCCGCGTCCGGGCACGTGATCGACATCGAGCACCCGACCGGGCACCTGGCCGTGGAGGTCGAGCTCGACGCCACCCAGACCCCGCCGCGGGTGCTGCGCGCGGGCGTGGTCCGTACCGCCCGCAAGCTGTTCGACGGGACCGTCTACCCCGCCGCGGCGCCCGATAGGGCGACCCGATAGGAGGCGAGCGATGCCCCTGCTGCACGACGTGGCTCATCTCGGTCATGCCGAGCTGCTCACCCCCGAGCCGGAAAAGAGCCTGTGGTTCTTCACCCAGGTGCTCGGGCTCACCGAGAACGGCACCAGCGGCGACTCGGTCTACCTGCGCACCTGGGACGACTACGAGCACCACAGCCTGAAACTGACCGCGTCGGGCACCTCCGGCCTGCGCCGCACCGGGCTGCGTGCCAGCAGCGAGGAGGCGCTGCACCGGCGGGTGACCCAGATCGAGGCGGCGGGCCTGGGCATCGGCTGGCAGTCCGGCGACGAGGGAATCGGCCCCACCTACCTGTTCCGTGACCCGGACGGCCACGAGTTCGAGCTCTACTGGGAGACCGACTGGTACCGGGCCGAGGGCGCGCTCAAGCCGGCACTGAAGAACCAGGCGCAGGCCAACCCGGGCCGCGGCGTCTGCGTACGGCGGCTCGACCACGTCAACTTCCTGGCCGCGCAGACCAAGCCGAACGGGGACTTCGTGGCCGGGCTTCTCGGCGGCCGGGTCACCGAGCAGATCGTGCTCGACGACGGCACGATCGCCGCGCAGTGGCTGCACTTCGCACAGAAATCCTACGACCTCGTCTACACCAACGACTGGACCGGGGCGCACGGCCGGCTGCACCACATCGCGTTCGCCACCGACACCCGCGAGGACATCCTTCGCGCCGCCGACCTGTGCCTGGACCGGGGCGTGTTCATCGAGACCGGCCCGCACAAGCACGCCATCCAGCAGACGTTCTTCCTGTACGTCTACGAGCCGGGCGGGAACCGGATCGAGCTGTGCAACCCGTGCGCGCGGCTGATCTTCGCGCCGGACTGGGCGCCGATCAGCTGGTCGGCGGCGGAGCGCGCGAAGGGGCAGGCCTGGGGCCTGGCGACCATCCCTTCGTTCCACACGCACGGGACCCCGCCGGTGCCGTGATGGAAGAGACACGCGAGGCGCCCGCCGACGCCAGGCGCACGGTCGCCGAGGCGCTCCGCGCGGCGATCCTCAAGGGCGAGTTCGTGCCGCGGCAGCGGCTGGTCGAGGCCGATCTGTGCGAGCGTTTCGGCGCGTCGAGGTTCACCGTGCGGGCCGTGCTGCAGGACCTGGCCGCGCAGGGCCTGGTGGAGTTCCAGCGGAACCGGGGTGCGCGGGTCCGCGAGATATCGATTGCCGAGGCGATCGAGATCACCGAGGTGCGCAAGGTGCTTGAGGGCCTGGAGGCCGCACGTGCCGCGGAACGGGTCACCACCGCCGAGGCCGTCGTATTGCAAAGCATCGTCGCCGACATGCATGAGGCTGTGTCGCGGGCCGAGTTGCTGCGCTACAGCGAACTGAACGCGCGCCTGCACGCGACGATCAGGGAT
>Ga0070734_10006203_pt1 | contig 10141 bp, 10 predicted proteins | sample Coa_R1_8_FD_66444 | JGI IMG/M metagenome (GOLD analysis project Ga0070734, IMG submission 66444) | Surface soil microbial communities from Centralia Pennsylvania, which are recovering from an underground coalmine fire - Coalmine... | ecosystem: Environmental > Terrestrial > Soil > Unclassified ... | reverse complement strand
CGCATCACCCCGGGCTCGTCTCCGGACCCGTCGGCTGCACACCCCAAGAACTTGACGAAGTCCGCAAACTCCGTCCCGCTTTCCAGCGCGATGGTTCTAATTCAGCCGCAGACCGACGCCGATACCGGCCTGGATACCGCTAAGGAGGTCTCCGCCTCGGGCGATGTACTGGTTGGCGGCTAAGCTCGCTCTGCCTGCCGTCTTGCTATGCTCGGTTCACCCGGGCATCTCCGACGCTTACGAATCGACCCAGCTCTCCAGCATCGAGCAGCAGGTTTGGAAGGGTGTGCAACCCTCTATCCTGATCATCAGCCAGGGCGGCGTCACTCGCGGCTCCGCCGCGTGCATCGATGCGAGCGGACTCTACCTGGCCCACCAGAACTCCGTGCAGAACGGCGCCATCGACGGGGTGACGTTCGCGGGGCAGACCTATACGTTGCACCTGGTCGCCCGCGACAAACCAACCGGCCTGATTCTGCTCCAAGTCGATAGCGCGCAAGCGCCAAAGTGTCCGGTTGTCCGCGTCGCAGATGAAGACCACGCGCGAAGGGGCACGCTGATCGCCGTGCTGAGCACAGGCCCGGTTCGGGCGGACATCAGCCATCCGAACATCGTAGGCTCGTACGCCGCGACCAACCAGTCGGTGCTCTTCAACGAAATCCGCTTTGCCGCCCCGTCGCAAATGCTCACCGGCGCGCTCCTCTTCGATGATCGGGGGAACCTGGTCGGAGTGCTCGGAGCCACATTGCCCAAGCCACAGAGCGTGGCGAAAATCGCCTTGAACGGAAAGGCCCGTGATTTCGTGGGGGACGCCGCCACCGGGCAGGCTCGTGCTGGCGGCGGTAATGCGAACACGGCTAATCCTCCGTCCAACCCGCCCCAGGGGGCGGCCGGTGGAGGCGGATTCGGCGCCGGCGGTCAGGCCACCCAGACGAGCCCTCAGGCTCAGAACACCTCGAACCTTGCGTCGAAACTCAGTATTGCCGGCCCGGCCGATCTGAACATCGCCTACGCCGTTTCGCCCCTCCTGCTCGATCGGGTTGTGACGGGATTCCTCTCGCCGACCCACGAGGTGTTGCACCCGGCCCTCGGCGCCGTGTGCTCCGATGAAATCGTCAACGGCGTCAGCCAGGGGGCGGTGATACGCCGTATCACCCCGGGCTCCGGCGCGGCCAAGGCGGGAATCAAGGTCGGCGACGTGATCCTCAACATCGACGGTAACGAAATCCACAACGTCATCGATTACGCGCGGGTGATGCTCGCGCAATCCGTCGGCCACCGGGTCACATTGGCCATCCGTCGGGGATCCGAGACGGTCCCGATCGACGCGGTGGTCGGCCGGGCAACCGACCCGAGCCAGCTTCAGCAGGAAATCTCTCAGGGCAAGCAGTAGTCGCGAAGGGTCAACTTGACCTTCGTCCGCCCCTGCCATTCCTCCAACTTTGCTTCGAACAGGAGCTCATACGCGTGCCCCGGCTGGAGCGCCTCCGCTCCCTCGCCCATGCCGAAGCCGATCGCGTCAAGACGCGTTCCGCCCGGGCCGGCCCAGGTGGTTTGAAGGTGCTTCCCGTCACGGGTCGCCCGGGCACTTTCCAGCCTTGCGCCGTGAGTTAGGAGGATCGGTTCCGGATTGTGCCTGCCGAACGGCTCGAGCTGCTCGAGCTCGGCGACGGATTCGAGCGTGAGTTCATCGAGCTCGACGTCCAGGTCGGCGGTGACCTGCGGGATGAGGTCTTCCTCCGAGATTCGTGCCCGGGCGTAGCCGTCGAGCGCCTCCTGAACCGCCGGAAGTTGATCCATCGCGAAGCTGCAGCCCGCGGCGACGGCGTGGCCTCCGCCTTGCATGAGGTCCGGGAAGGCGTGGATCGCCTCCGCCAGGTTGAAGCCGATGACGCTCCGTGCCGAGCCTCGGCACATACCCGATTCGGCGTCGATGCCGGCGACGATCGTAGGCCGCCGGTACCGCTCCGCGATTCGGCCGGCGACGATCCCTACGATGCCCGGATGCCAGCCTTCGGCGGCGACGACGATGAACATCGGCAAACCGCGCGGATCGGCAAGGATCATCGCGTCGGCTTCGTCCAGAATCCGCTGCTGCGCGTCGCGTCGGGCCTGATTGTTGGCGTCCACCGTCTCCGCGAGCCGGTAGGCGACCTCTGGGTCGGTCGTGAGGAGCAGGTCGAGCGAGGTTCGGGCATCGTCCACGCGTCCGGCGGCATTGAGCCGCGGTCCAAGTCGGAAGCCGACGTCCCAAGAGCGGACCCGGGCCCCCGGATCGATTCCGATCTTTCGCATCAGCGCCTGTAGACCCAGCTTGCGTGTAGTCGGAAGAACCCCAAGGCCGAAGCGGGCGATGATCCGGTTCTCGTCCACGAGCGGCATCACGTCGGCGATAGTGCCGAGCGCGGCGAGGTCGGCGAACGCCCGGGTGTATCCGCCCTCCGGCATGCCGAGCTCTCGGGTGAGCCCGAGCCCGAGTTTGAACGCCACCCCCACGCCGCTGAGCTCGGCGAACGGATACGCCGAATCCCGGCGATGCGGGTTGATGACCGCCTCCGCGTTCGGAAGCGTCTCCCCGACCTCGTGGTGGTCGGTCACCACCACCCGCATGCCGTGGGATCGGGCGAGTTCCACTTGAGCGATCGCGGCGGTGCCGCAGTCGCAGGTCAGAAACACCTCGGCGCCGGCCTCCTTGGCGTATTCGACCGCCATCATGTGGATCCCGTAACCCTCACGCTGACGGTGCGGCACGTGGGTCGTGACCTCGCAGCCGATGTTCTGAAGATAGCGCGTGAAGAGCGCCGCGCTGGTGACGCCATCGACGTCGTAGTCGCCGTGGACGAAGATCGAGAGCTTGCGGTCGCGGGCGTCAAGCAGCACGTCTCGCGCTCGGTCGTAATCGGGCAGAAGGCGCGGATCGTGTAGATTCTCGATCTCAGGCTTGAGAAAGCGGCTCGCTTCGGCGGGGTCGGTTAGGCCACGCGCCACCAGCACGCGGGCTAGGAGGGAGCCGATGCCGAGCTCGCGCTCCAGGGTTGCTTCGGCAGCGAGGTCGCGGGGGAGGACGGACCACCTCGGCGGGGAAGTCTCGACCGCACCCATATCTACGCAGACGAGGGCCGAAGAATCAGAGTTTCTCGACTTGGGTGAAGTCCAGTTCGACCGGGGTGTCGCGTCCGAAGATGTTGATCAAAACCTTGAGCTTCTCGCGATCGGTGTTGACCTCTTCGATCTTTCCGCTGAAGTCGCTGAACGGGCCCTCGATCACGCGAATAGCGTCGCCCTTGGCCCAAGAAGCTTTGGGCGCTTCCTTGCTGGTCTCGAGGTTGGTCATGATCCGCCGAACCTCGTACTCTTCCAGCGGGACGGGCTTGTTGCCGCTCTGCACGAAGCCGGTGACGCCGCTGGTCGACTTGACCAGCTTATAGGTGTCGTCCGTCATCGACATCTGGACCAGGATGTAGCCGGGGAAGACCTTTCGATCGACTTCCCGCCGCTTGCCGCCGCGGGTCTGCATTTCGCGCTCGGTCGGGATCAGGATCTCGTAAATGTCGAGGTTCCAAACTCCCTCGACCTGGGCGCGGCGCGTGAGAACGTCCTTGACCTTGTTCTCATGGCCGGCGATGGTGTGAACCGCGTACCAGGATTTGGGCATTAGCTGATCTTGCCTGATTCAAGGAGGGTGATGACCTTGTCGAACAACGAGGACATGATGAGCAAGACCATGGCGAGGCCCACGCAGACGGTCAGCACGATCCCGGTGAGCCGGGTCGTATCGCGGGGCGAGGGCCAGTTGACCTTGCGAAGCTCGCGGGAAGTCTCCGCGAAGAACCCTTTTGCACCCCTTCGTGACGAGGGCAGCGCAACTTTAGCGGTCGGTTCGTTAGCCATAGCGATTGATCCTCCCGGGCGCGTCGGCGGGTTCGCCGAAACCAGGGGATGACGCTATTGTACACGAACTCGGAGATCGGTGATCGGTGATCGGTGATCAGGGATCGGCCGTTCGAGACTTAACCTTCGCCGTGGAGCCGTCTCGCACCTTGTTCTGTACCGAACGGTGCAGTCCGGTTAGCAGCTTGCTTATCTGCTCGGTCCGAGACTCGAGATCTTGGAGACTGCCGAGGTAGCCGAGCCCGTGGCCAATCGTGAAGAGCGTCCGCAACTCTGCACACGACCCGCGAGCGATTCCGAGAAAGTGGGCGTACTCTCGCGAGGCGTTCCTGAGCGCACCCTCTGCGATATTGCTTGGAATCGAGTAGGCGGCCCGTCTCATTTGGTCGGCGAGCGCGTACCCTTCCGACTTGGGAAACGCCAACGTTAGCTTGTGGACGTCGATTGCTTGCGCGACGCTGAGTTTGTAGACGTCCAGATCCTGGAACAGCACCCGCCAATCTTATCCGGGTCTCCGGTCACCGGTCACTGATCCCTGATCCCTGATCCCTGATCCCTGATCCCTGATCCCTGATCAAAGCTATCGACTGATAGCCTTGATCTTGTACTTCTTCGTCCCGTCCGGCGTATCGAAGGAAACCGAGTCGCCCGGAACATGGCTAAGAAGGGCCGTACCCATCGGGCTTTCGTTGCTGATAAGGTCTCGGCTCGGGTCTGCCTCGACGCTCGTGACCACGCGAACCGCGAACTCCTCGCCGAGTTCGAGATCGGTCACCGTGACGAGTGATCCGATACCCACGTGATCCACCGGGATGTTCGCCTCGTCGAGGATTACCGCATTTCCAAAGATGCTCTTGAGGTCGGCGATGCGGGTTTCCACCATCGCCTGTTCGAACTTGACCTCGTCCAACTCGCTGTTGTCCTCGCTGAACTCGCCGTGCTGTTGGCTCTCCCGGATTCGGTCGGCGATTTCCGGCCGCTTGACCAGCGTGAGGTGCTCCAATTCGGCCTGCAGCGCGGCATGTCCCGCGCGCGTCAGGAAGACGCCCTGGGACGATTCGTTACTCAACTGGGCTTCGTTCATTCTAAGGCTCATCTCGGTCCTCTCGCCGCTCTCCAAGGCTCGTCAAGAATCCGGATTCGGCAGTATGACATCTATTAAATGAGGGATTACGTACATTCGCTCGGAAATGTTTTAGTGCGAGCGATTGTTTTTCGGTGTATTTACGTTTATTCCTCAGGTCCGTTTCGTCGGTCGCTGGTAGAGTTCGTGTAATGCGCGCTCGCAGCGTCGTAGTCGGTGCCGCGCTCAGCCTCCTCGCCGGGCTCTCTCCGCAGGTTCCCGCGCAGGGCGGAAACCTCTTCACCAGCCTCAAAGTCGACGTCTCCGTCGTGGTTTACAAGCACCAGACCGGGGCCGACATGGTGACGATCACGGTACTGGCTCCGGACTACCCCGCGTCGGAACTGGGAGCGAGGGCGACTGAGATCGGGAATGAGCTCGGCTCGCCGGTTCGCGGACTGAACGTCTACCCGTACGACAACGGCGCCAAGGCTCTCGCCCAACACCCGTTCTTGAAGGCCGACTTCGCCACGAACGGAATCCTCGAGGACAACGGCGGAATCCGCTTGCAGCCCATCGTTCGAGCCTTCATGGGAGGGAAGGGCAGCGCCCTCGTCGAGGGCCTGGTCATTCACTTGCAGAACGTAAAGGCCAACACCCAGAGCCTTTCCACCTTCGAATCGCCGATTGTTAAAATCCAGGGTCGGGAGGAGTCCATTCCGCCTGGGCTCGAGTACCGGGTGTCGCTCAAGAGCCAAGACCCGGCGCGCTTGGTGATTCCGGATCGAATGGACACGCAGCCGGCCAAACCGGTCGAAACCCAGGCCTCGGGACCTCCCGCGGCACTAGTCTGGACGCTGGTGTTAATTGGAGCCCTCGCCGCGGGTGCATTGGTCTATAATCTGGCCCTCCGCGGGTCGGGCCGAACGCGCCGCGGTTGAGCTAACGTCAAGACAGAGTTGCATGGGGAATATCCACGATCTAAACATTTTCGACTTGGTTGAAATGGGGTTCGAGCAGCGAGCCTCGGACGTCATGCTCAAGGAAGGCGCGCCGCCGACAATGCGGCAGCACAGCCTCGTCAAGCAGCTTAATCCCGACCTCACCCAAGCCCTCACCAGCGATGACGTTGCCCGCCTGCTTGCGGACGTCATGTCCGACAAGCAGCGCCGAAAGTTCGAGGACACGATGGAGATGGACCTCGCGTTCTCGGTTAAGGGCAAATGCCGTGTGCGTTGCAACGTCTACATGCAGCGCGGCACTTGGGCGACCGTCATGCGGATCATCCCGCTCGACATCCTGACGCTCGAGGAGCTGGGCCTCCCGCCGGTCATGGCGGAACTCACCAAGCACCGTCTAGGCCTACTCCTGATCACCGGTCCCACCGGCTGCGGCAAGACCACGACGATCGCGGCGATGCTGGACATGATCAATCAGCAGCGTCAGTGCCACATCGTCACGATCGAGGATCCGCTCGAGTTCGTGCACGTGGACAAGCAGGCTTACGTCAGCCAACGTGAAGTCAACATCGACACCGAGGACTTCCAGCCGGCCCTCCGCGCCGTTGTTCGTGAGGCGCCCGACGTGATCCTCATCGGTGAAATGCGCGACCCGGAGACGATGCACGTCGCGATGCAGGCCGGTGAAACCGGACACCTCGTCTTCTCAACCGTGCACACCGCCAGCGCCTACGAGAGCATGGACCGTATCATCAACATGTTCCCGCCGCACGAAAAGATCCACCTCTGCCAACGGCTCGCGGGCGCGCTGCGCGCGATCGTTTCCCAGAAGCTGGTTCCACGCGCCGACGGCAACGGGCGCGTCGTGGCCAGCGAAATCCTCGTCTGTACGCCTACCGTCCAGAAGGCGATCGAGGATGGCCACTTCAGCGACCTCTATCACATGATGAACGAGGGGCAGTTCTGGGGCATGCAGACGATGAACCAGAGCCTTTTGCGGTACGTGAAGGCCGGCGTCATCACCGAGCAAATGGCCATGAATTATGCTGGAATTGCCTCTGAGCTAAAACAGATGTTGCGGCGTTAGGAAAAGTTCGGCGATGATAACAGTGCGCGATCAAGGCTCGTCAGGTCGCGCCGGCGGTGGTTGAGAGATGGCGAACCGGATCGACAGCTATTTGCACGAGTTGGTTGCTCGTGATGCAAGCGATCTGCATTTAAAGGCGGGCGCCCCGCCCGTCATGCGTATTCGGGGTGACCTGGTCCGCTCGGAAGGGCCGGCGATCGCGCCGGACGAGCTCAAGTCGATTCTCTACGCCCTGCTCAACGAAGAGCGCCGACAGCGGCTCGATACGATCAAAGAGGTCGACATCTCCTACTTCGTCGACCGGCTCGCGCGGTTCCGCGTGAACATGTTCTGGCAGCGGGGCAACCTGGGCGCCGTGTTTCGCGTCATCCCTTACCGAATTCGTACCATCGACGAACTCGGGATGCCGCCGGTTTGCAAGCACCTCTCGCTTCTGCCTCGCGGCCTTCTTCTCGTCACCGGCCCTACCGGCTCCGGAAAGTCGACCTCCCTCGCGGCGATGATCGACCACATCAACAGCTCGACGCGGCGGCACATTATGACGGTCGAGGACCCGATCGAGTATGTGCACGACGACAAGACTTCGATCATCAACCAGCGCGAGCTTGGAACCGACACCCACGCCTTCGCGGACGCCCTCAAGCACGTGATGCGGCAGAATCCCGACGTCATCCTCGTCGGCGAGATGCGCGATTTGGAGACCATCCAGCTCGCGATCACCGCTGCCGAAACCGGCCACCTCGTCTTCTCGACCCTCCACACCGTCGACGCCGCCCAAACCATCGACCGTATCGTCGACGTCTTCGCACCAGAGCAGCAGGCTCAAATCCGCACCCAACTGAGCGTCACCCTGCAGGGCGTCATCAGCCAGACGCTCTTGCCCGTTAAGAACGGGGAGGGGCGCGTCGCCGCCTTCGAGGTGATGGTCGCCACCCCCGCCGTTCGAACCATGATTCGCGACGGAAAGACCCACCAGGTGTATCACGACATCCAGACTGGTGCCGACCTCGGGATGCAAACCCTCGACTCCTCGCTTCTGAAGCTGCTGCAATCCGGCCAAATCGACTGGGAGCACGCCCTCGCCAAGTGCTCCAACTCGTCCGAATTTAGGCGCCGCGCAGAGAACCTTGGGTTGGTGGAGGTTCAGTATGCAGCCTATTGAGAAGCTCCTCGAGCGATGCGTCGCCGTCGGCGGTTCGGACCTTCACTTCAAGAGCGATACCGGCAAGATCTACATTCGCCTCAACGGCGAGTTGGAACTCGTTGAGGACGCGGATAAGTTCACCGACGCGGACCTTCGCAACGAGCTCTACCGGCTCTGGCGCCCCGAGCAAATCGAGCGCTACGAGCGCGAGCTGGACCTCGACTTTGCGCTGGCCATCCCGGGCCTCTCACGCTTTCGCGGCAACGCGTATCAGCAGCGGGGCCAGATGCAAGCCGCCTTCCGCGTCATCCCCTACGACATCCAGTCCATGGAGGATCTCCGGCTGCCCTCCGCCTGCTACGACTTTATCGAAAGGCCTCGCGGGTTGGTCCTCGTGACCGGCCCCGCCGGTTCCGGCAAGTCGACGTCCCTCGCTTCGATGATCGACCGGATCAACCAGAAGCAGCCGGTCCACATCGTGACCGTCGAGGATCCCGTCGAGTTCGTCCACGAGGATCAGGTCGCCCTCGTCAATCAGCGCGAACTCGACGTAGACACGCTCTCGTTCGCCAACGCCCTCAAGTACGTCTTGCGCCAGGACCCCGACGTGATCCTCGTTGGCGAAATGCGCGACCTCGAGACGATTCACCTCGCGATCACCGCCGCGGAAACCGGCCACCTCGTTTTCGCAACTCTTCACACCGTCGACGCGGTCCAGACGGTTGACCGCGTGGTCGACGTCTTCCCGACCCACCAGCAGCAGCAAATTCGCATGCAGCTTTCGGTGAACCTGGTCGGCGTGCTTTCGCAGACCCTCGTGAAGCGAAAAGACGCCCGGGGACGCGTAGCGGCCTACGAGGTTCTCGTCGCCAACAGCGCCGTACGCAACCTGATCCGCGAAAACAAGTCCTATCAGATCAACTCGCTCATCCAGACCGGCGCCCGCGCGAAGATGAATACCCTCGATCAGTCGCTCTCGATTCTCGTGGAGAAGGGCGTGATTAGCCATGAGGAGGCAAAGAGCCGGGCCAAGGACGCCGGCGAATTCGAGCGCTTGGTGGCCCTCGCCAAGGTCGCCAACGCGATGCCGGGAACGGACGGACGCGGCGCCGCCGCCGGCGTACGTGGTCAGCCCAATCGACCCGGTTTCCGACGGGCGTGACCCCGGACGCGAGCGATTTCGGCGGCCTGTTTCTGGAGAACCAGCGCACCGCCCCTTCCGCCGCGTCGCGTAAATACGTCGAGGTCGGACCCCTCGACTGCGAAGCCGGCGGCCATCTGGACGTAGTGACCGTGGCTTACGAAACCTGGGGCGAACTCAACAGGGATCGCTCGAACGCGGTCCTAATCTGCCATGCCCTGAGCGGCGACTCACACTGTATCGGGTGGTGGGACCGCCTCATCGGGCCCGGGAAGGCGATCGACACCGAACGCTTCTTCGTGATCGGCACCAACTCGCTGGGCGGCTGTCAAGGAACCACCGGGCCCGCCTCGCGGGCGGCGGACGGCCGGCCGTTCGGCGCCCGCTTCCCGATCGTCACCGTCGGCGATATGGTCGAGGTGCAGGCCCGCGTTCTGGACCAACTGGGGGTCGAGACGCTCGAGTTGGTCGCCGGCGGAAGCATGGGAGGCATGCAGGCTCTCGAGTGGACGGTGCGCTTCCCATCACGGGTCCGAAAGGCGTTCGTGACCGCGAGTTGCGCGGCTCACTCGGCGATGCAGATCGGCTTCAACGAAGGCGCCCGTCAGGCCATCATGCGCGACCCCGCCTGGAATGGCGGCGATTACGACCCGCCCGGCCCCGTGAACGGGCTTGCGGTGGCCCGCATGCTCGGCCACCTCACCTTCCTGAGCGAGGCGAGCTTCGAGCACAAGTTTGCGCGGCGTTACCAGGGCAAGAACCAGCCCGACTTCCACCTTGGTGTCGAATTCGAAGTTGAGAGCTACTTGAAGCACCAGGGCGACAAGTTCACGACCCGCTTCGACGCGAACAGCCT
>Ga0070734_10006201_pt1 | contig 10142 bp, 9 predicted proteins | sample Coa_R1_8_FD_66444 | JGI IMG/M metagenome (GOLD analysis project Ga0070734, IMG submission 66444) | Surface soil microbial communities from Centralia Pennsylvania, which are recovering from an underground coalmine fire - Coalmine... | ecosystem: Environmental > Terrestrial > Soil > Unclassified ... | reverse complement strand
GCCAGCTCCCCGGCAAGCAACAGCGCGCAATAGGCGATGATACGGCGGCGGTCGAACCAGCCCCCCAGTCGGTCAAACACGGTGCACTTCCTGTGGTTTGCGGCGATCAGGTAAACCGCTGCCGGCGAGGGGGCAATCGTCTCGTGACGCGGCGGGGTTGCGTTTCTGGGCCAGCAAGGCAAGTTTGCCCGATATCGGCCGGAAGGGATCGGAGGAACGGGCGATGGGCAATACCAGCGGCACGCGCTGGCAGGACGAGCTTTACGATCTGTTGCGGCGTCACAACGTCACCCAGTTCGCCTATGTTCCGGATGCCGGCCACCGCATCCTGATCGACCGCTCGCTGGCGGATCCCGGGGCGCAATCGGTGGCGCTGACCACCGAGGAAGAGGGCGTGGCGCTGCTCGCCGGCGCCGATCTCGGCGGCGCGCGCGGCGTGCTCTTGATGCAGTCGAGCGGCGCCGGCAACTGCGTCAATATGCTGTCGCTGATCAAGGGCGGGCATTTCCCGTTCCTCACCCTGATCAGCATGCGCGGCGATTTCGGCGAGGGGAACCCGTGGCAGTTCCCGATGGGACAGGCGGTCGAGCCGGTACTGCGGGCGATGGGGCTGATCGTGCTGCGCATCGAGCGGCCGGAGGAGGTGATCCCGACGGTCGGCGCCGCCCTGACCATGGTGTTCCAGAGCGGCCAGGCGGTCGCCGTGCTGCTGACCCAGAAACTGCTCGGCGCAAAGGCGTTCTAGATGGCTGAGATCGATTTCGCGGCGGCGGCCGCCAACGGGTTCATCCTCGACCGGCGCATGGCGGTGCCGGCGCTGATCGGTCGGCACGAGGATTTCCTGTTCGTCACCGGGCTCGCCGGCACGGCGCGCGACATCGCCGCGCTGACCGGCGACGGCGCCCATGTCTACACGATGGCCGGGGCGATGGGCGGGGCGGTGATGATCGGGCTGGGGCTTGCCCTGGCGCGGCCCGACAAGCGGGTGCTGGCGGTGACCGGCGACGGCGAATTGCTGATGAATGTCGGCGCGCTGGCGACCGTGGCCATCGTCAACCCGGCGAATTTCGCGGTGCTGTGCGTCGACAACGGGCATTACGGCGAGACCGGCTACCAGAAAAGCCATACCAGCCTCGGCGTCGACCTCGAGCGCATCGCCGCCGGCTCGGGGATCAAGCGCACGCTGACCGTTGCCGGCGAGGCCGAGCTGGCCGCCGGCGCGCGGCTGCTGCGCGAGGGCAACGGCAGCGCCTTCGTGCTGCTCAAGGTCAAGCCGACCGACCCGCCGGCGTTCAAGCGCAACATGGACCCGGCCGCCTGCCGCGAGCGCTTCCGCGCCGCGCTGCTGGGGCGGGCCGGCTAGACCGGCCGGCACCACACCTCGATCGCCCGCTCCATCATCGCCAGCGTGGCCTCCGAAAGCTGTGTCGCCGGGTGGCCGGGGCCGAGCACGTGGCGCTGCAGCTCGACGACCTGATACTGCAAGGCGTAGGCGCCTTCCTCGTTGCCGGCCTGCCACAACACGGCGGCGAGGTTGCCCATCGCGGTCAGCGTATCGGGGTGCTGGTCGCCGAGCGTCCGGCACGAGGCGGCGACGACGACCTGTAACAGGGTCTCGGCCCCTATCAGGTCGCCCTCGGCGGCGATCGTGCCGGCAAGGTTGTTGCGGGCGCGCAGGGTCTCGGCGTCGTCTTCGCCCCACAGCGCGGTCATGCCGGCGACGACGCGCTGCTGCAGCTCGCGCGCCGCGGCGAACTCGCCCTGGGCGCCGAGGGTGACGGCGAGCTTGCGCATCGCCTTCAGCGTCTCGCCGTGCTCCGCGCCGAACCGCCGGGTGCGGCCGGCGACGACGCGCTCTTCGAGCCGCCGCGTCGCGATCAGCCGGCCCTGGTTGTAGGTGATCTCGGCAAGGTCGAGCAGCGCGCTCAGCGTGTCGGGATGGTCGGGGCCGAGCCGGGCCTCCAGTTCGGCAACCCGGGCGGCGGCTTCGTCGTGGCGGGGGTCTTCCATGCGTCCACGATAGCAGATGCGGCCTTGACCTCCAGCGCGGTCGATGGAGCCGCCCGTGGGGGCGCCGCCGCCGGTCGAAACGGCGCCGCGCTCGCGCGAGGCGGCGGACCGCTCAGCCGGGGCCCGGCGGGGCGCGGCCGAGCACCGGCAGGCGCTGGGCGGCGAGCACGACGGCGAAGGTGATCAGCAGCAAAGTGATGCCGAGCACCGCGATGGCGCCGAGATCGCCGCTTTCGTTGAGATTGTAGACGATCACCGAGACCACCTGAGTGCGCGCGGTGGTCAGCATGATCGTCGCCGACAACTCGCGGATCACGCCGATGAAGACGAAGCACCAGGTGGCGACGACGCTGGCCCGCAGCAGCGGCGCGGTGATCTGCCACAGCGAGCGCAGCCGCGTCGCGCCGAAGATGCGGCTCGCCTCCTCGAGCTCGGGATGCAGGCCGCGGAACGCCGCCTGCACCTGCTGGTAGCCGGCCGGCAATTCGATCGTGACGAAGGCCAAAAGCAGGATCCACAGCGTGCCGTAGAGCTGCACCGGCGGGCGCGTGTAGCTGAGAAACAGGCCGACGCCGAGCACGATGCCGGGGATCGCCACCGGCGCGGTGGCAAGAAAGCCGAGGACGCGCGGAAACGGGCCGAGGCGCCGGCTGGTGACGTAGCCGACGGCGAGGGCCAGCGCGGTCGCGCCGGTCGCGGCGGCGAGGCCGAGCACCAGCGTGTTGGCGAGCGCCTGACGGGTCTGCGAGAAATCGAGAAAGACGAAGCGGAGGTTGTGCCAGGTCAGGTTGGCGAGGGTCAGCGGGTCGGACGGGGTGCGGACCAGCGCGGTCTTGATCAGCGCCAGATAGGGAAAGATCACCGGCAGCGACACGATCAGCAGCGCGGCGGCGATTGCCGGCCAACGCCACGGGCCGAGCCGCACCGGGCGCTTCGCCCCGGAGCGGCCGCCGATCACCGCATAGCCGCGCCGGCCCAGCAGCATCTGCTGGCCGCGCAGCAGCAGCATCGTCGCCAGCAGGAGCGGCATCGCCGCCGCCGCCGCGAGATGCGGCTCGGGCGGCTCCTGGAACAGGCTCCAGATTTTCGTGGTGATGACGTGGAAGCCGGCGGGCAGGGCGAGGATCGCCGGGGTGCCGAACTGGGTCAGCGCCTGCACGAAGGCGACGAGCATGCCGGCCGCCAGCGCCGGCAGAACCAGCGGCAGGGTGACCCGGCGCAGGGTGCGCGCGCGGGTGCCGCCGAGGATCGCCGAGGCGTCTTCGAGGTCGGCCGGGATGGTGTCGAGCGCGTTGGCGACCAGCACGAAGGTGTAGGGAAAGGCGTAGCACGCCATGACGAAGACGAGCCCGCCGGCCGAATAGATATTGAGCACGTGCTCGTACTCGCCGAGCCCGAACAGCGCGCGGCACCACTGGTTGAACAGGCCGCTGTTCGGCGCCGCCAGCGTCTCCCAGGCGATGGCGCCGAGAAAGGGCGGAGTGACGAACGAGGCGGTGACGAGGGCGCGGATCGTGCGGCGCAGCGGCATGTCGGTGCGGGCGACGAGCCAGGCGAGCGGGGTCGCCGCGGCGGCCGCGCCCAGCGCGACGCATAGTGCGATGCCGGCGGCGGTCAGGTAGGGGCCGGCAAAGCTCGGATCGCCGGCGAGGCGGACGAAATTGCCGAGGGTCGGGACGCCGTTCTCGTCGGTGACGGCGTACCAGACGAGCCAGCCGAGCGGCAGCACCACCAGGGCGCAGAGAAACAGCCCGAGCCCGGCCAAGACCGGGGCCGAGGCGTCGAGCCCGGCGGCGCGCAGCGCCGGAACCCGCGGCAGCGCGACGCTCATCCCCGGCGCCTCCCCTCCGCTGTTCCCGCTGTTTTATCAGGGAAAAGATCAGCCATCGCCGCACCCGCGCCAAACCCGCGTGCCGGTATAGAACAAAACGGGTACAAATGTCAAGCCGGTTTGCCGCGCAGCGAGAAGCCCCGCCTTGGGGGAAAGGCGGGGCTCTGGCGTGCGGCGCTGTGCGCTAGGGGCCGATGGCGCCGCGGTTGCTGTCGACAACGCGGCAAGCATCGTCTCAATCGCCGGTAGACCGAAGCGCACTTCGGGGTTATCCCTTTCGCGCCGCGCGCTCACAGGCCGAAATACTCGGCGTATTTCTTCTTGATCGTCGCGGTCAGCTTTTCCTGGGCGGCGGGGTCGGCCTTCATGATCTTGATCTCGGACAGCGGCCTGGCCCCCTGCGGGCTCGAGACGTCGGGGTGGAACGAGCGGATGCGGCCCATATCGACAAGCAGCTGCTGGCCTTCCCGGGAGAACAGGTAAAGCACGAACAGCCGCGCCGCGTTCGGGTGCGGCGCATCGACCATCAGCCCGGCGCCGCCGGGGATCGACGGCGTGCCTTCGGCGGGATAGACGATGGCGAGCGGCGCGCCCTGGGCAATCATCTGCAGCGGCAGGTATTCGCCGCCGTCGGCGGCGACCGGACGTTCGCCCTGGGCGACCTTTTTCGGCGGGTCGGCGGCGGACTGCACCTGCATGATGTGCTGCCTGCCGAGCTTCTGAAAGAATTCCCAGCCGAGGTCGCGGCTGATCTCGAAGGTCACGGTCATGATCGTGCCGCTATAGCCGGGATGCGCCTTGACGATCTTGCCGTCCCATTTCGGCAGCAGCAGGTCGGCAAAGCTCTTCGGCGCGTCCTCCGGCTTGACCAGCCTGGTGTTGTAGAGGATCGGCGACAGGGTAAAGCGTTCGGTGGCGAAGCAGCCGTCGGGATCGCGCTGGTCGGCCGGCCATTTCGCGGCGACGTCGGCGGGCACGAACGGCTGCAGCCAGCCTTCGGCCTTCCAGTGCAGCAGGGCGGTCATGTCCGAGGCCTCGACGACGTCGGCGGCGTGGATGCCGCTGGCGCGCTCCTGGGCGAGGCGCTGGAAGATGCGCTCGGCGCCGTTGCGTTCGACCTGGACGGCGATGCCCGGGTATTTCGCCTCGAACGCCTTGCCGATCTTCTCCGCCGTCTGCAGTTCGATCGAGGTGTAGAAGACGACGGTCCCTTCCTTCTTCGCGGCGGCGACGAGCTCGGGCGTCGCCGAACTCGGCGGCGGCGGAGCGGCCTCGGCGGCGGCGGCGAACAGCAGGACCAGGGTCAAGCTCAACAGGCGGTACATCACTCCTCCCTTTTCAGCCGGCGAGAGCGCGGCACACATCCGGCGGCAGATACAGCGAGGCTGCGTCCCCGGCGGCAATCTCGACGGAGAGCGGTGCAGCGGCGCGCACCTGCTGGCCGTCGGCCAGTTCGATCAGATAATCGCGGCAGGACCCGAGATAGGCGTGGCGGACGACCCGGCCGAGCGCCCGGTTGGGCTCGTCCGGCGGCGGCCCGGCCGCGGCGGGGGCGACGACGACCTCGTGAAAGCGCACCGAGATCGCCGCCGCCGGCGCCGCGGTCGCGCCGGCGCCGCAGCGCAGGGTCAGCGCACCGCAGCGGTACAGCGCCTCGCCGATCCGGGTACCGCGAAAGATATTGCTGCCGCCGATGAAGCGGGCGACGAACTCGCTGTGCGGCCGCTGATAGATATCTTCGGGGGTGCCGACCTGCTCGACCCGGCCGCGGTTCATGACGACGATCGTATCGGCCGTGGTCATCGCCTCGGCCTGGTCGTGGGTGACGTAGATCGTCGTGTATTTGAAGGCGTCGTGCAGGCGGCGGATCTCGAAGCGCATCTCCTCGCGCAGGTTGGCGTCGAGATTGGACAGCGGCTCGTCGAGCAGCAGGGTCTCCGGCTCGACCGCCAGGGCGCGGGCGAGCGCGGCGCGCTGCTGCTGGCCGCCGGACAATTCGTGGGGATAGCGCGGCGCCAGATCGCCGAGCCGGGCGAGGTCGAGGATCGCGGCGATCCGCCGTTCGCGCTCGGCCCGCGGGATTTTGCGGATTCTGAGGCCGTAGCCGACGTTCTCGGCGATCGTCATATGCGGCCACAGCGCATAGCTCTGAAAGATCATCGACATGTTGCGCCGCTCGGGCGGCACGGTGCGGCCCGGCTCGGAAAGCACCCGGCCGCCGACCCGGACGGTGCCGCGGTCGGGCTCGATAAAGCCGGCGACGAGGCGCAGCGTCGTCGTCTTGCCGCAGCCCGACGGGCCGAGCAGGCAGACAAAGGCGCCGTGGTCGATGACCAGATTCAGGTCATCGACCGCGGCGGTCTCTCCGTAATACTTGCTGAGCTGCGCCAGCGCGACGTCGGCCATAGCCCTATTGCGGGCCGCCGCGCATCGAGGCCGGCTGGCCCGGCAGCTTGAAGTTGCGGCCGGTATTGGTGACCCTGCTCCCCGACACCTGCAACACCGACAGGTCGGAATCGAAGAAATTGCCGACATAGAGGCGGCTGCCGTCGGCGCTGAACACGGCGCCTTCGGGAAGCTGCCCGACGGTGACCTCGCCGACCCGGGTGACGGAGGTGCCCGATATCTTGAGCACGCTGACCGCGCCGCCCTTGTGATAGAACCAGCTCGAGGTCGGCTGGTTCGAGCCGCGCGCCTCGACCGACACGGCGATGTCGCCTTTCGGGCTGATCGCCAGGCCCTCGGGCGAGTCGCCGACGGTGACGTGGTTGATCACCCGCACCGGGTCGGCGCTGAGGTCGATGACGCCGATCGAGTCGGCGTTGCCGTCCGAGGTGCCGTGATTGCCGTTGTCGGCGGTCAGCGCGATCTTGCCGTTCGGGCTGATGACCACGTTGTAGGGAAAGATGCCGGTCGGCAGGTCGCGCTTGTCGTAGGTCACCTTGTCGCCGTCGATGGTCAACAGCGCGACCGCGTTGGCGGCGGCCTTGGCGACCAGCGCCCGCTTGCCGTCGGGCGAGATGGCGACGGCGGAGACCGAATCGGCCGGCTTGCCGACCTCGACCGAGCCGACCGGCTTGACCTCCTTGCCGTTGATCGACAGCACCGTGACGGTGCCCTCCGCGCGGTTGCAGACGAGCGCCATCCTGCCGTTGGGGGCGATCGCCATGCCCGAGGGCTGCTTGCCGGCGTGCAAGGTCGCGATCACCGCCGGCGGGTTCGCCGTCAGGTCGATGACGAAGAGGCGATCGTCCGGGGCGGGGGTGAATTTGCCGTCCTTTTCGACCGCGTTCATCGAGTTGGCGACGAGCGCGAGCGAGCGGTCGGGGGTGATCGCCAGGTTGGTCGGCGGGCCGATCACCGTGTTGTCGAGCGGGATCGTCGCGACGATGCGCAGCGCGGCCGGCTTCGACATGTCGATGATCGACACGGTGTCCTTGCCGGGCCCGGCCATCGTCGGCTTGCGCTCGGCGTCGAGGCCGGGCTTCTGGTCGTTGCCGACGATCATCAATTGCGCCTGCGCCGCCGCCGGGGCGAGGCCGGCGCACAGCATTGCCGCGACGGCGGCGCGGCCGAACGATGCGAATTCCCCCATAGCGTCCCTCCCTCTCTCGGTCTTGGCGCGGCCCCGGCTAAGCGAAGCGCTCGCAGGTCCTGGCCGCGGCGATGAAATCCTTGGCGTCCTCGGGCAAGAGCAGGCGCTCGGCAACCAGCGCCGCCGCCGCCCTTTCGACCGCCGCGACATAGCCGGCGCGGTCGCCGTAGCGCTCGGCAAGCGACGGGCGCGGGTCGCCGGCGGCCTCGCGCTCGGCCCGGGTCGCGGCAAAGGCGACGAACGAGCCGTCGCGGTCGGCCAGCTCGCTCGGCCGCTCGCGGTAGAGGTTCCAGCCGGTATGGGTGCCGAGCGGCGCGGCGATGCCGGGCAGGCGGATGCCGGCGACCTCGTTGCCGTCGGCATCGACGGCCGAGACGGCGGTCTCGTAGAACCGGCTCGGCCCCGCTTCGGGCGGATCGACCCAGTCGACCGGCGCGGCGATGCGGTTGCCGCTGCGGGCGACGGCAAAGCCGGGCACCGCCGGCATGCGCACGTGCTCGGCGGCGACGGCGGTGCCGGCGGCGCGGCTCGGCACCCGGCTCGGCGGCGGCGCCACGCCCTTGGTCACCCATTCCTCGAGCGCGACAAACAGGGCGCGCAGGGCGGGGGTCGCGCTGTGCGGATTGCGCGGGTTGAGGCACGGACCGGGGCGCGGATCGACGCCGGGCCGGCCGCCGTGCTGGGTGCCGGCGATCAGGTAGGCGCGGGCGTTGTCCGGCAGGACGAGGTCGGCGCCGGTCGCGGGATCGCTGTGGATCAGCGAGGCGCCCTTCTGCCAGTACTCGGTCGAGCTGTTGGTCTCGATCACCTTGGGGTCGCTCGCCCGCCCGCGCAGCAGCGCGTCGCGCCGTCCCGACACCGGGTCGGTCGCCGCCGCGGTGCTGAACGGGAACCAGTTCTCCGGATAGAGCCGGTCCTCGTGCTGGGTGGCGGTGCGGCCGGGCATGCCGAAGCGGTGGTTGGCGAACACCTTGCCGGCGCCGGCGACGTGGCTGAACACGCCGTCGAAGACGCGCCGGCCGTCGCCGTCCTCGTTCATGCCGAGATCGAGAAAGGTGCGCAGGAAGCGGCCGCTCTGCGACACGCCGAAGGCGAGGGCGTGGCGGATCTCGCTCATTCCCGACAACAGCGGGTTGGGGATGCCGCCGCGATTGGCGCCGCGGTAGCGCAGGAACGAGACGAGGTCGCGCACGCTGGCGAAACCGATGCCGAGGATTTTCGGCTCGCTCGCCTCGTACCAGAACTCGTAGATCGTCCAGGGCGCGAATTTGCGCCCCTCCGGCAGCAGCCGGATCGTGCGGTTGTCGATGAACTCCCATTCGTCGGCGGGGATGTCGCGGCGGCGGTCGGCCTCGCATTCGCGCAGGGCGAGGCGGCACTTGCTGCGGTCGAGCGAGGCGGCGGGGTAGGGCAGGCGGTGGCTGGCGCCGTCGCCGGCGGCGCGGGTGCCGATATGGAACTCGTCGCGGATGCGGCCGCCGACCGGCGCCACCGGGAAGTCGCCGCCGAGCCCGTTATGGGCGCGCGGCGCGCCGGGGTCCCAGCCCGACCAGACGAGCGAATAGCCGCGCCGCAAGGTGAAGGCGAGGCCGGCATCGGCGCGGGTCTTCGGGTCGTTGGCGGCGGCGGGGTTGTTCGGCGGCGCGTCGTCGAGCAGTTGCAGGATGCGCTTGTTGCCGCGATTGGTCACGTCGTAGACGAGGATCGCGCTGCCGCGCTGCGGGTCCTGGGGCCGCAGGATGTCGTAATCGGTGGCCCATTCGACGAGGCCGGCGGCGTTGCGCGGCGCCAGCGCCAGGTCGGCGATGCCGGCATTCTCCGGGGCGGCGGGGTCGAGCGTGCCGCGGGCGGTGCCCTTGATGCGGACATAGGCGCCGGCCGCGCCGAATTCCTCGCCGTCGGCGAACGGCGCGATGTCGCTGACGCTGATGTCGGTGATCGGCATGGCGGGCTCTCCCTAGCCGGTGAAGGGCTGGCCGAAGCGCAGGTCGCACTCGTCGAGGAAGCGCAGTTCCGCCGGGGTCGAGACGCGGCCGAGGATCGGGTTGCGGTGCGGAAAGCGGCCGAACTCGGCGATGATCTCGAGGTGCCGGCGCGACATGTGCGCATCGCCCGGGCGCCCGGGAACCGGCGGCAGGGCGAGCAGCAGGTCGAGCCCGCGCCGCTGGTCGGCGAGCACCTCGCTGTGCTCGAACGGCAGGTAGAAGAACAGCCGCCACGCCGGCGGCACCTGCCGGTCGAAGCCGCGCGCCAGGGCCCGGTTCGTCGCCGCCAGGGCGAGCGCGTCGCTGGCGAAGGCGCGCCAGGTGCTGCGGAAGATGTTGCGCGGCACCTGGTCGAGCAGCATGACGAGGGCGAGCGCGCTTTCCGGCGCCTCCTCCCAGGCGGCGAGCCGGCCGGCGACGGCGCGCTCGTGATCGGCGGCGAAGCCGGCGCGCACCGCCGCGTCGTATTCCGGCGTGCTGCGGAACCAGATCTGGCGATGGTGATAGCGCTCGGGATCGCCCGGCGGACCGAACCAGAAATCGAGAAAGGCGCGGGCGCGCTCGGGGAGGGGCGTCACCGCGCCCCTCCCGACGCCTCGTCGAGGATGCGCACGATGTGGCGGGCTTCGCGTCCGGTCGCGTCGGCGATCTGGTGGCGGCACGAGGTGCCGCAGGCGGCAAGGCGCGTCTCCGGCGGCGCGGCGCGCATCTTCGGCAGCAC
>Ga0070734_10006199_pt1 | contig 10147 bp, 8 predicted proteins | sample Coa_R1_8_FD_66444 | JGI IMG/M metagenome (GOLD analysis project Ga0070734, IMG submission 66444) | Surface soil microbial communities from Centralia Pennsylvania, which are recovering from an underground coalmine fire - Coalmine... | ecosystem: Environmental > Terrestrial > Soil > Unclassified ... | reverse complement strand
CAAGGGACCCAATCCGGTGCTCTTCGTCTCGAATTCCAATCCACCGGACGACATAGACCGGGACGGCGAGATCTACAAAATGCGCCTGGACGGAACGATCATCGGCAAGTTTGGCAGAGCGGGAAAGTTGCCAAAGGAGTTCGGGACCGTGAACGCCATCGACTGCCGCGATGAGAAAACTCTGTACGTTGGCGAGATCGGCAACTTGCGGGTGCAGAAGCTCCTTCTCCATTAGGCATTCCCCGAAGCCCCCGGAATGTGGGCTTGACCAAAAGAGCCGGGGCTGCGGGCCGCACTTATATCCCTTGACACGTATATGCCAAATACGGTATATACAAAGAGTGGAATCTGCGTTCGAAATCATTGCGGAGCCGAACCGCCGCGCGATATTGAGCCTGTTGGTCTCGTCCCAGCGATCGGTGGGAGAGATCGAGCGTCAGCTTCGTATGCCGCAGCCGACCGTGTCGAAGCACTTGCGCGTGCTGCGCGACGCCGGTTTTGTGGAATCCACAGTGGACGCACAGCGCCGTCTCTACCGGCTGAAACCGGAACCGCTTCAGCAGGTGGATGCCTGGCTGGTGCCGTTCCGCCGGTTCTGGTCCGCCCACCTGGATGTTCTCGAACGCCACCTGGACCGCATGGAGCAATCCACTCAAACGAAAACGAAGACAAGGAGACGAAGATGACCAATCGCGAGCAGTACGCACCGGGCCCGGCCAGCGGGGCGCAAGTACGCAAGGAAGGAGAGAAGTGGACGCTGATCCTTGTCAGGGAACTGCGCCACTCTCCGGAAAAGGTCTGGCAGGCGCTCACAGATCCGGCCCATCTGCGCGAGTGGGCTCCGTTTGAAGTCGATGGGAGCCTGGGTGCGGCCGGAAACACGGTGAACCTCACCTGGATGGGCACGCAAACGCCCCTGGCAACAACCGTGACGCGAGCCGACGCTCCCAAGGTACTTGAATACAACGACACCCGGTGGGAACTCGAAGACTTTGGCGGCGGCACACGCCTGACACTGTGGAGCAACATTGATCGCCGCTTCATCTCAATGGGTGCTGCCGGATGGCACATTAGTTTGGATGTTCTCGCTCACTTGCTGAACGGAACTCCCATAGGGCGCATTGCCGGCGGCGACGCGATGATGTTCGACGGGTGGCAGCGCTTGAATGCTGAGTACGCCAAACAGTTCGGCATCGAAGCGCCCAACTGGCCGCCCCAGGCCGCGCGAAAATCCTGAATCGAGGCGAATCATGAAGCAAGCAGCCACACGTTCGATTCTTCGCTGGATTCACATCGTCTTCAGTATTCCGATACTCGGCTACATTTATAGCCCGTTTGAAGAGATCCCCAAGTACGCCGCCCGCGTTCGGTTTTTTGTCGTTCCCGTTATGCTTCTTTCGGGGCTTTGGATGTGGAAGGGCCATGTCCTTGGAAGACTCCTATCGAAGAAACCCGCAATGAAGGCGGGGCAAGAACTCGAGGCATAAAGATCCCATGAATCCATCGGAACGGATTGACCAGCTGATTGCGGGGCTGACGGACTGGCGCGGCAAGACGTTCGCCAGCATCCGCGAGTGCATACTTAAGTCCGATCCGCAGATCATCGAGGAATGGAAATGGATGGGAAGCCCGGTGTGGCAGCGCGACGGTATCATCGCGGTCGCGAACGCCCACCAAGGCAAGGTGAAGCTGACTTTCGCCTACGGGGCAAGCCTCTTGGATCCTGACAAGCTCTTCAATGCCGGCCTGGAGGGCAACCAACGGCGAGCGATCGATTTTTTCGAGGGCGATAAGGTGAACGCGCGTGCTCTAAAAGATCTCGTCCGTGCCGCCGTCGAATACAATCAGAGGAAATTGAAGAGGCAAGCGCCTCCGGACACTCGAGCGAAAGCACCAAAAAGAAAGACGCGATGAAACGACCGTACCGTGCCTCAGGAATACATTGAGATCCGCGGTGCGCGCGAGAACAATCTCAAGAATGTCTCGCTGCGCATCCCCAAGCGCAAAATCACGATCTTCACGGGCGTCTCGGGTTCCGGCAAATCCTCGATCGTTTTCGATACCGTGGCGACTGAGGCACAGCGCCAGATGAACGAGAATTTCAGCATGTTCATCCGCACCTTTCTGCCGCGCTACGCCCAGCCAGACGCCGATGCCATTGAGAACCTGAGCATGCCGATCGTCGTGGACCAGAAGCGGCTCGGCGGCGGGTCCCATTCGACGATGGGCACGGTCACCGACATCTATCCAGTGCTGCGCCTGTTGTATTCCCAGATCGGCCAACCGTATGTGGGACATGCGAATGTCTTTTCCTTCAATGACCCGAAGGGCATGTGCCCGAATTGCAGCGGCCTCGGGCGCAAGATGGGGGTGGACCTGGATCTGTTCCTGGACCGATCCAAGACACTGAACGAAGGCGCGATCCTGTTCCATGAATACGCCATCGACAGCTGGGGCTGGAACATTCTCGGCCAGTCGAAACTCTTCGACATGGACAAGAAGCTTTCGAAGTTCAGTGAAAAGGAAATGGAACTGCTTTTGTACAGTAAACCGTACAAAGTGAAAACCAAGGTCGCAGGGAAGGCCTTCAATTTGACGTGCGAAGGCGTCATCACCAGATTTACGGCCAAATACATCACGCGCGACGTCAAGACCCTGTCCGAGCGCACGCAAAAGGCCGTGGCGCCGTACATCACAATGGCGCCGTGCACGATTTGCAAGGGTGCGCGCTTAAGCCAGGAAGTACTGAAATGCAAGATCGGCGGCTACAACGTGGCGGAGCTGGCCTCGCTCGAAGTGGGCCGGCTGATCACCGTGATTCAGGCCATCCGGGAGCCGAAGGCCGCACCCATTTTGACGACACTGCTCCAGCGCCTGCAGTATCTCCTGGATATCGGCCTCGAATACCTCACCTTGAATCGTGAAACAGACACGCTCTCGGGCGGCGAATCGCAGCGCGTGAAAATCGTCAAACACCTGAGCAGCAGCCTCGTCGACGCGATGTATGTGTTCGACGAGCCCAGCATCGGTCTGCACCCGCGTGATGTGCATCGTCTCAATGAGCTCCTTCAGCAATTGCGTGATCGAGGGAATACGGTCCTCGTAGTGGAACATGATCCTGACGTCATTAAAGTGGCTGATCACATCGTGGACCTCGGCCCGCATGCCGGGAGCCAGGGCGGCCAGGTCGTTTACGAAGGCCCCTTCAAGAATCTGGCGAGCGCCGACACGCTGACCGGGAGATATCTGAAGCTGTCGGTTCCGATCAAGAGCCATTTCCGCTCCCCCAGTGGAAAACTTCCGATCAAGAATGCGAAAGCCAATAACCTGCGGAACGTGAGCGTCGACATCCCGAAGGGTGTGCTCACGGTGATCACAGGCGTGGCAGGTTCGGGAAAGAGCTCGTTAATTCATCAGGCATTTCTACGCCAGCATCCGGACGCGATTGTGATTGACCAATCCCCGGTTGGTGTTTCGAGCCGGTCCAATCCAGCCACTTATACCGGGATAATGGACGAAGTGCGAAAAGCCTTCGCCGCCGCGAACAGGGTTAGCCCGTCGCTATTCAGCTTCAATTCGGAGGGCGCCTGTGAGAGCTGCCAGGGACAGGGCGTGATCTACACCGAAATCCCCGCGATGGGCGAGGTGAAATCACCCTGTGAGACCTGCGAGGGCAAGCGATTTAAAGATGACGTGCTGGAATACCAGCTCAATGGAAAATCGATCAACGATGTGCTCGAAATGACTGTCAGCCAGGCGCTCGAGTACTTCAAGATCGACAAGATCACGAACAAGCTGCAGGCCATGAACGACGTGGGCCTCGACTACCTGACCCTTGGTCAGCCGTTGAGCACGCTTTCCGGCGGCGAATGCCAGCGCATCAAACTGGCGAGTGAACTGCACAAACAAGGCAGCATCTATGTGCTGGATGAGCCCACAACCGGTTTGCACTTGTCGGATATCAGTCACCTGCTGGCCATCATGAACCGCCTGGTGGACGCCGGCAACACGGTGATCGTGATCGAGCACAATACCGGCGTGATCAAGAATGCGGACTGGATCATCGACATGGGCCCCGAAGGCGGCACGAAGGGCGGCAAGGTCATGTTCGAAGGCACGCCCAAGCAGCTGCTCGCTGCAAGGAATTCGCTGACCAGTGAGTACATCCGAAATTAGCGTGACGACAGACCGGGCCATGCGGAATCTATGACAGCAGCGCGGTCCGATTTTGGGCGGAACTATGGCCGCTCGATGGTCATTTCGCAACAAGGCATTGTCGCGACGAGCCACGCCTTGGCATCGCAGGCGGGGGCGCAGATTCTTGCTGGCGGCGGTTCGGCGGTAGATGCAGCGATCGCGGCCAACGTGATGCTAGGCCTTGTCGAGCCGATGATGGACGGCATTGGCGGCGACTTGTTCGCTCTGTATTGGGATGCCAAAACCAAGACCTTGACTGGTTTGAATTCGTCCGGGCCCGCGCCGCGTGCACTATCGCCGGAGTATCTGGCGGCGCGGGGGCATTCGACGATGCCGATCGCCGGCATTCATACCGTGACCGTTCCCGGCGCCGTGGCCGGCTGGGCCAAGATGCATGAGCGTTTCGGCAAAGTGAAATGGAGCCGGTTATTCGAAGCCGGCATCGCTTGTGCAGAGGACGGTTTCCCGGTAACCGAAGCGATGGCCGAGCAGTGGGGCGCGCCGGTTTCCTTTGAACGGCTGGCGATGCACGCTCCCGCCGCGCGATTGTTTCATCCTGATAACCGGCCTTACCGCGAGGGAGAGATCTTCGTGAATCGCGAACTCGGCGCTGCGTATCGCGTGCTGGCGCAGGGTGGTCCGCGCACGTTTTACGAAGGCGAGATCGCCCAGTCGATCCTTCTGACGTCGCGGGAGCTCGGCGGGACCCTGTCCGAAGAAGACCTGGCCCGGTTCTCGCCGGAGTGGGTAGAACCGATCAGCATCGATTATCGCGGATGGAAGATTTATGAGCTGCCGCCCAATGGACAGGGCATGGCGGCGCTCGAGATGCTGAACATCATGGAGACGGCGCCGCCGGTACCGGATGGCCCGTTCGTGCCGGCCGAGATTCACAAGCGCATTGAAGCGATGAAACTGGCGTACGCCGACGTGTATCGCTACTGCGCCGATCCGCGGGCGAGCCAGGTGCCCGTAGCGATTCTGCTCTCAAAGGAGTACGCCCGGGAGCGTGCATCACTGCTTGACCCGGCGCGGGCGAACGGTGCCGTGAGCTGCGGCAATGTCATCGGGAGCGACACAGTGTATCTCGCGGTGGTGGATCGCGAAGGGAACATTGCGAGCTGGATTCAGAGCATCTACAGCAATTTCGGCTCCGGAATCGCAGTCCGGGGTTTTGCGCTTCAGAATCGCGGCGCGTGTTTCACGCTCGACCCCACGCATCCCAACGTTCTGGCCGGCGGAAAGCGCCCCTTCCACACCATCATCCCCGGCTTCATGGATCGGGGCGATCAGCACATCGGCTTCGGAATCATGGGCGGCCCGAACCAGCCCCTGGCACACGCGCAGTTTGTTTCGAACCTGGTGGATTACGGGATGAACATCCAGCAGGCGCTGGAATCGCCCCGCTTTACGCGCAGCACCTCCACGGGCTGCGACACGCTGATTGAATCGCGCGTGCCTGCGGCGACGCTCGAAAAGCTGTCTGCCATGGGGCACGAGCTGTTCGTTCGCCGGGAGTACACGCAGGAGATGGGCCGGGGCCAGGCCGTCCTGCACGATTCGAGGACGCGAGTGAATTACGCCGCTTCCGATCCGCGGGCGGACGGCGCAGCGACGCCCGAGCCGATTCGCTCGAGGAGCTAGCAGGCCGATCCGGCCCGGCTGTACACTGTCAGGAGACAAAGCGCACGGATCCACGTCACCAGCCGACGTCCTGAAAGGTCTAGCGCCCTGCGGAGGAACGCCATGTCGAAGTTTCGTCGTTTATTGCCGTGCCTGGTTGCCTTCTTGTTCCTGGGCGCGCTGGTCGGATTCGCGCAGACCGGCATCAAGGAAAAGAAACCCGTGTTCGGCGGAGCCTGCAGGTTATGCCCGTGGGGAGCCATGGCCGAAGTGGTGCAAACGGCAATGAAGCCCTACGGGTACGACGTCCAGATTTGCTACAACTGCAACGCGGCGGACGCCCCGCGGATCGTCAGTGAGGCGCGGGTGCCGCCGCCTTACAAACCGGATCCGGTCATTCCCGAAATTCTCGCTCCTCGAAATGCGCCTGGGCTGGGTCCTGTCGATTTCGGCGCGGTGGCAATCCAAATTCTGAGGAACGCTTACCGGGGCACCGGGCCATACGCCAAGGAAAAGCCCCGAACGAATCTGCGTTTCATAGCCAACATTCAGGACCCGAGTTACGTTCTGGTGGCGGCGAAAACAGAGACCGGCATCAGCGATCTCGCCGAGATCAAGCAGAAGCGCTGGCCGGTCCGCATTCTGACCGCCGGAATCGGCGGCGATTCCGCAAGCATTCTCGCTCACTTTGGCCTGTCCAAAGAAACGATCGAGGCCGCGGGCGGGCACGTGGGCAACACTCCCGAGGACCGCGAGAAGTTCGATGTCGTCATCGGCGGGGGCGGCGTTATGACGACCGCGCCGGAATGGAGAATCTGGACAGAGATCAGCCAGAAATTCGATCTCCATTTCATCCAACTACCGGACGGTCTGCTGGCGAAACTGGCCGAAGAAGGCGAGCAGGAGCGCGGGACGATCCCGGCGGGCCTCTATCGCGGAATCGACCGTCCCATCCCGACAGTCGTGCGGACCGGCACCGTGATCTATGGCCGAGCCGACATGCCGGACAGCTTTGCCTACGCCGTCGCAAAAGCCATAGACGAACAACAGCAGCTTTTGCAATGGCGCCATCTGAGCTTCTCCTATAACATCCATACCGTGTGGAAAGCGTACGAAGTACCACTGCACCCCGGTGCTGCCCGTTACTACAAAGAGAAGGGCTACATGAAATAGGGCGCCGCAGAAAACAGCGAGGTTTCATGATCACCAGACGTACATCGATAAAAGCCTTAGCGGGCGCCGCGGTTGGCATGGGCTTCGATTCCGGCGCATCGGCCCAGCGACGCCGGATCGCGGAAGGCATGTTCCAGCCGACTTGGGAATCCCTCAAACAATACAAGGCCCCGGACTGGTTCCGCGACGCCAAGTTCGGCATTTGGGCTCATTGGTCGGCGCAGTGCGTTCCCGAACAAGGAGACTGGTACGCCCGCCAGATGTACATCCAGGGATCCCCGCACTACAACTTCCATGTTCAGAACTATGGTCACCCCTCGAAATTCGGATTCATGGAGATCGACCATAGGTGGAAAGCCGACAAATGGCAACCCGACATACTGATCAGTCGCTATGTCAAAGCCGGCGCGAAGTACTTCGTGTCTCTCGCCAACCATCACGACAACTTTGACTGTTATGATTCATCGCACCATCCGTGGAATTCCGTTCGGATCGGACCCAGGAAGGACATTGTCGGAACGTGGGCGCGCATTGCCCGCAGCCATGGACTTCGCTTCGGCGTCACCAACCACTCGGCTCATTCCTGGCACTGGTTTCAGACCGCCTACGGGTACGATCCGGAAGGAGAACTGGCGGGCGTTCCGTATGACGGATTCACCCAAAGAGGCAGCGGCAAGGGGAAATGGTGGGAGGGTCTTGATCCGCAGGCACTCTACACCGGCCCCAACATGGTCATGCCGAAGGGGATCACTTCGATCCAGGAGGCCAACAAATGGCACCAGGAGCACGACCGGCTTTGGAGCGAAGAACCTCCGCCGAATAATCCGCAGTTCGTAGAGACGTGGTTTCTGCGCTGCCAGGAATTGATCGACAAGTATCAGCCGGACCTGCTTTATTTTGACAACACCGAACTGCCTCTGGGCCAGGCCGGTCTCGATATCGCCGCGCATCTTTACAACTCGAGCATCAAGAGGCACCGTAGCCTGGAGGCGGTACTCAATTCAAAGGGGTTGAAACCGGATCATATTGGAACCATGGTGCTCGATATCGAACGCGGCCGTGCTGACCACATTCTAGACGCGCCTTGGCAAACCGATACGTGTATCGGCGAATGGCATTACAGGCGCTCGTTGTACGAGCAGCACCGTTACAAGACCGTTAAGCAAGTCATCCAAACGTTAGTCGACATCGTCAGCAAGAACGGCAACCTGTTATTGAATATTCCCCTGCGGGGAGACGGCAGCATCGACGAGGATGAGAGCGCCTTTATCGACGGCTTGGCGTCTTGGATGCCCGCGAATGGTGAATCCATCTTCGGCACGCGGCCGTTCAAAGTTTTCGGCGAGGGCCCGCCGGACCTCGCGGGCACCGGCAATTTCAACGAAGGCAAAGCACGGCCCTTTACCGCCGGCGATATCCGCTTCACGACAAAAGGCGACATACTTTATGCGACGGCGCTTGGCTGGCCGGACGACGGCAAAGTGACGATTGCGACCCTGGCTCAGGGCGGCAATGAGTATCCGAAGTCGATCGGTCGCGTTGAGCTGCTGGGAAGCTCCGGGCCCTTGCTCTTCAACCGCCAGGCCAGTGGACTGGTAGTGACGCTCCCGCAGGTAAAGCCAAATGAGTACGCGTACGTTCTCAAGATTCTGCCCGCGTGACCGGGCGGTGATCCTAAGGAGGCAATCTGATATGAAGGGGATTATTCTGGCCGGCCTGTTTGCGGCAGGACTTTTGATGGCGCAGCAGCCCGCGGCGGTAAAGGTTGAGGGCGGATTGGTGCAAGGAACGTCAGAAGACGGATTGACGGTCTACCGCGGTATCCCGTTCGGTGCGCCGCCGGTGGGCGATCTGCGATGGCGGGCGCCGCAGCCAGCGTCGAAATGGACGGGAGTGCGGCAAGCAGACAAATTCGGACCGGCTTGCACGCAAGCGATGAGAAATCCCTCCTCTTCAGGCCCGGGGATGAGTGAGGATTGCCTTTATCTGAACGTATGGACACCGGCGAAGTCGGCGCGAGACCGGATCCCCGTTCTGGTTTGGATCTATGGCGGTGGATTCAATGCCGGCGCAACCTCCGAACCAAACTACAGCGGTGAGAAACTGGCGAAGAAGGGCGTGGTTCTGGTCAGTATTGCGTACCGCGTGGGTCTGCTCGGTTTCTTCGCGCACCCCGAGTTGAGCGCAGAGTCGTCGCCGCATGTCTCGGGAAACTACGGACTCCTGGACATGATGGAGGGCCTGCGTTGGATTCACAAGAATATCGCGGCTTTTGGAGGCGACCCTGACAAGGTAACGATTTTCGGCGAATCGGCTGGAGGAATCGCGGTCAGCATGCTTTGCGCATCGCCGCTCGCAAAAGGTCTGTTTCAGGGAGCGATCTCAGAAAGCGGCGGATCCTTTGGCCCCCCGCGCCCCGACACTTTGCCGGGCGAGAACTTGAAAAGACTGACCGACGCCGAGCGCGCCGGCCAGGAGTACGGCAAGAGTGCGGGCGCCGCATCCATCGCGGAATTGCGCAAGATGCCTGCCGACCGTTTACCCGCGGGACGGGGCATGGCGTGGCCCATCATCGACGGGCGCGTAATTCCCGACGATCAATACAAGCTCTACGAATCGAAGAGATACAACGATACGCCGATTCTGGTTGGTTATAACTCCGACGAAGGTTCCACGTTCTCGCCTCCTAAAACGCCAGAGGAGTATGCGGCTAACGTGAAGGGACGATACGGCTCCTTCGCGGACAGTCTTCTGAAAGCCTATCCGTCCGGTTCTCCCGCCGTCGCCAAGACCGCGCGCGATTTAACGCGCGACGTGATGTTCGGCTGGCACACCTGGGCTTGGGCGCGGCTTCAGGCAAAAACCGGGAAATCCAAAGTCTTCTACTACTATTTCGACCAGCACCCGCAGTATGCGGCGGATTCTCCGCGCGCCGGGTATGGCTCCGGGCACGGCTCGGAGATTGTCTACGTTTTCGAGCATCTCAATCGCGCCAATCCTCAGATCACCGACCGCGATGTGTCGATCTCAGACGCCATGGCTACCTATTGGACCAACTTCGCAAAGCATGGCGATCCGAACGGTCCGGACAAACCCCAGTGGCCGGCCTTCTCCGATGCCAACCCCGAGGTGATGTACTTCTCCGGGACGCCTC
>Ga0070734_10006197_pt1 | contig 10151 bp, 9 predicted proteins | sample Coa_R1_8_FD_66444 | JGI IMG/M metagenome (GOLD analysis project Ga0070734, IMG submission 66444) | Surface soil microbial communities from Centralia Pennsylvania, which are recovering from an underground coalmine fire - Coalmine... | ecosystem: Environmental > Terrestrial > Soil > Unclassified ... | reverse complement strand
CGTATAGACCTTCAGCGTAAGATCGCGCAGCTGGGCCGCCAACGGCTCGCCAATTTGTTGCGCCGCAGTCTCAAACGAGATGTTCTCATCGTGATGGCCGGATTGCGCCTTGGTCGCCGGTGTGAAGATTGGTTGCGGCAGTTTGTCGCTCTCGCGCAAGCCGGCAGGCAGCGGGATACCACAGATCTTGCCCTCGCGCCGATAGTCTTTCCAACCCGATCCCGATACATAACCGCGCGCGACGCACTCCACTTCGATCATTTTGGCCTTCCGGACCAGCATCGAGCGGCCTTCCAGTTGATCGCGGAACGGACGAAACACAGCCGGATAATCGCCGACATCGGCTGAGACAAAATGGTTCGGCACAACGTCGCGCAGCAGATCCAGCCAGAAGATGGTGAGCTGTGTGAGGACACGGCCTTTGTCGGGAATCGGAGTCTGCAGCACATAATCAAACGCCGAGAGCCGGTCTGTGGCGACAAACACCAGGAAGTCGTCCGCGTCGTAAATGTCGCGGACCTTTCCGCGTGCGATGGGTTGAAGACCGTCCAGATGACTTTCAAAGAGGGGTGGCAATACTTAGTGTTATCACGTCCCGGTAACTGCTCGCACGTGCCCGTAATATTTTCTTGGACGCCCGATGTTCTACCGCCTAGGTTCAATCACTTAAAGATGGTAATCGTCGTGCCACTCAAGCGTGGAAGGAGTATTGCCAATATGAATTGGGACCGAGTGGAAGGAAACTGGAAACAACTGAAGGGCAAAGCCCGCGAGAAGTGGGGCAAGCTCAGCGATAATGATTTCGAAACCATCGCCGGCAAGAAGGACCAGTTGGTGGGGCGAATTCAAGAGCGCTACGGAATCAGTAAGGACGAAGCGCAAAAACAAGCGGACGAGTGGGTGAAGGCGCAGAGCATCGACGAGCAGGAGCTGCACACCTCCTCTAAGCTGTAACAAAACATAACCTAGCAATCATGCTTGGAACGGGCCGCTCTCGCGAGCGGCCTTTTTTATTGGATGGAGCTGCCATCCTATACTGAGGGTTTGCATGAGCAAACCTCTGGGCAAGCAGGCGATCTGCAATGAAGTGTACGAGCGATGGACGCTCGAAAAGAGCTGCGAGAGTATGGCGCGAATCGGATACTCGGGTATCGAAATCGCGCCGTTCACACTCGCTGAGCAGCCATCGGATATTTCGGCCACGGATCGCCGGCATTATCGCGCCATCATTCTGGATCATGGGCTGACTTTCGTTGGATTGCACTGGCTGATGGTCTCGCCGAAAGGCCTGCACGTCGCCACGCCGGACAAAGCGCTGCGCGAGAAAAGCTGGCGGCACATTTCGGAGTTGATCGACCTCTGCGCGGACCTGGGCGACCAGGGCGTGATGGTTTTTGGGTCACCCAAACAGCGTTGCACGGTTGGCGGAGCGACTTCGGCGGAAGCCGTCAAGTACTACACGGCGGGCCTGGCGAGCGTTGCGCCGCATGCCGAAGCGCGCGGTGTAACGATTTTGGTGGAAGCCCTCCCCATTGGCCAATGTGACGTGATTACCACGCTGGCGCAAGCGGTGGAAGTGGTTCAGCAGATAGGAAGTCCGGCCGTTCGCACGATGTTCGATACGCACAACGCAGTGGATGAAGTGGAACCGCACGCGGTTTTGTTGGACCGCTACTTCGATTTGATCCGGCACGTGCATATTAATGAGATGGATGGCCGGCATCCAGGCACGGGCAGCTACGATTTCAAGCCAGTGTTCCGTGTTCTGCGAGACCGCGAATACGCGCATTGGATATCGATGGAAGCCTTCGATTTCACTCCGGGCGCGGAAAAGATCGCAGAGGAGTCTCTGCGGTTCGTCGAAAAAGAAATCGAGAAGCTTTCCGCATGACGCGCTATGTAGTGACAGGCGGCGCCGGATTCATCGGATCGGCGCTGGTGCGCGCGCTGCTGGCACATGGCGATGCCCAGGTGCGGGTGATCGACAACCTGCTGACTGGACACGAAAAGAATCTCGCGGAAGTACGCAGCCAAATCGAGTTCGAGCGTTGCGATATCCGGGATTACCAGGCGGTTTCGGCGGCTCTGCGCGGCGCGAAGGTTGTGTTTCATCTAGCGGCCATTCCATCGGTTCCACGATCCATCCGCGAGCCGGTTCCTTCGCATGAAGTGAATGTGGATGGAACTTTCGCCGTTTTTCGCGCGTGCGCGGAAGCGAAAGTGTCGCGAGTGATTTACGCGGCTTCCTCCTCCGCATACGGCGATACGGAAGTATTGCCCAAGGTGGAGACCATGCTTCCCCGGCCAAAATCGCCGTACGCTGTGCAGAAACTCTTGGGCGAATATTATGCGTCTGTGTTCCATTCCTCTTTCGCATTGGAAACGGTAGCGCTGCGATTTTTCAACGTCTACGGCGAGCGCCAGGATCCGTCGAGCCCTTACTCGGGCGTTCTATCGCTGTTTATGCGAGCGCTGATCGAACGGCGATCGCCGGTGATTTACGGGGATGGCGAACAGACGCGCGACTTTACCTACGTCGAGGACGTGGTTGGTTTGTGCATCAAAGCAGCGTCGGCCGACGGAGTCGCCGGCAAGATGTACAACGCCGGAAATGGCGGCAGGTACTCGCTGAATCACATCTGGAACCTGCTGCAACAGATCGAAGGTGTTTCGTTGCCGGCCACCTATGAGCCGCCGCGCGCCGGAGATGTTCACGATTCGCAGGCGGACACAACCGCAGCCAGACGCGACCTCGGACACGATCCGCAATACACATTGGAACAGGGGCTGCGGCGGACCTTGGCGTGGTACCGCGCCAGCTCGCTCTAATCGTGATGCTCAGTATCATTCGAGACACGATTCGCAAAATTCCACGCAGCAAAGTCGCTACTTACGGCGATGTCGCCAAAGCGGCTGGATTTCCAGGCGCCGCGCGGCAAGTTGTTTGGGCACTCAGAAACTCGCGAGGTCTGCCGTGGCATCGCGTACTAGGGGCCGGCGGAAGAATCCGGTTACCGGGTGAGTCTGGTCTAGAACAACGCATGCGCTTGGAAACCGAAGGCGTAACGTTCCGGGGCGGACGCGTGTGGATGGAGAAGCATCAGTTCAAGTTCCGCGCCAGAGCCGCGCGGCCCCGGAAACGCGTATCCTAAAAACATGAAATTTCCGCGGCTCCTTCCCGTTCGCCAGCATTTTCCGGATCATCGAATTCCCGACGTTGCGGACGCAGTCCGGCGCGAACTGCAGGCATCCGGTTTCAGCTCACGCCTCCGGCCTGGGGCGCGCGTCGCGCTTGGAGTGGGCAGCCGAGGCATCGCGAATATCGCGGCCATCGTGGGATCCGTTGTCGATTTTTGGAAATCGCAAGGCGCGCAGCCGTTCATTTTTCCTGCGATGGGCAGCCACGGCGCCGCGACCGCCGAAGGCCAAGCCGACGTGCTGGCGCACTACGGAATCCATGAAGCAACCATGGGCTGTCCGGTTCTGAGTTCGCTCGAAGTAGTTTCGCTTGGCAAAACCGCCGACGGTATTGAAGCGTTCATGGATCACAACGCCTACCAGAGCGACGGCGTGATGATGATTGGCCGCGTGAAGTGGCACACCGATTTCGCGGGCAAGATCGAGAGTGGATTGTTCAAAATGATGGCGATCGGTCTCGGAAAATTCGCCGGAGCACAACGCTATCACACCTATGCGTATAAGCTCGGACTGGAGCATGTGATCCGCAGCGTTGGCCGCCAGGTTCTGGCATCCGGAAAAATCCTGGGCGGACTCGCGATCCTGGAAGACGCCAATCACAACACCGGCAAAGTGTCTGCTGTTCCGGTGGAGGACATGGAGCGCAAAGAAGAGGAACTGCTCGCGCTGGTAAAAAGCTGGAAAGGCCGTATTCCGCTGCCGCTGGATGTTTTGATCCTGGATGAAATCGGCAAGAACGTCAGCGGCGCGGGCATGGATACCAAGGTGGTGAACCGCAGCGTCTACGGGGATTCGAATCCCTGGGCGGACGAGCCGCGCATCGAGCGCGTATTCGTACGCGATTTAAGCTCACACAGCTACGGCAACGCCGTCGGTCTCGGAATGGCCGACGTCATCCACAATCGTCTGCTTGAGAAGGTGGATTGGAACGCCACCTGGATCAATTCGCTGACCGCGTCCACGCCTACCGCGATCCGTACGCCGATCCATTTCGCAACCGACCGCGAATGCCTAACGCGAATCGCACCTACCGTTGGAAGAGTGGACCTGGCGGAAGTGACATATGGCTGGATCAAGAACTCACTCGAGATCGGCGAGCTGAAATTGAGCGAGAATCTACGGGACAAAATCGGGATGAATTCGATGTTGGAAATTCTAGGTCCGGCTGAAGAATGGGAATTTGATACCGCGGGAAATATGGCAGGACTTTCGGTGGAAGCCGACAAGGCCGAAGCCTTGTCGCCTTAATGATGCGAGACACAGCGCCCCGCACAAAAACCTGATTGGTGGATAGGCGAGGAAGAGGGTCATCCACTCGCCTACCCGCCCAAAAAGGGTTTAGCTGGTAGCTGCTGCAGCGGTCATCGTGCTGGCGATCTTGCTGAAGATCGTGCTGATGCTGGTCGCAACACCCGGCATGATAGCGCCCGCGGCAACCGCCACGAAACCGGCCATCAACGCGTATTCAATGAGGTCCTGGCCTCGAGTGTCCTTCCAAATTCTCAGCTTCCAAACCAAATTGGTGATCCGTGTCATTTAAATCTCCTCTCCCTGCGAAGGATTTCTTCCGTCGCTATGAGTAAGTTATCATCTGAAGCCGGTATGATTAAATCGGTAGAAGCACCTAGAACAAACCTAAATTCGACTAGCGGAAAGTCACTCAAGATGAGTGGGAGTAGTACTTTCTGTACTAGCCGGATAGCGCTTTAGTTTGGCTTCTCCATCCTCTTCTAACAGCCACACTTGGCGCTTTCCATAGAAGCGTATGAGATCACGGTCTTTATCAAATCCCAGCGAATGCGCCCACACAATTCGGGACGAATCGATCTCCGCGGCGTTATAAACCAGCTCCTCCCAGGCGTCGTGGCCTGTGTGGTATCGAACCAGTACCAAGTGATCGCCCGGTTCATGCCGTAATTGGTCTTCGATGCGGGCGTGCTTCGCTTTTACGTGGTAATCCGTGGCGCTGAAATAGTAGCGATTCTTTGGCGTGAATAAGCCCGCTGCCGTGGTTACCAGGATTAAGGCAGCCAGCCCAACCGCCAACAGCCTCCGCTCGCTTAGCGAGCCAGGCGCGCGGCGCCACATGGTTCGAAGCGCCAACCCCGCCATCACATAAACCAGAGCCGTGCCGGGCGCCACGTAGTGCGGAAAGAGCCTCGCATCCATGGCGCATCCAGCGTAGAAGACGGCGCCCAACAGCAGCGCCAACCGCGCGCGGGGATCTCGCCCTAACGGAATGGCAGCCGCGAGTATGCAGAGAATGACCGGCCAGCCCAGAAAGAACCGGGCCATGGCCAGGAGATCTGAAACGCGAGTCTTTAGGAAATGCTGGCGCGCGAACTGGTATTCCTTTTCGAAGGCAACCACCCAAAAGTCGCGCACCACGGGATTGTCGTACGCAGGTGCCGGACGCGGCGTGCTCTGCCACATCCACGGCGACCAGATCGTGTACTGTTTGTCGTATGCAGAATACGGCATTTCGAGCACGTGGCCCGTCACGCGAAAATTGTAGTAACCCATCCAAGCGAAGACCGGCAGCAACAGCACTGCCGCCGGCAAAATCAGGCGTTGGATCAGAATGCGAAGCGGAGTCCGGCGCCGCACGAAAGTGAAGACGAAATACCCGCCACACACCACGGCGAGCAGCAAGCCCTCGTAAGGCCTGGTATTGGCAAGCATCCCGAGCCCCGCCGCGAACACTAGCGCATCTTTGGCGCGAGGGCCGCGAACCAGCCGCGGAACGGCGCCAATCAGCAGCGCACCGCCAATCGCGGCCCAGCTTCCGCCCCAATACGTCTCGGTCCAGTAACTGACGATTCCGATTCTTACAATTGCAATGAGCGTGCCCGCGATGGCCCAGGTTCGCGGCATCCAGCCGAGCAGAGCCCAACAAATTGTCGCGCACAGCACTCCCATGCCGAGCCAAACGCCAATCCAGGGCTCGCCGAAAAGCTTCTGGCCGAACGCCATCGCGATGCTCGACAGCGGCGGATATTTCGAGGCGTACGCCGGACGTACTAATTCCTGCAGCGTCTCGAAATGTTCCGGATGATGAGGCGTTGGATTGGCGAGCCGGCCGTGCGCAAAGGTGTCGGCGGCGAGAAGATAGCTGAATTCGTCTTGAATCGCCGGTTTCGGAATCCCCAGCACCGGAATCAGCACGGCGCGGCCGATCAGGGGAATCAGTCCCGCCAACAGGATTACAAGCCACGTCGCGATGCGGGGCCGTGCGACATGCACACGTTTGACTTCACAGGCAGTGGCCAGCTCCACCGGCATCTCAAGCCAGCCGCAAACTGGCGAATTCGTCGATCAAAGCAAAATTGGTTTGCACGGATGCGATGGTTTCGCCGCGCTGGTCAATTCTTCCAGGATGGACATGGCCGAGATCGGCCGCGAGCCGCAGGTATTCCACTTTTTCCGGATCGATCCCCATGATGCGGCAACAGGTGGAATCGACCGCGACCAGATCGTGCCCCATCACCAGCACTCCGGCGGGTTTGGGAGTGCCTTGAATTGGTCCGTTGCCCTCCATTCCGACCACGCCATCGACAATCGCGTAAGTATTGCGGAAGTGACGCGAAAGTTCCGCAACGGAGCGCGGAATGCCGATGTAGTGCAGCTTGTTCTTGGGCCAGCCGTAAATCGCGCCCGGGACTAAGCCGAACAGGTTCTTCATCGAAAGTGTCGCGCCGGCCCAGTGGTGGGTCTTCATCTTGGCGAGCGAGACGATCAGGTCCGCGCCTAAGACAGTGTTCGGGAAGTAGAACTCCTTTTCGTCAGCGAAACCCTTGATTGGCGAAACGTCGTCGCGGTTGAGATCCGTAAAGATAGACTCGAACTTAGGAATCGTTGCCCGATAGCGGGCATCGTCGGCCAGATCCAGCGTGTCGCGCCGATGGCCAGGACCCTCGCCGATCCGCACTTCGGCCGCGCCTAAGCGATGGAAAAGCTCAACAGCCGCAGCGATGATGGTTGCATCGGTGTTGATCACAGTGGACGATTCGAACTCCACCAAATTGGGCTTTAGCAGAACGCGCTTGCCGCGGACGTCGAGACCGGTTTGCCGAACGCCGTCGAGCATCCGGCTGACTAGGTCCTCCGAATAAGAGCGCGCCCGGATAATCGCCACCGCGGAGTTGCCGACCGGGCCGTCCGGCAGCTTGGGCGGTTTCTGAAACTTGATGCTGGCGTAGGACGCGGTCGCGGCGATCCCAACCAGCGGAATGAATTGCCGGCGCGTCATGCGGGGCCTCCCGTGCGCAGGAGCGCGTAATTGCCATCGGGATGACCCAACGCTTCCAACGCCGCAAGCATCACGTCGCTCGAAACTTTGTTCTCGCCTTGCGGCGCGGCCAGATTCCGGCCATGGCAGCGCAGCGCAATCGTCAGCCAGGCTTTCGCCAACGACGATTTGGTCTCTTCGCGGAACTTCTGCGCCACATTCAGCGGATCGTTCAACTCCGCGCTGTTTCGTCCTTGCAATCCCAGCAGCGCAAGGCCGGTTGTTTCGGGATACGAGGGCAGGTCGAAATTCAGCACATTCGGATTCCCGCAGTTCCATCCGCCATCGCTGCACCGGCGGCTCAGCACCATCGCCTCGCCTTCACGAACGCGTTGTGCGAGTTCCGCGCCCTGATATTTGCCGGCAATCTTCTTTAATGCAACCAGCGTGTGCGTGGTGGGTTCAATCCAAGCGGCATTCCCTTCGCGCCACGGCCAGCCCGCGTGCGAAACGTCGAGCTTGGTCTTGAGCAGATGGAAAGCGGCAGCCGTGCGCATCAAATAGTTGTGTTCGGCGCCGACCACGCTCAGCATCCAATCCACCGAGCGGCGGACGCTGTCGTCATAAACTCCGCGCACGGACGCGAGCGTCACTACATGCGCCGTGATCCAGGTACCGCCTTGCACTTGACCGCTCGGCCGGTAGCTCCCTTCGGCAGTCTGCCAGGATCGAATCAGATTCCAGGATTTGTCTAGCGTCGGCTCAACGCCGGGCGTACCATGCAACGCGAGCGTAGCGTATGTCGTCGGCTCCAACCAGGAGTGCTTGCCCGGGAAGTATCCCCAGCCGCCGTCGGAGTTTTGGGTCTTACGCAGAAAGTCCAGGCGTGATTCGAGATACAGGTCGCCCACGGGCAAACTATCGGCCAAATCAAGGGAAAACTTTAACCGCGCTACTCCGCCCTACCATCCGCCGCGGAACAGATGGACCAGCTCAATCACCAGAATCATCACCACCATAGCTTCCAGAACGAACGCGCGAGCCTGGTGGAACTCGTTGGTCATGAATTGATACAGATCCGCCGCTGTTCGCAGCTTTTCTTCCACCAGATTCCGATAATCGGTCACTCCCACGCGCCCGGCGGCGATCCGATAGACGCGTGCGTAAAACATGTCGCTCAGGAACTTGATGGCATTGTCGGTTCGCTCGGTCAATTCCGTGACGTCCAGCCGTAACGTATTGAGCCGTTCGGCCTCGCGCGCCATGCTCCAGCGGCGCAGAAAACTGCCATGCTGTTCCAACTTCTTATAAACCTCTTGCAACACGCGAGTGAGGACGTCGTCGTAATGACGAAACTCGAGCAGCTGCGTGTTGGCGTATTCCAGCAACTGAATGGTCGGCTCGGCGCCGGCTTGCGTATCGTACACCAGAGCCGCGACCCACCCGACTACGAGCAGGTCGCTTGAATAGTAAGACATGCTGGATTGCAGCACTTCCTTGCGCTCATCATCTGATAGAGGGGTAGATTCGCCACGCACGATCTGCGCTATTTCGACGCCTCGTGTGGCCAGCATCTCAGGCGCAGTGATGGGATGGCCTGAATCGTCCGCCGCTTCGCGCAGATGGATGATGTAGTAATCCTCGTCGAGCCGCGGCGCGTACGGCTGAGTCATCGCGCCCGCCGATTGCTCAAGCCGAGGCCGCAGCAGCTCCGCCGTTCGCCGCTCCAACTCCGGCGCGAGGATCCATCGATTCGACAGACGAACCAGCTCCGCCCAGTCGGCCTCAAAATCCAGTTGCAGCTCGATGCTGACTACGCCGTAATCGAAATACTTGATTCGGACCTGGAACTGCTGGCCGTTTTCGAGCGTCAGCGCTGGCGGATATTCGATGGCGGGCGGCCTCTCAAAACGAACATATTCAGGCGTAGGATGTTTGAAGCCGGGTTGCTGCGGCACCGGCTTTGCTTCGACCAGATTGCACAGCTTGGCAAGGTCGATTTCCTCCGCGACATCGTAAAGCACGAAAACCCAGAAGGACCCGCGCAACGGCCGCATCCCTCAATTCTGCCTCATCTCATGCCGCCGCTAATATTTTCCTATCCTCTTGAGCGGGCGTAAGTCTAAGAATGACGAAGGGGATTTGCCTTGCGGACATTTCTGGATAACATTCGTTTTTCTTTGCGAACGATCGTAAAAAAACCGGCCTTCGCGATTGTAGTGGTGTTGACGCTCGCACTTGGAATCGGCGCCAATACGACGATCTTCACCGTGGTCAACGCATATCTGCTGCGCCCGCTTCCTCTCAGCGATCCGGATCAACTTGTCTCGCTCACCGATCTGCAGCCCCCCAACGAACGGACCCCTGCTTCGTTCCCCGAGTTCACCGATTGGCGCAACGGCAATCAAGTCTTCACCAACGTCACGGCGCAGGTTTCCGCCAGTCTAAATCTGATCGGCCGGCGTCAGCCGGAGCGTGTGCTGGGCGTGATGGTCTCGGAGAATTACTTCGAGATGCTGGGAGTCCGGCCGATTGCTGGCCGCACGTTTCGCGCCGAAGAACACCGGCCCGGCGCAAGCCCGGTGGTATTGATCTCCACCGATCTTTGGCGGCGCGAATTCAATAGCGGCGCCGACGCGATTGGCAAGACCATTACGCTGAATCGCACCAACTACGCCGTAGTGGGCGTCGTGGACGCTACCCCGCTACGGGCTTTAGCATCCTC
>Ga0070734_10006196_pt1 | contig 10153 bp, 9 predicted proteins | sample Coa_R1_8_FD_66444 | JGI IMG/M metagenome (GOLD analysis project Ga0070734, IMG submission 66444) | Surface soil microbial communities from Centralia Pennsylvania, which are recovering from an underground coalmine fire - Coalmine... | ecosystem: Environmental > Terrestrial > Soil > Unclassified ... | reverse complement strand
AAGACGGCCGAGGCACGCGTCATCGATGCCGAACACGAGGTAGAGGTGGCGCGGGCCGAGTTCCACAGAGTGGTGCGCCACCTTCAGCTGGCCGGCGGCTCGTTGCGTGAGATCGCCGACGCGCTGGGCCTCAGCCACCAGCGCGTGCACCAGATCGTGGAGTCAGCCGGTGGCAGCCGACGCTGGCGCTCGCGGCGGCCGGCCGATGACAAGCCCGTGTGCTCGTTCTGCGCGCGGGACCAGAAGCATACGAAGGTCCTGATCGGCGGGCCTGGGGCGTTCATCTGCGATAGGTGCATCCCCCGGGCGGATGCGGCGCTCGCCAGCGAGCCGACCATGAGCTTCACATCGGGCCGGATTCAGGCGGTCAGCGCGGACGCCCGGGCGGTGCGGTGCAGTTTCTGCGCGAAGTGCCGCTATCAGGTGACCGGCATGGTGGCGACCATGGGCACCCGGATCTGTGCTGAATGCCTGGACCTGTGCCACGAGATCCGCGACGAGCGGCTCACCTGACCAGCCAGGGAGGCGCACGCCCGCAACCGCGGCTGCGCCTCCCTCGGGCCAGGCCCGGCCCACTCCCGTGCCGGGTGCTAGGGCCTGTCTCGAAGTGAGCGGAGCCACTCGTTGATGGCGGTGACGCAGATGGTGGCCTCGTAGCGGATGGCGAGCTTGTCGTATCTGGTGGCTACGGCACGCGCCCAGGTCAGCGGCCCAATATGGCTGGTCGAAGATCGCGTACAAGCCCAGTCTCTGGCCAGGCGGAACTCATATCGCCTCATATCGGCGCGGTTAGACGGCTCACTGGTTCAGGCGCGACGCACGAGATAGCAAGCCTAGCTGTCGTGCCTGCTCTACGGCGAGCAGCCGGTCACTGCAGCCAAGCTTCGCGTAGATGTGCTCGAGATGCTTACGCACGGTGGCTGGGCTTATTCGGCACACGTGCCCGATGGCGACCGCAGTGAGTCCGGCCGCCAGCAGTTCCAGGACGCGGGCTTCACGCGGCGTGAGGTCCGCCTTCGCCACGGCCTCGTCCCGGCCCGTTACCGCAGTCCCCAGCCCAGGAGCCCGGGCGCCGAAGCCTTTGGCACTGGCCTGGTTGAGCGCAGTGAGAGCCGGTCGCAGCCGCGCGGCGAGCTCTAACTCGCCATCGTTGAAGTCACGCCCGGTGCGGTGGAAGCTCCAGCCACCCCCGGCGCCGCCCCGGTAAGGGACGATTGCGATGCAGATCTGGTACACCGCACCGAGCGGGCTGTACACCTCGGAGTACACCGGGTGTGACCGCCATGCACCCACCGTGATCAGGTCACTCATCCGCAATGGCGCCATGTCCTCCGGGCGGGCCTGGTACGACAGCAGCATCGGGTGCGCGCCGGCCCAGCGGCCCAGCGACTGGACGATCTCGGGCCGGTCGATGCCGCCCGTGCCGAAGATCTCGACCTCGCGGCGGCCCGTGTCGACGTCCAGCCAGCCGAGCTGGTCAGCTGGCAGGAGGGCGCTCACGCACTCGGCCGCCGCCCGCAGGAATTCGCCGCGCGTGCTGATCCCCTCAAGCTCATAGCTCAACTGCGCAGCATGCTCAGCATCGACTCTGACCACGTGGCCGACCCCCAGTCCCCGCCCATCCAAGCCACCGGCCCGCACTCAGAACGGATACCGCTTCACCTTGGCCTGGCAGGCGCAGCACCGACACCTTGAGCAGCACTACTTATCAAAAACGAGCTTAAAGTCCCGTTCACTGCAGGGTCAACAAAGGACCGATGCGGCTGTCAGCGGCCAGTGGCAGGTGTGGCGGCCCTGACTACGCGGTTTCGCGTATAGGCCGTCGCACAGCGGCATGTGACGATGTCGTTTGTGCCGCCCACCGGGGGCAGGCCGGCCCAGGAACCACAGGAAACTGCGGGGCGGTCCGGACATGCGGGTGGCGCGAGCCTGCCGCGTGCGCTAATGGCAAGAGAACTGGTGAGGATATGAGCCGGAAAGTCGTGCTGGCGGCCCCGTCCCGGCTGTCGATAGCGGGGCGCTATCGACAGCATTGTATTCCGCGGCACCCATTCCGTCCTCCGCCGGCGCGGTTTATGGCGGCGTGCAGTCCGCACGTACCGCCCGGGGTCTTCAGCACGCTCAAGGACGGGCTTTCTGTGGCCGGCTTTCCTGACTACGCCGTCTTCACCCGCGCCCTCGCCGATTCGGCAGTCTCCCGCTAGTCATCAACGGCATCGCGAGCTTCGAGCTGACATCGGTCATTCCCCCGACAGCGTCCCCCCTGGCCCAGCGCCACAGCCAGCCCCGGAATCAGCCCGGCCAGCACCTGGCCGCTAACCCGAAGAAAGGAAGCCGCCATGACCAGCGCACCATCCATCAGCCGCCACCCGGCCCGGCGGCGGGCCAAGGCGTTTGTGCTCGTCACCGCCGCTCTCGCCACAGCCGGGGTGCTCACCATTCCGGCTATCACCGCCAGCGCCGCTCCCACGGCCACCGTGCTCTCCGGCCCGACAATCCACGAACAGTGGCACCTGAACCAAAACATCCCCGTCGCCACCGGCAACGTGCACACGACCGCGATCAGCTCGCCGGTCCTGGCCGCCCACAACTACCTGGTCAACCTGGCCATCGGCGTGTCCGGCATCGCCCCCGGTTCGGTGGTGCTCTGCGGCCTGACCACCAGCGCTAGCGGTGACGTCATCAACGTCAACTACGGGCAAATCGAGAACGAAGGCAGCACCGCCAGCAGCGGCAACTGCGCAGTCACCGGCACCGTCGAGCTCAACAATCCCAGCGATCACATCCTCGCCTGGGCGACCGTCTACACCGGCCCTGGCGGCGCCACCATAGGCGACACCTCCATGAACGAGCAGCCGGCCGGAACCATCGTCATCACTCACTGAGGCACATGCCCGGGCGCCGGCGCTCTGCCGGGCCCGGCGCCCGGGCAACAGCCAAGCTGGTTCGCGGAATGGAGGCGAGCTCGTGCAGAGCTGGACATGGACCAACCAAAACAACACGGGTCTGTGGACCGACGTCAAGAACTGGTCACCGGAAGGCACACCCCAGGATGGGGACGAGGTAACGCTCCCCGTGGCTGACGTCTGGGGAAACACCGACTCCAATGGGCCGACCGGCGCCCCGCCCTTGTCCCTGAGCGGGCTGACGCTGCAAGGCCTGACGCTGTACGACGGCCCGTTCACCGTGACCGGGACCCTGACCTGGACCGGCGGAGGCGTTGACACCGACATCACCGTGGCGGGCGCGGCCACCGTGACGGGGCTCGACGGCTCCTCGGGCAATCCCGGCATACTCAACGCGCACACGATCACCATCAGCGGCACCGCAACCATCATGGGGAGCGGCTCCGGCGCGTCGCCACAGTTCTTGATCAATACAGGGAGCAAACTCGTCAACACCGGGTCGCTGGCTCTTTCGGGCGCAGGATTCAGCAGTTCCGCGGGTTTCGGGACTGTGGACAATAGCGGAACGCTCACTGTGACCGGCAGCAGCCACACCGCCGCCGGCGACATGACCATTACGCATAACAAGGCCGCGCAGCTGACGATCGCCGCTGACAGCGAATTCATCATTGGCGGGGGAACGGTACTCAAGCTCTCGGGCGGCACGATCGCCGGGACCGGCACGCTCCAGGTGGGTGACGGGGACGGCGGGGAGATCGATACGGTCGCCGACACGGCAGTGCCCAACCTCGTCATCGGCGGCAACGGCACAGTCGCGCCAGGCAAGGGAGCCAGCAACCCCTCTCCGACCCTCCCTGGGGTGCTGACAGTCACGCAGTCACTCGGCTGGGGCCACGGCGCGGGCAGCGGCGAGAACTCGGCACTGCTCGGGCAGCTCGTCCTCGCCGCAAGCGCGACGGGCGTCATCGAGAACATCACCTACCTCGAGAACGGCAAGTTCGAGAACGCCGGGCACGTCACGGTGGCGGCCCAGGCTGCCCTGTCACTCGAAGGCGGCCAGCCATCCATCATCAACACCGGAACCGTGACGTTGACCGGGACCGGCACGGTGACCGGCGGCCCGATAACCAGTACCGGGCTGATCGAGAAGACCGGAACCGGCGTGGCCCTGCTCGGCGTGGAGCTCACCAGCCACGGCAACATCGCCGTGAGCGGGGGGACCCTGCGGATCGGCGACAGTAACTGGACCATCGCGGACGGGACGCTCGTCCTGATGGGAGGGGGACTGGACGGGCCCGGGCTGGGCAGCCTTGTCCTCACCGGCGGCCCGGAAGGCGGGGTGCTCGCCGGTACTGGAACCGTAGCGGCGACCGTCGTCAACGGTGGCTGGGTCGAGCCCTCGGCGCCCGGGCTGGCGGTGACGGAATACTCCCAGCAGCCCAACGGGAACATCGCCCTCCCTCCGGGAGCCGCGTCACCGCTGCTCACCCTCGGCGGGGTAAACCTCCACCTCGGCGGATCACTGTGGCTGCTGCCGTGACGCGCGAGAGCACCCGAGACGAGGCCCATCAGCCCGGCTACCCGGAAAGGCCATGCCATGGATAACGCCGACCAGCTCTCGCGCCGCGCTCTCCTGGTGGCTACGAGCAGCGCGACCCTAGCGGCGGTCCTGCTCGGCCCGCGGGGGACCACCGCGAGCGCCCAGACCGCCACCACAGGCGCCCGGGGCGCCGCCGGGAGCACCGGAACCACCCCGGTGGGTGCCGCGACGGCCCTCATCTCGCTGACCGCCACTGCCTCGGGCAGGTTCAGCCGAGTCCGTGCGGTCGATGACGATACGCGGCTCTACCTCACCTACCCCGCCGCAGCGGGCAACCTCACCGGCCAGCAGGTGACCGCGCCCGGCTACTACGGCCTGGACTTCGCCGCCTACCCAGCAGGCCAGCAGGCGGCGCAGTACCTGCAGGACCTGTTCGACAACACGCCGTTCGGATACCTCGGCTTCTACTTCACCACCACCGGCCACCCCGCACAGACGGGAAGCTGGACCGGCAAGGCCGTCGGCCTGCTAGCCCAGGGATGGAACCTCATCCCGATCTACGTGGGCCGGCAGCAATACTGGCCGCACACGACCGACAACCAGATCTCGCCGCAGACCGCGACAGCAACCACGCAGGGCAAGAACGACGGCAACACCGCCGTCGCACTGGCCACGAACGAGCAGTTTCCCCCGCAAAGCAGGCTCTACCTCGACGTCGAAGCGACCCAGTACGCCAGCGGGCCCAACAAGGGGAAGAACGGGCCACCGACGGTCGCCACCATCGCTTACATCAAGGCGTGGCTTGCCCAGGTCAATGCCTCTGGCAAGTACACCGGTGCGCTCTATGACGCGAACTCCCACTGGACGCAGTCGGGCAAGACGCACTATGACGCCGTCGACATCAACGCCAGCCTTGCCGGTGCCGCGCCGACCACGTGGGTCGCCTGGGATCCCGGCGCGGCGCCGACCGGCGTCAAGGTGGGCACATGGCCCCGCGACCCGAACGGGGATGTCGCCGCGGTCGCGGTGAAGGCCTACTCAACGAACCCCCAGTGGGGTTTCACCAGCTTCGCCCAGTCCTGGCAGTTCAAACTCGACTGGAAGCCGGCCGGTGCCTCCTTCCTCACCGACACCGGCGCGCCCCGCCAGTACACGGCGATTGCGCCCACCATTGACCTCGACGCGTCCCAGTCCTACGACCCGGGCAACACCGCTCCCGGCCAGCCGAAGTCCCAGCGACGCCCCGCCGCAGCCTCGGTCACCGCCAGCCCTGCGACCACGCAGCCGGGGAAGTCCGTCAACCTCACCGTGACACTCGACCGGCCGGCGCCCGCCCCGAACGGCGCGGTCGTACTGCTGCGGAGTTCTTCACCGCAGCTCATCCTGCCGGCATCGGCCCGGGTCGCGGCGGGGGGGACCAGCGCCGTCGTCTCCGCCGCCGCGGCCATCGGCAGCCCGGCGGGCAGCGTCACGGTGCAGGCACGTGTCCTGCACCAGCTATCCGGCGCCCCACCGCACGCGACGATCCAGATAACACCTCAGACATCGCTAAGGCCGTCGTCTTAGCTGAACGAGTATGTGCCGAGATTCTTGCGGCGCCACATGTGAACCCGACGCGATCAGAGGTGTCCGTGCGGGTAACCCCGTTTGACCGGCGGGCTGCACCACTCCGGGTGACCAGGTCGACTCCAACGCCAGTATCGGATCGCGATTAGCCTCAGACCAGTTCCGGGCGCACACCCGGAGGAAGCAGGCCAAGATGTCGCGCACGCTCCACGGCAAGCAGCCGGTCACTGCAGCCAAGCTTTGCGTAGATGTGCTCGAGGTGCTTACGCACGGTGGCCGGGCTTATTCGGCACACGTGCCCGATCGCGGTCGCCGTGAGCCCGGCTGCCAGTAGTTCCAGCACCTGGGCCTCCCGTCGTGTTAGGCCCGCCTTCGCCACAGTCTCGTCCCGAGCCGTTACCGCCGTCCCCAGCACGAGAGCCGATGGGCCGAAGGCGCGGAGGCTTGCGTGGTTCAGGGCCATCAGAACAGGCTGGAGCCGCGCGGCGGTCACCAGCTCATCATCGGTGAAGTCACGCCCGGTGCGGCTGAATCCCCAGCCCGTTCCTGTACCGGCACGGTACGGCGTGATGGCAACTCCGATCTGGTACACGCCACCGCCGAGCGGGCGGAATACCTCTGAGTACACAGGGTGTGATCGCCATGCCCGCACCGCGATCAGATCACTCATCCGGATCGGCGAGATGTACCCCGGCTGGTCGCGGTACGACATCCATATGGGATGCCCATCGACGAAGCGAGCGAGTGCCTGGACGATCTCGGGCCTGTCGATGCCGCCCGTGCCGTGGATCTCGGTCTCGCCAGCAGGCACGTCGACGGCCAGCCAGCTGATCTGCTCTGCTGGTATCAGGGCACCCACGGACTCCGCCGCCGCACGCAGGAATTCGCTGCGCGTGCTGATCCCCTCAAGCTCATAGCTCAGCCGCGGAGCGTACTCCTCATCGACTCCAGCCACGGTCGCTGCTCCCAGCCCCCTGCTTGAGCCAGATGATATGACAGCGGCAAGGGTGACGACCTGCTGCCAGGCCCCCGACATCTGCCACCTTCTAAACGGCGCGTGCGCCGCCTGCCAGGACCCATAGCACTCCGGCACGTCCCGCCACGGCGCCCCCGTCCGCACCCGCCACCGGATCCCGTCAATGAGCTGCCGCTTTGTCCATCTCGGCGGCCGGCCTGCCTTCTTACCCACAGGCAGCAGCGGGCTCAGCGCCGCCCACTGCTCGTCAGTCAGGTCGAACCGCCTCGTCACCGCTGAGGTGGCCACGAGGTCTCCGGAGCCAGAGGTTCGTCTTGGTCGATGAACCCCTTTACCGGAGACCTCGCACTATCTCGATCACCGACACGCCGGGAGTCTCACCCCGAGCCACGCACCACCCCGGACTTCGCGACAGGCCCTAGTCGGGCTAGGCAGAGGTGGCGGTCTTCCACAGATAGCCGTCGGGGTCGCTGAAGTAGCCGGCGTAGCCGCCCCATTGTGCGCCCTCCGCCGCCTTCACCACGGCGCCACCGGCCGCGACGGCCTTGTCCATGATCTCGTCCACGGCTTCCCTGGAGTCCACGATGCAGTGGAACGAGACTCCCCTGAACCCCGATCCCTCGGGCGAGACACCGGCGTCCTGCGCCGCCGCCCCGCGCTCGTAGAGAGCCAGCGACGAGGAGGCGCCGCCCAGGTCCAGCTTCACGAAGCCGGGGTAGTCCTGGCTGATCGCGCAGCCCAGGCCCTCGGCATAGAACTTCTTGGACCGGTCCAGATCCTCGACACCCAGCATGATGGTGGTCACTTGCAGCAGCATGCGTATCTCCCTTGGAGTTGTGGTGTTTCTGCCTCCACCATGTCTGACCGGGCGGAGCGGCAAAACGTGACCGGCCCGGTCAGGGCGCCGATCCCATTGGGACAGCGCCCTGGCTGGCCCGAGCTCGACCTTGCCAGGCATCCTTGAGAGTCACTGCTACCCGGCCGCCTGGCGGCCAACGCCGGGTGCCCGAGCACTAGAGGCGTTCGATTAAGGACCGATGCTGGTGGATGTCTCCCTGCACGATGTACATCAAGCCCTGCAGGAACTCGGCAAGCTCCGCTTCGGCGAGTTGCGGGTCGAAGACGCGATCAGCGAGGTCGTGCGCACCACACACACGATGTTCGGCGTCGACGGCGCGGGCCTGATGCTGGTCGACGACGAACAGCACCTGCGCAAGGTCGCGGCCTCCGACGACAGGTTCGGGCACCTGGAGGACCTGCAGATCCAGCACCAGGAGGGACCTTGCATCGATGCCTTCGACGGCAAGGAACTCATCAGCGCCGAGGACCTGGTCAGCGAGCGGCGGTGGCCCAGCTTCAGCGAGGCCGCCGTGGCCCGCGAGGTTCGCGCGGTGCTGGCCAGCCCACTGCCTTACAACCAGGCCGCGGTGGGCGTGGTGGCCGTGCTGTCGGAACAGTGCCATCCCTGGTCACCCGAGGCGGAACTGGCATTGCTCGCGTTCACCGATCTCGCCGCGCTGTTCATTGCCAGCATGATGCAGGGCGAGCGGCAGTCCGAGCTTGCCGCCCAACTGCAGGGCGCACTCGATTCCCGGAAGGTGATCGAGCAAGCCAAGGGCGTGCTCATGGGCCAGGACGGCGTCTCAGCGCGGGCCGCCTACGAGCAACTGCGCACCCGGGCCCGGTCTGAGCGCCGCAAGCTGAGTGCCGTCTGCGCGGAGATCGTCACGAACGCGGAACGTCCGGAGTGACCAGCCACGCGAATCCTACGGCGTACTCGCCGCTGAGGCCTGAGCAGGCGCCCGCCGGAGCCTGCGATTTGCGCACGGCCCGCATTGGGGCATACTGGGAGCGCCGTCATACCGCCGCCCAGACCCTGCGGCCCGATATGACGCCGATGCTGGTCCCCGCGCCACCCTGAATGATCCGCGAAGGCGCCCCCTGACAGCAGTCGGCCGAACACCGGCCTCCACGCTGGACGGGGAGTATCCATGATCATCATCGGCCTGATCCTGCTGCTTATCGGCTTCCTTGCCCAGATCACGATTGTCTGGACGATCGGTATCGTCGTCCTGGTCGTCGGGCTCATCCTTCTTCTCCTCGGCTCGATCGGCCGGGGCGTCGGTGGTCGGCGACATTACTGGTAGCCAACCGTGGCCGGGCCCGGCATCCGGCGGCGTGCCGGGCCCGCGCCACGGAGGTCCGCAACGCCAGATCCCGCAGACGCCGCACCGCCAGGTGCTGCCCCTGGGGATCGAGGTGACGGTGTCCGCGGGGACGGCCACAGTCGTGCTCCGTGGTGAACTGGACCCGGCGACAAGGCCAGTGCTAGCTCGGCGGCTGGGGCAGGTCCTGGCGGACGGCCCACAACAGCTTGTCCTGGACCTGTCCGGGGTCACGTTCATCGATTGCGCTTCGGCGCGGCTGATCACCGGCGCCGGCAGGCACCTGCCGACCGGTACACGCCCGGTCATCCGCTTCCCCAGTCTGGTGGCCCGCCGGGTGCTGACGCTGACCGGCCTGGTGGATCACCTCGAGATGCGGCCAGCCGACGCCGACACGACCGCCTGACGCGCCTACTACCAGGTGCCCCATTTCAGGCTGGACTCGGGCAGCAATGGCGGCTGGAGGAACGCGGGCGGCGCGCCGAGGTCCAGCGCGCCGATCGGTGATACCGCGGCCGCGTCACGCCGGGTCAGCGCCGGCAGGTTCCACTTCTCCTCGACGAGCTTGAGCACGGAGGTGTGGTCGAACACCTCCGACAGGACGCAGTCGCGGCGGGCATAGGGGGAGACGATCACGGCCGGGACGCGGATGCCGTACCTGTCGTAGCGCATCGGCTCCTCCTGCTCGTTCTCCGCGTCCTTGGCGTACCCGGGGAACAGCAGCCGGTGGATGGCCTGCAGCCACCACGGCCGGGCGGCCATGCTCTTGCCCGGCGTGTCATCCGGTTCGATGGCCGGCGGTGGCGGCACGTGGTCGTAGTAACCGCCGTGCTCGTCATAGGTCCAGATCAGCAGGGTGTCCGGCCAGCCCTTGCCGTGTATGACACGGTTGATCACCTCGGCTGCGAAACTCTCCCCCTTGCGGATGTCCTGCGGGTTCTCCTCGGAGAACTCGTCGAAGGCCGGATCGACGAGGCTGAAGGCGGGCAGGGTACCGGCG
>Ga0070734_10006195_pt1 | contig 10153 bp, 16 predicted proteins | sample Coa_R1_8_FD_66444 | JGI IMG/M metagenome (GOLD analysis project Ga0070734, IMG submission 66444) | Surface soil microbial communities from Centralia Pennsylvania, which are recovering from an underground coalmine fire - Coalmine... | ecosystem: Environmental > Terrestrial > Soil > Unclassified ... | reverse complement strand
CACGCCTCGGCGGGTACGGATTGGAAGGCCGACAGCGAAATTCTCACCTATTCGCGCTCCAAGGGAGTGTTCGCGGGTGTCTCGTTGACCGGAGCGGTGGTGCAGCAGGATGACGGTTCCACCAAGGCAATATACGGCAAGATGATCCGCCAGCGCGCCATCCTGAGCGGCAAGGTGAAGACGCCTGCGGTCGCATCATCGTTCATGACCGCGGTGAGGCACGGCAGTGCACTCGCGAGTGCTGCCGAAGCAAACGAGCACAAATAGGGCGATTGAAGGGGAGTTAGCGCCCGCCGACGTCTGGCTGATGAAGAGCGCAGGCCAGACGCCGGCTGCAAGAGCCCCAAAGCCAAGTCATGACCAGGGGGGATGAGATGTCCTCGCATGAAAATGCAAGGCTGAGAGGGCCCTCGGCCCGCCTCGAGGTGGGAACGCCAGCTCCCGGAGAAGACCTCGGAGCGGCCACGCTGGTGGAACTGGAGCATCGGGCCGAAGAGCTGCGCGCAGCCGTCGCGCGCGACCCTCAGCACTCCACGAAAGAACTTGGGGACGTGATGTGGGAGATCGAAAAGCGGAAATGGCGGAACGAGACGTGGTCGTATCCAAACAAGGACGCCACGAAAGACGAGCCCAGTTCTGCCTGAGTTGACATAGCCCTTCACGATTAGTCCTGGTGGATCGTTCACGAATGTCCGCCCTAAGTAAAAACAAGTTGATGTGTGCTGTTTTGCACAGTTTGTCTTCACTCCTGAGCGCATCATGCTCGAACCTGGATGCCGGTCAGCCCCTGGAACCAAGAATCGAGACCCCAATGTCGGCCCCCCTCACTTTCTATCACCCCACAGGACGTTCAACCGCGATCCTCTGCATCGATGACGAGCCGCCCGCCCTGTTGGCCCGAACTGCACAGCTTGAGGCCGTGGGTTATAGAGTGTTTTCCGCCTTGTCTGCGGATGAGGCCGTGCAGTTGTTTGTCGCGCACCAGGTCGATCTCATTCTTTCGTCCATCGTAGTTCTTGGAGCCTCGGCTGAGAACCTCTCCATTTTCATGAGGCAAGTCAGACCGGAGGTTCCCGTCGTTCTGTTGTCCCGAACGGAGCGGCTCCACGCAACCCTTCTAAAACAGGGGGATGCCTGCATCGGAGCGGACGCCTCCGAGAACGATCTGCTCGCCTGCTTGCGCCAGGTCCTGGAGAAGCAATTCTCCCGGACGCAGGCGCCGGCACGTACTGCGACGCACGGCACACAATGACAGAGCATCAGCATTCCGACGTCGATGAGAGTTATCCGGAACAGGCAGCCGGCTCCAGGGCTTCCGGAAGAGCGGCATCGGCTCGCGCGGGTTTGCCATTTCGCTTGCTTGTTGTAGACGACGAGACCTCGATCCGCGAAGTTACCTCGGCAATGCTGGCCGAACAGGGTTACGAGGTGTTGACGGCCGGAGATGGACAGCAGGCGCTTGAGCTCCTGGCGCAGTTCCGCCCGGACCTGGTCATTACGGATCTGAGAATGCCGCGTTTGTCCGGCTATGAATTGCTGGAGATCATGCACGAGCGCTTCCCCAGGCTTCCCGTTATTGTCGTGAGCGGAGAATTCTCAGGCAATGATCTGCCCCCGAGTGTCGCTGCCGACGCGTTTCTGCAGAAGGGCGCTTGCTACATCACGCCGCTTGTCGCCAAGGTCAAGGAACTGCTTTCGACCGGTCCTATCTCGAGTAATCCCCGAAATCGGTGGTGAGCCCAGTTGCAGCCAGGCTGATTGATGGACCGTCGTCGAAGGCCGCCACGACCCGTGGTGCTGGTCGCCGTGCGACCATCGTGTTCCATGATTAGGCGAAGAACCTTCCATCTTTCGCGTGGAGTCTTTAATCCGTCCGCCTTACCTGCGGGTGCGAGCGGCGTCGGCGAGGGTAGTCGATCCTGACGCGTCGATGCCGCGGTGATGATTGCTGCCGGTGACTTCGTATTCCTTGTACTCGATGGTCAGTTCGGCGCGCCCTCCCAGGCGGATAGCGCTAACGCTGCGATTTCGAGCCGGCAGCCAGAAATTGTCTACCTTCGTGTACGCCTGCTCGACCTCCGTATTCTTGATCCAGAAAGAAGGGTTCTTTGCGGGCTCTGCTTGTAGTCGGACTACGGCGAAATCTTTCGCGTCCACCCAGATCCGGCCACGATAGAGAAACTTGTCCTTTCTGCGGGGCTCCACTCTGAGCACGTAGGTCGCACCAGAGGGCCCGGTTTCGTATCCGACCATCGCGAACTGGTAGTTGTCGCAGTTGAGCGCGGTCCGCCGCTGCATCGGCGCGTCCAGCGCTTCTTCTTCCGCTTCCAGCAGCTTCTTGAACACTTTGTCGATGATCAGCTTGGATCCCGTGGCCGATTGCACGACAAACTCTTTCGTCCCGGGCGACAGGTACTTGACGTTCACAATCATTTCCGCGCTACGGGCGGATGGAAAACCTCGATATTCGAGACGATAAGTCCGGGTGCCTTGGTAAGAACGCAACGCTTCGGCCCGCTCGGCATTCCTACGAACCAGGTTCTGTACGATTTGCTCCGTTGTGAGGGGAGCGCCGGCAACGGGAGTGGACGGACCTGCTCCTTGCGCGTGTCCGAGCTGAGAGAGCCCGGTGAGGACCAGCAGTGCCGCGGCCAGCAACTTCACACAGGAGGGATTGCCGGCTCTCGTCGTGGGCCTCACTCGCACCAAGGAGTTGCTCAGCATAATGGCCGCCTTCATCGGGTCACGTGTCGAACGAGAACGGTGGTGTACGTTGCTCTGGGCAGCACCGCCATCGAGAAGATGAACAGGAGCAGAATGGTCCCACTCACGAGCACCGCCGCATAAGGCGCAATCGCGAGCGGCAAGATTGAACTGGAAATGCCGGCAAGAGCCAGCAGTGTTGGGATCCACAGAAACCGGCCCGCTCGGTCGACATTAAAGAGAACCACAATCGCGCCAATCCAGATGACAAGAATCAATATTAGGAGGGCGCTAGTCATAGAAGGCTTCGATTCGCAGGCGCGCTCGACCACATCCGCCATGTGGGGAGGGCACTAAATACAGTATCCGCGATTACCTTTTCTAACGCTGGTCAAATTTGAACACTTTGGCCTCGATCAGCGCCGCGGCGCGTTTACCTGGGCGCCAAACCCTGAGCAATCCTGCACAGACGATCTCCCGGGGAGCGGTTACCCTAGCGACATGGAAATTCCTGAATGCATCGTCGTTACGGAGGTCCCTCCGAACATTATTGCGACACACACGCTCGATGAAAATGTCTGGCAGAACTGGTTGGCAAAGAACCGAAAACAAGAAGCGGCATTTTACGGGCGACTGATCAAATTGGCGGTGATCGTTTCGCCGCTGGCTCTGGCCGCCCTCCTGTTTTTCACCTTGAGCCGGTAAGGCCCTGTTAACAAAACGGTCGAGATGGCCATTTGCCAGCTCCTTGAGCGACTTTCTGCAGGCGCCCCAGCATTTATCCCGCTGACAACTGGCTTGATGAGCAATCTTGCACAGACAGAGTCCTCCCATTGAACTAAGTTCGGAGTATGGCAAGTTTTGTGGATCTACCAGCGGTCGGAACTTCGCGGTTTGACCGCATTCTGGAAGGCGGTGTTCAGGCAGCGTGGGATGAACTGATGCCGGCGGGAAAGCCCGGGTCAATCCAGGTTGAATACCGGATCGAGGGTGATGGATCCCTGCAATATCTAAAAATCTGGGCCTCGACGAAGAGAGGCTGTTGGAACCTGGTTTGTGAACAATGGATCACCGCCGCCTGGTCGCATGTTCCCGGCCTGCAGTTTTCCAAGGGCTACTACTCCGAGTCTCTCGGCCATTTTCTTGAGATCGTCGCCCGCCATCAGAAAGTGTTTATCAGCGTGTCAGGGACGGGCCGAGACGGGTTGCTTCAGATTTTCCCGCCCACGGAAGACGAGAGCCGGGAGGCGCGGCGTCTCATTGCTGATGTCGTTGCGGTCCTTGGCGCCTCACCCGTGGAAAAGTTGGTCACGGCATGGACGGAAGCACAAACGGAAGAATCCGCGGCCTAGGGTACGACACGGCGGCATCGCTTGCTAACGTCAGGGCAGATGTAGAGGTTCCAAGACTGCTCAGTCGTGCAGAACAACGCTGAGCAGGGAGTTGTGAACCGTTATTTCTCCGTTGTATTCGATAAAGCCCAACTCTCGAAACCGGTTCATGAAGTGACTGACGCGCGAACGGGTAGTCCCCACCATTTCCGCGAGGGTCTCCTGGCTGAGCTTGGGAATCATTTTCTGGGTGTTGCCTTCTTTTCCAAATTGTGCGAGCAGGAGCAGTGTGCGAGCCAGTCGCTTTTCGCTGGAATTGAAGAGTTGGTCCACCAAGTCGGCCTGAATGCGTGCGTTGCGTTCCAGGAGGAATGCAACAAATACTTCGGATAGCGCACTTTGCTCTCGCAACACCCGTAACATCTGCTCCTGGCTGATCGTCAACACGGCGCAATCGCTCAGGGCGACCGCCGTTGACAATCGCACTGAGTGGCCGGAGGCGATGCAAGATTCCCCCAGGAAATCGCCGGCAGCGAGCAGGGCGACCACGGCCTCCTTACCTGCCTTGGATACCACGCTCAACTTGACCCTGCCCTTTTGAATGTAGTGTATTGCGTTTGCCGGATCGCCTTGGGAGAAGATACTCGTGCCTTTCCGGAACTCTTCAATGCCCTTTCCGATCCCTGACTGGGAAAGGAAGTCGCGAACGTTGAAGCTCTTGCGCGATTTGTCGCCGACTCGACGCCCAGGGGCAGGGGCAGCGGACCGCGCGGATCGATTTTTCAGAGACTTGTTCACTAAGCCTCATTGGCATTGCTGTTGAAGTTGTCGTCGGCCAAGTCGAGCAGCGACTTACTTGCCAGGTGGCTATTCCACGAGTATACGCCTGATCTGCGTCGCCTGTTCAAAAGTGAACACACGCGAAAAGCGGCCCTGGCAGCCGGTTCAGGCGGAGAGCTCACTTTCGGGCACGAAGTCGGGGCCTTGGCGATTCGGCCTTCGGTGTGGTTCGGGCGTGTCGTGATAGGCGGGGTTTCTCTGGGGCACCTGGAGGTCGGGCAGCGGTCGCGCAGCGAAGAGCCTTTGACATGGTTTCGCCAACCACCGTGCCCAGCGTGTGGACCAGGCAACTCGTGCACTGTCGCTGGCGATGCCGGTGTCGGCATACATCTGGCGATAAATTTTCGAGATCAGGAGGAAGGCCAGTCTCCCTTTCATAGACTTGATGAATTGAGCACGCCTCCAGATCCAGGGCAGGCTGTAATAGCGGTCCCAGACGTTCTGTGTGGAATCGCGGATCTCATCGGCCGACATCACGGGATGCGGGCAGTAGACCTTGGGCCGCAGCGAGTGAGGAATCAACCACCGGCGGGTGACCGGGACTCCGGCGATCTTCGGCACATCGGTTCCCAATGCGGTTTCCCACTTCTTGAAGTCCACCGTTCCTGGAAAAGGCGTGAGCATCACGAACTGGGCGAAGGTCAGGTCGGCTCTTTGGGCGACACGGACGGTAGCGTCAAATGTCTCTGGCCGGTCGCTCGGCAATCCGAAGATGAACGAGCCCAAAACGTGCACTCCGTGTCGGCGGAAAGTCTGGAGGCGTTCGACCAGGCTCTCGCCCGCCAAATTGAAGTCCTTGTAGACATCCTTCAGCCCTTCCGGAGTGACCGATTCCACTCCAACGAGTGCTCCCTTGATCCGGGCCTCTCTCATTGCGTCCAGGAACTGCGGGTCCTCCGCCGCTTCCATGGTGATCTGCGTGAAAAATGCGGTGTCCGGGGGCAGTTGGGCGAGGCGAGCCATTAGTTCGAAGCGCTCCTCCCGAATACGGGTAAGTTCCTCCAGCTTCTGGGAGCTCTGCCGCGCAGCAAGCTTAAGGTCGGTGAGGCTTACGGGATAAAAATTGTCATCGGCGAGTGCGATGTAGCGAAACCCAAGCCGACGCAACGCGACGATCTCTTCCAGCACCCCGTCCGATGAACGCTGGCGCGGGACCTGTCCGTCGGTCCGCCAGACCGAGCAGAACGAGCAATGCTTCGGACATCCGCGAATGGTCTGGACTGACGCCCACATGTAAGACTTGCGCGGGATAAGGTCCCAGCGCGCCGGAACAAACCTGGAAGCGTCGAGCCGGCCACCCTCGTAGATTCGGCGCAGTTTGCCGCTTGCGCAGTCACGAAGGACCTCCGGCCAAACTGCGTCGCCGTCGCCCTTCACGACCGCGTTGGCTCGACCGAGTTCAAGCGCTTCCTCCGGATACAGGGTCGCGTGAATACCGCCGAAGACCACATAGGCCCCGCGTGCGCGCGCAATCTTCCCGATCGCGTATCCGCGCAACGCATTGCCCGTATGGATACTGATACCGACCGTATCGCCGGACCAGATGTTGAGCGGATCGAGTTGTTCGAGTGTTTCGTCCACGAGAACCGGATCACCGAACGGAGCGGGAGTAGCAGCAGCAAGAACGTAGAGCCAACGCGGCGTGATGACCGCCGTACCAAAGGAAACGTCGCTAGGATTCACCAGGTGGACTCTCATGCGGGCAAACTCTCCTGCCGCGGTGAATGGTGGATCGGCGATTCGTTGGTATACGCTTGCGTTGCGATTCGGCTTTTCGTAGCGATCGAGTTTGGCAGGCGGCACCCCTGTGTTCTTAGGATGCCGGATTCGTTGCACGCAGACTGAGCAATATTGCTCACATGGACGAAAGACTCGTCCGACTCGCACCCTCGATGCCGGTCGGCAGGCCTTCGTGGTCAGTTCAGAGAGTCGCCATTCGATGCCGCCGCCTGCAATGTCCTAATCAAGCTCCTGGCTCAGCAGAAATGTAAGCAGGGCCTTATGCACCCGCAGGCTGCCGTTATAGTCGATCAGGCCACGCTTGCGGAATTGGTTCATGAAGTGGCTCACGCGCGACCGGGTGGTGCCCACCACTTGCGCAAGTGTCGCCTGGTCAACATTCACATCCGAATGGGAGCGCTTCGATTGTTTCCCGAAGTCGGAGAGCTGCCAGAGAAGGCGCGCCAAACGGCGTTCGCTGGAATTCATGAGCTGGTCGACCAGGTCGTCTTCCACCCGCGTGATTCTGACCAACAAAAAGCGGATGAACAGCTTCGCGAATGTTCCATCCTCGTGCAGCCGCTTCAGGACTACAGTTTTGTCGATACGGCCGATGGTGGACTGGTGAAGTGAAGTCGCCGTGCCTCGTCGATGCGACCGAACCTCGAACAGGCAGGCTTCCCCAAAACAGTCGCCCGCGCGCAGGATGGTAACCGCGTCTCGGTTGTTTCGCTTGGCGGCTACCGTGAGCTTCACGTTGCCATGCTCAACCCGGAAAATCGCATTCCCTTTATCGCCCTGGCGATAGATTTCCTGCCCCTTTTCGTATTGTTTGTGGGTGGCGTGTGTACCGAGTTCTTTGAAAAACCCATCGCGCTTGGTCATGAATTCACATCAATCCGGAAACTGGTTCGGGCTCTAGCATCAGGCTAGAGGGTGTCGATCGCCAAGACTGTGCAATTTTGAACAGACGTAAACCACGATGGATCTTGATAATCGACGTTGCGCTCCCCGATCAGAGTAGGAGAGGAGTGGCGTTCCGGGGGATGAAGGCTGCGTAAGTTTGTTCGCTGGTCCTCTGTACATTCGCGCGCCGGCCGGCAAGCTCCGTTACTCCGGTTGCACGTGTGCTGACGAGGAAAGCAAGTTCCGCCACGGTTTGGCGTAGAGGAATTCGATGGTCCTGCATGGATGGAAACAAATCGCGCGTCATCTCAGCTGCGGCATTCGTACCGCCCAGCGATGGGAAACCCAATGTGGACTTCCCGTAACCCGCCCCCATAAACGATTGCGTAGCTCTGTGCTGGCGGAAAGCGAAGTTCTCGACGCCTGGGCTCGCGGCGCACGCGGTGCAGGCAATCCGTGGGAAGCCCGCTGCGCCGAATTGGAGCGGCAAGTCGAAGAACTTCGCCGTCAACTCGCCACCTTGAGCGCCGCGTCTTCCGGTTCGCCATCGGGGAGTGCCGACGCGCAGGGAACAGCACGCACACTCGCGCGTACGCGCTACAGCTTGAACATTGCCCAGATTTCCGGTGAGGAGCGTGCAGATAGTTGACTCCTGAGCATGCTCGCGGCGCTCTGCTTTGCCATTATCAGATCTCCAAGCAAGGGCTTGACTGCGGCACATTCGGGCGGTGATGCTCGGGGCATTTTTGGTGCAATTGCGGACTGTTGGTGACTCATGACAGCGAAGAAACAGGATGGTGGGCGGATTCTGTTGGTTGATCTCGACGACGTGCGTCGCGAAACACGGGTGAAGTTGCTCGAATCCCATGGCTATGAGATCACGCTGCGCGACGACTACGTCGAGGCAGAAAGGTTGGACCACGAGGGCAGGTTTGACCTGATGATCGTGGCTTTGCGCCGGCGTCATTTGAAAGAAGCCGCTGCATACGCAGACCGGGTGCAGCGCGCCAAGCCAGACCTTCCTATCCTGCTGCTGACAGACGCCGGAGTGTATGCCCCGAGAGGGACTCTCAGCAAAAGCGTGGAGACAGACGGATATGCAGCCCTGTTGAAGAGTGTCGCCGACATGTTCGAGTCGAGTTCCCATATCAGGGAACTCGGAAGAACCGGTCGCGTTAAACGGCGGGCCTGACTGCTCTCGCACCTCATTGCCGGTTCAAAGCATCGGCGTAGCGCGCGTTCCGCCACCGACTGCCGATGCGTGCACGTTGCGGTGTTCTTCCAGCGCCGACTTGGCCCGCTCCATGTCCACCTCTCGCTTGGCGGCTAACTCGGTACATATCCGGTAATAGGCCGACCTGCGCGCCGCGACGTAACGGGCCTCCATCTCGTCGAAGTACCGCTGTAGATCCTTGCACTCGAGGCAGACCATGGTTAGTCTTGGGGTGGGAGCGGCGCGTGCTCGGCGTGGAAAAGCTGTCCGAGCACAAGCTGGGTTGACTCTCCCTCACGTATCGATTTATTACAACCCGGACAATAGCCGATGACTTCCGGCAGTGTGGGCAGGTGTAGATTCCAACTCATAAACATCCTCCTGTCAGCCGAGGTGGTGTTCGGCGACATGCTCTTCCCATTTCCGCTGGTTGACGAGGAAGGACTGAAGGGCAATTTCCAAGCCCTTTACTGCGTCCTCGTGCCCGGCTTGGCCGTTGGGTGAGATAGCCAGGAGTCGGCGCGCCCTCTGGTACGCGGCAAATCCCGCCGTGCGCAATTCCGTCAATTGCTGAAGCACGACGCAGCCGTAACGCCCCGCCCCGTCTGCACTGTTCTCCATCTCCCCTCCTCGCATCGGGCTAAAGCGATTCGCTTCCTGGAGTGCGATCGGTAATGGAAGCCATCGACAATCTTGGTGCCGGCGGCGCCATGCGCAAGGACAACAGGAATGCGGCCAGGCATAAGATGTCGGTCGCGAGATACAGCGGCCTGGACAGGGTGACGACAACGAGCGGATTGAACAAAAGTGTGATTCCAAGAAAGACGGGCATCCACACGTAGTGCCTCGCTCGTATCGCTTCGATCATGGCCACGACGGCGCTGGCGCAAACCGCGAATCCCGCGACCAGCGTCCGGTTGTCTGAAGATCGCCACAAAACGATGAGCGCGATCAGGGCAGTGATAGCGAACCATTTCGAAATTTTCGTTGCCATGAAATCCTCGATTCCATTGCTGTTGAGGTCAGTCCCGTGCCCAATCCAAGTCGTGTTGCGCCTGTCGTCGCACGACCCGATCTTGAAGCGTGTTGCCCTGCTGGAGATGCCGCGCATTCGCGGAGACCGACAGGTACGGTATTCCCAGGAAATGTTTGGTGGAGATTTCAACCACCTCGGCGGCGTTGAAGTCCAGCTTCCGGATCTGTGCCAGGACCCGGTCCACCGCCAGGCGGGCGTTCTTTCCTTCGCTGCGTCCGAAGGCTATGGCGCTCACTGTGCCGGCCAGGCACATCAAGTGCCACCCGGCAGTACGGACCGCGCGCTCCAGAGCGAAACCGTCCTGCCCGACCACGGCATCCCATTGTGCCGAGTATGACGTGGTACGTATAAGGAACGTATCCGGACCTTGCAGACCCGCTCGCAGCAACAAAGACCCGGCTTCAA
>Ga0070734_10006194_pt1 | contig 10154 bp, 5 predicted proteins | sample Coa_R1_8_FD_66444 | JGI IMG/M metagenome (GOLD analysis project Ga0070734, IMG submission 66444) | Surface soil microbial communities from Centralia Pennsylvania, which are recovering from an underground coalmine fire - Coalmine... | ecosystem: Environmental > Terrestrial > Soil > Unclassified ... | reverse complement strand
CGGGCGTGATGCGCGATGTCTATCCGGGTTTTCTGCAGCTGCACGGCTTTGTCAGCATGAATCTCGATCTCCATATCGAGGCCCATCGCAATCTGTTCCACCATCTTGTTCAAGGGGACGGCGATTCGGCCCAAAAGCACCGCGAATTCTATGACGAATATCTCGCCGTGATGGATCTACCGGCCGAGTACTATTTGCAAACCGTCGAGACCGTATTCGTTCGCCACGCTCTACCAAAGGGTACCATGACGCATCGCGGCCAACCCGTCGACCCGTCCAAGATCCGGCGAGTGGCGCTGATGACGGTGGAGGGTGAGAACGACGACATCTCAGGCGTCGGTCAGACTCATGCGGCGCATCAGCTCCTCAGCAATGTACCCGCCAATCTCAAAACTCATTGGCTGCAGCCCGGCGTCGGCCATTACGGCGTATTCAACGGATCGCGTTTTCGCGCCGAAATCGCGCCGCGCATCGCGGATTTCATCCTGTCCCATAATTTCCGGCGTGCCGGCCATAAAACCGAGCCGGCCGAGACGGCGCAAGCGGCAGATCACGCGTCCGACTGACCGGCTTCGCCCGGTCCCGTTGTCTGCGCTAGGTGGCTGGCGTCGGGTTGACCCGCGGTCCCAACCTGATTCTCGCCCCCAAGACGTAAGTCCGACGATTTTGCAAGATCAATTATGAAATCCTCGACGTCGTCCCCAACCCGCTGAAATTATTTGCAGATTTTTGTCGACGCAAAGCGCGGGGCTGTCGCAATAAAGTGAATCGTTATTCACCCCCTCCTGCCACCATTTCTTGCGATCGGCTTCAACTTAACCACAACATCATGCGGATTCTGAAGCCGAAAAGAATATGCCTTGCCAACCCGACGAATATGCCACTATCCGGCCTGCAAGCTCCTCCCGGAATTCTCATCCATGACTTTGCGCGCACTCCTTTACCGCCGCCCAACTGAACCGCAGGCCATTGAGGTCGTCTGTGACGGCGCCGTCCATCTCGTCCGGCTGCGCCGTCATCGCCAAGCTCGCAGGTACACTTTGCGCGTTGTCGCCGTCACGCGCGAAGCCGTTCTCACCATGCCGCCGCGCGGTAGCTTTCGAGAAGCCCGCGAGTTTGCCGAGAAGCATGGTGCTTGGATCGCGGCGCGGCTCCACCGGCTGCCCCGGGCCGCCCCGTTTGAACACGGGGTCGAAGTTCCGTTGCGCGGCATCGTGCATACGATCGCGCATCGGCGCGGTGCGCGCGGCACCGTGTGGACGGAAAGCGACCGCGATGGCCGCCGTCTGTTGTGCGTCGCCGGCCATGCCGCGCACGTCGCGCGGCGGATCACCGATTACCTCAAGCGCGAAGCCAAACGCGACCTTGAAGCCGCTGTCGCACGCTACGCGGATCGCCTTGGCGTCACGGTCCGACGGATTACGATTCGCGACCAGGTCAGCCGATGGGGTTCGTGCTCGACCAGCGGCGCACTGTCATTTTCGTGGCGGCTGGTGCTGGCGCCGCGCTATGTGCTCGATTACCTTGCGGCCCACGAAGTCGCCCATCTCCTGGAAATGAACCATTCAGCGCGGTTCTGGCGCCTGCTCGGCCGCATATGTCCCGATATGGCGCGCGCCAAGGCATGGCTCGACGCCCACGGCACCGATCTCCACCGCTACGGCATCGCGCATGACGGCTTTGGCGCTGCGAAGCCGCACCAGCGGGCCGTGCCATGTCGTTCGGCGCGGCAACGCGTCAAGCGGGGCCCATGCGGCGCAAGCTGATCGTTTCAGCGGCGTGAAAACAGCCGCTCAAGAAACCAGCCATCAATGCTGCCCTCGGCGGGCCGCACTGGCTCGCGCCCGCGCCCGGCTGGAATGCTGGCCGGTGGGATCGGGGCAGCCGCGACGGCAGGCGACGTTGCCGCGATAGCGCCCCCGGGAAGGTCCGACGGGGCCTTCCCGCGGTGGGCGGCTTTCATGAACTGGCTCCAAACCTCGACCGGCAATCCGCCGCCGGTGATCCGTTTGGTCGGCGTATTGTCATCGTTGCCGAGCCACACGCCGGCCACGAGCTGGCTCGTATAGCCGACGAACCACGCGTCACGGAAATCCTGGCTGGTGCCGGTTTTGCCGGCTACCGGCCAGCCGGGCAGGTCGGCCCGGCGTGCAGTGCCGCTCGTGACCGTCTCGCGCATCATGGCATTCATCATGGCGACGTAGCGCGCATCGATGACCCGGCCAAGCGTGTTTGGACTGCGTGCATAAAGCGCCTTGCCGCTTTTCGCCGTACGCACCCGCTCGACGACGTGCGGAATCGCGGCAAGGCCGCCATTGGCAAAGGGCGCATAAGCAGACACGAGTTCGAGCACCGAGACTTCAGAAGTCCCGAGCGCGATCGAGGGATTGGCGTCAAGCTTGGAGGAGATGCCGAGCCGATGCGCGGTGCGGACAACGGCGGTTGGTCCGAGTTCCAGCGTGAGGCGCACTGAGACTGAGTTGAGCGAATTGGCGAGGGCCTGGGTCAGCGTGACAGGTCCGAAGTATTCGCGATTGAAGTTTTCGGGCCGCCAGCCCTTCAATTCGATCGGCCGGTCATCCCTTACGGATTCGGGCGTCAGCCCGTGCTCGAGCGCGGTGAGATAGACGAACGGCTTGAAGGTAGACCCGGGTTGACGTTTCGCCGCGACCGCACGATTGAACTGGTTTTCCGTATAGTTGCGCCCGCCCACCAGCGCCCGTACGGCCCCGTCCGGGGTCATCGCTACGAGCGCGCCCTGCTCGACGCCGAATCGCTGCCCCTTCTGGGTCAACTGGTCGAGCAACGCCTTTTCGGCCGCAGCCTGAAACCCGACATCGATCGTGGTGTCCACGACGACATCCTCTTCGACCAAACCAACCAGATCGTTGAGCACATCCATGACCCAGTCGGCGACGTAGTTGGATGAGCCGCCGCCACTGGCCCTCACGATGGTGGGGCCCAATGCCATGGCGGCTTGGGCCGCATCCTCGTTGAGGAGGCCGGCCTCGGACATGGCGGCCAGCACCAACTGGCCGCGCCGCTCTGCGCCATCGTAGTTCTTGGTTGGCGATAGCCGCGACGGCGATTTTACCAGCCCGGCCAGGAGAGCGGCCTCGCTCAAGGTGACGTGTCGCGCCGACTTGCCAAAGTAGCGTTGTGCCGCGGCTTCCACCCCGTAAGCGCCCGCGCCGAAATAGACTCGGTTGAGATAAAGCTCCAGGATCTCGGTCTTGGTGAACTTGTGCTCCAGCCACAGCGCCAGCACGATTTCCTGGAGCTTGCGCATCACTTTGCGATTGCGCGAAAGGAACAGGTTCTTGGCAAGCTGCTGCGTAATGGTTGAACCGCCCTGGGAGATGCCGCGATGAAGCAGGTTCGCGAGAACGGCGCGGGTCAGCCCGATCGGGTCGATACCGTGGTGGCCATAGAACCGCCGGTCCTCAATGGCAATGAACGCCTTGGGCAAATAGGCGGGCATTTCATTGAGCGGGATGGCGGCGCCGCCCATCTCGCCACGGGTCGCAATGACCCGGCCATCCGTGGAATTGATCTGGATGGTCGGCGGACGCTTGGGGATTTCCAGAGATTGGATCGGCGGCAGATGAAACGCGACCCAGGCGAACAGACCGGCGAACCCGATAACGGCCCAGATTGACAGCACGATGCCCCAGTAGATCAGGCGGGCGAGCCTCAGTCCCTTACGTTGCTTCTCGGTTCCTCCCGCGTCATCTGCCTTGTCATCGCGCGAAACCGTCCCCCTGTTACGGCCGCTGCCACGCCGAGTCCGTCGCGTGCAAAGCTCGTCATCCTCGTCATCATCACGAACCTCCGCCGGTCGGCGGCGCAGCTTGCCGCCCGGCGCCAGGGTGCGATCGTCCGACGTGAGCCGTACTTCAAGCGCGGCACGTTTGGAGAATGTGTCGCGACGCTTACCCACCCGTGCTCCCGTCGATGCCCCGAATCAAGCGGCTCCCCTCAGGCCGGCCCGTGCGCGGGATTCTGCGAAACTAAAGAGCGCGGCTTAAGGGGGCGTTAAGACTGTGTGTCAACAAAAATGCCCGATTGGGTTGGAGTTCGCGCTTGACGGCTGGTCTAACGGCGCTCTTACAGCTGCACCGCAGCATCGACGTTCAGGCCCCATGAAATTGCCTGACAGAATGGACGAATGGGAGGCATGCTCGGTATCTTGTCACCGCTTTGGCCGAATGAACTCCCGTCGCCGTACTCTTGCCACAATCTTGCGGCGTGTTCCGACTGGGGAAACACCGGGCATATCGCTCCGGCTTCGTTACACGATCAACGCAAACACGAACGACGCAAGAGAAAATACCTCGGGAGAGGAAGTCGGTGGCTGTTCATCCGGCGGATGCCGGGAGTATGAGTTCATCGGGTTCGGCGAATCGGGGTGTGGGTAGGGCGGCGGTTCATGCGCGGACTGCACGAAGGCAGGGGGCGGGCGATTGGATAACGGAAAGGCGCGTGGCTCACATACGCCAAAGCCCGGCGCAATTCAGCTTGGAAACGATCCACCGCTGTCCGTAGACGGCAGCTTGCGCGCCGATTTTGACCGCAGTCGCGTTTCCGTACGCTGGCTGAGCGGCACGATCCTCACCGGATTGTGTGGCGCGGCACTCATGGGAGGCGCCGTTTTCGCGGCTCTTGATGGCGAGGCCCATTTCGCTGCCAATCCGGAACGGGCAGAACCCATGCTCCGGGGCGGTATCGGTAACCGCGGGACCGCTCGCAAGAGCGACCGTCTGCCTCCGGTGACGGACAGCAATGCCGCCCGCCAAGTGATTCGCATCACCGCCATGACGAAGGTGGGCGAGCGCGAAGTGCCTCGCGTGAAGCCGTTCACCCGCGTTTCGAGCAATCTCGCGCTCTCGACCTCCGAGGTCTCGGCCAATATTCCACCGTTCAACCCGCAACGGGCGTTGTTCAGCATGGACAATGATACCGTCGCGGCCGAGGAACGGCCTGATGCAGCACCCGACGCCGAGGTCTCCTTCGTGACGCGGGACCTTGCGAGCGTAATGTCGCGCATGCGAATCGCGGCCCAGGTGCCGTTGGAGGACGTCATTGGGAAGGTGCGGGAAGCCGCGAACTGGACCGGTTCGGCGCCGTCCAAGTTCGTTCTGGCGAGCGCTAACCCCGGCAATCTCGCTTATGCAACTCAGGAATTGCCCAGCGATCCTTACGCCCCGTTTGAAGCTCGTATCACAGCGGAAAACATCACCCTGCTGCCGAAAACCGCGACGCAGGCAACCGGCGGCAATCCGTGGAACGAGCGCGTTATCCCGATCAAGAAGGGTGACACGTTAGGCGCGATTCTGCGCGATCTCGGGGCGACTCCGGAGGAGACCAAGGCGATCGCCACGATATTGGGCGCGCGTGCACGCGATGGTAACCTCAAGGAAGGCCAGAAGCTGCGGGTATTGCTGTCGCCGGTGCGTGGTACGCAGCGCCTCCAGCCGGTCCGGGTCATGCTGGTCACCGACCAGACCATCGAGGCTGTTGTCGCATTATCCGATATGGGCCGATATGTGAGCGTCGACGTCCAGACCGCGGAGGCGCCCACCATGGAAGCCGACGATGACGAGGACGATGACGGCTCGGGCGTGCGGCTGTATCAGAGCATTTACGAGACCGCGTTGCGCAATCACGTCCCGCGGGCCGTCGTAGACGAATTGATCAGGGTGTATTCCTACGATATCGATTTCCAGCGCCGGGCGCGGCCCGGCGACTCTCTTGAGGTGCTTTTCTCCGGCGACGAGGAAAACAGCGACGCCAAGCCTGAGGTGTTGTTCGCATCGCTGACGGTTGGCGGCGAGCTGAAGAAGTATTACCGCTACGTTTCACCGGACGATGGCGTTGTCGACTACTACGATGAAACCGGAAAGAGCGCGAAGAAATTTCTCGTCCGCAAGCCCGTAAACGACGGCCTCATGCGATCCGGCTTCGGTTCTCGCCGCCACCCGATTCTGGGCTACACCAAGATGCATACCGGAGTGGATTGGGCGGCTCCAATGGGTACGCCGATCTATGCATCGGGCAACGGCACGATCGAGAAGGCAGGCTGGGAGTCCGGCTACGGGAAATACATCCGTATTAAGCACAACTACGGCTACGAGAGCGCGTACGGCCATATGACGGCTTTCGCGCGCGGCATCGAACCAGGCGTCAAGGTGCACCAGGGCCAGGTCATCGGGTATGTGGGATCGACCGGGCTTTCGACCGGCGCTCATGTGCACTATGAGATTCTTGTCAACGGCCGGCTCGTGGACCCGATGCGCATCAAGCTGCCGCGCGGACGAGTACTGGAGGGGACGGTCCTGGCGTCGTTCGAGCGCGAACGTGATAAAGTTGATAGTATGATGAGCCAGCCGACCCGCGCCGCCCAGGCCGGCGCCGTGCAACGGTGACGGTCGGGCCGATATCAATGAGCCAGCCAGCAAGTCCAACTCTCGGACAAACCGTCCGCCCGGCAAAGCCCATCCAAGTCCGCTCAAGCCGGTTCTGGGCAATGCTTCACGGTCGGTTTACCGAATTCCTGTTTCCCGCACGTCTCTCAGCCGACCCGCTCGGTATCAGCCTTGTCAAGGTCGAGTTCTGGCTTACGCCGTGGACCCGGCAGGACGAGCATCTGCCGATGTCGCACTTGGCCGAAGTGGCCCACGAACGCGGCCTCATCTGGGACTCGATTTCGATCGAGAGCAGCGGCGGCCTCAATCCGCTCGTGGTCAATGGCCTGCCGAAATTCGGCGCGAAGCGGTTTGTCGACCAGGTACGAGCCTGGATGAACGTGTAACGTTCTTCACTGGGAGCGCGGGCGTGTCGCCCGCATCTTCGCGAAAGCGACCGTGCGAAAACCCACGACCTCATTGCGTGCCGTAAGGGCGACCCTTTGTGGTCGCCCCTAAATGCGCGCGCGTGCGGGCGGGACGCCCTCCCAGCGGCGCTACGCTGCCGCCGCGACCTTACCGTTGAAGGTGAGGCCAAACTTCGTGGCCGAGATGGCGACCTTATCGCCATCCTTGACGCGGCCCGACAGGATCATCTCGGCAAGCGGATCCTGCAGATACTTCTGGATCACCCGCTTGAGCGGCCGCGCTCCGTAGGCTGGATCGTAGCCCTTGGTGGCGAGCCAGTCGCGTGCCGCGGCATCAAGTTCGATCGTAATCTTGCGATCCACGAGAAGCCTTTCGAGCCGCTTGATCTGGATGTCCACGATCCCGGCCATCTGGTCGCGCTTGAGGCGATGGAACAGGATGATCTCGTCGATCCGGTTGAGAAACTCGGGCCGGAAGCGGGCCCGGACGGCGGCCATCACCTGCTCGCGAACCGCCTCCGTGTCCTCGCCTTCAGGCTGACTGACGAGATACTCGGAGCCGAGATTGGACGTCATGACGATGAGCGTGTTGCGGAAGTCCACCGTGTGCCCCTGCCCATCGGTCAGGCGGCCGTCGTCGAGCACCTGTAGAAGCACGTTGAACACGTCCGAATGGGCCTTTTCGATCTCGTCGAACAGAATCACCTGGTAGGGGCGTCGACGCACCGCCTCGGTCAGGGCGCCGCCCTCTTCGTAGCCCACGTAGCCCGGAGGCGCTCCGATCAGCCGTGCAACCGAATGCTTCTCCATGTATTCCGACATGTCGATTCGGATCATCGCGGTCTCGTCGTCGAACAGGAACGCCGCCAGGGCCTTGGTCAGCTCGGTCTTGCCGACGCCTGTGGGGCCTAAGAAGATGAATGAGCCAATCGGCCGGTTGGGGTCCTGCAACCCGGCGCGGGCACGGCGCACGGCCGTGGACACGGCGCGAACCGCCTCGCTCTGACCGATCACGCGGGCACTGAGCTTCTCCTCCATGTGGAGGAGCTTTTCCTTCTCGCCCTCAAGCATCCGGTCGACCGGGATTCCGGTCCAGCGCGAGACCACCTGGGCGACATGATTGGCGGTCACCGCCTCCTCTACCATGGCGGATCTACCCTCAGTCGCCTCCAGGTCCTTCAGCTTCTTCTCGAGTTCAGGAATCCGCCCATAAGCAAGCTCGCCGGCGCGCTGGTATTCGCCGCGACGCTGCGCATTAGCGAGCTCGACGCGGCGCTGATCAAGCTCGGTCTTGACTTTCTGCGCTTCGGAGAGTTTGGCCTTTTCGGATTTCCAGCGGCTCGTGATATCGGCGGATTTCTTCTCAAGGTCCCTGAGTTCGTTCTCAAGCGCGGCCAGGCGGGCCCGCGAGCCGGGATCACGCTCCTTTTTGAGCGCCTCCTGCTCGATGCGCAGCCGCACGATCTCGCGATCAATGGTGTCCAGCTCTTCAGGCTTGGAATCGACCTGCATCTTCAGCCGGGCCGCCGCTTCGTCGATCAGGTCGATCGCCTTGTCGGGAAGGAAACGATCCGTGATGTAGCGGTGCGACAGCGTGGCCGCAGCGACGATCGCCGAATCGGTGATGCGGACGCCGTGATGCTGCTCGTACTTCTCCTTGAGGCCGCGCAGGATCGATATCGTGTCTTCAACGGTCGGCTCAGAGACATAGACCGGCTGGAATCGCCGCGCCAAGGCGGCATCTTTTTCGACGTGCTTTTTGTATTCGTCGAGCGTCGTGGCACCGATACAGTGCAGCTCGCCGCGCGCAAGCGCGGGCTTCAACAGGTTCGAGGCGTCCATGGCGCCGTCGGCCTTGCCGGCGCCGACGATGGTATGCATCTCGTCGACAAACAGAATGATCCCGCCTTCCGACGCGGTCACTTCCTGCAGCACCGCCTTGAGGCGTTCCTCGAACTCGCCTCGGTATTTCGCGCCCGCGATCAGCGCCCCCATGTCGAGCGCAAGCAGCTTCTTGTCCGCGAGGCTTTCCGGTACGTCCCCATTGACAATGCGGCGCGCCAGGCCCTCGACGATCGCGGTCTTACCCACGCCGGGTTCGCCAATCAGTACCGGGTTGTTCTTGGTCCGCCGGGACAGCACCTGAACGGTGCGGCGAATTTCCTCGTCGCGGCCGATTACCGGATCGAGTTTGCCTTCGCGTGCGGCCTGCGTCAGATCACGGGTGTATCTCTTGAGGGCGTCATAGGCATTCTCGGCTGATGCCGAATCCGCGGTGCGGCCCTTGCGCAACGCCTCGATGGCGGCGTTGAGGGTTTGCGGCGTGACGCCGGCACGGCTCAGGATCTTTCCCGCCTCGGTGTCCTTCTCAATCGCGAGCGCCAGCAGCAGGCGCTCCACCGTCACGAAGGCGTCGCGGGATTTTTCAGCCGCCTTTTCGGCAGTTTCGAACACGCGCGCCAGGCCAGGGTCGAGATAAAGCTGGCCGGCGCCGCTGCCCTGCACCTTTGGGCGCTTCGCAAGCACCGCCTCAACGTCACCCAAGGCCTCTCGCGAACGCCCTCCGGACCGGTCGATGAGGCCGGCCGCAAGGCCTTCGGGGTCGTCTAACAGGACCTTCAGCAAGTGTTCGGGGGCGAATTGCTGATGGCCCTCTCGCAGTGCCAGCGACTGGGCCGCTTGAACGAAACCGCGAGCGCGGTCGGTATATTTTTCAAAATTCATCCTCAACTCCCTCAGCCTGTCCCGGTCGCCCAACCGGCGCGGCCGGAACATCGTCACAGGGCGTCTGGTACGCCTGGGCGGCCCCCCTCATGGGCACCGCCAAAGCAAATGTAGGCAGTGCCGCAGACAGCGGTAGGGGCCTGAGAAGCTAGTATCGCAGACAATGCGCCTGCGGTTTGACCGGCGTCAAAACGGAAAAGGCGGCCGCCAGAGGAACCTGACGGCCGCCTTTCATTTCGATGATCTCAACGGCGTATTGTTTGCCGCTTCCGAATTCCGCCGGAACGTCAAACTCGCCTTATTTCAAGTTATCCTTGGTCAGATCGACCGACAGCTTGGCGATGAAAGTCGCGCCGCACCAGTTGGTGCCAAATCCGCCCGGGTTGATCGCCGTAAACGAGCCGTCGAACCGCGCATTCTGGGCGCTCGTGAAAGCGTTGCAGTCACCCTTGTTCAGGTCGGTGTCGAAGTAGCGCAAGTCGAGCGTGAACTGCTTCCAGGTGAAGGCGAGACCGACGTCCCAGTTCGTGTAGCTCTTGTAGTTGACGCCACCAGCGAGCAGCCCTGTGCATCCGGCCGGATTCAGGCCATTTGCAGG